>Ga0075163_10005697_pt1 | contig 16547 bp, 14 predicted proteins | sample JI1023141ADNA_FD_71478 | JGI IMG/M metagenome (GOLD analysis project Ga0075163, IMG submission 71478) | Wastewater effluent complex algal communities from Wisconsin, to seasonally profile nutrient transformation and Carbon sequestration -... | ecosystem: Engineered > WWTP > Effluent > Algae...
GCGGCGGGCGTCGAGGACGCCGCGGACGCGGCCGCGCAGGCCGTCGGCGGCGACGCGACCGACGCGCCCCAACTGGTCGCGGGCGAGGGCGACGAGCTGGGCGGCGTAGCTCGAGGACGGGACGCCGGTGCGCAGGACGGCGTCGTCGGCGGCGTCCTCCGCGTGGAGCCGGAGGCGGCGCAGGGCCCACCACGCCAGCGGCGTGGGCCAGTAGATCGCGCGGGCGACGGCGCCGGCGAGCAGCAGCAGGCAGTCGGCGCGGGCGACGTGGGCGAGCTCGTGGGCGAGGAGGGCGCGGCGCTCGAGCGCGGTGGCGGCGAGCATCCGCTGCGGGACGAGGATCGCCGGGCGCAGCACGCCGGTGGTGTGCGGGCCGGCGAGCTCCGGGGCGCTGCGCAGCTCGACGCGGGGGCGGCCGGCGGCGTCCTGCAGCGCGCGCACGCTGGTCAGCCACGGCTCATCGCGCAGCGGGGCGCTGGCGCGGCGCTGGCGGCGGGCGCGGACGTGGGCGCGGGCCAGGCGGGCGAGCAGCACAGATGCGCCGCAGGCCCAGGTCGCCAGCGACACCGCGGCGAGGCCGGGGGCGAGCGCGAGGTCGGGGGCGGCGAGGGCGAGGCGGGTCAGCGGGAGGGCGAGGGCGAGGGCGATCGCCAGGGCCCACACGCCGCGGCGGACGGCCGCGCTGCGGCGGCGCAGGGCCGCGTCGAGGAGCGCGGCGAGGCCGAAGATGACGGTGACGGCGAGGCCGAGCGCGCCGAGCCACAGCGCCGCGGCGTCGAGGTCGGCGAGGAGGTCGAGGCTCGAGGTGTGCGCGGCGACGAGGTCGAGGCTCGAGGTGTGCGCGGCGTCGAGGCGCGCGACGAGGTCGAGGCTCGAGGTGTGCGCGGCGTCGAGGCGCGCGAGGAGGTCGAGGCTCGAGGTGTGCGCGGCGTCGAGGCTGGCGACGAGGTCGGGGCGCGGCACGGGTACGAGCATATCAGCGGCCCTCCTTGCGGGCCTGCTCGATCATCGCGCCGAGCTCGTCGAGCTCGTCGGTCGTCAGCTCGCGGCCCTCGAGGTCGAGGAGCGCGGCGACGGCCTCGGTGGCCGAGCCGCCGAAGAAGGTGTTGACGACGTGCGTGAGCGCGGAGGTCCGCGCGCGCTCGCGGGCCTGCGTCGGCGAGTAGACGTAGGTCGGTCCGTCCTGGGCGTGGCGCAGGTGGCCCTTGTCCTCGAGCACGCGGACCAGCGCGCGCACGGCCGAGTAGCTCGGCGGGTCGGGCAGCTCGTCGAGGACGTCGCGGATCGTCACCTTCCCGCGGCGGTGCACGATGTCCATGATCTGCCGCTCGCGGCGGCTCAGCGGGTCGGGCTCCGGTTCGGACTTGCGTCGCGTCATGCGATGTGCTGTTTTCTTAGCACGATGCTAAAAAACCAGCAACCAGTCATCCGGGGCCGCTGGCTCGCGTTCGCGGCGGCGTGCGGGGCCGGGCTCGGTCTCGACCTGTGGACCAAGCAGTGGGCGTGGGACACGCTGCGGGGGCCGGGCGGCGAGGCGTGGGTGGTGTGGCCGTCGGTGCTCGAGATGGACTTCGCGTTCAACCTCGGCAGCGCGTTCGGGGTGCTGCCGCGGGTCGACTATCCGCTGGCGATCGCGGTGATCACGGCGCTGCTGATCGGGTGGGTGCTGCACGCGACGCGCGAGGCCGGGGCGGGGCGGCTGCGCGGCGCGGCGGCGGGGCTGATCGCCGCGGGGGCGCTCGGCAACCTGCACGACCGGCTGCTGCGCGTCGACGAGCTCGGGCGCCACGGCGTCGTCGACTTCATCCGCGTGCACCTGCCGTGGGGGACGACGTGGCCGAGCTTCAACGTCGCCGACGCGCTGCTGGTCGTCGGCGTCGTGCTGTTGATGTGGACGCTGCGCGGCGCGGGCGAGCGCGCGCAGGTCACTTCCGAGGCGGTCACTTCTTGAGGCGGGCCAGCTGCGAGGTCGCGTCGCGGGCGTAGTGGCCGGTCGGCGCGAGCTTGAGGTACTCCTCGTACGCGGCGATCGCCCCGGGGTTGTCCTGGCCGTCCTGGCGCAGCACGCCGAGGGTCAGCCAGCAGTCGGCGAGCTTGGGGTCGACGAGCACGCAGCGGTCCGCGGTCTTGCGGGCCTCCGGCATGTTGCCCTCCTCGAGCTGGACCTGCGCGGTCAGCAGCAGCACCTCGGGGTGGTCGGGCGCCTGCTTGGCGAGCTCGGCGAGCGCCGCCTGGGCGGCCTTGAGCTTGCCGCCGCTGTAGGCCGCGCGGGCCTTCGTCAATTGCTCGGTGAACGCGGGGTCGGCCGGGGTCGGCGAGGGCACGGGCACCGGCGGGGCGACCTTGGTCTCGGGCGGGGGCGCGGGCTTGACCTCGGGCGGCGGGGGCTCGGGGGGCCTGGTGTCGGCGACGGGCTCGGTCTCCGGCGGGGCCTCGGGCGGGAACAGGCGGTCCTTGAACAGCAGCACGCCGACCAGCGCGACGACGCCGACGACCCCGGCGATCAGGGCGTAGGGGGGCGGCGGCGCGGCGCGGGCGACCCGGCTCGGGTAGGGGTCGTCGTCGGCGTGGTCGTCGATCGGAGCGTCCTCGCCGCCGCCGAGGAAGGCGCGCTCGAACTCCTCCATGCGCGACGCGGGCGGCCGCGGCGGGGCCGGCGGATCGCCGATCGCGGGCACGCCCGCGGGGCCGCCGTGCAGCGCGGTCGTGCCGGGCGGCGGCGCCAGCGGGCCGCCGGCCAGCGCCGGGAACGCGGGGCCGCGGGTACCTGTCCCCGAGGACAGGCCCGTCGACGCCGGCAGCTCGCCGTGGCGCGCGTCCTGGCGGGCGTCGGCGTGGTGCAGGCGCGGGGCGTCGGGGCGGACGTCGGCCTGGTGAAGGTTGCGGGTGGCGTCGGCGTGGTGCAGGCCGCGGACGTCGGTGGGATCGCGGCCGGCGGGATCGCGGCGGTGATCGTCGGCGTGCTCGCGGGCGGTGTGATCGCGGCGGTGATCGTCGGCGTGCTCGCGGCGGTGGTCGGCGGCGTGCTCACGGCGGTGATCGGCGGCGTGGCGGTGGGCGTCGGCGTGCTCGCGGCGGTCGTGGTGCGGGTCGGCGTTGCGGTGGGCGTCGCCGGCCGCGGCGCGCAGGGCCGCGTCGGCGCGGGGGTCGGGGCCGCCGGCGCTGTGATGGGTGTGGACGCCGGACTCGACGTTGGGGTCGTAGAACTGGCGCAGCGGCAGGCCCTTGAGGGTGTCGCCCATCGTGTCCTGGCCGGTCGGGCCGGAGGCGGGGGCGGGCGCGGTGACGCCGGCGGGCGGCGGGGCCCAGGTCTCGACGGGGGCGCGCGCGGCTGCGGGCGCGGGGGCCGGCGCGTCGGCGCCTGGCTCGGGGCGCCGCGACGGATCGAGCCACTCGCCGCAGTAGCGGCACTTGACCGCGACGCTCTGGATCGGTTCGCCGCAAAACGGGCAGGGCTTCTGCATATCGCGGGGAAGCCTACCCCGATCCCCGGAACTCTCGCCAGATCCCTGCGGAGGTCGGGGGCGGGGCCCGGGCGGCGCGCGTGGGGGGGCGGGCAGGTGCGCTTTGCGGCGGTCCGGGGCCGTCCAGGAGGTCCGACGGCGGTCCGGTCCGGGCGGGTGCCCCGTGGTATAGGTGCCGCCCGTGCCGCTGCGCACCGATCATCACCTCGCGGCCTTCGTGGCCAGGCCGCCGCCCCGGCTGGCCCTCGCCGACCTGCCCACGCCGGTGACCCGGGCGCCCTGGCTCGATGGACCGGCCGCGGAGGTCTGGATCAAGCGCGACGACCGGACCAGCGCGGTGTACGGCGGCGGCAAGGTGCGCAAGCTCGAGTGGCTGCTGGCGAGCCCGACCTACGCGGGGGACGGGCCGATCCTGTCGATGGGGGGCATCGGCAGCCACCACTTGCTGGCGCTGGCGCTGTTCTTGCGCGCGCAGGGGCGGGAGGCCCACGCGCTGACCTTCGATCAGGTGCTGACGCCGCACGTGCGCGAGACGGTGGCGGCGCTGGTGTCCGCGGGGACCCGGCTGTGGTCGGTGCGGACGCGCGTCGGGCTGCCGTGGGCGTGGCTCGGCTATCAGCTGTGGGCGCGGCCGGAGCGGCGCGGGCCGTGGATGCCGGCGGGCGGCAGCAACGGGGTCGGCGGGCTCGGCTTCGTCGAGGCGGCGCTCGAGCTCGGGCGCCAGATCGACGCCGGGAAGCTGCCGCGACCGGCGGCGATCTACATCACCGGCGGGTCCGCGGCGAGCTCGGCGGGGCTGGCGCTGGGCCTCGGGCTGGCGGGGATCTCGACGCACCTGCGGATCGTCTCGGCGGTCGAGCCGGTGCTGCTCGGGCGCTCGCGCTGGCGCGGCATGGTCGGGCAGATCTGGCGCGAGCTGCTGCGCGCCGGCCTCCACCCCGAGCTCGCGGCCCGCGGCTGGCCTGACCTTTTGGACAGGTCCAAGGTGACGTGGTCCATCGACCACGCGCAGGTCGGGCCCGGCTACGCGGTGCCGACCGCCGCCGGCGAGCGCAGCGTCGCGCTCGCGCGCGACCACGGCTTCACGCTCGAGACGACCTACACCGGCAAGTGCGCCGCGGCGCTGCAGGCCGAGGTCGCGGGCGGGCGCGCGGGGCCGGTGCTGCTGTGGAACACCCACGCGGGCGCCGATCTCGGCGCCCTCGCGGCGCCGGACTGGGAGTCGCGGCTGCCGGCGCGGCTGCGTCGGGCGCTCGCGGCGAGGTGAGCGTGCGCGCGTCAGCGCGTCAGCGCGTCAGCGCGTCAGCGCGTCAGCGCGTCATCGCGTCATCGCGTCAGCGCGTCATCGCGTCATAGCGATGTTGCGGTGCGCGCGGCGGTCGCGTGCAGGGCGTGGCGCAGGCCGTCCTGCAGGCTCGCGAAGGTCGGGATGCGGTCGAATTGGAGGTCGAGGGCGACGAGGGTCCCGGCCATCGCGGGGGAGATCCCGACGAGGGCGCAGCGCGAGCCGAGCAGCTGGGTCGCGCGCATCACGTCGCGCAGGTGGCCGGCGGCCTCGAGGTCGACGACCGGCACGCCGGTGACGTCGAGCAGCACGTGGCGCGCGCGGGTCGCGACGACCGCGTGGAGCAGCGTCTCCTGCAGGATGTGGGCGCGCTCGCGGTCGAGGTGGCCGATCAGCGGCAGCGCGAGCACGCCGGGCCACACCTGCAGCACCGGCGTCGACAGGGCCTTGATCGCGTCGCGCTGGTCCTCGATGAGGCGCAGCTTCTGCTCGAGCTCCGCGGTGCGGGCCTGCACGGCCGCCTCGAGCTGGCGGTTGGCGGCGCGCAGCTCGTCCTCGCTCTGGCGCAGCTCGCCGACCGGGAGGTGGAGCTGGATGACCTCCTGGACCGCGCCGCCGGCGTCGCGGACGGGGGCCATCGCCGAGGCGACCCACGCGGCGCGGCCGGTGTTGCCGACCTGGTCGTTGACCTCGGGGTCGTAGCGGATCGCGGGGAGCTGGGTCGACTGACCTTCGAAGGCGCCGTCGATCAGGCCCATGAACCCGTGCTCGCGGATCTGCGGGTCCTCGCGGATGTTGTACAGCAGCGCGAACTGGACGGGGATCCGCCACAGCTGCTCCCACCCGGCGTTGACCGCGACGCACAGGCCGTCGGGGCGATAGCGCTGGACGCTGATGCCCGAGTCGACGAGCGCCCGGTAGCGGCCGGCGTCGGCCTCGAGCTCGGCGACGCGGCGGCGCAGCTGCGTGAGCTCGTCCTCGGTGGTTGCGGGCTGGTCTGGAGCGGACAGGCGGCCTCCGCCACGGATGATCGCGTGGATGCCGCTGCCTGGCCATCCCTGCAAAGGCAGCGGGTATGCGCGCGAGCGAGCGTCACGTCGGGCGCCTTCTCCCCGGGGCGCCCGCGGCGCCTGTCCTTTCGGACATGTCGTCAAATTTGGACGCCGACGGCGAAGCCGGGCCAGAAGCGGGCGCTGACGATCTCGTCGATGGCGACGCGGCCGGTGACCCAGCCGTAGCCGACGCGGCGGCGGTCGCCGGCGAAGTCGACGAGGGCGTTGAAGGTCGGGCCGCCGAAGATCGCGAAGCGGCGCGCGATCTGCCAGCCGAGCAGCAGGCGCAGGGTCCCGAGCGCCGCGTTGTCGCCGCGGAACTTGAGCTGCGGGAACACCGAGTAAGCGGCGAGGTCGAGGTCGAGGTAGAGGCCGTGCGGCAGCGGGACGTGGCCGCCGAAGCCGACGCCGAACAGCGCCCCGCGGCCGGGGCCGCCCGGGTGCAGGCCGGCGGCGAGGAAGCTGTAGGTGTGGCGGGCGCGGAACTTGACGGCGAGGTTGATCGCGGCGACGTCGCTGGTCCACACGTCGGCCCACACGCCGCCCTTGCGGGTGACGCTGAGGAGGCCGACCTGGGCGTCGGCCTCCTCGGCGACGTTGATGACGCCGATCTGCGCGCCGCGGACGCGGTCGGCGGCGACGTTGATCGCGCCGAGCTGGGCGCCGCGGACGTCGCGGACGGTGTTGAGGCTGGCGAGCTGGAGGCCGTCGACGCGGCGGGCCCAGTTGACGCCGGCGGTGGCCTGGAGGCCGCGCAGGTCGCCGCCGACGAGGTTGACGCCGGCGGAGCCCTGGAGGCCGACGACGTTCGCGCGGACGATGTTGACGCCGGCGGAGCCCTGGAGGCCGTGGACGCTGCCGCCGACGACGTTGACGGCGCCGGTCGACTGGAAGCCGCGGACGTCGCCGCCGACGACGTTGGCGGCCGCGGAGAGCTGCACGCCGTGCACGTCCTCGATCGTCCAGTTGCCGCCGGTCGAGAGCTCGACGCCGTGGATGCGGTGGGCGCGGCCGAGGATGAGGTTGATCGCGCCGCGGTTGATGACCTTGCGGCGCTTCTCGATGTGGTTGATCGTCAGCGGCGGGACCAGGCCGAGGGAGAACGGGATCACGCGGTACTCGTCCGGGTCGGGCGGGAGCTCGGGGCCGCCGCGGGCGGTGGTCGGCTCGAGGGCGATCGTCGCGAGGTCCTTGCGGGTCAGCTCGTTCTTGCGGCCGGCGCGGATCTCCAGGCTCGCGCGGGCCAGCGTCGTGCCGTCGTCGACGACGACCTGATAGCGGCCGGGCTCGAGCGCGATCGCCACGGGGCCGGCGCCGACGCCCTTGTATAACTCCGCAGCGAGCGCGCCGCTGCTGTCGCGGATGTACACGCGGCCGCCGATCGTCGGGCCGATGTCGAGCAGCGCCGAGGTCTCGCGCAGGTCGGTCATCACGAGGTCGCCGGTGCCGACGAGCTGGATGTCGTACGCGGCGTGCTGGGCCCGCCCGGAGGTGGTCTCGGTGCTGGCGAGGGTCTCGTCGAAGGCGAAGCGGTAGGCCTCGTTGAGGGTGATGCGGCGGTCGCGGTTGACGTCGGCGGCGCCGCGCAGGCCGGAGATCAGGTAGTGGGTGAAGAAGGAGCCGCCGATGCGGTCGGACTCCTGCGCGGCCTCCTCGGCGGAGCTCGAGGTCAGGAACGCGTGGCCCTCGACGCTCGCGTCGCCGCCGGTGACCAGCGGCGGCCGCATGCGCCCGCCCTTGCTGCGCACGAAGGCCCCCGACGAGCACGAGTCGAGCATGCCGAGCCGCACCTGCGCCGGGACGCCGTGGATCAGGCCGCGCAGGCGGGTGTAGTCGACCCGGCGCGCGCCGAGCAGCAGGCCGCGCTCGTCGGCGTGGCCGGAGTAGTAGAAGAAGAACTGCACGCGCTCGCCGGCGGCCCGCGCGGCCTGCACCCGCGCCTGCGCGCGCGCGAAGCCGGCGAGCAGCTCGGCCTCGCTGGGCTCGAGCAGCACGACCTCGTCGGCGCGCTCGAGCCCGCCGATCTCGATGAGCACCCGCCCCAGCGAGCGCGCGTCGCTGCCGGCGTAGCGCAGCTTGACGCGCTCCGGGCCGCCGTCGTTGGCCCCGACGATCAGCGCGATGCGCCGCGTCGCGGGCGCGGGCTCGGTGGTCGGTGAAGTTGTCGGTGAAGTTGTGGCCGGGGCCGCGAGCAGGAGCGGGGCGGCGGCGAGGAGGGAGAGGGCGAGCGTCACGGCGACACCTTCCGGACCAGGAACGACCGCTGCGACCACGCGGGCGGCAGCGGGAGGGCGGCGAGCGCCGCGTCGGGGGCGCGCGCGAGGGCCCGGGCCGCGGCCTCGACCCGGCGCACGTCGATCGGCTCCGCGGCGGTGATGAAGATGAAGCGCTCGAAGCCGGGGGCCGCGTCGAGCTCGTAGGACTGCGGCAGGGTGACGGCGCCGTCCTGCTGCAGCGCGGTCGGGCCGGCCGGGTCGGTGGGCGCGTGCAGGGTGACGACGCCGCTGCCGTCGATCGAGAGCACGACGCCGTGGGCCGCGCCGCCGGCGACGTAGCTGACCTGCAGGCGGTCGTGCGCGCGGGCCTCGGCCGGCTCGGCGAGCGGCACGGCGCGCTCGCCCTCCTGGCGGTGCAGCAGCAGGTGCGGCTGCAGGCCCTTGACGCGCGTGGCCCCGGGATCGAGGGCGGGCACCGGGCTGTCCTTGGGGACAGGTGGTCGCGCGGCGACGAGGCTGTCCTTCGGGACATCTTCTTCGAGGGGCCACAGCGCGACGACGGCGACGGCCGCTGCGGCGAGCGCCGGGGCGGCGAGCCACAGCGCGCGGGCGGGCCGGCGGACGGCCGCGCGGGCGGCCCGGCGGCGGACCTCGGCGACGACGACGGCGGGCGGGTGCGCGGCGAGGATCTGCGCGTCGTCCTCGCGCAGCCGGGAGAGGCGTTCGGCGGTGTCGGGGCGGGCCAGCAGCGCGTCGCGTTCGCCGGCCGGGAGCTCGCCGAGCGCGAGCTGCTCGAGCCGGAGCTGCGGGATGTCGCGGTCCTCGCTCATACGACCCCCTCGAGCGCCGTGACGCCGGCGCGCAGCGTGCGGAGCCGCTTGCGGACCCCGGAGACGGACATGCCGACGACGTCGGCGACCTCTTGCAGGGTCATGCCGTCGAGCAGATGAAGGACGGCGATCGTGCCGGTGGACGCCGGCTCGCGCGCGAACAATCTGTCGAGCAGCGAGCGGGCCGCGCCGCGCGACTCGCCGTCCTCGGCGGCCGCGATCTGCCACAGCAGGTCGGACGCGGGGTCCTCCGGCCGGCGCCGCCGCGAGCGCAGCCTGTTGAGGCAGACGTTGGTGGCGATCGTCCACAACAGGCTCGATGCGCCGTGATCGGCGAGGCGCTCGCGATGGGTCAGCAGTTGCACGAATACGTCTTGCATGGCGTCCACCGCCTGCTGCTCGTCGCGCAGCAGGCTGTTGCAGCGACGCAGGACCATCGGGCCGTGGCGCTGGTAGTAGTCCTCGATGTCGATGGGCACGGGATCTCAGTCCGCGGTCGCTCGATGCCTGTAACACCGCGGCTCTGTTAAAGTGTCACCGGGGAATTTCGGCCGGATTCGGGCCTGGACGGCGGATCCAGGAGGCGCGCGAAGATGACCGCCGCGGGTCGGCACGGCCCGATGATGGGCCCCGCGCGGCGCGGCGACAAGTCGGTGTGCGCGCAAAAAATCTCGGCGGAGCGGTGACACTTCGGCGGCGCCGCGGTGTGGAAGGGCCGGCGACGCCGCGGCGCGCCCCTCTTTCACCGAGCGAGACCATGCACCCTTCTCTCAAAATTCTCGTCGTCCCCGCGCTGCTCCTGACCGCCTGCAAGGACGGGCCCGAGGCCGCCGAGGACGCGGGCGACGGCTCGAGCAGCACCGCCGCCGACGACAGCACCGGCGCGGTCGAGCCGACCGGCGGCGGCGAGCCGACGTTCTGGCGGGACGTCGCGCCGATCTACTACGAGCGCTGCGTGACGTGCCACCAGGCGGGGGGCATCGCGCCGTTTCGCCTCGACGATTACGGCGAGGCACAGCAGTGGGCCGCGCCCGCGGCCGCCGCGGTCGCGGCGCGGACGATGCCGCCGTGGCTGATCACGTCGGACGGGAGCTGCGGCGAGTTTCGCGGGTCGCGGGCGCTGCCGGACGGCGAGATCGCCGTGATCGAGGCGTGGGCCGCCGCGGGCGCGCAGGAAGGCGAGCCGCGCGACGACCTCGTGGTCCCGCCGGTCCCGGGGCTCTCGGGCGGGCTGCAGCTCGCGACCCCGAGCTTCGCCCCGGAGATCGTCGGCGGGCCGCTGGCCGAGTTCGACGAGTACCGCTGCTTCCTCATCGACCCGAAGCTCACGGCCGACACGTTCCTGACCGGCTACGACGTGCGCCCCGGCAACCCCGCGCTGGTCCACCACGTGCTGGCGATGCCGGTCGACCCGGCGCAGGTCGTCGGGGGCGGGCTGACCAACGCCGAGCGCATGCAGGCGCTCGACGCCGAGTCGCCCGACCGCGACGGCTGGCCGTGCTTCAGCCAGGCGGGCGAGGGCGTGGAGGTGCAGGGCCTGCCGGTGACGTGGGCGCCCGGGATGGGCCTCGTCGAGTACCCGGAGGACACCGGCGTGCGCCTGGCCGCGGGCACGCAGATCGTCGTCCAGATCCACTACAACCTCCACGACGCCGACCTGGCGGGTCAGTCGGACAGCACGATGGTGCACCTGCGCGTCGCCGACACGGTCGCGCGCGAGGGCTTCTTCGACGTCATCGACCTGTTCATCGACACGCTGTTCGTCGGTGAGCCCGCGGCGCTCGAGCCCGGCGAGGCGAGCGTGAAGTACACGTGGACCGTCGACCTCGGGCAGCAATACATCCCGCCGGGCGGCGACCCGGTCGAGGTGTACGGCATCTTCCCGCACATGCACGAGCGCGGCCGCAAGTGGAGCGCGACGCTGCTCGGCGACGACGGCGAGCAGTGCATCGGCGACGTCCAGGCGTGGGACTTCGACTGGCAGCTGTATTACTTCTACGACCAGCCGCGGATCGTCCGCCCCGACACGAAGCTGCGCGTGACCTGCGACTTCGACACCCGCGGCGCCGACGGGCCGGTGACGCCCGGGTGGGGCACGCAGAACGAGATGTGCCTCGCGGGGCTGTACGTCGTGCCGTGAGCGGCGGTCGGGGGCGGCCGGCCACGCCGCGGTCGCCCCAAGAAACGACGTTTTTTCGGCGCGGCGTACTTTCTTGTGGGCGGACGGCTCGCGAACGCCCTATCCTCGGCGCGCCGGATCATGTCTGCAACCTCGGACCTGCGCCTGCGCGCGGACATCGTCGGGAGCGCCTCGGTGTGGGCCTTCAGCCTGCCGGGCCTGGTGCTCAGCGCGCTGCTCACGGTGCTGCGCCTGCGCTCCGACCACCGCTGCGACGACACCTTCCTCGGCGCGTGCTCGGGCGACGGCTTCCTGGCGTGCAGCACGGTGCTCGGCGACGCGTGGGCCACGGTCCTCGGCCTGCCGCTGACCGTGTACGCGAGCGCGTTCTTCCTGGTGACGCTCGCGCTCGCGGCGGCGACGCTGACGAGCCCGGGCGTGCTGCGCCCGCTGGTGCGCCCGGTCATGCTGGTGTTCGCGTGGGCGGGCCTGCTGGTGTGCCTGGCGCTGGCGCTGTACGCCGCGCTCGGGCTCGGGGCGCTGTGCCTGTACTGCCTGTTCCTCGACGGCGTCGGGCTCGGGGTGTTCCTCGCGGCGGTGCTGATGAACCGCGGCCGGCCGCTGCCGGTCTGGCCGCGGCGCGCTCAGCTCGGCGCGACCTTGCTGGTGTTCGCGCTCGCGGCGCTCGGGTTCCTGACGGCGGTCACGGCCCAGCGCGCGCTGATCCTTCACTACCGCAGCGCCGCCGCCGAGGCCGAGGCGCTGCGGCCCTGCGTCGTCGCGCTGCGCGAGCTCGAGGACCCGGCGCTGCGCATCCCGAGCGCCGCCGGCGAGCCGCGCGTGATCGCGGCGCTGTTCCTCGACCTCGCGTGCCCGCACTGCAAGGCCGAGTACCTGTTCTGGCGCGGGTACCAGGGCGAGCTCGCGGCCCGCGGCCTCGCGGTCGAGCTCCAGCTGTTCCACTTCCCGCGCGGCTGCAGCCCGGAGCCGGGGGTCGCGGACGTCAGCCGCGCGCGGGCCTGCGACGCCGCGCGCGCGCAGCTGTGCCTCGGCCGCGGCGACAGCGAGCGCGGGCTCGCGGTGTTCGACCGCATGTTCGCCGAGCAGGCCGAGCCGTTCACCAGCGAGCACCTCGCGCAGATCGCCGGGGCGTTCGCGGTCGCGGCCGACGCCGGCAGCGCCGACTCGCCGCTGTTCGCGTGCATGCGCGGCCCGGAGACCGCGGCCGAGCTGCGCCGCCACATCACCTTCGGCGAGGACGTCGCGGGCCTGCGCGCGGCCCCGGGGGCGCTGCTGGTGCCGCTGCAGGACGGGCGCCCGACCGGCGTCGCCAAGCAGGTCCAGGGCCGCAAGCCGGCCGAGTTCTACGAGCGCTGGTTTCGTCGGCGCGTGGAGGGGGTCGATGTCCGATAGCGTCCGTCCGCGTCCGCCGGGGCTGCGTGAGGCGCGGCTGCAGGCGGCGATCTCGGTGCTGGCCACCGCGCTGCTCGGGCTCGGCCTGTACCTCGGGCACGCGCTGACGCAGGCGCCGTCGACCCGCCAGTGCAGCCCGGAGACCGAGGACCTCGACTGCGGCGAGGGCGAGCTGTGCATCTCCGGGCGCTGTCGGGCCCCGCGCGCGGCCGGCCCGGTGCCGTGCCAGGAGGGCGACCCGTGCGACAGCTGCGAGTGCGGCGACGGCTACCAGTGCGACGCGGCGCAGCGCTGCATGCCGGTGAAGGAGGACCTGTGCGCGCCGGAGGTCCGCGACCTGATCCGCGACATCCGCGAGTTCGAGCAGGTGCGCTGCAAGGCGGTCGGGACCGACGCGACGCAGTGCGACCCGAAGGAGCTCGACCGCTTCATCATCGAGCACGGCAAGCTGAGCGACCTGCTCTTGCAGCTGCAACACACGATGACGGTGCACTTCGACCAGAACGAGCCGAGCGCGGAGAAGGGGCTGCCGGCGGCGGCGGAGCGCTACTACAGCGAGCGCTTCCGCCGGCTCGGCGACCGCCTGCGCTCGGCGAAGCAGATCCTGATCCTCGGGCGCTCGAGCCGCGACCGCAGCTCGTCGATCGGCCGCGTGATCGCCAACAACAACCTGGCGCAGAACCGCATGCAGCACGTCGCGCAGTGGATCGCCGCGCTCGGCGAGAGCCCGCGCGACAGCGAGGCGATGGTCAAGAAGCTGATCCGCCTGAGCCTCGGCGAGCGCCAGCCCTTGACCCGCGAGCAGCTCGCGGCCAACCCGCTGCACCACTACATCGCCTGGAAGAAGAGCCGCGAGGAGCTGCTGCTCGCGCAGGTCCGCGGCGCCGAGGCGACCGACCCGGCGCAGCAGGAGCAGGTCGCCCGCGCGCTCAACCAGTCGGTGCTCGTCATCCCGATCCCGTGCGAGGTGGCGGAGTGATGGACGCCGACAACGACGACGAGGCGGTCGATCGCCTGACGCCGGCGGAGCTGCGCCGGGTCGCGCGCGGCGGGGCGGTCGTCGCGGCCGCGCTGGTCGGCGGGCTGGGGTGGAGCCTCGCCGCCGTGCCGGAGGCGCCGGCGGAGGACCGGGCCGCGCCGCTCGCGGCGAGCGAGCGGGTGCAGGCGCCGGAGCCGAGGCCGGCCGCGCCGGAGCACCCGGCGACGCCGGCCCCGACGCGGCGCGACGCCGACATCTCGCCGCCGAGCCAGGTGCCGGGGCTGCTCGGGCTGCAGCTCGGGTTCTTGCGCTCCAACGAGATGGTCGGCACGATCGCGTTCGGCGAGGTCGTGCGCGGCACGCCGGCGGTCAAGCTCGTCAACCTCTGGGCGACGTGGTGCGCGCCGTGTGTCCGCGAGATGGCGATGTTCCGCGAGCTGAGCGGCGGGTGGCGCCGCGACGTCCGGTTCGTGCCGATCCACGTCGGGGCGGTCAGCGACCGCGAGACGTACCGCGAGCTGGTCGAGGCGATGCCGGTCGCCGCCGAGGAGCCGCTGATCGACGCCAGCGGCGACGCGCTGCAGGGCCTGCTGCGCGCGGCCGAGGTGCTGGCGACCGGCGAGGGCATCCCGATCACGCTGCTGCTCGACTGTCGCAACGCGCTGCGGTGGATCCACGTCGGCGAGCTCGCGGACAAGGACGCGCTGTCGTCGCGGCTGGCGGCGCTGCGCGGCGAGCTGGCGACGGCGCGCTGCGCCCCGCCGGTGCCGGTCCCGACGACCTCGCCCGGCCCGCCCGGCTGCGGCGACGGCATGTGCCTCGCCCCCGACGAGTCCTGCGCCAACTGCACCGCCGACTGCGGCTGCACCGTGCCCGGGACCGTGTGCGGCGGCGCCCCCGGTCAGCCACCTGGCTGCGAATTCCCCCCGGACGCCTTCAAAGACCCCGAGGCCCCCTGATGCACCTCAAGACGAGCCCGTCCTCCCTCACGCTGCGCGGCGCCCTCGCGCTGGCGTTGCTCTCGCCGCAGGCCGCCGGCGCGGCGCCCGACCCGGGTCGTGCGGCGGGTCGTGCCGCGCACCAGCCCCCGCCGCTGCTCGGTCGCGACGACGCGCCGCCGCTGCTCGCGCGCGACGAGGGGCCGCCGCCGTTGCTCGGCAGCACGTCACCGGCGCCGGCGACCGGGCCCGCCGCTGGCGCGACCGAGGCGGCCGCGCCCGGCAAGCCGGCGGCGGCCTGTCCAGGGGCCCAGGAGGCGCTGGCGAGCACCAGCGCCGGCAAGTACAGCGAGGCGGCGCGGCTCTACGAGCAGTGCGCGCGCGCCGGGGCCGACGCGGGGCTGTGGAAGAAGGCGGGGATGGCCCGCTACAGCGCGCGGCAGTACGCGCACACGATCCAGGCGCTCGACGCCGCGCTGCGCGTGGGCGGCGACGACCCGCAGATCGCGGCGATCCTCGCGGACGCGCGCCGGCAAGCGGTCACCGTGCGCTTCGCGGTCGCGCTCGCGCCGGGCGCGAGGGCGCCGGCGCGGCTGCGCGTCACGCCGCGCGGGGCCGCGGCCGGCGATGTGCTCGACGTCGCGTGGGCGCCGGCGGCGACGGCGTCCGACGTGTGGCTCGACCCGGGCGAGTGGTCCGCGGAGGTCGCGCTCGTCGGCGGCGGCACGGTCGGGCCCCAGGACCTGCGCGCCGCCCGGGACGCCGGCGCGCCGCAGACGGTGCTGTTTCGCGTCGAGGCCGCGGCCGTGGCGACCCCGCCCCCGGGCGCGCCGGCGCCGATCGAGGTCGAGCTGTCGCTCGGGCCGGCCGGGGCGCTCAAGCGCGGGGCGACGCTGCGCTGGAGCGGCCGCGCCGGCGGCACGCAGGAGACGGTGCGGACGTCGACGACGCGCTGGCTGCTCGCGCCGGGCGCGTGGGACCTGCGCGTCGAGGCGCCGCGGTTCGTGGCGCAGACGCGGGCGCTCGAGCTGCGCGCGGGCGAGCCGGCGCGCGTCGCCCTCGAGCTCGCGCGCACGCGCCAGGACCGGGCGCGCATCGGCCTGAGCGTGGCGACCGGCGCGGTCGCGCTCGGCCTGCTGGTCGGCGGCGTGGCGCTGGCCGTGCGCGGGCGCCGGGACTACCGCGGGGTCATGGCGGAGCTCGACGGCAGCGGCAGCCCGGCGTCCCGCGCGGCGCTGGCGACCGCGATGCCGGCGATCCGCGACCACTCGAACGGGACGATGCTCGCGACCTCGGCGCTCGGGGCCGGCCTCGCGGCGGTGTCCGTCGCCGCCGACGTCGGCGACAAGCTGCTCGGCGTCGAGGCCGGCATCGGCGGCGTGCTGATCGTCGCGGGCGTCGCCTGGCTGGTGCCGGCGAAGCGACAGTACGCCGACGCGCCGGCCGAGGGCGAGAGCAACCCGGACCGCGACTTCCTCGACGAGCACCGCCGCCCCGAGCTCGCCGCCGCCAGCCTGATCGGCCTCGGCGCCGGCCTCGCGGCCGGGGCGGCGCTCGCCCTGGTCACCCGCGCCGCGCTGCGCCGCGGCGAACGTAGCGACGAGCGTCGCGCCCGCATCCCCCGCGTCGTCGGGCTCGGGCTGCGCGGAAATTTTTGAGCAGAACGCCGCAACACGGCCGGCCACCCCGCCGACCTCCCGCCACGGAGCCCCATGCATTCCCATGACCCCCGCCCCACGCGCCTCGGCGCCCTCGCCTGCGTCCTCCTCACCTGCGCGGTCGCGCCCCCGCTGGTCCGCGGCGCCTCGGAGGAGATCGACGACGGCGGCGGCTGCAACGGCGGCCGCCACGTCGTGTTCAACGCCGACAGCAGCGACGAGGAGAGCACGGGTTCGGAGAGCAGCAGCGGTACGACGGAGGAGACGAGCGAGCCGACGACGGGGGGGGCGGTGTGCGGAGACGGTGTGCAGGAAGGGGGGGAGGGGTGCGACGACGGGAACGACAAGGACGAGGACGGGTGCCCGAGCGGTGAGAAGGGGGGATGCGCGGCGGAGGCGGTGTGCGGAGACGGGATCGTGTGGGTGGGGGAGGAGACGTGCGACGACGGGAACCCGGACGGGGGTGACGGCTGCGAGGCGGACTGCACGAAGACGCCGGCGGTGTGCGGGAACGGGACGGTGGAGGCCGGGGAGGGGTGCGACGACGGGAATGAGGATGAGGAGGACGGGTGCCCGAGCGGAGCGAAGGGGCA
>Ga0075163_10005698_pt1 | contig 16547 bp, 14 predicted proteins | sample JI1023141ADNA_FD_71478 | JGI IMG/M metagenome (GOLD analysis project Ga0075163, IMG submission 71478) | Wastewater effluent complex algal communities from Wisconsin, to seasonally profile nutrient transformation and Carbon sequestration -... | ecosystem: Engineered > WWTP > Effluent > Algae...
AAAATAGTAGAAATTAGAGATTTTGACAGAAATGACATTTTCTGAGATTTTTGTGTAAAATTTGTTATTAAGATTAGAGATAAATTTAGTAGATAAAATTATGTGTAAAATTGTTGTGTTCTTAAGTTTTATTATGATTTTAAGATTTGTTATGTTTGTTACATAATTTTATTTATTAGTTATGAGATTTAGTTTAGTTTCTATAATATTTGTTATTAAATCTTATTAGAGAGTATATTAGTTAAAGAGTAGTAAAGAGATTTAGTATCTAAAGTTAGTTATCTTATATTAGTTATCCTTTAGTTGGTTTGATAATATTGTTAGATTAAGTTAGAGATTGTTAATATATTTATGTACAATTAAATTATAATATCATTTGATAAAGTATTAGTAATAATAACTTATTAAGGCACATATGTAATTTATTATGTAACATGTATTTTACTACATTATTTGTTAATTAACTTATGTAACTTATTATCCTAAATATTTTGTTAATATCTAAATATTTGTTTATTATTCTTGTTAATTATAGTATGATATTAATATAAAGTTTAAGTAATAAATATTAGATAACTAACTTTATATTATATATACATCATATATTTCTAATATTATCTTTAACATCTTTACTTAATATATTATATTATCTTTAAGATCTTTATATTAATATATTATCCATAAGTCCATATAATTTAGTATAATAATTATTATATTATCAATGTGCGTTTTATAATAATATTAGAACTTTATTTCTCTGCATTTTATCTTTTTACTATTATTTATGCGTTGTATTTTAGTATTATTTATATATCTCCTAATAGATATATTAATATCATCTCTACATAAATATTCTAGCTTATGTATCTTATAACGATATTTGTAGTATAATCTCACATGATTCTCTAGTGATGTAATTTGATACCAAAATATAGCATAAGATTTATATATAGCATCCATAAATACTAAGTCATCATATATGTGCTCAGCAGAAATAAGTGGTTCTTTACTCTTCTTATTTAGTCTATTAATTAATAAAGAACGTATCCATATAGGACAACCTTTAAATCCTTTACCTACTAAATATACCTCGCTGTTAGAAGATCTACTACTCATTGGTTTACATATATATAACTCCTCAAATATACTAGATAATATCTTTATTAACGATAGCGATAAATGCTCTAAGAAAGTAAATGTTTTAACTACCATATTACCTCCTTTACCAAGTATGTGCAAAGCCATAACTACTTCACCAATTAGTAATATATATGACATAGACTCCTGATTGTTATAATCCGATGACATATCCAAAGCCCCATCGCTAGTATATAAATCTATTAGTTTACCTCCAGTCTTTTGTAATATCTTAATTGTCACATCAACAATATTAGATAATTTAGTAGTATCACCATTATTATATTTATCCATAGTCCATCTATCAGGATATTTATCATATAACTGGTATCTATCATTTAAGTAACTATTATCTTTACAATAAGCTAAAATACTAGACCCATACCACTCTACATTACCACTAAGAACTGTGTTATTATAGTGGTTAAATGCAAATATAAAGCTACCAGGCATCTCGCAGTTAGCAAAATAATATCTTGATGTATTATCTAATAGATTATAGTAACTTAACATCTCATACATCTTTAACCATGAGTTCGATGGGTTTTGTGCATTATAACTAGATCTTATTACACCTCTTATATATCTGCAATGATCTAATATTTTTGATACACTTATGTATGCCTTGTCGTTGTATATGTTGTTTAATAAGTCTCTTGTACTGTTTAGTTTTGATCTTAGTTTAGTAATATATTCTGGATCATTAGTAATATTTATATTGTAACTAAAACTACTATTAATATAACTCTTAGGAATTAAATAAGATCTCATTTCTAAAGCATTTATCTAAAGATAATATGTGTAAAATCCTTATTATAGTTATATTTTAAAATTTATCGTTAATTATTGTTGATACGTTACCGCAACTAATGCATGTATAAATAGTTGTAGCAGACTCATCCGCTCTTCTTGCTTGATTAGTATCTACTCTTATATATCTAGATCCGCACTTAATACAAGAGTAGTTGCTTTCACTCCTTGATACTCTGCACTTGTCAGCATCAGTATTGTAGCAAGAATAATTATCAAGAATCCATTGATCTGTTATATTATAACTATTATTTAAAGCACTTATATAATCTAAGTCTTCTAATAGCCATTTATATAGTCTAGTACCTTTATATTTATCAATCATGTTCTTAATACCTGGATGGGATGATCTGTTCATGACTTATCAGCGTGATTATTCTCATATAGTATATGTCCTAACTCGAAGATCTAAAGAGCAAGGTGTAATAATAGTACCTGATTTATTGAGAGTACTTGATCCTTTTCGTTTGTGCTCTTATAATGCAGTTAGATTGGTAATACTAGGTCAAGATCCATATAAGTCTAATGCAACTGGTTTAGCGTTTTCTACAGAAGATGGTTCTTTAACTCCATCTCTAAGAGTAATATCTTCATGGTTAGATTATAAAGACTTTAATGGTAATCTAACTAGATGGGCTTTACAGGGAGTATTACTCCTTAATGCTGTTCCTACAATGGAAACAAGCGTATATCCTATACCTCATAGAACTTTATGGGAATCTTTTATTAGAGGATGCTTGTCATTATGTAGTAGTAAGACTAATGTAGCATTTCTTTTGCTTGGTACAGTAGCATCTGATTACTCTGATAGTATAGACAGTGACAATAACTTAGTAATAAAGACTGAGCATCCATCATACTATGCAAGATTAGGTATATATGAGAAAAAAGATATATTTGATAATATTAATAGTTATCTTAGTACCAATAATAAAGGTATAATTAATTTCTTATAGTATGGATCAAAGATATGTTTTGGATGACTCTTATATAACTGCACTTTTAGAAACGCATAATGTTTCAGCAGATATTATAGCTAACATAATATCTATCATTAGTACCATAAGAGATAATATTAGATACCAATTTCTTAACATAGATTATCTTACATATGCATGTTATTCTCTCATTTGTAACAATATGGATATAAATTTAGATCATATAACTTATGTTGATAAATATATGATAAAAAGTAGAGATCACGATAACTCATGTAAAGTTCTAATACGATATGCTAAATATATATTATCATCACATAAGTATCCATATAGTACTTAGTTTTAAAAACCCATTAATCCACTTATGTAATAACCTAATCCTGTATAACCTAATGAGTCTAATAAACTATTTATCACTGGATGTATCTTCTTAGATAAATAGTACAAGTAATCTATGTAATAACCTTTTTCTATTACTTCCTCAAATGGGTACATTTTATATCCCTGTAGACATGTCTCATTAACAGTCTTTACAATTAGGTATTGGATTCTGTCGTTAACAGATACGTTGCTATTTGTTCTTCTTAGTCTATCTATCATGATATTAAATTGGTTGCTTTTGTTCTTATAATCCTTACTAACAGGACATGTCATAACAAGATCATTGTAATCTACTAATCCGTTAAGTAATCTACGGTATCTTCGTACTATCTCTTGTAATAGATCTTCTATGCTATATCTCTTTAATAGTGCTAGATCAAGTATATCAGAGTAAAGTCTTCTAGTAAACTCGCAATTGTCTCTGCGTATACTAACGTTACCTTTATGTAACATCTTTCCATCTATTACTAATACGTATTTTTTCTTAGTTATTATAAACATTAGATCTATGTATCTCTCAAATGCTATGTTTATGTTCTTAGGTAGTGCGTTATTAATATTATTTATAGCATCGTTTGTAGCTTTAATCATCTCATCTTTATTTGTTATATCTGATCTAGTTATATAGCATGAGTCCGTATCTCCATAAATGCACTCAAACCCATGATCATATCTAAGTCTTCTGTTAAGATCGCTGATATAATGTCTACCTAACGCTGTAACAGTATCAGCAGCTGGAGAAAAGCATAATATATGATCATATGGAGTAGATAGTATACCATAAATACCATTAGCTGATATTTTTAGAGATAGTTGTCTTGCATTAAGTATACTCTTAATTCTTTCGTCATCTATTGTTTTCATCAGTGTTAATATCTCAGATCTCTTAGTTATTAAAGATACAAGCATTTGAGGAATAATACCTACTGGTTCTCTCATAAATATATGTTCTCCATTTTTATCAGTGCGTATGTAAGTTGATACACATATGTTATGTTCTATTATAATGCTTGGATATAGAGATCTAAAGTCAACACATGTGCAATTGTTATAAACACCAGGAATTGGATCGTATACGTAGCCTCCTGCAGTAGAGTAACGTTTGGTGTTATGTCTTTTGATAATGATGTTTCTCTTGACACATTCTCTGTAGAACATATTAGAAGCTCTGTGTGTAATACCTCTAACGTATAGATCATCTAAGTTAGTTAAAGTAGATGCAGATTCCTCAGTCCATGTTACCCACATATCTAGTTTATCTACTAGGTCAAGTACTAGTCTAGAGTCTTTAACGCAGTAATCTATTACTTTAGTCATACCATCTTTAGTAGGATTACTAAATATCTTAAACATATCTTTAGCTGATATGTTTGCTTTATTATCTTCTAGTACTATTCTTGATACTTCGTCTAGTGTTCTTACCTTGAACTTGTTATTACGTCTAAATATTGTTAGGAGGTCTATTATAACTCTTCCGTTGCATTTAATCTCTGTACCGTCCATGTAGCCGTATGCTTTTGTGTGAGAGCTAATTTGTCTGGTGTATGTGCCTGAAGAATCTCTGGATATATCTATTGGTATATATAGTAGATTTAGTTGTAATTTAGCTATTATATAAGGTATGTCGAAACCATATATATTATATCCTACTATTACAACTGGGTCTATGTATACTAAGTATTGTAAGAAATTAGTAATTAATTCTACCTCTGAGTTGCATACAACTATTTTTCCATCGTATTTTATATTAGGATCTAAATTAAGTACAAATGTTATGTCAGTTGTATCAGTACTTAGGTATCTTCTTGATACAGCACTTATCATGACTATTTTATCATCTAGATTATAGGATTTAGGCATAGAGTTGGTGTTAGATGAGTTACACTCTATATCAAAGGATAGTATTAGTGGGTAAGTAGGAGTATATGTAGATTCTAGCTTGTTTATTTTGGTGCAGTAGTAGTTGTCGTCTAGGTCTGATGTTTGTATCCAGCAACATACTTCTAGGTTATAATCTGATAAGAACAATGTAATGTCATCTATCTCAGTATTTAGTACAGATATCTTAGTTTTGTAGTAGTAGAACGATTTCATGTTAAATAGGTTTTTACAATGGTTTCTTGCATTCCAGTTGTTAAATCTTAGTATAGCATATGTAGTAGTATTGGTAATGTTGTCAGATAGCTTGGCGTCTTTAACTAGTTCGTATGATACTATATAGTGTGACTTAGTTGATAATATTTTGTTGATATGGGTAACAAATCTGTCACATGAGTCATTGGAACTAATTCCGTCGAATGAGATATATAGAGGAGGGTTGTAGTTATTTAGGTGAATGATTAGAGGATTGGATTTTTGATCAACGCAATAGCATTTTATTAAATTTCCATCAACTAACCATTGATATGAGTAAAATATATAGGTATCTTGTGTCATCTTGTAAGGTAAATTTGTGCACTAGTTATGTTTGTAATTTGTCATATTACAATATTAAGTTATCTAGTAATATAGTTTATTGTTCTCATAATAATTTGGTACGTAAGATTAATAGTTATAAAGGTGATGTTATATTATCAAGTGATCCTCTTGATATAGTACTTGGATTAAGTATTGGTAGAAGAAGGTTAAACAGACAGGACATGTTTATGTTGGTAATACCTATTTATTACAGAGACAATAATATGCGTTTTGTATATGATCATATGTATGAGTATAGTATAAGTACTATATCTGATATAATTTGTAAAGATCTTAATACTAATTGTGAGACAATATTACTTTATGATATAACTATGTCTATGTACTTTTTAGATACTAGAGTTAATTACGATGATATTTTGTTGCATACTATGTTAACGCATATGGATTTCTTTCCTAGAGAGAGGAATGTTGTAAACAGAGGTAATTCTGCTAAGTTGGTGCATTTAACTTCTTTGTCACATATAAATGTAAAGAACTATACAATGGAGTCTATTACATTATCTAATATGTTAGACATAGATTTTATGTCAGATTATACTTTGGTAAATATTAAGGTTAAAGACAATGATATAATTAGTAAAATTATGTTAGATATATCCGATTTGATAACATATATTTGTAATGATCATATATCATATAATAATAAAACTATAATTACATCTACTAAGCATATGAGGTCTATTGTATCTGATCTTTTTGTACAAAGGTTTAGTAGAGAATCAGCTAATAGGATAGCTATGATAGATGAGTGTGTTGTGGATTATTACAGAAATGAGGGCTATCATGTATTGGAGTACGAGTCTAGGTTTTATATGTCTGTTACAAAAGGTAAGTATATAGGACTTAAGACAAATAGGTTGCCAAATAAAAATATATATAAGTATATTCCTGCAGTTTATAATAAGGATCATAGTAAGATAGAAGGTACAAATACTTATAATTACTTACATAAAATTAGTGGTACTAATTCTCGTAATGTTAGTTCTCATAATTTAGTTAGAGAGCTTAATCCATGGGAATTTAGTATTGCTCCTAATTGTGTGTTAAATATGTTGCATGGATATGAGAGGGAAACGTGCATTAGGGTTGGTGTACCAAGTTCTATGAGTATGTTATGTAATCATACGGTAACAGATGATATGTTTGTACTATGTAAGCAAGAGTTACCTCATTTGACATCGTTGCAGATCCGTGATATGTGGTATAGTCATGATAATTGGCATTATGCTAAGTATTTATATAGGTTATTAGAGCATTTATTTAATGCTAATGTTGTTATATTAGATGATAGGAGGGATCATGTAGTTGTTATGGATTATAGTGATATATTTAGGTATGTATGGAATCCAGTTGGTACTAGTATGTTGTTGTTGTTAAGAACTAGATTAAGTGAGTACAAGATAGGTTATGAGATTATATGTCATAGTAGTAATAATATTTTAGTTGATGATGATAAGTTCTTGTATAATTATGGTATGATGAGTAAGTTGTCTAGTTGTTCTAGATTTGTTCCAATTAATAGGTTAGATGTACAGTTACAATATCTTAACTCTGAGGGTAAGTGTGTTTTATATAAATCTTATGATGGGTCATTAGTAGGATGTTTGTCTGCACCTGTTATATCAGATTATATAGATATAAGTTTATTGCCAAGCGCTTTATCAGATCATTTAGATGGAATTAGGCAGGAAATAAATATAATATTGCATGATATAAGGTATAGTAGTGTTAGTAATTATAGTTATGATGTAGTAGTAGATATATTTGGTAGAAAGTATTATAGATCTGAGATGTTGGATAAAGATTATATTCCTCAGGTATTGTTGGAAAGTACTAATGTTAATGTAGTTGATTGTGAGGATGAAGTATATGGAGATTTTTCTATTATAAAGTTTGATGATAAGTATTTATATTATATGTTGTTGGATTAGTAATTTAAAATATGTGAATTATATATTTGTCTTTTGTTGTTTTGTATCGTTAATATGTCTCAGTTAGTAATAAAAGATATTGTTGATAGGATTACGTCTGAAGTTAATTTAGATAGGAATATGTTGGAGTCAACATTAATAAAGTATGATAAAGTAATAAATAATATGTCAGATGTATCTAAGACAAAACTTATTAATTATATAATTAAAGATGCAACTCCACCAAAGAATATAGGAATGTACTATGCTCAACAGTTATTACATGGAATTACTCAGTCTTCTCTGAGTGGTAAAACTACAGCGCATACAGAGTATATCTCAATAATGGATGTGTTAGAGATGTCTTCTACTAACTCTATGTGTTTTGTAGATGAGCCTTATTATAAAGTGCTTGAGTTAGAAGAAGTTAGGTTGAGAGATTTAATAATATCGATAGAGCATAGGGATAATAGGTCAGATTGGGTTAATGTTCTTGATAGAAGTCCTTTGCATATGATCAGTGATTACGATATAATAAGGGGAGGTACGTATATAGTTCTTAATAAGGTTATTATGTCTAAGTATGCTATTACTATGAGTAATATAAGGAGTTCTATTTATAATACATCACAGTATTCTCGGGAGATTTTGGTTTCACCTAATATGATAGCAGAACTTTATATAGATGATTATCATAGGTCATCGGTTCTAAATATTATATCTGCTATAGATTATGTGATTGTGTCTGGTGTGCGTGATATTAAGTTTATAGATAGCTATGATGGTAAGTATCGATGTCATTCTAGACATTACAAAGCTCTTAGGGAAAGAGGAGTAAATGTTACATGCAATGATATAGGTATTACTTTTACAGAGCATGGTATAGTTAAGTGTAGAGATTTAATAATAAGATCTTTAATTGCAAATGATGGAATTAGTTTACAGTGTGCATTAACTGTATGCATTTATATGACATATAATAATAAACCGCTTCCGTTTAATAAGTCATCTATCAAAGGTTTATATGGACCTATGTTTGATATGTATTATTCTACTCCTGTAGAGACAATAGTTAATTGGATAATTAGTAATGAGAAAGATAGTTGTGTTAGTTTATATACTAGACTTATGGTTGGGAATAAGTCTATAGAGTAGTGTTTAAAAGTTAAGTGAATTATTTATATATGGATTTTGTGCGCGGATCTTGTTTTCATGATAGTTTTGTGCATTAAATTTACTGATATAAATTTGGTATCAGTTGTAGAAAAAGTATTTAATATTACTTCTACTGTAAAAACTATTTATAAGAAATGTCTTATATATTTTAATAGTGATAAGAGTTTGATATTACTAGTCTTTACGCACTTAGTATATAGAGGTACAATAGATTTAATAGGTATAGATAGAGTAGCATTAAAAGATTGTGTTGATGAGGAGTTTTACTACAGTGATATGATTCCTAAGTGCGATTGGAATAAATATATTTATCCATTTGACTTTAGTAAAAGTTATGTAACTGATCTTTCTGCATTGTATAAGTTTTTAGTATTAGAAGCTACAAATGTTAGTAATATAATATCTTATGTACCTAATGTAGATTTATCAGAAGAAATAATAGCTAAGATAAAGTATATATCAAGAGATAGGCTAGATAATAGATCATATGATATTTTACAGTTGCATTATCCAGATATTAAGCCTGTTGTATCTACTATTCCTGAGTTAAGAGAGATGACTAATTATAATAACTTGAGTCATATATTACAAGGTAAGCCTACTATTGATATGGCTGCGTTTGTAATAACGGAGTATTTATCATTTAGGATTGTCTGTACTTGTGTAACAACTAGAACATTCTACATATTTACAGACATGTGGTATATGGATCAGGGACATGCGTATATTAATAGAGTCATGATGTATGATATATATAATTATTTGGTATCAGAAGTTAATGTTGATGATAATAGATATGTATTGGATCAGTTATATAATATATTTAATAACTTTAGACGAGATATAATAGAACGTTTATGTCACATAACAGAGTCTAAGTCTTTTACCAAATTACTTGACAATAAGACTAATGTTATATGTATGTTAGATGGTTTGTACGACTTTGATCATGATGAGTTTAGGTCAGTGAGACCAAGCGATTATATTAGTATATCTGCAAATGTAGATTATTTAGCACAAGATCTTGAGAATAGGTGCATGTTGTTAAGGAGTATACTTAGTAACTTTTTTAGTGATGTTGATGTTATGGAGTTTTTCTTAAGTACTGTTGCATTAGCTTTAGGTGGAAGGAACTTTGAGAAGATTGTGGTAATATGGGTAGGTAGGACAGATAGTGGTAAGAGTACTTGTCAAGAGTTTATAGAGAATGTGTTGGGAGACTACTGTGGTTCTATTCCTTCTTCTATGCTTGTTGGAAAGCGTTCTAATCCACATGCAACAACATCTGCGCTTAGTTCTATAGGTAAGAAGAGGCTGTTGTTTTTACAAGAGCCAGAGGAATCTAGGATTAATTCGTCTCAGCTTAAGTCTCTTAGTGGTAACGATAGTATATATACTAGAGAGATTTATGAGAAAGGTACTACTATGAGGATAAGTGCAATTACAACTATTGTTACTAATGGTAGAATGGATTTTAGTACATGTGATGAGGCAGCTCTTAGTAGAATAGTTGTAATACCTTTTACATCTAAGTTTGTAACATCGAGAGAGAGGCATAAGCACTTGGATAATGTTAATATTGTAGAGGCTGATCCTAATATTGGAGCTAAGTTAAAAGAGTTAGGTACACCTATGATGCGTATCTTGATTGATAAGTATAGGGAGTATAAGAGAGATGGGTATATAATACCTCACATCATAAGGGAGTATATAGATAGGTTTATCAGTGACTCTAATCCTACTTTATATTATATGAGGCATTTTACGGAACCTTTTGATGGAGCTAGAGTATTGGTTACAACGTATTTCTCACTGTTTTCATCGTGGTATAAGGAGACTTATCCAGGTAATAGGCTTATACCATTGTATACTTTTAAGGAGACGTTAATATCTAGTGGATATAGTTTAGATAAAGATTATGTTGTTAATTATAGGTTAATTAGTTTATAGTAGATTTTAAAACTATATTGGTGCCATTATATGGTTTCTATATATTACTTTGTTTATTATACATAGTTCGCTTATTGATGCTCTAAGTTTGTGGATGTTCTTATCTTTAGAGTATGAGACTCTAAATACTAAACAAGGTCTTATAAGTGCTGGGGAATTGAGAGACTTAATATCGATAGGGTCTTTATTTGTGTCGTAGCATTTAGTAAATACTTTATCTTTAGTCTGTATAACGTCGCACCATATAGACTTTTTATCTTGACCGTCTTTATTGTAAATACTTATGGGATGCACGTCTAATTTATATTGGTCTCCGTCATTTCTAATGGATTGGTCTACTTTGTTAGCTATTATATTAATTATATTTATAAAGTCTGTGTCTATATTGTCGTCGAGATGTATGCCTATTGCACCTTTAGAGTATCCGTAAGATAACATTCCATCAGTACTTTCTCTATGTGAGAAGTCAGGAGCTATGTAGAGTATTTTATCATGTTCATCGCATACGTTAAACTTTATAACTTTATCTGTTTCGTATGTATACTTTAGATGTATATCTTTGATGTAATTAGCTTTAGTTATAAACATTTAAAAGGTCGTTAGGAAATGATGTAGTAGAAGTATTAATCACATATGATATGAAGCTAAGTAATATATAAAATTACATTGACAAGAAATTAAGATGATAGGTGAAATGACTGCTATTATTAAGGAGAACTTAGAGCTAAAAGCTAAGATATTGGATCTTGAGAATAAGTTAGCTAATACAGATTATGGTAAGGATAAGGTTAAGAAGAAAGCTAAGACAGGTAAACAGTCTTGGTTGACTGTATCGGATTACTTAGGTTATGCTACAGCTAGTATATTGGTTGGTATAAGGGATGCACGTGGATATAATATGTTGCAGGAGTTACAGTCTCTTAAAGAGGTTCCAGGTGGTATGACGATTAATGAGATAGATAGGGAGAAGGCTGTTAGGATATATTGTAGGATTAATAACTTAATATCTGATGCATCTAAGAATGTTCTTTTGGATGAGGTTTTGTATGATATTTTGTCTAATGATACTAAGATAATGTCTGGTATTAATGTTATTATGGGTGCTGATGGAAATATGAGGTATTATTTGGAATCTAATAGTAACAATAGTGGAATAAAGCAGATTGCATGTGCACTTAGGAGGTTGGATGGGTTTTAAAATGAAGGGTATGATATGTAGAATTGGGTTACATGGAAAAGTTATATTACATGGATTATTCTTACGTTTACTCTAATATTACGAGGGATACTATCTTTAAAATAGTACATTATTGTACTATATTATGTAAGAGGAACCATATACCATTAGACTTAGTACCAGCAGTAGTGTATCAAGTTAATATGGCTCTTGCAGATGGAAAAATATCTCCTATAGATATAGAGACGGATAACAGAGGTATAATAGTTAATATTACATCTGTTAGTATAGAGCCTAATGGACAAGTAATTTGTGGGTTCTGATATTATTATTTGTAAGTTGTATATATTTAAAACATGAATAGTATAATGGGTATTATTGGATTTAATTTCTTGACTTTCATGAACAATATAAATCAAGGTACAGATACTTTAGGAGCTATAGCTTCAGGTGGAAGAGGTGCAAAGATAGGTACTGGTAGAGGTAGAGGTGGTGCAAGTATGGGTAGAGGTAGTAGTTTACCTCCTCAAATGGTTAACTCATATGGATCTCTTGCTCCTAGTACTCAACCATTAAGTTATAATCCTAACCAGTTTATGCCTTTAGGTGGTAGTAGTAATAATCCTAATTTCCAGAATATAGATGCTTTTACAGGTTATAGTACGAATCAGTCACAGACATTGCATACGATCTCTAGTCAGCCAAGAATTGGTACAGGTAGTAGTACTAGTGCAGTTAATAAAGATAATAGTGGAACAGATAAGAGGGTTTTGGATCTTTTAACAGCGATTGTTACATTATTATCTAAGAATGATGAGGTGTTAAAGAGATTGGATGAAAGAACTAAGAGTATTGATAATAATATTAATGATATAAGCAACAATCTTGTTACAAAGGAGTTTATTGGTGAGACTTTATCAATGATCTCAAGAAGTTCTGTTAATGATAGAAATGATAATATTAATGATGGAGAAGGGAATGCTATAGATGATTTGATTGGGAAAGTTAATGATCTTATTGAGCATAAGAATGATGATGAGAATTAGAGTATTTTAAAACAAGTTATGTAATATGTTGTTATCTATATTAATATTAGTTAACAATGGACCTTGGTAGATAATGTTGTCATTGTCTTTGATAACGCCGTTTGTATATCTAGTATTTGATAGGGCTTTGCATAGTTTTCTATCAGCGTATCCAACATCAGCTGTGTAGACATTGGTTCTTACAAGACCTTCTCTACTACTACGTTGGTGGTATATGTACTCTTGCTCAGTTAGACCGTATAAGAAGGATGATTTACATCTGTCTGATAACTTACCTTCTATTCGTTGGTATCCTAGTGATATAGACATATGTACTATATTGTCAATGTTGCCTTTTGCACCGCTTAGTATCATGTTATATAATGAGGAGTCTTTAATATTGGTTACTACTATGTTGCTACATATGTTTGATAAGTTGTTAGAGATTATGTCTAGTTCGTTATATGTTGGATTGTTTATATTGTCGTAGATTGATATAACGTTGTCTATATAGGGTTTATCAACTATATCTATATCATCTAGTCCAATGCTTATGCCGTAGATGTTAGATGTAAGATTAGATATGAGAGATTGGGTATATTTAATGTAGGTTACAATGCTGTAACCTGATATTGTTACTAATTGCATTATTTTGTTAAGGTCAGATTTAGTTATGTAACCAGATATTATGGTTCCGTTTATAATGTTGACATTGTTTGTGGAGTATATGAGAGAGTTAGGTAAGGGGAGTGATAGAAGATCTCTTGTGTTAAAATTATTGTGGTAAGGTATATCGTATCTGTTGCATATCATGCATGAGGTACAGTATTGGTCTTTAGTAACATGTTTGGGATATTTGGTAAGTGCATAGTATGATGTAACTACGTCTTGTATAAGGGATAAGCATTCTGGGTTATGTTCTAATGCTAAGTTGCTGTTTGTATCGAGTATAAAGCCATCGTTATCTTGGAGGAAGACGTTCATCTCGTCGCCATCGAAGTCTGCAGCATATGCGTTTGTAATGGCAGTGTTGATGATCATGGCGTTGCTGTAGTTGTATTCTACTTTAAAGCTCATGATAGAGTACTTTGATAAGGAAGGTTGTCTGTTAAGTAGTATTCTATCGTTTCCGTATAAGGTGCGTTTGTATGTTTTACCTAGTTTTATGGAAGGTATATGGACTAGTTCTCCTCTTTTGTTATATAGTTTGCCCATGCTTGATAATATATGTAGATGGTTGAGATTGTCGATGGTTGCAGTAACAGAGATACGTAGTTTGTTGTATATTGTTATAGGTAGTGATACTATGTTGACGTCTTGTAGATCTGTGCCAATAATTACTGCTCTGCCGCAGTTGTCAACTCTTTTGCCAACCATATGTTGTCTGAAGAGTCCATCTTTGCCTTTTAGGATGGTAGTTATAGATTTAGTGTTGTATTTATTAGTAGTAGATGTTATGAGGTTGGTGAACTCAGTAGATAAGTGTTTATATTGTAATTTCTTAGAGTTGCATGATTCTAGTAGTTTTATATAAGAGTTAGTAATGGAGTACTCGCTGTTGGTTGATATATCTTTAGGTCTCATCATTCTAGGTATAACTGCAACAGTAGATGTAAATGCTCTTGATAGATATGATCCTGTATTAATTAGATGTTGTCTAGCTTTGTCTGGTCCTATGGTGTCTATAGTTACGTTGTTGATGATGTTACCACATTTATTGCAGTTGCGTAACTTATTGGGGTATGTTATATGGCATTTAAGGCAAGTATTGGATAAAGTATTGTTGATTGTGTCTTGTAGAAGAGGGTTGCATAGGTATATTGGTAATTTTATATGTCCTATGTGTCCATAACACTCATTAGATTTGCAATGTACGCAGTCTCTTCGACCTGGTACTGATGATCCAAACATAGGAGATGATAGGTCTACGTCATTTGTAACTAATATTTTAGATCTAGATATTATTTCGTGTTCGTCAGCTAATGTGCATGTAATTGACGTTATCATTGTGAAAAAGGCAATAGTGGGATTGCGCATTGGTATGTTTTGGTTTCAGATTAAATGGAAGATAAAAATAACAAAGATCTTAAAGATATAGTAGGGCATCAGTTTTATGAGGTTATGTCTAATACTATAGTAACTAATATTTTACATTATATAAGTATTTGTAAGAAGCATAACATAGAAGAAGTAAGACTTAATTTGGCACTGCAACAATATATAGAAGAGGCAAAGATAAATGGTATTAAGGTACCTAAGTCTAAAGGATCAAAGCATAGTGGTACTGGTGTGTTAATAGGTGATCCTACATCATTTAGTAGTATTAGTTATAAGAAACCTATTGCTGATACATCTGTAAAGTATTATTATGGTAGTATACCTTACTATCTAACAGAAGAAGATATTGGTGATGGGCTTTTGTTATGCGTTGATCAAGATAATAAAGCATTGCTTGCTTGGGATACAATTAATGAGGTAGAGGTGATGTTTGATGGAGATGATAAGGTATGGTTAAGTGATAAAGGATATAAGATAAGTCCATATATAGATCGTCTTTAAAAGTACTTAGACTAGTATTAGTGTTAAGTTACTTGATAGATATAGTATGATATAAGTTATAGATATTAATTTAGATGTTAGTTGTAATGATATGTAGATTGTGTAGTTTATTATTAACGTAGATTATATAGATATATGATAACTTTATATTACAGATATTAGATAATTAAGTTTATTGGATAACGTTGTAACTAAGTATTATGTGTTGTATGTTATATATATTACTTGTACTGATATTAAAGGATAATTATTTTTGCTTACGTATTGGTCTAAGTAATTTAATAAGTTCTATTCCTGCGCTATATGTTTGTCCAATAGATATGTAAGGTACATTATCACCCATTGTATATCCTACATGCATATACTTAATTACTTCTAACAGATCATTCCAACCATGTCCTATTTGATCTCTTCCGTTATATATTGCATTACATATGTGTTTGTGTGTTAAGTTCTTTATTTTCTGTATGTGATGTATCCTTGCTGTAACATAAGATAAATTAGGAAAGTTTCTTATTTTGCCTATATTAGGTTTCATGGATGCTTCTAGGTATTGTTGGTCATAGTATTCTTTACCAGCATTTGGTGGAGGGTATTTTGATATGTCTCTATCTCTTTTATTATTAGTATACGCATGATAACTATAATCATCTAACTGACCTGACCAATTTATATCATTAACATTAGAAGGCATATTATTGTTTGTATATATATTATTTAAGTTATTTTGTACCTTATCTTTATTTAAGTTATTAGTATCTATAGATTGATAAGTATTTTGTAACTTATCTTTTCTGTTGTAATTGTCTTTAGTTGGTTTCTTATTAAAGACCTTCTCATAATATTGTTTATTTAATTCTATAGATTGATATATATTATAGATAGGTACATTTCTGTTGTAATTGTTATTATTAGTTGGATTAATATTTTGTACCTTATCTTTATTTAAGTTATTAGTATCTATAGATTGATAAGTATTTTGTAAAGGTACATTTCTGTTGTA
>Ga0075163_10005699_pt1 | contig 16546 bp, 11 predicted proteins | sample JI1023141ADNA_FD_71478 | JGI IMG/M metagenome (GOLD analysis project Ga0075163, IMG submission 71478) | Wastewater effluent complex algal communities from Wisconsin, to seasonally profile nutrient transformation and Carbon sequestration -... | ecosystem: Engineered > WWTP > Effluent > Algae...
CTCGGATGATTTTTTCTTTTGCCATTTCATGTAATAAATATCGGAAGTAAGACGCATACACTTGCGTTTTATTACTTATTTCGACTTCCGAGTTGGATACGGAATTCGGAAGTCGAGCTGGAGAGTTCAATGAAAAGAGAAAAAAATAACTTTGTAAAATAGGATTAGGAAAAACTAATACACACAGGATTTGCTTTCTGGAAAATAGTCATGAATTAGATTTAAGGAAAAAGTAAAATTCTGTAAAAAGGGATTGATTGCTGTTCATACCAAACTAGAATGTTCTAAAAAGCTGCAAACCTAAGTTATTTCGGCGCATATAAATTAAGGGAAAAAAGATGTATGAATTAAAAAAATTTATAATACATAATCTATTTGGAGAGGATAATTATGAAATTTCATTCCATGATAATCGTATTATACTTATTTCTGAAAATGGAGTTGGAAAAACGACTATATTAAATATAATGTATGCATTCCTGACATCCCAATGGGAAAAATTAATTGGTATTCCATTTGATTTTGCTTCTGTGGAATTTGATTTTGAAGGAAAAGAATTCGAAGTGAGTGTAGAAAAAAAAGATTTTAGCATTGAATTTGATGTAGAGTTTCGGAAGGCATATTTAGAAGGATTCACATATAAAGATGAATTAGAAGTAATTCTTGAAAAATTAAACCCAGAAAATATAATTAATGCAATAAACGAATCAAGGGAAGAAGATTTAATTATAAATACTTTAAAGCAAATTAATAGGGAAAAAGACATTGATAATCATGAGATTGAAGAATTTGAATTGCAAGTAAATCAAGATATTATTGATTCCATTAAAAGAAAACTTCCGGAATTGGTAAAAGAAATATGTTCCAATTTATTTAGCGATAGATATAAGAAATTAAGTCTGATTGGCAAAGTTTTCTATTTGCCAACCTATCGTAGAATTGAAGTTCCATTGAAAACTTTATTTAGCGAAAAGCCGGATATAAAGAAAGAAGAGGGTTCAAGGTATTTAAGTTTATTTGAATTTGGAATGGAAGATATAAAATCATTGATTCGAAACCAAACTGATAGGGGGATTGAGAAAATTAATGAAATGATCTTTTCCTGCAATCAGTATATAAAAAATGGTAAAGAATTATATTATTCTGAGATAGAAGGAAATATTTTAGTTAGAAAAAGGAATAATGAACTCACTTTAGATGTATTATCTTCCGGTGAAAAACAACTAGTTTCTATTTTTGCGTATTTATATTTAAAGAATGAAAAGTTTCTAGTAATTTTCGATGAACCTGAATTATCGTATTCACTTTTTTGGCAAAAAAAAATATTAATCGATATCTCTTCAATTGGAAGTTGTACTGGCCTTATAGCAGTAACTCACTCTCCTTACATCGTGGATAACGAATATAAAAAGTATTTATATTCTCTTGAGCAGCTAAGGAGGAAAGATGAGTGATTCATTATTATCTGCTTTTAATGATAATTCAGTAAATGACAATGAGAACCTTTTTAAATTACATGAATTAGTTTCTAAAATAGGGCTTAATAACTTAAACATACAAAATTTAGAAAAAAAGTCAGTGATTTGTTTTTTTGAAGGAGCAAAGGGAGATAGCGCATTTTATTTTAATTTTATAAAGAAAATATATGGTAATGAATTTAGGATTTTTACATTTATATGTAAAAATAAGCAAAATGTTATTTCAATCATTTCTTTACTTACAGCGAATATTTCAATTTTTAACGATTTTAATAAAGAGAATGGTATTAATATCAAAAGAAATATTCAAGTTCTCTTATTTATAGATAAAGACTTCGATGATATTGTAGATATACAAAATCATTTAAAAAGAAAGGAAATACCTTTTTTTTTTCAAACACAATTCTATTCTATTGAAAATTACCTTGTGAATAAATCTGTGTTCAAATCAGTATTTCATCAAGTCAGAAATTATAAAGAATCTAAACTAGATGGGGACTACTTTGTAGAAAATGATTTTGACTATGATAAATTAATAGATACCTTTGAAACAGAATTTATTAATTTCGCCAAATCACTTTCCATAATTACGTCATTAATAATTATTGATAGAGCAAAGCAAAAGCTTCTAAAACTAGATGAGGTTCAAATTAATAAAATAATTGATTTTAAACTAGTCAATAAAATTCCTAAATTGACCAATGTATCAAAAACCCAAGATAAAAAAGAATCTTTGACGAGGTATTCTCTACTGACAGAAGAAGAGAAAATGAAATTAAAAAACCTCATCGACCAAAATGAATTTAATGAAATTAACAAAGAAATAAATCGGTTATCTCAAAAATACTCGAAAAAGGAAATCTTAGAAAATTCGGAAGATTTGACTGACACCTTACGATATATGTGTATCGATGTTTTTTTGAATAACATATCAAAAAGTGATTGGGATGCTTTTCCAAATGAGATAAAGAAAAGCCTAACGAACGATAATCTCTTATTCGATGATTTCAAAAAAAACAGAAGGGAATATCATATAAAATTAGAGAAAGATGAAAAGAGCGAATATTTGGAAAAAATAAAAAAATTACTTTTTTCAGAGGTAAGCAGTATTACTAATTATAATAGTATAATTTCAATAATTAACAAAGGAATAAATATTTCGGCGCCGAATGACATCCTTAAATATTTAAGAGGTAAATACGCAGTGAAATATTTTATCAGTTATTATAGAGCTTTAAAAGAAGATTATAAATTGCCTGATATTAATGAAGGTAGTTTTATTAAAATTATTACACCTTTCTTAGATATACCGGAAGATTTAAAGCTGTTTCTTAATGAAAATAAAAAAAGATTCAATGAGGCTATTTTATGAATGGAGTACAAACATTAACTAATTTACTGACAGGAAATACCTTTTTCAAAATTCCAATTTACCAAAGAGGATATTCATGGAAACTAGAACATATAAATGCAATGCTAGTTGATCTAGAAAATTTAATAGCATCAGATGATGAAGAATACTATACAGGCGTAATTGTTCTTCAAAAGACTAAACAAAGATGGAATGAATTACAGCAATTCAATCCGACTCAATTCTTTATAGTGGATGGCCAGCAAAGATTGACAACTTTGTATATATATTTGAGTCTACTAATGAATCATCCTAAGCACGAGAACTTATTATTTGATGGGAATAAAAATTTAAAAGAAATCCTATCAAATTTCATATATTCACTGGATAGGAAGAATTATAAATTATCCTATTTACAAGATAGTGAAGATTTTGATATTTTAAAAGAAATAGTAAATGATTACGAAAATCGTGGTATTGATCAACGGATAAAAAACATTTATACTTCAAACATACTTAATGCCAAAAAATTCATGAATGCTTGGCTTGAAACAAAAATGGATGAAGAAAAAGATAATTATGAAAATTATTTAAAAAAGGTAATAACAGCAATTGTTGAATATTTAAAATTCGATGTAAAAGAATTTGTTGAAACAGATGACGACTCTAGAATGTATGTGGTATTTGAAACAATAAACAAAAGAGGAAAGCCCCTCTCTGATTTAGAAAGTTTAAAGAATAGGTTGATATACTTATCTTCCCTACAAAAAAGAATTGAAGACAATGATAGAAGTATTAGTTTAAAGATACAAAACTTAATCAAAAATACTTGGAGAGATATATATTCATTTCTAGGAAAGCCAATCGATGACCCTTTGAGTGATGATGATTTTCTTAGAGATCACTGGATTATGTATTCCCGTTTTGATAAGAAAGGCGAGAAACCATATGCAAGGGATATATTCGATTTATATTTTACTTCGATGAATTTTTTAAATTCTAAGCCACTACCCGATTTCTCAAATAAACATATTAATATTTTTGAAATTGAAGCTTATGTAAAAAACTTGGAAAAATCTATTCCTATATGGTTTCAAATTAAAAAACCCGATCATGAGGAAAATATACTAAACTTTGGATTAAAGAAAAATTCAATTAATAATTATTTGATAAAAATAAAACAACTAAAATATGATTTTTTTACCCCATTAATTCTTGCAGCTTTATATCATCACAAAAATACACCGCAAGAAGAAAATATCATAGAATTGTTAAAGCAAATTGAACGCTATGTTTTTACACTTTTTTATATTTCAGAAAGAAGATCAGACTTGGGATCTTATACCTTTCAACGATTAGCTAATGATCTATTTAATAATCAAAATATTTTACAAAGCAGTATTATAAATCAAATTTCAGGTATGATAAATGGATCAAAAGATTATTCAAGGAATTTTGGAACTGAAAAATTTATCATCCAAATAAAAGACTTATTTGCTATTCAAGATGCTATTGGATTTGGAAGTTGGAGGGGAATAAAATATTTTTTAAAAGAGTATGATGTCTTTGATAATTCTCAAGATAATATTTTTGAACTCAGTGAATATGAATTAGCTCCAATATTTAAATTTGATAAAAATTCTTCAGATTATTTAATTAAGAAAAGCATTTCCCATTTGAACAGTGAATACCAAAATTTAAAGATTAAGCAATTATTGTCATGTTATTATAATCTAGGAAATTATGTTCTTTTACCAAAAGAATATAAAAATAAAATTGATGATGATAACAGATTTTTAAGCATATTGAATTATTTACCTAAAGACTCCGCATCTTATCATTATTTAAAAAGGGTAAACGAATGGACTCCAAAAGAAATAAAGAGACGAGGAATTGACTTGCTTAAATTTATGGAGAAACGTTGGGAAATTGAAATTAATAACATAGATAACTTACTATTTCCAGACGAATCTTATAGGTTTTGATAATAAGTTTATTCTTCCTAACTCTTTAAAGCTTTGTCCTCCACATACAAATTACATCCTACATGACAAACCTCAATGTCTTCACCGGAGCTGTGGTCATGATTAGACAGAAAGGACCATTTCAAAATGTGGTCTTTACAATCTTGATTTTGATTGCAGGGTCTTTCTTCATTCATATGCTTTTTTAATTTGTCGAAAATATCTTTAATTCCTTTGTGCTTCACATATGAAAGAACTATTCCCCTACTCTCTCTGCCTGTTGCATACCTAAGAAGAAGTTGCTTTAATCCTTTAATATGATATTGAACTCCATCCCAAATTTTAGCTTCCACCAATATTTGTTTGATTTGTCCGTAATCTAATTTTGAGATAGTAATATCTACATGTCCATTTGAATGTGTTTCACGAGTCGCCAATACTCCTGCTGTATTCAATGCAACAGTTATAATAGCGGATAATCCATCTTCGTCCAAATTTTTGAAATTTTTTTTGTTCTTTTCTATTTCAAAAATAACATCTGAAAGAATTTTATCAACAACTAAAACAAACTCTTCATCAGAATCAGATAAAAGAAAATCTAAATAATGAATCGAATTCTTTATTTTTTTTCCAATAAAATCAAAAAGATTACTATCACTCATAGTTTAACACCTTCTTAAAATCAGGTTCCCATTTTATGCTTATACTAGATGCCCATTCCTTCCATTCTTCATCGGAAAGAGTTTTGTCTTTCCACCAAGCTTTAAGTTTTTGATTCAATTCTGTTTGAGTTACCGGCTTATTAGAAGTTGCCGATGAATATTGTATGCGTAAGTATCCAGAACGTAAACTAGACAACTGAGCGATCACAGCTAATATTTCTGATTCATTGCAATCTGTTGTTTCGGTAATCTTGTTAAAGTCTTTTAAGTTTAATACTTTTTCTGGTTTATTAGAAATAGTATCCCAGATTTGTTTATTGATAGATCTCCATTTCTTATCTGACCCAAATTGCGTTGTGAGATATTCGTTAGTAGCCGATGTAATTTTTAAAAAATCATGTGGTGCATTCTTGCTTTCATTCTTAATGGTAATTTCAAAATCATCACAAAGTTTATTCACAAGATCATCAGTTTCTTTAAAAAAATAATCTCCTACTGTCGCTCTAAATAAAGCTCTATATTTACGATAGATTTTTCCAAAATCTTCATAAATCTCATTTTCAGATACATTTGAATTAATTTTTACAAGTAATCGCTTACCATCATCTGAGTTTCGTATATACTCAAAAAAATCAGTAATCATCTTTTCAAATTTTTGAATAAGAGTCCCGACCTCTTCTTCTTGAGCATTTCTTTCTTCAATTATTTTGATAATATCGAATAATGGTGGATCTCCGCCTTCTTTACCATCCGCTAATTTGGTAATCTTTTTATGGACTTTGCTATCATGAGTTAAAACTTCAATGATACCAATTTTATTATCAAAGTATACTTCAATTGGATCTTTGGTATCATGAATTACATTGATTCGATTGTAGATACTATTGAATTTCCGCCAGAAAAATAAAAATGAAGGCTCACTAAATTTTTCTTCTAAGTCAATTACATATTCAATTCGATTTAATATCGTGAAATACTGAGAAGATTGGGCTTTAGTAGTAAGAGTCTCTTTGGGGCTATCCTTTATATACTTCTCAATACTATTTTCCAAATCAAGATAGTATTCTGGATTTTCTCTATTCTCTTTATAAATAGATAAGAGGCTTCCATAAAATTTTGCATAGACTTCAGACTTCTTCATATTCTCGTATTGTATTTCTAAAATACGTTTATCTGAGAATGGATCAAAGTCACTGACTACCACATTGGAGAAATGCTCAAATGCATCTTTGATATTTTGAACATTCACATTCTCGTAAGAAAAATCTACAATCTTACAGTCATTTTTATATTTTGTAGTACGATTGACTCTAGAGATTGTTTGAATTGCACTTATACCTTTTATTTCTTTGTCTAGAAATAACGTATGTAATTTTTTTTCATCAAAGCCCGTTTGCAATTTTGCTACTACAATAATTAATCCATTTTTCCGCAGTGCAAAATTTTCTAATACCTTCTCCTCCGACAAACCACCGTTAAGCCCTTTAGAACTTTCTTCATCTTGGCTATTTGAATACACAATATAAATTGGAGCTTCTTCATATTTAGAATATTTGGGTTGTTTTACTATTTCATTAAAGTGTTTTACAATCTCTTGCTTATATGCTCTTGCTGCCTTGATTGAATGAACGGCTAACATTGCTTTTGCCGTTCCCCTTATTTGTCTGTATACATCTTTCACAAGTAAATCAGCAATATGCTTTGCAATGGCAGATAATCTTTCTTTATTCTCATAAATCTGTTTTCTTTCAGCGTCTTTGTATTCTTTTTTTGAAAAACCTTCCAGCTTATTTTGCGGAATATCAAATAGCATTTTAGACGCAATAGGAACAATATTTTTAAGAGGATTTAAAATAAACTCATCCTCAATTGCTTCTTTCATCGTATAGGAATCAAATGGAACCCAGAGCTTTTCACTTTCTGCATATCCGCTAAATTCTCCAAATCGAGCAAGAGCATGGTCATCCGGTGTAGCTGTAAAACCAATGATTAGATTTTTTTTCTTTGGACCTTTTTTGTTTTCTGCATTTTTATCAAAAGGAGTTTGCAATGCATCGAAAATATTCACCATTTCTTCATGTTGATCGCCACTATTAGAACGATGAATTTCATCAATTAGAAAGACAACACGCATCTGGTTTAATTTTGCAATAACTTCATCATCTAAGATTTCTCTTACTGAACTAAATTTTTGTAGATTAACTATGACTAAACGGTAATCGGATTTAAGTGCTTCTTGAAAATTTTTCTTGTTATCCGCTTCAATATACATTCTATTGTCAATATTCATGTTCAACATTTTAGAATCAATTTGAGAGCGAAGTTGCAAACGATCTACAACAATCAGAATTTTATCATATACAAATTCATTATTGCGTCTAAGGTCTTTTAGCTGCAACGCTGTCCATCCGATGATATTAGATTTCCCGAAGCCTGCCGCATATTGTAATAGTAAGGAGTAAATATTTTTATTGTTTAAATACGATCTACGTTTTTCCAATAACTCTTTTTTCTTTGCTTCTGATACTCCTGATAATTGTTTTTCTAAAAGTTTTTCAAAATAATCATCTTCATTTTCATGCTCTAAGAATTCATCAATCTTTGCTAAGATTTTATCTGTTCCAAATTTCTGCTTAGGTCGAGGAGAAATAAGACTTCCTTTTTCGTCTTTTAGTATTTTTTCCCCCTTACTAAAACTGATTTCTCTCTCAATAAAATTGTAATAGAGAATTTCTTTTTCGATAAAAAATTTTCCATAGTGGTAAGTAAATAATTCTTTCAACTTATCCTTCTTATCCGCATTTGGATTTAGAAGTGGATATGGCTTAAAAATCTTTTTAACTTTGTTTTCGTATTCTTCTTTGTCGCTTTTATTTTCTCTGCATAAATAAAGAACTTCTTCAAAGAAATCGGATATAGTGCGAATAACATAGGTTTCCCCAATATCAGTTGTAGTAATATGAATTGCTTTCTCGAATATTTTTAAAAAGTCTTTTCGATAGTTTTCTTTTTCTTTGTCTCCGAGCATTAGATTGCAATCAATGTAAGTATAATAAGCTTTTACCGCTTCATAGTAATCCTTTATGACTTTTCCACGTCCATTTTTACTTGCAGTTTGGCTATTAAAATTAGATTTTAATTCACTATACCCTAAATAGATTCCATTGACAAAAAGACAAATATCAGGACGAAAGGAATAAATTTGAGTTCCATTGTATTGATATTTATAAGGTAACTCTTGAACTACAGAAAAAATATTTTCTTCAAATAAGCGGTTATCATGCATTATGCTCCCACTTGGATAAAATAGATGCAACTTAATCCCACGAAGGGTTATAGACTTGTTTACATTCAAAAACAACGCCATATTACGGCTACTACCGATTCGTTCCTGAATCAGTGCAATTAATTCAGAAAGTAATTTTTTACTATCACCTGCATATTTTTTTAATAAGATTTCATACTGTTTTTTATTTAATTCTGTTTCGGAGATGAATGCCTCTAAGTCTTCTTCGATAATTAAAGAGCTATTTACCGTATTGGCTTTTACTTCTTTGTATCCTAATCCATCCACAAAGAATGGAATTAAGAATTTATCCTGGAGGTTTTGTTCATTCATAATTTTTCATCCCCTACTCTTTCTTCAAAATCATGTATTTCTTTTTCCATTTCTTGTTTTAGAACTTCTTCGCTCGGCAAGTAAAGTTTATATTGACTTGCGAGAATAGTTGTATTCTCTTTTGGCAAAGTGAATTGCACAACTGCATCATTTTTATCAGCAGAGAGAAGAATTCCAATAGTAGGATTTTCCTCTGGAAGCTTTTGGGTGCGGTCATAATAATTGACATACATCTGCAACTGTCCCAAATCCTGGTGAGTTAATTTATGGGTTTTTAATTCGATGATTACAAAACAACGCAAGAGACGATTATAAAAAACTAGATCAACAAAGAAATCATCTCCATCTAAATGGATTCTTTGCTGACGAGCTACAAAGGTAAACCCATTTCCGATTTCCAAAAGGAAACTTTGCATATGAGTGATGATTGCTTGTTCTAAGTCTTTTTCATAATACGCCGATTCTCGCTTTAATCCTAAAAATTCTAGAAACATCGGATCTTTGATAATGTCAGTTGGTCTTTCTGGATGCAGTTCTCCACGAGCAACAGCCAAGACTCTCTCTTTATCGCTACTGAGTAGCAACCGTTCATAGAGTTGGCTATTAATCTGTCGTTCTAACTGTCTCGAATTCCAGTTATTTTTTGTGGCTTCCGCTATATAATATTCCCGTTTACCATCATTTTCCAGTGGCAATAGTAATTTATAATGTGTCCAATTGAATTGCGACCGCAGTGCGGACGCAATTGGAAATTCCTTATAAAACTGCCTACAACGTTCTAACTGTCTGATAGAAAAGCCAGTTCCATATTCCGGTTCAAGTTCTTTTGAAAGATTTTTGATTAAATACGATCCATATTCAGCTCTTTCTTTTCCTTGCTGTTCTTCTTCTAATATAATCTTACCAATATTCCAATACATTAAAACTCGATGAAAATCGACAGACCGAATAGCACTATCCTGTGCTTGTGAAATAATTTCTTTTACCTGACCAAGAAATTCAGTTCTCAATTTTATGGGATTATCCATTACCCGCCACCCTAACCTTTCCAGTCACTACGTCGTTAATCAATGTCTTGCGTAATTCTTTTAGTTTCTCCATCTGAAGGTGAATCGTTTCTATAATTTTATCTATTTGGGCAGTCTTCTTGTCGAGGTAAAAGACTATTTCATCAATTTCTTTTTTAGGTGGAATAGCTAATGAAATAAGTCCAACAGTTTCTGTATTAAGATTTAACTGAGTGCCTAATTTCCCTAAACCTTGATAAGGCAGTCCTGTTGAAAAACAGTAATATAAAAATTCTGGATTAATTTTTATATTTGGAAACCACACAAAACCATCATGAATACAGCATTTAATTTTAGTTATAATAGGCTTACCAACTGTTCCAGCAATACTTAATATGAAATCGCCAGGATACCTTTTTACACTTAATGACGCACCTAATTTAGAAAGTTTTTCCTTTGTGTTTAATAAATAACGTTCACTTGCTGATAAATCAGCTATTCGAACCCAAGAATATTCTCCATTATCATCAAAGTATTTAGGATCATCTATAGGTCTAGGTGATGCTCCCCTTTTTATAAGAGTAAAATCCTTTATTCTCTTCACTTCCCAATGCTCTGCCACTTCGCCTAACCAGTCTATGCCGCTATCTTTCATTGCGACCGATTTATTTAAACCGCGTGTTACAGTTTCATTAATCAAAGACTGCTTTAGACTCTTGTAAGACTCAGCCTTTTTGGAAAGCAGTTCTATCTTTCTATCAATATGAGATGTCTGCTTGTCAAGGTAATCGGCAATAGCCGCTTGTTCGGGGAGGGGTGGGAGAGGCAGTAATAATCTTTTTATTCTATCAACCGCCAAACCAGGCTGAGCCGCAGATACTGAATATTGATTTAAATTCATAACTCGTAGCATTTCGCCAAACCATTTCATTTTTACAGTTCGCTTTAAGTAAACTACAACAGCATGTTCCGAAGCCCAAAATTTACCAGAAGCATAATTTATATTTCCACACAACGCTCCTTGCCGCCCAATCAAAATAAACTCCCCCTCGTTTGTATATTTTGAAAAATACCCTCGTAAACCGTTACCCCCATAGACGGGGTAATCTCCTGTAGGTTCAATTTGCTCAGATACGATATTATTTCCGCTTTGAAGAAAAGATAAGTCCTTCAATCTCTTTACATTCCAATGTTCTGGCATTTCGCCTAACCAGTCTATGCCACTATCTTTATAGGAAGGGTATTTTTGAATTTTCAATTTAGGATTGTTCATTATAAACTTAACTCTGCTTCCAATTTGTTTAATTCTTTATCAATGCTTTGAATCTCTTTTAAAATTTCGGAAACTTCTCTTAGCTTTTCTGGTTTATAAAAAACTTTATTAAAGTTTACTTCTACTCCTACTACATTTTCTAAATATCGAAACGGCTTGGTGATATACTTTTTCATAAAAGCTTCTATTGCTTCTTGGTTTGCTGTTTCGTTTTTGTGATACGGAATGATTTCATAGTCTTTCTGGTAATCCGGTGTTAGCTCCACAGAGATTTCAATTTTATCGGACGCGGTAGCACTTGCTTTTTTATAAGAAGATTTGATTACAATTTTTCCACAACCAAGTTTTTCTTTTTTGCCTTTGGTTTCTTTCATTAAAGTTTCTTTTTCTGAATCAAACCAATATTTAACTGTCTGCGTTGCGTTGTCCTTTCCTGACTCTTCACATTCTACTACTATAGGTTGCTCTTTATAATCAAGAGAGGAAATAAAAGGCTGAATGTCATTTTCAAAGTATTCAAATAGAGATTTATATTTTCTACCGTCAAATTTTGTTATTTCAAATTCGGAAATTTCTCTAGTTCCATCACTCAACTTAGTTGGGGATAATGGCAAAGAAGAGGCTCGTTTTTCTTCGCCTGATTTTTTATCTATGCTTATTGGAAGTTTTTCTTCAAAGGTCTTTCCATCTTCATCTATATTGGTAAGCATGATAGCTTGTTTGTTAAAATAAAAATATTCCTTGTCGAATACTCTTGCGTATTCGTTGTCTTTGAATTTATTTAGAGTCTTCACAATGTCTAAACGACTCTCTTCATCTACCTCTTTACGTTTAGAGCCTTTGCTTTTCTTTAAAGGTTTAAATTTTTCACTGGCATTGATGAGCATTAGTTTGTCTTTTCTATTCTTTGGTTTATTTTTATTTAAAACCCATAGGTAAGTATAAATGCCTGTGTTGAAAAATTCATCTGTGGGTAATTGGATAATAGCCTCTACAATATCAATATCTAGCATCCATTTTCGAATATTACTCTCTGCCGAACCTGCATCTCCAGAAAATAATGTAGATCCATTGTGAACTACAACTCCCGTTCCGGAATCATTCAACTTTGAAATCAAATGTTGCATAAATAAAAGTTGCCCATCGGCTACTGAAGGTATAAATTGAAAACGCTGTGTCTTATCGTTTAGAATATCATTCTTATAACCGTTCCAACTTACTCCATAAGGGGGGTTTGCAACAACAACATCAAATTTATCATTATAAAACTTATCGTTAGTGAGAGTATTATCGTGCTCTATTTTGGAATCTGGTCTAAATCTACTTTCAATTTTAGCGAGAGCATAAAGAGCATCATTCCAGTCTTGACCAAAAGTTTGTGTCAATCCTTTAAATATTTCCTTGATACGATCTTCAACGCCAAATAATAAGTTACCCCCGCCACAAGTGCAGTCATAAATTCTAAGTAACTTCTTTTCTCCATCTAACTTAGATGCAATGATCTCAGAAATTAATCCAATTACATCATCAGGAGTATATTGTTCTCCTGCTGTTTCAGCAGATATATCTGCCCATTTTCTTTTAATATGCTCTTCAAGAGTAGTAATTTCCGAATTGTTGAAGGGTTTAAGGTCAATCTGACTCCATAGCTTTGTAAATCCGAACAATACTCTTTTAGCTTTCAATTCAGTTACAACACCACGCATATTTAAAAACTTTTTTACCTCTGTTGCATCTACACCTAGTAAGTCTTTCGTTTCTCCATCAAAGCCTTTCATATAAGATTCGAAGTCTACATCAAAAGTCTTATCATTCAGACAAATATCTTTGAGAGTTTTTTGATGCTCAAAGATATATACATTATATCCTTGCCCTTTGTCTCGAATCATATCAATGAAATCTTTTTTCTGAATCTTGGCTAAGGCTTTCTCTCCAATCTCCTTTTTTAAATCATCTAGCATTCGAATCAATCGACTCTCGATCATTACAAGAGCGAAAAAAGGCATCATAAAGGAAGGCCATTCTGATTCCTTAAAGCCAGAACCACGAAGCAAATCCGCAGTTGCCCAAATTTTTGATTCATATTGAAGAATATTGTTGTTACTCATGAAGATCCTTATTCTTAAAAAAAATAGTTACCATACTACCCTATGCTTTATCAAACATATGTCAAGAGTAACTGTAGATAGTTATCGGTTGGTTTCAATAAGTTTTATTCTAAGATTAAAGTGAATTAATGGAAATTGTGTCTAAACAATAATTGTTATGGAATATTTTTTGACATATTTTCGGAATAATAAATTGACATTTTTCGGATTAACTTTATTATGTCTTTATGATAAAAAGCCAAAAAGAAATACTTAATGATCTATCACCAATATTACCCGATCTAAGGGACGTTTTTGCTAATGCATTCAATGATTATAAAAAGGATTTTTTACTTACTGGTATTGCGACGAGAAGTGAAAAAAGATCCGTTGCTGTGAATGTATCAGACGCAATCTGGGAATATTTAAAACAACGATTTTCCGGTAGAGAAATGGAAAATATATATCTTAGAAATGAAAAGGGAGCTAGATTTTTACAATATCACGATTATATTATTAGAATTAAAAAAATCAATAAGCAAGGAATCGCATCGAATGTAATAACAAAAAATTCTGAAAATTTTTTTATGCCACTCTTTGATTGTTCATTATTCAACAACGAACAACTCGTTGATTCGAAAGCTATAAATTTAACACTAGGGTATAAAGCTGATGATTCTAGAACTATTTTTTCTTTTCCTTTTTTGGTGGCGCCATTGACGAGGAAAGAAGTAGCTTGGGTTGTTAATTTAAGCCAACTTAATCAAGATATTAAAATTTCGAATTTCCCACAAATTAGGGTAACAGAAGAAAATGAGCTAAAGCCAAGAAAAGTAAAACCTAAAAAGAAAAACGATACGAATGATGAATCTCTAGAAAACACAAATTAAATATTTTATGAATTCTTTGTCTACAATAAGATCAAAAAGGTTAATTACAGCAAGAGAATCAAGATGCCTCACTCAGAAAGAATTATCTGAGGCAACAGGAATTTCGCAATCTAGGATTTCTAAGTTTGAATCTGATGAGAGAGATTTAGTAATACCCGATTCAGAATTAGAACGAATTGCCCAAGTATTAGAATATCCAATTTCTTTTTTTGACAAAACCATTGATAATCATAATGTTCATTTAGATTTTCGAAAAGGAAAAACCGTATCTGATAAAACATTAAAAAAAATCACCTCAATAGTAAATAGAACTCGTTTTGAAATAAACTCTCTCATTGATAAAATCGAAATTGAAGCTGTTATTATTCCTGAAAATATTTTTTCAGATAAACCATATGATGCAGCAAAACAACTTAGAAAACTTTGGAAGATTCCTCCTGGTCCGATCATTAATCTAATTAATGAAATTGAACATCAATCAATTCTTTTAATGGCTATGAAATTTTTAGATCAAGATAAATTTTCAGCCTGTGCCATTGAAGTTCGTAAATTTCAGCCATTAATAATATATAATTCAAATCATCCGATTGATAGAATTCGATTTTCTATTGCTCATGAACTAGGACATATTTTTCTGCATCATTATGGTGAAGAGCATGATTTTTCAATTCCTTTTGAATTCAAAGAAAAATATAGAGAAGATCAGGCTAACGCATTTGCTTCTGAGTTTTTAATGCCGGAAGATGAAATTAAAAAAGATTTAATTGGGCTAACAGTAGATAAGTTATTAAAATTAAAGTTTAAATGGCGTGTTTCAATGGCTGCGTTATTAGAAAGAGCAAAACGTTTAGAAATAATAGATCAAAAAAAATATACAAACTTTCGCAAAGAATTTAGTTCAAGGCATTGGCTAATGAATGAACCAGGAGAATTACCGATTGAAGAGCCTCTAATTCTAAAAGATATTATTGAAATTTATCAATCCGATCTTGGATTTACCAAAAATGAGATTTCAGAAGCGATAGGACTCTTGCCAAAGGAATTCAATTCAATATATTTGGGAAAGGTTCCACTTTCAATAGTGCAGTCAAAAAAGAGTATTCCATAGTCTATCTCGACTTCCGACTTGGTGGACGTTTCCAGAAGTCGATCACCCTACTCCGCAGCAATTTTGCAACAGCCTGTTGCAAAATTGAAATTAAGCTGCTTTTTTTCTTGCGACAGAAAGATCATACTCTGCCTGCATTCTAACCCACATCTCCGCAGTCGTTCCAAGAACTTTTTCTAATATGAGTGCAAATTCAGGGCTAATTGCACGCTTACAATTTACAATCTCATTAATTTTACGAGGTGAACATTTACATTTCTCTGCCAATTGAGATTGATTCAAACCCATTTCTTTCATATATATCTCAGAAAGAACTTGACCTGGATGCATTGGTTTTGGATTTTTTATCATAATTAACCTCTGTGATAGTTTTCTATCGCTACATCAAAAAATTTTCGATCATTAAATTGCTTTTAGCAAATCCTTTGTCATACCCAATTATAAAATACTTTTAACGAATTTAATCTTGTGTTCCAAGGAATACTTTTTTCTTTCTGTAATCTTCCCAAAACAATACCAGCAGGAATGCTAAGTTCATTGGCAAATTCTCTAATTGATTTCTCCTCTAAATTTATTTCCCTTAATTTAGATAATGAACGAGGAGGAATTAAAATTTCTCCGGCAAACTTATCCGCTTCTGTCTCTTCTTCGCTTTTAGCAGCAATCTCTGTTTCAAGATATAACATTTTTTTTCGATGTAATAATACATGTGCTATTTCATGAAATAAGGTAAACCAAAAATGATCATTTGATTTATATCTGAAACTCAACATGATTAAAGCTTTATCAGATGAAATCCATTTAGTAAGTCCAGAAATGGGACACCCTTTGGGAGTTGGGGCTATTACCAATATTACTCCAGCCTCTGCAAGTAAGTTTTCTAATTTTGAAATAAATTTATCCTGCGACAACTCTAAAGTTAGCTCTCTAATCTTTTCCAATTTACTTCGTAAAACTCTTTCGTTGAATTTTACTGTCTCTTTTTTGCCTGCGGTCAATTCTCCGAATCGTAACCAAGCTGCAACAGAACCTATTTTTTGTTTTGATTTGTCTGATGCTCTGAAAGCTAAAATTGGCTTCTCATAACTACCTCTCCATGCATCTACG
>Ga0075163_10005701_pt1 | contig 16544 bp, 11 predicted proteins | sample JI1023141ADNA_FD_71478 | JGI IMG/M metagenome (GOLD analysis project Ga0075163, IMG submission 71478) | Wastewater effluent complex algal communities from Wisconsin, to seasonally profile nutrient transformation and Carbon sequestration -... | ecosystem: Engineered > WWTP > Effluent > Algae...
CCGATGCCGGCGCGCCGCTGTCATGAGCGTGCCGCTCCACACGCTGACGTCGTGCTTCCAGGGGCTGATCCCGGCCACGCTCTACACGTGCGCTGCCGACGGCACGCCCAACGCCGCCTACCTCAGCCATGTCGAGTACGTGGACGACCGCCACGTCGCGCTGTCGTTCCAGTTCTTCAACAAGAGCCGGCGCAACGTCGCCGAGAATCCGCGCGCGGTGGTGCGCGTGGTGGATCCAGACACCCAGCAGGGCTGGGAGCTGCGCCTGCGCTTCACGCGCTCCGAGACGGCCGGCCCGCTCTTCGATCGGATGGCGCTGCGCATCGAGGCGATCGCCTCGTACTGCGGCATGAAGGGCGTGTTCAAGCTGCTCGCCGCCGACGTCTACGAAGTGGTGGCGGTGCGCAAGGTGCCGGAAGAGCCGGGCCAGCCGGCGCTGGTCGAACGCCGCACGCCCGACGCGGTGTTCACGATGAAGGCGCTGCAGGACCTCTCGCAGCGCATCGATCGCGCCGACGGCCTCGAGCCGCTGATCGACGCCATCCTTCAGGGCCTCGACGACATCTTCGGCTTCACGCACTCGTCGATCCTGCTGCCGGGCGAGCAGCCGGGCACGCTGGTCACCATCGCCACGCACGGCTACGCCGAGAACGGCGCCGGCGCCGAGGCGCGCTTCGGCGAGGGCATCGCCGGACTGGTGGCCGAGGCGATGAAGCCGATCCGCATCGCCGGCCTGATGCGCGGCATGCTCTACGCCTACGCCTCGCACGTCCGCGCCAAGGAGCGCGGCTGGTGTCCGCCCGAGCGGCGGGTCTCGGTGCCCGGCCTCGAGAATCCCGAGAGCCAGCTCGGCGTGCCGCTGGTGGTGCGCGGCGAGCTGGTGGGCGTGCTGTGCATCGAGAGCGAGATCCCGTACCGCTTCCACGAAGACGACCGCGCCACCATCGAGCTGCTCGGCTCTTACCTGGCGATCGCGATTCAGAACGCCGTGCTGCGCGAGTCGCGCGACGACGACACCGCCGACGAGGTCGTGGCGGCGCTGCCGGCAGCGACGGCCGCGGCCACGCGCGCCGCCCGCGAGCTCACGTTCTATCGCAGCGACGAGTGTGTGCTGATCGACGGCGAGTACCTGATCCGCGGGCTGCCGGCCAAGGTGCTGTGGAAGCTGCTGAGCGCGCACCAGGCCGAGGGCCGCACCGACTTCACCAACCGCGAGCTGCGTCTCGACAAGTCGCTGCAGCTGCCGGCCTACAAGGACAACCTGGAAACGCGGCTCCTGCTGCTGCGGCGGCGCCTCGAGCAGAAGTGTCCCGACATCCGTCTGGTGCCGAGCGGGCGTGGCCGCTTCCAGCTGGCGCTGGCCGCGCCGGTGGCGCTCGCCGAGCGTCCCTGAGCGCTACGCGTCCTTCGACGTGATCCAGCGCGGCACCGCCGGCACGTCGGTGGCCAGCAGGCGATCGAGCAGTTCGTCGATGTCGCTGCTCGACGACACGATGGCGCGGGTCTCCGGCTTGATGAAGCCTTCCGTCCACGCGCGATCGAGGAACGCGATCAGGCCGTCGTAGAAGCCGGCCACGTTGAGCAGGCCGCAGGGCTTGCGGTGCAGGCCGAGCTGCGTCCAGGTGATGGCCTCGAAGATCTCCTCGAAGGTGCCGACGCCGCCGGGCAGCGCCACGAAGGCATCCGAGAGCTCGGCCATCATCGCCTTGCGTTCGTGCATCGAGTCGACGACGTGCAGGCGGGTGACGCCGCCGTGGCCGATCTCGCGGGCCATCAGCGCGTGCGGGATCACGCCGGTGACCTCACCGCCGGCCTCGAGCACCGCGTCGGCCACCACGCCCATCAGGCCGACGTTGCCGCCGCCGTAGACCAGCGTGTGCCCGCGTGCCACCAGCCGCCGGCCGAAGGCCCGGGTGACCTCCGCGTAGGCGGGACGATTGCCGGGGGTGGACGCGCAGAACACACAGATCCGGGCCATGCGGGCGTCAGGATAGCAGGTGCGGACATAATGGATGAGCCACGCCGACCCCGATCCCTCATGGCCGACGACGTTCCCGTGCCCGACCCCGGGCAGGACGACAGGAAGAAGAAAAAGAAGGCCGACAAGCAGCGCGGCGCCTGGATCTCGTTCGCCGGGCGCATCGTGGCGCAGGTGGTCGGCGCCATCGCCAGCGTGATGCTGGGCGTGTTCGTGCTGCAGAAGACGCAGGCGCCGGCGCCGTCCGCCACGGCCACGCCGTCGCCGGCCGCTGACGCCGGGCGCGCCGCGGTCACCGCCCGCCGGCCCGGCGAGGCCACGCTGGCCGTGCTGCCGCTGGCCAATCTCTCCGGCCGCCCCGACCAGGAGTACTTCGTCGAGGGCATGGCCGAGGCCCTCACCGCCAGCCTGGCGGGCATCGACGGCCTGCGCGTGATCTCGCGCACCTCGACGATGCGCTACAAGACCGACCCGCCGCCGATTCCCGAGATCGCGCGGGCGCTGGGCGCCGATCTGCTCATCGAGGGCTCGGTGCTGCAGGCCGACGGCAACGTCCGCATCACCGCGCAGCTCATCGACGGCGCCACCGACGAGCACCTGTGGGCGCAGAGCTACACGCGTCCGCTGAAGGACGTGATCGCGCTGCAGGACGCCGTGGCCACCGCCATCGCCACCGAGATCAAGGGCACGGTGAGCCGCCGCCCGGTGGCCGGCGCCGCCGGCACCGCCGCCGATCACCCGATCGACTCCGCCGTCTACGACCTCTACCTGCGCGGCCGCCATGCCTGGTACCAGCGCACGCCCGAGGCCCTGCAGACGGCGCTGCGCTTCTTCGAGCAGGCGGCCGCGGCCGACCCGGAGTTCGCGCTGGCCCACGTCGGCATCGCCGACACCTACGTGCTGCAGAACTCGCCGAGCATGCCGCTCGACGTCGGACGCGACCGCCTCGAGAAGGCGCGGCAGGCGGCCATGCGCGCGCTCGACCTGAACGGCGGGCTCGCCGAAGCGCACACCGCGCTGGCCGGCGTGATCTTCTTCGGCGATCGCAACCTGGCCGACGCCGAACCGAAGCTGCGCCGGGCCATCGAGCTGAACCCGAACTACCCGGTGGCGCACGAGTGGCTCGGCCTGCTGCTCGGCGAGCTGGGCCGCGTCGACGAGGCGCTCACCCACGTCGATGCGGCGATCCGCCTGGATCCGTTCGAAGCGACGATGTACCAGGCGCGCGGGATGGTGCAGTACGGCGGCCGCCGCTACGCCGAGGCCATCGTCTCCGAGCGGCGCGCGCTCGATCTGACGCCGCAACTGCCGCTGGCGCGCGTGCTGCTCGCCAAGTCGTTCGTGATGGCCGGCCGCGCCGGTGAGGCCCTCGACGACTGCCGGCGACTCACCGCCGCTGCCGTCGACATCGACCTGCGCATCGTCTGCGTGGTGGCGGCGACCCGCGCCGGACAACCGGCGCTGGCGGCACAGTGGCGGCAGTCGATCGCCGCGGGCATGGGCGCGGTGCTGGCGCAGATGGACGCTGGCGTGGGCGACTTCGCGGCGGCGTGGCCGCGGCTGCGGGCGCTCGCCGAGCGCGGCGCGCTGCCGCCGGTGCTGCTCACCGATCCGATGTTCGAGGGGTTGCGACGAGAGGCGGACTGGGCCGGCATCCTGGCCACGCACCAGGCGCGCCGTCCGGTGCCGCCGCGGCCGCCGCGTCCGCCCGGGCCGCCGCCCGGTGGCACCCCGCCGCGTCCGTCCGGCGCGCGCTGACCGTCAGCCCGTGAACTTGTAGCCCAGGCCGTGGACGGTCTGGATGAGCTGCGGCACCTTCGGGTTCACTTCCAGTTTCTGGCGCAGCCACGCCACGTGCACGTCGACGGTGCGCGTCGACGGCGTGTGCTCGTAGCCCCACACCTCGGTCAGCAACTCGTCGCGCGAGATGGTCGCGCCGCGGTGCTCGAGGAAGTAGCGCAGCAACTGGAATTCCTTGGCCGAGAGCTCGAGCGGGGCGCCGCCGCGCGTCACCTCGGCGCGCCGCACGTCGACCACCACGTCTTCGAAGCTGTAGCGCGAGTGGCCGTTGCTGCCCGGTGTCGCTGCCGCGGTCTGGCCGGCGCGGCGCAGCAGCGCTTCGATGCGGGCCAGCAGCTCCGCCGACTCGAACGGCTTGGTCAGGTAGTCGTCGGCGCCGAGTTTCAGGCCGACCACGCGATCGACCACCTGGCCGCGCGCCGTCAGCATCAGCACCGGCGTCGTCACGCCCTTCGACCGCATCGTGCGGCACACGTCGAGGCCGTCGCGCTTGGGCAGCATCACGTCGAGCACCACGAGATCGAAGCCGCCGCCGAGCGCCAGCGTGAGGCCGGTGTCGCCGTCGCCCGCGGTTTCGACGGTGTAGCCCTCGGCCATCAGCCGATCGCTCAGCGTGAGCTGCAGTCCCGGCTCGTCTTCCACGAGCAGCAGTCGTCCGGACGCCACGATGGCCTCAGGAGGCCGACGGCGCGGTGGCCGTCGTGCCGGGAGCGGCCGCGGTGGCCGGAAGGTCCGGCGCGGCCGGCAGGCAGATGGTGAAGGTGCTGCCACGGCTGGGCTCGCTCACGAGCTCGACGCGGCCGCCGTGCGCGTCGGCGATGCGCTGCACCAGGCTCAGGCCGAGGCCGCTGCCCTGCACCTGGTTGGCCACGGCATCGCGGCCGCGGAAGAACGGCTCGAACACCTTGCGCCGCTCGTCGGCGCCGAGGCCGGCGCCGTGATCCTCGACGGCGATGCGCACCTCGGGCCGCGATCCCGCCACCGACGACGCGGTGACACGCACCCAGCGATCCTGGCCCGCGTATTTGATGGCGTTGCCGACGAGGTTCTGCACCGCCGAGAGCAGCATGCCGGCGTCGCCGACGATCGGCGGCAGCTCCGGTGTGAGCTGCACCTGCACGTCGATGCCGGCCCGCGCGGCCTCGGGCGACAGCCGCGCCACCGCGTCGTGCACCAGCGTGTGCACGGCCAGCGGCGCCATCGGCAGCGGGCGTCCCGAGCCGAGACCGGCGAGCTGCAGCACGCGCTCGACCGTTTCGCCGAGCCGTCGCGCCTCGCCCTGGATCGTCTCGCCGTACTTCTTCACGCGTCCGGGTTCGGCGACGACCCCGTCGGCGAGGTTGCCGGCCGCCGAGTTGATCACCGCCACCGGCGTGCGCAGTTCGTGCGACACCGCGGCCACGAACTCCATGTGCTGACGGGCCAGGCCCTGGGCGCGGCGCGCCGACACGGCGATGAGCGCCACCACCACGCCGAGCAGGGCGAGGGTACCGCCACTGACCATCAGGTTGCGGCGCCGCGCCGCCGCCACCGCCGCTTCGAGCGAGCCGGCGGCGTGCTTCACGCGGAGCGTCCAGTGGCCGCGGCCGCGGCCCTGCATCGAGCGGGTGCGCACGGTGCGCTGGCCGTCGCGCTCGCGCACCTCGACCATGCTGACGATCGAGCGATCGCCGGGCCCGCCGTCGAGATCGGGTGGCGGCAGACGATCGATCCGCGGCTCGGGCGGCGCGGCACCGTTGGCGCCGACGCGGGCGAAGATCATCATCGGGCCGAGCCGCGGCTGCAGGAACGTCGTGGAGAGATCGGGATCGGTGGCGGTGTCGGCGGCGGCGCCCGGCGACGACTCGTAGATCACGCGGTTGTCGGCGTTGGCGACGACCGCCACGCGGTACTCGGCCGCTTCGGGGAAGTGCTCGGACGCCAGTTGCGGCAGGCGCTCGCGCGCCAGGGCGTCGACGTCGAGGCGCACGATCGTGTAGCCGCGCATCCGCACGTCGGTCACGAAGCGATCGGGCGTGGCGCCGGGGGTGCGCGGGGTCTCGACACGCAGGATCGGCATCACCAGCGTGCGCTCGTCGCCCACGCCGTTCATCGCCGCGAACATCTCGCGTGGTCCACGCCGTTCGCCCGGTGCCTCGTGCGGCGGCACGGCGAGCAGCTGCGTATGCAGCGCCTGCAGATCGCCCGGCCAGTCCACCGGCTCGAAGGCACGGTTGGTCGGATTCCAGTGGCGCAGCGCGATGCGTGCCTCGGGTGTCTTCGCGCTCTCGTCGATCTCGGCGAACCACACCTGCGGCTCGAGCACGCTGGTGCCGCCGTCGATCGCGGCGTCGTAGCGCAGCGCGTAGGCGTCCCAGTCGCGACGTTCCACCATCGCGCCATCGAGCTGCAGGCCGCCGCCGAGACGCGAGATCTCGGCGTCGACGGCGTTGGTGAACTGCGCGCCGGCGGCGCGCAGCGTGCGCTCGCGGCGTTCGCGGTCGGCGGTGGCGAGCTGGTTCACCCAGTCGTACTGCAACCACGCCAGCGTGGGCAGCAGGATCGCCACCGTGGCGGCCAGCCACGGCGTGGCTCCGAGCGAGCGCGGAACGCCCTTCATGGGCCGGAGTGTAGCATGCGCAAAATGCCTGAAAATCAAGGCGAATCGCGCATTTAACATTCTTGACAAACCCTTTGCCGATCCTTGACGTCGGAATGCCGGTGGCGCCCGTCAGAATGGGAGACGACGGCGCGAGACAGTCAGCCGGCCGTGCACCGGCGAGCCGCAAGGAGACGACACGATGAGAGCGTGGATGGCGATGGCGACGGCGATGTTCGTGGGCGTGGGCGTGCCCGGCACGGAACGCGTGGTGCCGCTGCCGGTGTACGCGGCCGAGCAGGCCACGGATCAGGCGGCGAAGGTGCTGGCCGACATGCGCAAGGCGCTCGGCGGGTCGAAGGTCGACAACGTGAAGGCGCTGTCGCTCGAAGGGCCGTTCCGCCGCGACATGGGCGGCAGACAGATGGAGGGCACGCTGGCCCTCACGCTGCAGGGCGCCGACCACATGTATCGCAGCGAAGAGAACGAGTTCCCCGGCGGCATGTCGGTCGAGCGCATCCAGGTGCTGGCCGGCGAGTCGGCGTGGGCCGACATGCAGAACCGCGGCGGCATGGGCGGCGGGATGCAGATCATGATGCGCAATGGCCCGCCGGGCGCCCCGCAGGATCCGGCCGAAGCCGAGAAGCGGCTGGCCGGCCAGTTCCGCACCGAGATGCAGCGCTGGATGTTCGCGCTGCTCGGCGCCCCCGGCACCGCGGTGACCTACGCCGGCGTGGCCGAATCGCCCGACGGCAAGGCCGACACACTCGAGATCAAGGACGGGCGCGGACAGGCGGTGCGGCTCTTCGTCGATCAGGAGACGCACATGCCGCTGATGCTCACCTACTCGGAGATCCGGCCGCGGATCATGATGCGCGGCGGTCCGGGCGGTGGTCCCGGCGGGCGTCGTGGTGGCGGCCCCGGTGGTCCGGGCGGCCCTGGTGGCCCAGGGGGCGCCCCGCAGGCTGGCGCCGCGCCGGCGCCCGGCGCGGGCGCGCCGCCGCCCCCCGCCGGTGGTGCGCAGGCCGGCGCGCCCGGTGAGCCGGGCGCCGGTGGCGAACGCCGCCGTCCCACCGAAGAAGAGATCCGCCAGCGGATGGCGTCGATGCCGCCGCCCACGCCGAGCGCGATGCGCATGACGTTCGACGAGTTCGGCACGTTCGACGGCGTGAAGCTGCCGAAGCACATCAGCATCGCCGTCGACGGCACGCCGACCGAGGAATGGACCATCGAGAAGATCAAGGTCAATCCCGCGATCAAGGCCGACCTGTTCCAGAAGAAGCAGTAAGCGATACCCGAGAGGCCCGTCATGTTCCGTCTGCGTTCGTTCTTCGTTCTGGTCGCCGCCGTGCTCGTCACGGCGGCCACCGCCGCCGCCCAGAGCGGATCGGCGTCGCTGCGCGTGACCGTGGTCGACGAGACCGCGGCCGTGCTGCCCGGCGCCACCGTGCTGCTGGTGGGCAACGACGGCGCGGAGCGCACGCTCCAGGCCGACGAACTCGGTCTCGTCACCGTGACGGGCCTCACCCCTGGCGACTACACCGTGGGCGCCTCGTTCCCCGGCTTCACGCCGGCGACCGGAACGCTGAACGTGAAGCGCGGCGCCAACCAGACCATCCTGCGGCTGGCCGTCGCCTCGATTGCCGAGGAGGTGAAGGTCGAGACCGCCGATGCCTCCGAGCGCCGCGACAACGGCTTCACGCAGACGCTGTCGCAGGACGAAATCGACGGCCTCTCCGACGACCCCGACGAGATGGCCGATCAGCTGGCGCAGATGGCCGGGCCGGGCGCGCAGATCTTCGTCGACGGCTTCCGCGGCGGCCGCCTGCCGCCGAAGAACCAGATCCAGCAGGTGCGCTTCCGCACCAACTCCTACGCCGCCGAGTACCACGACGCCGGCATGGTGCGGGTGGAAGTGATCACCCGTCCCGGCATGGGCGACTGGCGCAGCCGCGTCACCTTCGGCTTCCGCGACACCTCGCTGAACGCCCGCAACGCCTTCGCCTCGACGCGTCCGCCCGAGCAGACCCGGCGCGTGCAGGTGAGCAGCCAGGGGCCGCTGAAGAAGGGCAAGACCAGCGTGTCGTTCTCGGCCGAGGGCAACTCGTCGTACGACGCACAGACCATCGTGGCGGCCACGCCCACCGGCGACGTCCGCGATCAGGTGCGGCGGCCGAACGACGTGCTCAACACCAACATCCGCCTCGAGCACGCGCTCAGCCCCGGCAACTCGGTCCGTGCCGAATACCAGCGCCGCACCCAGAACCGCGACAACCTCGGTGTCGGCGACTTCAGCCTGCAGGAACGCGCCTGGTCGAGTGATTCGACCACCGACACGCTGCGCGTGCGCAACACCCGCACCATCGGCAAGAAGGTGTTCAGCGAGCTGAAGTTCGAGTTCAACCAGTCGACCTCGAAGAACAACTCGCTGTCGCAGGATCCGACCCTGCAGGTGCTCGACGCCTTCACCGGCGGCGGCGCCGGCCAGTCGGGCACGCGCGAGGGCCGGCAGTTCACCGTGGATCAGAGCATCGACTTCACGCTGCGCAAGCACGCGCTGCGCGCCGGCCTGCTGTTCGAGGCGGGGAACTGGGACAGCACGCAGCAGACCAACGCCAACGGCACCTACACGTTCTCGAGCCTGGCCGACTTCCAGGCCGGCATCGCCCGCACCTACACGCGCCGCGTCGGCGATCCCACCGTGTCGTACTCGCAGTACCAGGCCGGCTGGTACATCCAGGACGACTTCCGCCTCTCGAAGAACCTGCAGGCCAGCTTCGGCCTGCGGCAGGAGGTGCAGACGCACCTCTCCGACAAATGGAACCTGGCGCCGCGCGCCGCCTTCACGTGGACCGTGAAGAAGACCAACGTGCGCGGCGGCTACGGCATCTTCTACGACTGGTACGACGCCCAGACCTACGAGCAGACGGTGCGCGTCGACGGCGTGAAGCAGGTGGACGAGGTGATCCTGAACCCGACCTATCCGGTGACCGCCACCTCGTCGGGCACGCGCCTGCCGTCCAGCCGCATCCAGGCGTCTGACGCGCTCACGCAGCCGATCGTGCACCAGGCGTCGGTCGGCTTCGACAAGAACCTCACGGCATGGATGGGCGTGCGCGCCGACTACATGTGGACGCGTGGCTACGACGTGCTGCGCTCGATCAACGTGAACGCGCCGGTGAACGGCGTGCGCCCCGACCTCACGGTGGGCAACGTCTCGGAGATCACCTCGAGCGGCAAGCGGGCGTCCGATCGCCTCTCGGTGGGTCTGAACATGCGCGTGCCTAACAAGCGCATCTTCGGCAACGTCATGTATCAGCTCGGCTCGGTGCGCAACAACGCCGACTCGGTGCTGAGCCTGCCCTCGAACTCGAACGACCCGAACGCTGACTGGGGCCCCGGCATGCAGGACATCCGGCACCGCCTGTTCGTGATGGGCAACTTCCCGCTGCCGCAGGGCTTCCGCGCCGGCCTCAACATGCAGATGTCGTCGGCGCGTCCGTACAACATCACGACCGGCCTCGACACCAACGGCGACACCGTGTTCAACGACCGGCCGATCGGCGTCACCCGCAACAGCGCCCGCGGCGCCGGGCAGATGTCGGTCGACCTGCGCCTCACCAAGTCGTTCGACCTCGGCGGCCTGCTGCGCGGCGGACCCGAGGGCGTGCCGATGGGCAGCGCGCCGCCGCCGGCCGGCGCCGCCAACCAGCGCGCCACCGGTGGGGCGGCGTTCCAGCAGGGTCCGGGCGGCATGGGCGGCGGTCCTGGCGGCGGGGGCGGCGACGGTCCCCGCATGGTGGTGATGGAGGGGTCGAACTCGCGCTACCGCGCCGACCTTTACATCAACGTCCAGAACCTGTTCAACCAGACCAACCTGAACGGATTCACCGGAAACCAGCTCTCGCCGTTCTTCGGGAAGGCCACCTCGGCCCAGGCGGCCCGCCGGATCGAGCTCGGCGCCACAATTTCGTTCTGATCGGCGGCGGCCGGGAGTCTCAGCAGTCGGGCGGGGTGTCTCCGCCCGACACATGCGCAAGCTCATCCTTCGAAACTTCCAGTCGCCCGGCGACATCGTCATGCTCACGGCGGCGGTGCGCGACCTGCACCGCTGCCATCCGGGCGAGTTCCTCACCGACGTCCGCACCTCGTGTGCCGACCTGTGGCGGCACAACCCCCACCTCACGCCGCTGTCGGAAGACGACCCGGACGTCGAGGTGGTCGACTGCCACTACCCGCTGATCCATCGCAGCAACCAGGAGCCCCGTCACTTCCTTGACGGCTTCGTCGAGTACCTGAACGAGCAGCTCGGGCTGCGCATCCGCACCACGGCGTTCAAGGGCGACCTCTACGTCGACGACAGCGAGAAGGCGTGGTTCCGCGACGTCGAGGCGATGGCCGGCGAGTGCCCGCCGTTCTGGCTGTTCGCCTCGGGCGGCAAGTTCGACTACACGATCAAGTGGTGGTCGCACGACCGCTACCAGCAGGTCGTCGACCACTTCCGCGGCCGCCTGCTGTTCGTCCAGGTCGGTGAGAACCACCACAACCACCCGGCCGTCGACGGCGCCGTGGATCTGCGCGGCCGCACCTCGCACCGCGAGCTGATCCGGCTGATGTACCACGCCGAGGGCGCGCTCTCGGCGGTGAGCTTCCTCATGCACCTCGCCGCCGCGGTCGAGGTGAAACCCGGCATGCCGCTGAACCGCCCCTGCGTGGTGGTCGCCGGCGGCCGCGAGCCTCCCCACTTCACCGCGTACCCGCATCACCAGTTCATCCACACCGTCGGCGCGCTGCGCTGCTGCGACAACGGCGGCTGCTGGAAGTCGCGGACGCTGCCCCTCGGCGACGGCGACGTGAACGATCGGCCCGACGCCCTGTGCGTCGACGTGGTCGGCACGCTGCCGCGCTGCATGGACATGATTTCCGCCGACGAGGTGATCCGGCGGATCGAGCTGTATTACAGGGGTGGCGCGTTGCGACCCCTGCCTGGAGGTACCCGTGAGTCCGTTCTTTCCACCGTCTCCGCGTAAGTCCCGGGCCGACGAGGCCGCCGACCTCGCCGAGCGCCGCAACTTCCTGCTGCTGCTGGCCGGGGCGCCGGCCGCGGCCATGGCCGCCGGTCTGAGCGCGGCCTGCACCACCACACCGACCTCGCCCGATGGCGGCAGCGGCGGCATCAACGGCGGCGGCGTCGCTGGTGGCGGCGCCGGCTCGTCGTCGTCGTCGAGCAGCAGCACGCCGAGCGCCGGCGGCGGGGCCTCGTCGAGCAGCTCGTCGTCGAGCAGCTCGTCGGGCACGTCGTCGAGCACGTCGAGCACCTCCAGTTCGTCGAGCGGCTCGTCGACCTCGTCGTCGAGCACCGGCTCGTCGAGCAGCTCCTCGAGCAGCACCTCGAGTTCCTCGTCGTCGACCAGCTCGTCGAGCTCGTCGTCGACCGGGTCGTCGAGTTCGTCGAGCAGCTCGTCGAGCAACCGCTCGTCGTCCACCGGCTCGAGTTCGTCGAGCCGCTCCGGCGGCTCGGGCAGCTCGATCAGCGGGTCGAGCGTCCGCTAGCGTTTGTCGCGGGGCTGCCCCCAAGGGCACGGATCTTTCGCCGATCGCGTGCCATCGGGGGCAGCCCCGTTACAACTGGCGGATCGCGGCGCCCACGTCGTACAGTACGAGGCGTGAGCGCCCGATCCGCGGAAGTGATCGTCATCGGTGCCGGCGTCGTCGGCGCCAGCGTGGCCTTCGAACTGGCGTCGCTCGGGCGGCGCGTGCTGGTGGCCGACATGCGGCACGCCGGCGCCGGTGCCTCGCAGGCGTCGGCCGGCATCCTCGCGCCGTGGATCGAGGGCCACCATTCCGAGGGCCTGCGCACGCTGGGGCTGCGCTCGCTCGCGATGTACGAGGAGTTCCTCGAGCGGGTCACCCATCGCGCCGGCCTCGCCGTCGAGTTCCGGCACCCCGGTACCCTCGAAATCGCCGTCGGCGATGCCGACATCGAACGCCTCACCGACTCGGCCACCACCCTGGCCGACCTCGGCGTCGCCTCGGAGTGGCTCGACGGGCCACGCGCCCGCGTCATCGAGCCGACCCTGACCTCCCACGCGGTGGGCGCGCTCCGCATCCCCTCGCATGCCGTGGTCAACGTGCCGGCGTTCACGCTGGCCGCGGTGGCGGCGGCGCGGGCCGCCGGGGCCACGTTCAGCGAGGGCCTCGCCGTGACCGGCCTCGAGGCCGGCGGCGACGGCGTGGTGGTGCGCAGCACGCAGGGTGACCTGACGGCGCCGCACGTGGTGCTGGCCACCGGCTCGTGGTCGTCGGCGCTGACGCCCGACGGCGCGCTGCCGGCGCCGGTGCCTCCGGTGCGCGGCCAGCTGCTGCACCTGCAGACGCCGCCCGGCACGCTGCGTCACGTGGTGTGGGGCGCCCACGCCTACCTGGTGCCGTGGGCCGACGGCACGATCTACGTCGGCGCCACCTCCGAAGACGTCGGCTTCGACGAGCGCACCACCGTCGACGGCGTGGCGAGCCTGCTCGCTGCCACCACCGCGCTCACGCCGGGTCTGTCGCGTGCCACCTTCATCGAGGCGCGGGCGGGGCTGCGTCCCGGCACCGACGACACGCTGCCGTTCATCGGTCCGTCGGCGGCGCTGCCGGGCCTCGTCTACGCCTGCGGGCACTTCCGCAACGGCGCGCTGCTGGCGCCGCTCACCGCGGCGCTGGTCGCCAAGGTGGTGCGGGGCGATCTCGACGATCCGGCCTTGTCCCTGGTGAATCCGTCGCGCGCGGGCCGGTTGTAGACTGGGACGGATCCCCGCCCACACCATGGCCGTGCTGTTGCCGCCCGACGCTCTCGCCGATGCTCTACGCCGCCTGCCCGGCTGGCGGCACGAGGGCGCGTCGATCGTGAAGACGTTCACCTTCGACGGCTTTCCGGACGCGGTGGCGTTCGTCACGCGGCTGGTCGCGCCGGCGGAAGCCGCCGACCATCACCCCGATCTGGCGATCCACTACCGGCACGTCGAGGTGACGTTCACGACCCACAGCGCCGGCGGGCTCACCACCAAGGACATCGACGGGGCGATCGCCGTGGAGGCGCTGGCCCGGTGACGTCGACGGCACACGGGCCCGTCCGCGCGTCCGGCACGTGATGCCGTCATCGCCGGCAGGTCGGGCGAGCCGCCGCGAGTGGCTCGTCGCGGCGCTCGTGGTGCTCGCGACGGGCGTGGTGTCGACGTGGCCGCTGGCTACCAGCCCGTGGCTGGTGCCCGACCACCAGGATCCGCTGTTCTCGACCTGGCGCCTCTACACCTGGGCACGGAATCTCGCCTCGTTCGGGGCGCAGGGCTGGTTCGAGGGCAACCAGTTCCACCCCGCCCACTACGTGCTGCTCTACTCGGACGCCATCGCCCTTCCGGCGCTCATCGGCGCGCCGTTCATCTGGGCCGGCGTACCGGTGGTGCTGGTCTACAGCGGGCTGGTCTGGCTCAGCATCCTCACCGCCGGCCTGGCGATGTACGCGTGCGCGCGGGCCATCGCCGGCAGTCACGGCGGCGCGCTGGCGGCGGCGGTGCTGTTCGTGGGCGCGCCGCTGCGGCTCGATCACGTGATGCACCTCGAGCTGCTGTGCACGGCCTTCATGCCGCTGGCCGTACTGGCCACGGTGCGGGCGATGGACGGCAGCCGCCGCGCCGCCTGGGGCATCGGCGCCGCGATCGCCGGCCAGTTCGTGAGCTGCATCTACTACGGCGTGTTCCTGCTCACGGTGTGGCCGGTGCTGGCGCTGGTGGAGTGGCTGCGCCGCCGCGGCCAGGTCGATCGCGCGGTGGTGGTGCGGGTGGTGGCCGGCCTCGGCATCGCCGCGGTGGTCGCCGGACTCTACGCGCTGCCGTACCAGAAGGCGCGGGCCATCGTCGGCGATCGTCCCGACGGCGAACTCGACACCTTCAGCGGCTCGTTCGACGCCTTCGTGCTGTCGCCGCCGACCAGCCGGCTGTGGGGCTGGACGTCGGAAGCGGGGAAGTCGGAGCGATGGCTGTTCCCGGGTCTGGTCGGCTCGGCGATCGCGGTGTCGGCGCTGACGGTGCCGGCGGCGCCGTGGACCGCCGCCGTGGCGATCACGGCGATCGTCTCGGCCGACGCGGCGCGTGGATCCGCCGGCGTGGTCTATCCCGTGTTCCGCACGCTGCTGCCGCCCTACAAGGGCCTGCGCGTGCCGGCGCGCTTCGGGATGGTGGTGCTGACGATGGTGGCGCTGCTCACCGCGATCGGCTGGAGCACGATGGCGCGCGCCTTCGCGTCGCGTCCGCGGGCGTCGGTGCTCGGCACGGTGCTGATCGCGCTGCTGGTCGTCGAAACCGCCGCCAGCGTGCCGGTGCGCCGCCTGCCCTCGACGCCACCGCCGGTCTACCAGTTCCTCAACACGCTGCCGACCGGCGTGGTCGCGCACCTGCCGCTGCCGAACCCGAGCCGGCTGCCCGGCTTCGATGCCGACTTCATCTACTTCGCCCAGTACCACCGCCTGCCGCTGGTGAACGGCAACAGCGGCTTCTATCCGCCCGACTACATGCGCGTGCTAGAGGCGTCGCGCGATCTCGCCGGCGACGCGGCGATGGACGCGCTGCGCCGTGTCGACGTGCGCTATCTGGTGGTGCACGACCGCTACTTCGACACCGAGGCGCTGCGCGGCGCGCAGATCTATCGCCTGGAACAGCGCACCGATCTGCAGCCGCTGGGGGTGTTCGCCGACGAGGCGGGCCGCGGCAGCGCGCGGGTCTATCGCCTGCTGCCGCGCTGAGGGCGTGCGCATCGACGCTGCCTGGCGCACAGCGGCCCGCACGCGGGCCTACTTCTTCGGGCGGATCGGGAAGGCCTTCTCGAGGTCGTCGCCGGGACGCGGGATGACGTGCACGCCCACCAGCTCGCCGACGCGGCGGGCGGCCGCGGCGCCGGCATCGGTCGCCGCCTTCACCGAGCCGACGTCGCCGCGCACGATCGCGGTGACCATGCCGGCATCGACCTTCTGCCAGCCGACGAAGACGACGTTGGCGGTCTTCAGCATCGCGTCGGCGGCTTCCACCATGCCGACGAAGCCGCGCGTTTCCACCATGCCGAGGGCGTCGCCCACCTGCGTCGTGTCGCTCACGTCCGTGTCCTTCCGCTACTGAATCCGGCCCCGGGCGGCCACGGCCAGCATGCCGGCGACGTCGTCGCCCTCGACCAGCCACACCGTGTCGACCAGGTTCGACACCGCGCACGCGTGGTTCGGCACCACCCGCACCCGATCGCCCGGCCGCAGCGGCCGCGCGCCCGCGGTCACGCGGACCGTCGCATGTTCCTCCGAGAGTCGCTCGACGATCAAGTGCGCATCCGGCGTCTGTCCGGGACCGGCGACCAGATCGCGGAACACCGCGCCGTGCCCGGCGGCGCCGGCGAAGCCGCGGGCGCCATCGGCGGCCAGCGTCTTGCTGCCGCAGTCGAGCACCACGCGATCGGCGGCGTGCGTGCTCACCACGGTGGCCAGCACGCTCATGGCGCAGTCGTCCCACGAGGCGGCGCCCAGGCCGACCATCGTGCGATCGAAGTAGACGTAGTTGCCGGGGCGGAACTCGGTGTAAGTGTCGCGGCCGGCCGGCATGGCGTGGCGCGCGTTGGGCGTGGTGCCGGCGCTGACCTCGTCGATGCGCAGCCCGGCGGCACGCGCCTCGTGGGCGAGCGCGGCCATGGTGGCCACTTCGGCCTTGGCCATCATCCGCAGCTCGTCTTCGGAGTGCGCGTGATACGCGTGTCCGGCGTGGCTGAGGATGCCGACGAGACGCAGCCCCGGCAGCGCCGCCACCGCCGTCAGGAACGGCACCGCCAGCACCGGATCCGGCGCGATGCCGCAGCGGTGGAAGCCGACGTCGATCTTGGTGAGCACCTCGACGCTGGTGCCGGCCGCCGTCATCGCCTCCGACCAGCCGCGCGCCACCTCGAGCGAGTCGACGATGAACGAGAGGCGCGCTTTCGCCTGCAGCGCCAGCACGCGGTCGGCGTTCGACGGCTGCAGCGGGTACGGCAGGCGGATGTCGGTGAGCCCGGCGTCGGCGAACACCTCGGCCTCGCCGAGCTTGGCGCAGCAGATGCCGTGGGCGCCGGCCTCGAGCTGCCAGCGCGCCAGCTCGGGGCTCTTGTGGGTCTTGGCGTGGGGCCGCAGCGCCATCC
>Ga0075163_10005702_pt1 | contig 16543 bp, 16 predicted proteins | sample JI1023141ADNA_FD_71478 | JGI IMG/M metagenome (GOLD analysis project Ga0075163, IMG submission 71478) | Wastewater effluent complex algal communities from Wisconsin, to seasonally profile nutrient transformation and Carbon sequestration -... | ecosystem: Engineered > WWTP > Effluent > Algae...
GGAAGCGGGCGGCACCGAAAAGCTCAAGGAAGAAGTGACCGCCCTGCGCGAGCCGCGCGAACCAAAGGAAAGCGGCGACAAGCGCCGGGAGATGGCCGAGCAGATCAAGCGGGAACTGGCGGAACTCAAGCTGCCCGACACGCCGCTGCCGGACCCCAAGGAACTCGACGCGGCCAAAGTGCTGGAAGTGCTGGCCGCCGAAAAGATGCTGCGCCAGCAGGAGCGCGAAGCCCGCAAGGCGCTGGCGAAGATCGACAAATCCGAAGACCTAAAGGAAATCCAGGCGTACAACCTGACGGTCACCGAGCCGCCCGACGACTCCGGCGTGATCCAGGACTTGCAGGACATCGCCCGCACCGAGCAGACCGTCAGCTTTTTGAAGATGGCCGAGGAAGCGGGCGAAGGCATCCCGCCCGAGCAAGCCCTTTACCGCCACATCGCGGCCGGCGCCAGCAACGCCCTGAGCGCGGCCGGGCTGACCATCGCCGGGCAATCGCTGGTGGACCGGAGCGCGGTGGACGTGCTGGGCATCGCGGGAGCGGCCCAAGTCGCCGCCCGCCGCCTGCACGCCACCCTGACCCCGGAAGAGCTAGAGAACGTCAAGGAAGCCCTTGACGACTACCACGTCGATCACTACAGCCACACCGCCCGCGAGGCGATGGACCGGGCGCGGGTCTGGCTGGACGCCGCCGACAAGGCACAGGGGATGGACCTGCAAGCCGAGGACGGCGACGACTTGGCGCTCGCGCAAGACCTCAACCGCCAGCGCGTCGAAGCCCTGGCCGAAGCCCGCAAGATTCTCGGCACGGCGCTGGGCGAATTCGAGATGGGCGCGGCGCTCAACATGGCGATGCGCGAAGGGCGCAGCAACAAAACCTTCGAGGTCAGCCTCGGCAAAATCAACCCGGCCAGCGCCTACGTGCAGCTTCGGGCGCTGGGTCTGGAGCCGGGCGACTTCCAGGTGTCCGCCATCGGCGGCGAGCAGATCGCCGAAATCACCCCCGAGGGCATGGACCGGATTTCGCGCCCTGTGGACCGAGACGCGCTGCAACGGCAGCGGACGGCGCTCGACATCATCGAAGGGCGCCAGGACGAAAAAGGCTGGCTGCCGGACGGGTTCAGCGCCCGGACGGACCTCAACGGCGTGGCCCAGCCCGGACAGGCGCCCAAGCTGGCCCTGCCGTTCGACGCGAGCGGCGGTCTGGAACAGGGCATCAAGGACTATTTCGGCGGGCGGATCGCGGACGGCGACAACCCGCGCGACATCATCGCCGACGCCACCAACCTCCAGTGGATGGAAACCCACGTCCCAGCCGACCAGCGCGAAGAGTATTTGAAAACCATCGGCGACCTGCTCCCGAACCGCCGGACCCGCCGCGCCATGGCCGAAGGGACGGGCGGCGAAGGCAAGACAGTGGTGGAGAACGTCCCCATCGAGACGCACCGCGACACCCTGGACCGCTGGGCCGACGAGTTCTTGGCGTCGAAGTACGGAGAAACCCGCACCGCCTTCGGCAAGCAGGACATCCCCATGGACGACACCGCGACCGAGGCGATGCACCGCGCGCTATCAGCGCACCCAGAGGGCGTGGCCGCGTTCAAAGCCATCGGCGACCTGACCGACAAGGACCAGCGGGCGCTGCGGACATATTTCAAGCATCACGTCGCCAAAGATTCCCCGGAAGCCGAGGCGCTCGGGAAGGAGATCGCCGACCTCAAGCGCGCGGAGCCGCCGAAAGAGACGATGGATATGTTTGGAGACAGCGCGACCAACCCGGACTGGACCGCCTGGAACCAGAAAATCGCGCAGAAGCGCGAGAAGATGGACGCCGAGAGCCTGACCTGGGACAAGTACGCCAAGGTCATGGACGGCCACGAGCGCGCCTACGCCGCCATCCAGGACATGATCCGCAGCAAGGTCGCCGAGAGGTTCCACGCCTCCTACAACGCCTTGCGGCCCGACGCCCCGCTCAAGCTGGGACGGCAGAATATCCGCGAACACCGCCGCCACCTGGACGCCATCGACCCGCAGGCCCGCAAGGAGCGGCTGGCCGCCCAGTCCAGCGAGGACGCCGCGATCAGGTTCCGGCGCGGCGGCAAGTTCGCCGAGGGCGGCATCAAGGAAGAGCGCGAGGAAAAGCGCACCGCCAAGGAAGGGTTCAAGGAAGCGCAGATCGGCATGTTCGGAGAGCCGGGAAAAGAAGAGGCGCCCAAACCGCTCGGCGGACACGAGCGCCACAGCCTCGGCCACGTCGCCGAGCAGCGCCTCGCCGGGCTGGCGAACGCCATCGGCGGACAGTTCCGCGCCGGCCAGCCGGTGGAACTGAGAAGCACCAGCATGACCGACCGCTACATCAACCAGCAACGCAGCATCAAGCTCATCGCCGAGAACAAGCGAGTCGCCTTGGCCCAGGGGGTGGGATGCGTTCACGGCAGCACCCGATTAAAATGCGAGCGCACCGGGGAAGAGAAAACATTTTACGAATGGTGTCTAGGCGGAGAACGGCCGTTCGTGAAGTCAATTGACCGTGACGGGGAAACGGTTGTGCGCGAGGCGAGTCCCGTATTTATAAAGGGACACGAAGAAATGTTTAGGGTATCCCTATCCGATGGGGAAACGATCACCGTAACCGCGAAGCACAAATTTTTATCCGCATCCGGTTGGCGGGAACTAAAGGACCTCGCGGTCGGCGATTTTGTTTTTACTGATTCCCCGCGAAAGACCCGTCCGAGTTTCGGATGCGATTCATCGCGCGTTCCCGAGCCTGATCACGCTGCTCATCAGACCAATCATAAGGCCGAAATTCACCGCCACGCCACCGAGAAAGAATCCTCTCCCTCGCGGCCTGTTTGCGCTCTTGCGTCCAGTTTTGTCGTTTCGGAATTTTTGCGGCCTCATCCATCTTCGCCATGCCTGCCTTCGTCCAGCGGGGAACCCGCCCGACAAGCTCATCCCGAAGGTGATCGGCGTTGCAGGCATACAGCGCCAAATTGTCGGGGCTATTGTTCTGCCGGTTCCCATCCATGTGGTGGACAACCTCACGACGAGCAAGACGGCGACCCAATTTTTCAGCCATCACCAGCCGGTGCTCACGGATATAGCCGTTACTATTCGCGTCAGGATGCCCCGGCCGATGAAGGAGAACATAACCGGACTTATCGAGGACACGACCCCCGTTCCAAGCATGATTCTTTTCCCCCGGCTGGCTCCCATGAGCGCGGCGAGCAATCCCATTTTTCTTCATGCAAGAACGAACCGCTTCCGCGCCGCATCCAAGAATGGACGCGATTTCAGACGTGCTCATATTCGCGTTTTCATAAAGATGCCGAACATGATCTGGGTTTAAGTTGCGAGGATGGTGCGCCGGCTTCTTTTTGCAAAGACCGGCATCCTGAACCACGTTTGCAACGGTCTGACGGCTGGCCCCTATCCTGCGAGCCGTTTCAACAATCGAGTGACACGCCGCGAATTCAGACATTATTTTCAGATGATCATATTTCATATTGGAAGCCCATCAATAGCATTACTAGCGCAGGGAGTAGTATTGTATTTGATATTCGGGTTCCGGTAAACGATTGTTATTTTGCGGAAGGATTTTTGAACCACAACAGCGGGAAAACGAGCATCGGCCTCGGCGCGTTCACCCACTTGCACGGCCAAGGCAAGGTCAAGCGCGGCATTTTCGCGGTGCCCAGCATCGTGCAAGGCCAGTTCAACGCCGAAGCCCTTCGCCTGCTCGACCCGACCAGGGGCTACAAGTGGCACGCCAGCCCCGGCGCTAGCCGAGACGAGCGGATCGCGGCGCTCAAAGACCCGAGCAACCACTTTGTCGTCATGACCCACCAGAGCCTCAGAGACGACCTGCTCCACCTCGGCGGACAGCGCGAGGGCATCGACGGCGCGGCCATGGCCGAGAAGCTGGACGCGATGACCCCCGCCGAGCGCAAGGCGTGGATGGGCGATTTGCTCACGAAAGAGGGCATCGACGCCCAATATTTGAACGTCGACGAAGGCCACAACCTTTTAAACCGTGCTGGGAAGGAGAACAGCAACATGGCGAACGTGTTCGACGCGCTGTCGGCCAACGCCCCCTACTACGTCAACGCGACGGCGGACCCGATCAAGAACGACGTGAGCGAAGCCTTCGACCTCATGTCGAAAATGAACCCGGCCAAATACACCGACCGCGCCGCATTCATGCGCCGCTACGGACCCAACACGCCGGCCGCCAAAGACGCGCTGCGCCGCGAGATGCTGCAACACCTCTACCCCGGCCGGATCGATCCAGGAGTTGCCGCCCAGCGCACGCAAGAGAAAGTCGATCTGTCGGCCGAGCAGAAGGCCGCCGTGCAGAGCGTCGAAGCCGCCGCCGCCAAGGTCCGGCTGGCCCGGATGCGCGGCAAGGCCGACGTGGAAAACGCCAAGAAGCTCGCCCCGGAAATGTTCGACGGCGCCGACCCGAAGGAGCACGAGCGGATCGCAAAGGAAGTCGGCCGGTTCGTCGGCGTCCTGAAAAACACCGCGACGCTCAAGACGCTCAACACCTTCCCGAACGGCGCCAAGCTGGACCGGGTGGCGCAGATGGCGAAGGCCCGCAAGGGCAAGCCCGGCGTGGTGTTCGCCCATAACCTAGAGGCGGTCCAGCAGATCAAGGAGCGATTGGAAAAGGAAGGCCACCGGGTCGCGGTCATGACCGGCGCCGACAGCAGCAAGAAGAAAGACCAGATCAAGCGCGCGTTCAACCCGGAGGGCGACATCGACGCCGAGGCCGACATCCTGGTCACCAGCGACGCAGGCGCCACCGGCATGAACGCGCAGCGCGGCCAGTGGCTCGTCCAGTACGACGCCCCGCAGACGGCCATGGGGCACGCGCAGCGCAACGGCCGAATTCACCGCCTTGGACAGAAGAACAACGTGGAACTCATCGACCTGATAACCGACCACCCGACCGAGCGCGCGGCGCGCAAGCGGCTGGCCGAGAAGTACGAGCTGCGCGAGATCATGACCAGCCCCTACGAAGGTCTGGACGACACCGGGCTGGCGGCGTTCCTGCACCGCCGCAAGGTCCGAGACGAGCAGGAACAAGGTGGGTTATTTTGAAACACCGCAAGCGCGAAGCTAAAGCCCGAGACAACTTGCACCGCATGATCCAGGCGGTGGACACCCGGCACCGGCAGGCGATGGAGCAGGAGAAGAAAATCCTGGTGGCGGCGGAACACCGCCTCGACGCGGTGAACGCCGAAATAGAGACGATCCGCAAAAAGGTCATCACCGACCCCGCCGCCAGCGAGCGATACCAGACCCTCATCGCCGAGCGCGGCCGGTTGCACCAGACCATCGAGCGGGCCAGAAATACCATCCGCCCGTAAACCACCGCCGAAGCGGGCCAGTTTTTCCGCCCGCCCGGTCGTGACAGTAGCTTGACGGGCATGATGGATGCCCTCCTGCCCGAATTCATATCCATAAGCGGACTGCTCAAGGCCACCCCCCGAGAGGAAGGCGGCGAGCGGTTCGTTTTCATGGAAGTTTCCAACGAGACCGTGGACGCCAGCGGCGAGCGCGTGCTCGCTAAAGCGTTGCAGGATTCCGTTTCCGAGTACGAGCGATTCGGCAACGTCGATATCGACCATATCTCGATCATCGGCGCCAAAGCCGGCATCCCCGACTACCTGCTCTACGAGATCGGCCGCCCGGTGCAAGCCGTGGTGGACGGCAAGCGCAGTTTCGTGAAAGCGCAGCTTTACCAGGGCGACACCCCCGTCGCGCGCCACGCCAACACGGTCTGGGACAGCCTGACCAAGCTCAACCCGCCCGGCCGCTGGTATCCGAGCGTCGGCGGCGCCGTGCTGGAAAAGGCTTACGAGGTTGACCCAGACACCCAGGGTCGGATCGGCGTCATCAAGCGCGTGCGCTGGACCAACGTGGCCCTGTCCCGTACCCCCGTCAACCAAGCCCTGCCCACCGCCGCCACCATGCCGTTCGGCGTGTTCGCCAAGTGCTGGCTACCGGACGGCGGGCTGAACCTGACAAAAGCCGAGGGTCTGGTCGCCGGCCAGCAATACGCCATCGCCGACCAGAGCGGCGGGCAAGCCCTGCGCGCCCAGAGCCTAGACCGAAAAATCCAGAGCTACTGGGAGTTCCGCGACGCGCTGTCCGCCGACATCCGCGAGCGCAAGGTCAAGGCCGACCGCAAAAACCCCAACGCCCTGCTAGCCCACTGCAACAAGCACTACGGGCTATCCCCCGACACCGCCGCCGAACACCTGGAACGCTTTTTCGGCGACCTGGATCGCGCCACCAAGAGACACCGCCCATGAGTTTCACTGCCCTGATCGAAGACCTGGAAGCCCTGCAAAAAGCCAAGCCGCACCCCGAGCCGGACGGCGACGAGGGCGACGAGAAAATCCGCGCCGCAGCCGGCGAGGAAGCCGCCGAGAAAGCCGAGGCCGAAGCGCCGCCCGAAAAGAAGGAACCCGAAAAGAAGGGCGAGCCGGACGGCGACGAGGGCGACACGGACGAAGACGACGAGGGCGACGAGGAAGACGAGAACCCGGTCCTCGGCAAGAGCTTCGGCGTGACCCTGGAAGACGGCACCGAAGTGGAAGCCTACGACGCCACCCTGATTTTGAAGAGCTTCGACGAGCGCCTCGGCGGATTCGCGCGGGAGCTGTCCGAGATCGACTTGCTCAAGGCCGAAGTCGCCGAGATGAAAGGTCGCGAGATTCCCACCGCCGACGCCATCGAGGCCGCCATCAAGCCGGTGCTCGAAAAGCAGACCGCACTGATCAAGAGCCTGCAAGAGCAGGTCGCCGCACTGTCGGCGCAAGGCCAGGGCCGCAAGTCCACGCTGAACGTCCACGAAAAGCCCGCCCCGGCCGGCACGGAAGCCCGCCCCGAGACCCCGAGCGGCGAAGCGTTGATGACGAAAGCCCTCATCGCCCAGAAGCAGGGCCGCATCACCGGCCAGGACGTGGCGCGGCTCGACGCCTACCTCGGGCGCGGCCTACAGGCGCCCCCCGAAATTCTCGCCCGTTTGACCTAACCCGATTTCTCAGACTACCCAGGACACACCTTTATGATCGACCCAGGCGCATTCCAGGGCAACCAGCCCACCGGCGCGATGCCGTTCGAGTCCGTCGAGCAGCTCCGCAAGGCGCTCGTCGCCGGCCAGACCTACAACATCCAGGACGCCAGCGGCGGCCAAGCCCTGCGCATCCAGAGCCTGGACACCACCATGCAGGCGGTCATCCAGGACAACCAGCACTTCAAGCTGTTCAACAAGCTGGCGAAACCGCACGCGGGCGCCACCGTTGACGAATGGACCGAGCAGTCCAGCGTCGGCGGATTCCTGGGCGGCACGACCAACACGGAAACCGGCGACATCACCGAGGCCACGGGCACCTACACCCGGCGCGTCGGGCTGGTCAAGTATTTGATGACCAAGCGGCAGGTGTCGTTCGTGGTCACCCTGCAAAACGCCATCGCCGACGCCGAGGCCGTGGAGTACGCCAACGGTGCGCTTCAACTGCTCACCGATGCCGAGTTCCTGTGCTTTGAAGGCGACAGCGCCGTGGTGCCGACCGAGTTCGACGGCATCGCCAAGCAGTTGATCGACCTGAACGCGGACAACCACATCATCGACATGCGCGCCACCCCGCTCGCCAGCCAGCACGCCATCGTGAGGGCGGCGGCCACCATCAGCGGCTACGGCAGCTTCGGCACGCCGACCGACATTTTCCTGAGCCAAGAAGCCCAGAGCGACCTGGACAACGGCCTCGACCCGGCGTTCCGCGTCCCGCTGACCGACGTTGGCAGCGGCGGCACCAGCCTGGGCGCCCCGGTGGTCGGCATCCGCACCAGTTGGGGCAACATCGCCACCCAGCCCGACGTGTTCATCCGCGACGAGGCCATGCAGGTGCCGATGAGCGTCAACTTCTCGGCCTTGACCTCCGCCAACTCCGCCCTGAAAGGCAACGCTACCGTCGCGATCACCGCCACCCAGACCGGCGCGGTGTCCGGCTCACAGTGGACCGCCGCCCAGGCCGGATGGTACGCCTACAAGGTGGCCGCCGTTGGTGCGGCCGGCGAATCGGCACTGATCGACGGCGACGTGGGCGCGCAGATCACCCAAGCCGGCGACAGCCTGACGGTCACCATCACCAACGGCACCGCGACCGCGACCGGATTCGCCATCTACCGCACCGCCAAATGCGCCAGCAAGGCCGCCGCCGAAGCCGTCACCGCCGCCGACATGCGGCTGGTCAAGCGCATTCCGCTGACGACCACGACTACCGTGTACCAGGACAAGAACGAGTACATCCCCGGCACCACGCGGGCTTACGTCTTGAACATGGCCCCGAGCGCGACCGCCATCACCTGGCGGCAACTGCTCCCGATGGTCAAGTTCCCCTTGTACCCGACCACCTCGGCGGTCATCCCGTGGGCGCAACTGCTGTTCGGCTACCTCCGCATCAGCAAGCGCAGGCACATGGTCATGGTGAAGAACATCCTGACCAACTCCGCGCAGTGGCGGCCGTTCGGCTGAGCCGAATGATCCGTTAAAGCGGCGCCGGCGATCCCGGCGCTGCCCACCCGCCCCCACAGGAGACCCCGCAGTGACCAGCCCCATCAAGCTAGACTTAATAGACGAACTTAACCGGATGACGCCGGCCGCGAAACACGCGCTGCTCGGCACCCTGATCGAAGAGATCATCGCGGCCGTCAACGCCGTGAGCGTGCCGACCCAGGCCGAGAGCGCCGGGTTCAACAGTGCCGTGACGAAGTACAACAGCACGATCCTGGCCCTCAACTCGGCGACGACCGCGATGAGCGCCGCCATCAACAGCACCATCGTCAAAGTCAACGCCATCGCCAATTTTCTGAGCGCGGCCAGCACCACGGCAACCAGCGCGCAGTTCACGGCGGCCGTCAACAGCGCGGCGTCGGCGGCGATCAGCACCATCAGCATCACCACCATCGCCAACAGCGCCACCACCGCCAGCAGCATCACCGTCCCCAGCCAAAGCGTGACCGCCATGGCGACCCTGGCGAGCCGAGGCTAAAACCGTGAACGTCGACGACCTCGGCCGCCCGTACACCATCGCGGATCGCCCCGTCGCCAGCGGGGTCGGCACGCTGTTCCCGCACGCCAGCGCCGTCGCCAACGCCATCAGCGCCACCGGAACGTCGGTCAGTTTCTCGACGCCGGTGGCGCTGTTTTGCAGCGGGAGCGGCGCGATCCGCATGACCACGGCGGGCGGCGAAACCCTCACCGTCCCGGCTTGCCCGGCCAACGTCCTGCTGCCGTTCCAGGCGACGACCCTCTACAACAGCGGCACCAGCGCCACCGGAATCATCGCGGTCTGGTGACGACCCGCCAATAAAATCTTGTGGCATGACCCTTTTTTAATGTAAAATATTACCTGTTAAATTTTTACAACACAGAAGAAAGCAAAAGGAGACGAAGGTGGAATGCTTTAAGCCACACATCTGCATCCCGAGTAGCGGTCAGTGTCGCACGCAGTTCGCGGTTAGCCTCGCCGGGCTGGTCGGCTATTTTTCCAGCAACCTCGTGACGCCCGAGACGAAGGAACAGGGATTGTGCATCGTAAACGTGGAAAGCTCCTGCATCAGCGACAATCGAGAGCGGCTGGTGATGAATGCCATCGCGCAGGGCGCGACTCACGTTTGCTTCATAGACGATGACATGGCATTCGAGGCAGACGTGCTCCACACCCTGGCGCGGCGCGGCCTGCCCATCGTAGGGACCAACTACCCGTTCCGAATCGCCCAAGGCGGATTCACCGCGTTGCACCTCAACCAGCAGGACCGCATCGTCACCGACGAAACCACGTCCGGCGTGCAGGAAGTCAACTACAGCGGGTTCGGGTTTTGCTTGATTGACATCAAGGTGTTCAAGGCCGTCCCGCAGCCGTGGTTCCAGACCTACTGGCACCCGGAGATGATGCGGTACAGCACCGAAGACCAACCGTTCGCGGAGAAGTGCCGGGCGGCCGGGTTCCGGTGGTACGTGGACCACGACGCCAGTAAAAAATTGAAGCACGTCGGCATCTACGAGTTCACTTGGCGAGACCCGATCATCAGCGCGGTCAACCCGAAGCCGATCACCGCCGACTTGCAGATACCGACCGCAGCGTGGCCCGAGCCGGCGGCGGAAGCCGATAACGTGTTCGTGTGGCCCGAGCCGGCGGCGGGACAGCCGCAGCCCGAAATCGCCCCGAAGCCGCAACGCCCGCAGTCCGAATCAGAGCGTTTCGTGATGAAGTTCTACATGGATGCGGCCGAACGGCTCATGGTACCGGCGGACAGTCTTGGCGGAAAATCGCCCGAGCATGTTTGCAGGATGCTGGCAGTACTCCACGGAAAAATCGAGAACGGGGAAGAGTTTAACGCCTTGGCAAACAGTATCCTCGGCGATTTTGAAGTCGGGTTGAAAGAGGCGAGAGCGCGGGACGCTGCCGCCATCACCGGAGACGTTGCCCAGCCATGACCATCGCCACCTCACCAGCCGGATTGTTTTCTCTGATCACTTCCGTTCCGAGATTGCGGGCCGACCGGCTGGTCGGGGTGGCGGCCACCTATTTCCCCGGTCAGGAGCTTTCCGACGACTACCTGTGGGAAAAGTTGTGCGCGGCCGAATCGGCGGCCGAACGCGCGCTGCGCTGCTTTTTTTGCCCGACCGAGATCGTGCCGCAGGGCAGCGCCGAAGTGCCGGCGACCCGATGGATCGAGGAACCGGGCTACGACTACAGCCCGGACATGTTCAGCGGCGACCGCTGGGGTCTGATCGAGACCCGGCAGCGGCCCATCATCAGCGTCACCAGTATGGTGTTCGCCTACCCGAGCCTGACCGGCAACAATTTCATCGTTCCGCCGGACTGGTTCAGGATCGATAAAAAGTACGGGCGGATCAACCTCGTCGCCACCAGCAGCGTCATGACCATGCCGCTCAACGCCTTTATTTTGAGCGTGCTGGGCGGCGGACGCATGGTCCCGCTCATGCTGCAAATACGCTACCGCGCCGGCCTGACCGACGCGGCGACCCGGTTCCCCGACTTGCTGGACACCATCAAAAAAATGGCGGTGCTTTCGATACTGGAAGACCAGTTCATCCCCGGTTCCGGCAGCATCAGCGCCGATGGTTTGAGCCAATCCCTGAGCTTTGAAGCGGCCAAGTACCAAGAGGCGATAGACCGGAAGCTGGACCACCTGCGGGACGCCATCCACGGCCCGCGCGCCATGGTGTGCTGACGTGCAGCTCTCCCCCGCCAGATTCAACGGGTTGCTCGCCAACCTCGGACAAAACGTGCTGTGGCGCCGGGCGCAGCTTTGCCCGTGCCGAAACACCTACAGCGACGCGGCCGTGCAGGGTTGCCCGGTCTGCCACGGCAAGGGGCTGTTCTGGGGCGCGGCGCAAGCGGCTTTCGTCGGATTGAGCGGGATGAAAGCGCAAAACCAGTGGGCGCAGTTCGGTTCCTACGAGCAAGGCGATGTGGTGGTCACGCTCCCGAGCGACAGCCCCATTTACAGCCTCGCCGACGGCGACCGGGTGATGTTCGCCGACAGTAGCATCGGTTTTACCCAGATATTCCGGCGCGGCCAGGACGATGACCCGCTCCCGTTCCCGGTTCTCGGCATCGAGCGGGTGTTTTGGCTGGACGCGGACGGCGAGACCATCATCGACGGCGACATCCCCGTCACGGATTCCGACAACCGACCGCGATGGACGAGCGCCGCCGGCATCATCCCCGCGACCGGCCAGCAGTACAGCATGACCGGCCGCAAAAACACCGAATACTTCGTGGCGCTGTCCAGCATGGTGCAGGACCGCGCCCACCACCACGGCGCCAAGCTGCCCAGAAAATGCGTGCTGCGGCGCTGGGATTTGTACGGGCGATAGCGGCCTAACGATGACCAATGAACTCAACCCGAGCGATGGCGGATCGAACCCTGAATGCGGCTGCCCGCGCGACGCCACGGAAGATACTGAGTGGGGCGAAAAAGGACTCCCCATGCCATCGGACCACGATCTGAGTGAGATTCGCGCGTTCGTTTTCGGCGAGGGGCGTTTCAAGTTCCTTGGCCCAGGGCTGACATCGCACCCGCAACACAAAAACGACGCCAATCAACAGCGCATCCATCGAGCGATGCTGATTCTTGAGCAGCGCGGGGAAATCAGACGCCATCACGTCAGCGAATCGGGCAGCGTGGTATGGGTGCCTAACAAGCAATTATAATGCCAGCCATTAGGTGGAGACGATCTTGAGCTTGTGGAACAGTCTGGACAACCTTGTCGATCTCACCGACCGAATCCGACAAGACGGCCACGCCCAGCGGGCGGCGTTTACCAAAGTCATCGCGGGCGTCGTGGCGATGGCGCAAAAGCACCGCAACGCGAAGCGGTACGACATTTCAGACGAGCTGCGGGCAATCCTGAAAAGCGCCGGCATCGACATCGTGAATGGGACCAGCGATTACTCCTACGACCAAATCCCGAAGCAATTGCGGGGACGGCCAGTCAACGACACCTGGGAGTGGGATTTATCCCACAACCGCGACATGACGTGACGCCATGCGATGAAGTGGAAAAACCAAGCCCTCGGGCGGATCAAGCCCGGCAAACAGAACAAGACCGAAGCCGAGTACGCCCAAGTCTTGGAGTTGCGCCGGCAGGCCGGACAGATCGAGTGGTACAAGTTCGAGGGCATCACCTTCAAGCTCGCCGACGACACCCGCTATACCCCGGACTTCGCGGTGATGCTCGCCGATGGCACCATGGAAATGCACGAAGTTAAAGGATTTTTCACCGACGACGCCAAGGCCAAGGTCAAGGTGGCCGCCGACATGTTCCCGTTCCAATTTATCCTCATCCGAAAGCTCGCAAAGAAATACGGCGGAGGTTGGGAGCATGAGAGCGTTTGACCCGGCCATGCCAGATTTCACGGAGGCATCCTATGACAATCAATGAACTGCTGGAAGAATGGAACAAGAACGGCCGGACGGGGCCGCAAGGAAGGGAATACCTGGTCGGGCTGCCGTCCCACGACGCGGCCAGAATCCTCCAGCTTTCCAGAATGTATCCGCTCAAGACCGAGGGGCAGATCATCGCAGAACTGCTGTCGGCCGCCCTGGACACTCTTGAGGCGGCATTGCTCCCTCAGTTGGACGAGCCGACGTGATCGACGCCATCGCCAACGTAGCTCGAATGGAAGAGCGGACGGTTTCTACCCGTCAGGTTGGGGGTTCAAATCCCCCCGTTGGCTCCCTACCCTTCATCCGCCCGTGCCTGCCGCCCCCGGAAGCGTGGCTCCCATTCCTGGAGCAGAGCTACCGCGCCAGATATTTCAGCAACGGCGGCCCGTGCGTCCGGCAACTTGAGGCGGAGTTGCAGGCCGAGTTCGGCGGAAAGCGCCGCGCGGTGCTGACCGCCAGCGGCACGGCCGGACTCACCGCCACCTTGCTCGCCCTGGGCTGCAAGGGTACGGTCATCGTGCCCGCGTTCACCTTCCCGGCCACCGCCCAAGCCGTACTGGCGGCCGGTTGCCGCCCGGTCCTGTGCGACGTGAGCGAGGACACCTGGGAGCTGGACCCGCGCGAGCTGATCTTCACCATCGGTGGCAGGTTCCCTCCTGCGAGGCCCGCCGCCATCATCCACGTCCGCGCGTTCGGGTTTTGCCGCGACCTGGAGCGTATCGAAGACATCGCCGCGCGCTACGGCGTGCCGCTCATCATCGATTCGGCCGCCGCGCTGGGCGGGAAACTGCCGGACGGACGGTACGCCGGATGCCAGGGCGTCGCCGAGGTGTTTTCCATGCACGCGACAAAGCCTTTCGGGGTCGGTGAGGGCGGGCTGGTGATGACCAACCCCATTCTGGCCGAGCGCGTGCGCCGCGCCATCAACTTCGGGATGCGGGACGGCGACCCCGCGATGGCCGGCATCAACGGCAAGCTAAGCGAGTTTCACGCGGCGGTCGGGCTGGCGATGCTGCGGCGCATCATCGGACATATAGAGGCGCGAACGACGGTCGCGGCAAGGTACTGTCAGAAGGTCAGGCGGAACATCCCAAACTGGATCGGCACCCCTCCCTGGCAGCTTTACCCGACACTGGTTAGCGACCCCGAACGAATCATCCGCCACGCCGCCGAGCGCGGCATCGAGCTACGGCGCTACTACCGCCCCGCGCTACATAGAAGCCGCCATTTTTACGAAAAGGCACCGTTACCGGTCAGCGAGCACTTGGCCGAGCACATGCTTTGCCTGCCCATCTACAGCGACATGTCCACCGCCGAGCAAGAGCGGGTCATCGGGGCGATAAATGATTGTCAAGATTGACGCCCCGCTCGACCCTGTGGCGTGGCAGTGCGTGTTCCAGGCGGTCCAAGATCACCGCGAGCGACACCGATCAGAGTACGTTTTCGAGACCCCGGCCGGCGACTGCACGGTGGTGGTGGTCCCGCACAAAGAAGCCCTCAAAGCGACGGCGCGCATAACCGCCCACACAGCCTAAATCCCAGTCATGACCCAACTATACGGGAATGAAGTTAGATGAAGATGAGACTGTTCGCATGGCAACCGAAAGGCCACGGAGAGCAATCGATTTTCGTGATTGCCGAAAGCCTGGAGTCCGCGACGAAGGCCGCCGAGGCGGAGATCGAACGGCTAAAAAATCAGGATGATTTTTATTGCAGCTTCAACGGATGGGGAACCGATTATTACCGTCTGACCGTCGCCGAACCTGGGCAGGTCATCACCAACGATAACGATTAGCGTCATCCAGTCGTGACCCCACCATGCGGGAATGGACTTCCGCATCGCCATCGAACTCGACATCCCCCCCGACGCTCCGGTAGATAAGACCGTTTTCCCGAGGCTGGCCGAGGCGTTCGCCGCGCTGGTCAACGCCGCGCACGAAAAATGGGTTGAGTACGCCCACGGCAAACCGCTCCCGTCCGGTCTGGTCATCCACCCCCGTTCCGGCAGTTACGCCCGAAGCATCGCCGTCAACCGGCTGGGCGATTTCGGCGCCGAAGTCTATTCCGCCATCCCCTACGCCAGCGCCATCGAAGCGGGCAGCCCGGCCCGCGACCTGCACGACCTGTTGCAGACCAGCCGCAAAACCCGGCTGACCAAAGACGGCAAGCGATACCTGATCATCCCGTTCCGCTGGGGCACCCCAGGAACCGCCAGCAACCCGCGCGTCGGATTCGGCGACAACGTGATGCCCGCCGAGGTCCACAAGGGCTGGCTGTCCGGCAGCTACGGCGAATCGAGCCGCATCATCGGCCACGGCTGGCGCATATCCGGCAGCGGTCACCGGGTCCGCCAGCGCAGCTATAGCTGGGGCGGGCGCGTGGCCCAGAGCGACCTCGACGCGCTGGGCATCGGCACCGATTTCAAGGGCAAGAGCTACAAGACCCACCCGATGGCCGGCATGGTTCAAATGCGCCGGGGCGGCACGGGTGCCAAGCACACCCAATATTTGACCTTCCGCACCATGACGGAAGGCTCCCCCGGCTGGCTGGTCCCCGCGATAGAGGGACGCTGGCCCGCCCGCACCGTCGCCGAGCAGATCAAGCCGATTGCCGAGCGCGTCCTGAAAGAAGCCGTCGCCGCAGACCTGCGGCGCTGGGCCGGAGCCGGATGATGGAAATCGCCCTGCTGCGCACCGTGCCCATCGGCGGCGCCGTCGAGATGAGCTTCAACCTCGACGCGGGCGTGACATGGCTGCGCGTGCTGCGCAAGACCGGCGCCGGGCAGACCTTCATCGGACCCGGCGACGCCGCCCGCCGCATCGTGGACAGCCGGATCGACGCCAGCGCGCAAGCCCGGCTCATGCCATCGCTGCTGGACCACGAGAGCGTGGATAACGGCGAAACCTACACCTACATCGCCTACGGCTACCGCGCCCCGGACTGGCTGGCCTCCCCCGCCCGCTCCGTGACCGTGACCCCCACCGCCGACCAAGCCGGCGCCGACCCGCTGGATTTCATCGTCCACCGCATCGAGTCCGGCCTGAAAACCGAAGTTGCCGCCGGCCGCCTGAAACCGCCCGAGGGCCGAATCCCGGTCTACACGGCCCCGCCGCAGGCAGAACACACCCTAATGCCGGTCGTGACGGTACACCTCGACATCGACCAGTCAGCGGATCGCGCGATAGGCGAGCACATCGCCCCCGACCGCTATGACAACCCGGACGCGCCGGATGCCACCAGCCCCGACGACTATTGGGAAGAGGGCGAGGGCTGGCTATCCCGGTGGACGTGCAGCGTCGTCGGATGGAGCCTGAACCCCGACGAGCGCAACAGCTTGAGGAAGGCGCTCAAGCGGATCGTGCAGGGCAACCTGCCCATTTTCGAGTCCGAGGGCATGATTCAAGTCGAGTTTTCGATGCGCGATAGCGAGGATTTCCAGACCTACAACGCGCCCATGTACCAGACCACCGGCACTTTGACATGCCTCGCGCCCGCGCTGCTCACCGGCCGCGCCGCAGTCATCTACGCCGTAGAAGCCGAAGCCATCCC
>Ga0075163_10005703_pt1 | contig 16543 bp, 12 predicted proteins | sample JI1023141ADNA_FD_71478 | JGI IMG/M metagenome (GOLD analysis project Ga0075163, IMG submission 71478) | Wastewater effluent complex algal communities from Wisconsin, to seasonally profile nutrient transformation and Carbon sequestration -... | ecosystem: Engineered > WWTP > Effluent > Algae...
CCGCGCAGGACCTGGGGGGCGCTGATCGGTCCCTGGTGTTGCGTTTCATGAGCGTGGGCTCGTCCGCGCAGGACCTGGGGGGCGCTGATCGGTCCCTGGTGTTGCGTTTCATGAGCGTGGGCTCGTCCGCACAGGACCTGGGGGGCGCTGATCGGTCCCTGGTGTTGTGTTTCATGAGCGTGGGCTCGTCGCGCACGACCTGGGGGGCGCTGATCGGTCCCTGGTGTTGCGTTTCATGAGCGTGGGCTCGTCGCGCAGGACCTGGGGGGCGCTGATCGGTCCCTGGTGTTGCGTTTCATGAGCGTGGGCTCGGCCGACCGGGATGCGGGCACGGTCGGCGCGACGCCGACCCGCCGATGGCAGACGCCTGGCTCTCCCGCTTCCAAGCAGTCGCGGTTTAAGGCGTTGCGGCGTCTTCCGCTTGGATGTCGGGCAGGTCGCTGCCATACAGCTTCGCCCAGGCCCCGCGGGCGCGGGTGCGGAGGGTGTCGGGATCGAGGTCGGCCAGCTCGGCGAGGGCGAGGGTGAGCGGGGCGGCCTGGGGGCCGTCGGCGGTCAGGGTCGCCTGGCCGGTGAGGGCTTCGAGGGCGAGGAGGGCGGTGATGGGGTAGACGCGGCGGCCCTGGGAGCCGAGGGCGAGGCGGCCGAGGTGGATGATGCCCAGGTGGGGCGGGGCGTCGGTGGCGGTGAGCTGGGCGAGGTAGGCGGAGAGCTCGCGGTTGACACGCTCGCGGATCTCGGAGCCGCGGTCGGCGAGGCGCTCGGCGACGAGGCCAGCCATGGGCATGAGGGGGCCGTCGATTTGGTGCTGGAGCTCGTGGCGGTCCACGCAGGCGGCGGCGGCAGCGTCGAGGCCGGGGCCCAGCTCGGCGACCATGCGGGCGAGGAGGGCGCCGCAGGTGTCGGCGGCGTGCTCTTCGCCGTCGTTGGGCTCGACACTCGCGCCTTCCAGGCAGGAGGGGGGATCGGCGGCGGCGCCGGCGGTGAGCTCCTGCTGGAAGCTGCGCAGCTCGGGCCGCATGACGATGGCGAAGGGCTCGAGATCACGGGAGAAGCCCAGCAGGCTGCTGGCGCCGTCGTCGGCGTCGAGGCGCTCCACGTGCAAGGTGGCGTAGGCGCGGCCCGCCACGTCGAAGCGGCGCACGCGGGCGACGCGGAAGCTGCGCATGCGGAAGTGTCGGCGGACCGCGCCTTCGTTGCGGAAGCTGATGACGGCGGGATCGAGGTAGTAGGGCTGGCCGGTGGCGCGGATCGCGGCGTTGACGTCGCCCAGCAGGCGGTACCAGCGGCGGCCGGCGAGGCCCAGGTCGCGGGACTCGCGGGTGAGGCGCTCGAAGGGCTCCACCAGCGCGGGATCCACGGCCCGGGCGGCCTGGACGAGGTCGTTGGCAGCGGCTTTGACCGCCAGGAGGGCCTCGGCGCCGGACTGCTCGCGGGCCTGGCGGTCCCAGCGGAGGCGGGCGCGGTTCCAGGTGTCGAGGGCGGGGCCGAAGAGCTGATCGCCGGCCTCCGACGCGGTCTTGAGGGTCCACTCCACGCCTTTGACCGGCGGGCGGGCGAGGACCCATTGGCCGAGGGCGACGGCGACGGCGACCCCCGCCACGATCAGGCCAGCGCGGCGGGCGAGGGGGCGGGTGGGGGCGTCGCCCTCGGGCGGGGGGCTGAGCAGGCCGGGCACCGCGACCTCCAGGGCGGCGGCGGTGACGCTCACGAAGCCGGTGAGGCAGACGATGGCGCCGATGGCGGTGAAGGTGGTCCACCCCTCGGCGCCCCCGGGCAGCGAGCGGTAGACGAGCATGCCCAGCAGGAGCGCCAGGCCGTAGCGGGCCACGATGCTGAGCAGGGGCTGGTCGTCGTGGGCCGGAATGCGCAGGTGGAGGAGGCCGATGAGGGCCAACACGGCGGGCCAGAGCAGGATGAGCGCCAGGATGAGGAAGCCCAGTTGGAAGCGCCAGTCGGAGACGTCGGCCAGCTGGCCCAGCAGGCGGAGGGCGAGGGTCAGGGGGGCCTCGCTGCGGCCGGGGGCGAGGTACCACGCGGCGGCCACCACCACGGCGCCGATGAGCAGCCCATGGCCCACGCGGCGGGTGCGGCCCTCGAAGGTGAGGCCGGCGCCCGCGGCGGTCAGCGCGAGGCAGAGCAGGGGCACCATGGCGTTGCGGCCCAGGCCATCGGGCAGGGCGGTGACGTCCCAGGCGGCGGCGTCGGCGCCCAGGCGGATCATCAGGCCGCAGGTGAGCAGCGCCCCCAGCACCGTGAAGGCCAATGAAATCGGGCGTTTGAGGAGGAAGCTCGCCACCAGGATGGTGAGGCTGGCCAGGGCGGGTGCCAGGTAGGCCAGAAACGCCGCGCCGCCCAGCTCGCCGGCCATGTGCCAGAGGAACTGTGGGTTGCCCTCGATGACCTCGTAGGGCAGGAGGGTGGCGAGGGCCAGGGCGAGGCCACCCAGCCGCGCGCGTTTGCGCAGCCGCAGGCCGGCGGGGTCGTAGCCAGGGGCTTCGCCATCGAGGTCGGCCGCGCTCATGGCTGGACGGGCACCGAGGCGATCATCGCCGTGGAGCGCTTGCCGGGGAAGTTGGGGTCGTCACCGCGGGCCTCGAAGAAGATGCGGTGGCCGTCGTGGCTGAAGTGCGGGTAGCGGTCGTCCCAGATGTTGTGGGTCAACACATGGATTTCGCCGCCGGTGGTGGCCACCCAGGCGACCTCAGGGCTGCGGCTGTCGGTCCAGACGTTGAAGGCCACCTTGCTGCCGTCGGGTGAGAAGGTGGGGGCCTCGGTGGGGCCGGGGGTGTGGTGGAACTGCATGACTCGACTGTCGATTTCCAGCACGGCGATGGCGGGGCCTCCGGGATCGCGGGCGCTGAATGCCACGTGGCTGCCGTCGTGGCTGGCGCGCACCCACTCCAGATCCACACCTTCGTCCACCACGTAGAGCGACTGGGGCACCACCGGGGTGGCGCGCAGATCCAGCAGCCAGAGCGTCTGGGCCACCGCGTCGAACATCTTCGTGGGCGGTGCGGCGGCCTCGGCCTCCGGGTTGGCTTCTTCCTCGTCGCCCTCGGGCTGCACGTCCTGCACGAGGGCGGGCGGGGTGTGCATCACCAGCAGGCGGTTGTCATCGAGCCAGGCGTAGCCCTCGAAGCGGCCGCCTTCGCGGTGGGCGGTGAAGCGCTCTTGGCCCGCTTGATCCAGCACCACCAACATGTCTTCGCAGCGCCGGCAGGCGCGGTCGTAGAAGGCCACCGCCTTGCCGCCGGGGGAGGGGGTGAGGTTGGAGTAGCGGTGCTTGGGATCGAGCTTGAGGCGGTCGCTCTTGCCGTCGTGGATGAGGGTGACCGTCTTGGCCCAGCCGAAGAGATCCTCCACGAGGCCGGCCACCTGGCCGTCGGCGTTGGCGCCGGGGTAGCTGTAGATGTTGTAGCCGGTCCAGAGCGTCCGCAGGACGGAGCCGGTGTCGTCGCTGCGCTTCCACGCCAGCGTTTCCATGCTGTCGAGGCGGCGCAGCGCGGCGCTGTCGGGGTTGACGTAGAGCTCCTCGTCGGCGGTTTTCACCAGGAAGCCCTCGGGGCCCACGCCGATCAGGCCATCCTGCTCGGCGCCAGTGCCGTGGTAGACGACCGGCACCGGGCCTTTTTCGCCTTCCTGGCGCCGCAGCTTGTAGGCCGCGTAGGCCTTGCTGGCGGTGGACAGCGCGCGGTTGCGGTTTTGCACGTAGACGTCGGCCTTCTGGAGGCGGGCGACGATCTTGGCGTCGAGTTGCTGGTTGTCGCCCCCGCCGCGCAGGCGGGGCGCGAGGATGGGGTGCTCCACCAGGGCGGGCACCACCACAGCGCCGATCTTCTGGGCGAAGACCCCGCTGGCGAGCAGCATGAGGGCGTCGTCGCGGTCGCGGGCGCCCGACCAGGTGGCCGCCTCCAGGGTGCGCGGCGCGGCGTCGTCCACGTGTTGCACGGTGATGCGCCCCAGCGCGCGGACCTCGTGGTAGCCGTCGGCCACGGGGTGCTGGATGACCTCCACGTCCACCCGACCGCCCACGATGTAGGAGGCCTTGAGGGACCGCGCGGCCTTCACGAGGTCCCCCTGGGCGTCCTCCAGGACCTTCAGGACGGCCGGATCGCCGCCGCTCACCGTCTCAAAGCCGAGGGTGCCAAGCTGCTCGTTGAGGGCGTCCACCAGCCGGGCGGCGGGCTTCGAGCCGTCGTACCACTGGCCGGAAAGGTCAATGGCCACGAGGACTTTCAGGGGATCGGGGGCGGTGAGGGTCTTCCACAAGAACCACCCTCCACCGCCACCCAGGACCACGAGCAGGAGCACCGCGATGGGCCACTTGGGGCGGGGGCGGTACTCGGGCTCCTCCAACTCGACGTCGCTGTCTCTCATGGGGCGGTGTCATACCCCGGTTTTTCTGGCGGGGGAATCTGTACAGCAGAGCGGAAGTCCGCTCCGCTGTACTACACACGATAGAGGCTGGCGACCTCGGCCGCGTAGCCGTTGTAGGGGAGGGTGGGGAGGCGCTCGCCGCTGCCGATGGCGCGCTCGCTGGCCTGGCTCCAGCGCGGGTGGGGTACCTGGGGCTCTACGTTGCCGTCGAAGCCGTACTCGTGGGGTACGAGCTTGTTCCAGAAGGTGGCGGGGCGCTCGGCGAGGAACTCGATCCCCACGATACTCTTGATATTTTTGTAGCCGTACTTCCAGGGCACCACCAGGCGCACCGGTGCGCCGTGCTGGCGGGGCAGGGCGTGGCCGTAGATGCCGGTGGCCAGGAAGGCCAGCTCGTGGGTGGCCTCGGGCAGCGAGAGGGCCTCGAAGTAGGGCCAGGGGTACCAGGCCTGGCCGCGCATGCCGGGCATTTGGTCGGGGCGCTCGGCGGTGACGAGTCGCACGTAGCGCGCCTCGGGGAGCGGGTCGGCCAGGGCGATGAGCGGGCGCAGCGGGAAGCCCGTCCAGGGCACCACCATCGACCACGCCTCCACGCAGCGGAAGCGGTAGACGCGCTCCTCCAGGGCAAACTGGCGCATGAGCTTCGCCAGGTCGTGCTGGCCGGGCTTCCGGCAGAGGCCGCTGAGGGTGAGTGTCCAGGGCCAGGGTTGGAACGCGCCCACCTGCTGCCAGACCTCGGCCTTGTCGGTGGTGAACTCGTAGAAGTTGTTGTAGCTCGCGGCGGTGCGCTCGTCGGTGAGCGGGCGATCCACGCCGTAGGCGGGGTTGCGGCGGGCGGGGTAGAGGTCGGCGGTGAGGCCGGGATCCACGGTGGCGAGGGGGCTGGCCGGAGCGTCGGCGCTGCGGCACCCGGCGAGGGCGAGGGCGCCGAGGCCGGCGGCGGCCAGGAAGCGACGGCGGCCCTGCCAGACCGCCTCGGGGGTGACCTGGGCTTCGGGCAGGTGCCACGCGGGCGGAGTGCGAATCTGCATGGGCTCCCCCTCTCACCGGTCGCGCCGGTGGAGCGATTGCGGTACTTCTCTGTGCACATACGCTGAGGTGTTACCGGTCCGCAAAGGCGGCACTCACCCGGGCCTCAGCCGCTCCCGGAGGAGGATCCATGTCCGCGATTGTGCTCGGCCTTGTGGCCGCCCTCTTTGGGCCCGGTGGCCAGCCCGCCGCCCTGTCCACCATCGAGATCAATGGCGAGACCGCGGAGGTCCACTGGAGCGACGGCGACAGCTTCAAGTTCCGCAGCGGGCGCTTCAAGGGCATCGGCACGCGGCTCATGGGCTTCAACGCCCTGGAGAGCTACGGCCCGGTGCACGCCTGGGGCGACTTCACCGGCGAGGAGCTCTACCAGATCGCCAAGAACGCCAAATTTGAAGCGAAGTCGCAGAGTTGGAAGTGTACGGCCGATCCCGACAAGCGCGACCACTACGGCCGCCTGCTGGTGAGCTGCCCCGATCTGACGGTGCACATGCTGGCGACGGGTGTGGCGCTGGGTTTTGCCATCGACGAGGACCTGGATCCGAAGGCGGTGGAGGCCCAGAAGCAGGCCATCGCGGCCAAGAAGGGCATCTGGGCCAAGGGCGTGCCCGATCGCGTGATCACGAGCCTGCACACCGCGGGGGAGGAGGCCGGCAAGCCCGCCTACAACCGCCTGGCCGATCCGCAGACCGGCAAGGCCGAGCAGGTCTTCCACAGCGACACCTACGCCGAGTGCCAGCAGGTGTGCATGAACGGGTCGTGCATGGTCTACGTGCCCTTCAAGCGTCGCTACGGCCGCGATCGGGCGCCCTGCTTGAGCTGGGGCAAGGGCGCGCGGCCGCCCGTCGAGGCCGGCAAGGCCGCCCCCACCCCCCCACCGGCCCCGGCGGACGGCAACGAGGCGCCCGCGGGCGAGGAGTAGGCGTTTCAAGCGTCGCACCCCGTGTGGCAGGTGAAACGGTCTTGGCCGGCCCCGCCATCGCCCACCCCCCGGCCCCACACGTGGCCCGCCCCTTGCGTCACCGCAGCACAGCAACCCGGAGGTCCCTATGAGTGCCTACAGCTACGAGACGCACCTGCCCCTGAACCTGGCCGACGCCCGCACCCGCACGGTGGCCGCCCTGGCCGCCCAGGGCTTCGGCATCCTCACCGAGATCGATGTGCAGGCCACCTTCAAGAAGAAGCTGGAGGTGGAGTTCCGCCCCTACATCATCCTGGGGGCCTGCAACCCCGGCCTCGCCCACCGCGCAATTTCGGCGGAAGCCAGTGCCGGGCTGTTACTGCCGTGTAACGTGGTCTTGCAGGTGCAGGGCGAGGGCACCCAGGTGGCCATCGCCGATCCGCGCAGCATGTTCAGCGTGGTGGGGCGAGACGACATGGAGCCGCTGGTGGCCGAGGCGGAGCAGCGGCTCAAGGCCGTGCTCGCCGCTCTCCAGAGCGCCTGAACCGCCTCAAGCTCAGTTGGGGAGCGTGTTGAGACCCCGCGGCGGACCGGTGGGCACTTCGGCGCGCTGGAGGCTGTCATCGCGGGGCCACTTGCGGCGCGCGGCGTCGAGCAGCCGCCGCGCCTCAACCGACCGGCCCAGCGCCACCGCCTGCCGGATGGCGGCCAGGGCCGTCCGCGGGTCGGGATCCAGCGTATCGGCCCGGATGAGGCTGGCCAGGGCCGCCTCGGGCTCGCCATGCTTCGCTTGCAGCCGCGCACGCAACACATGCACCTCGGCTCGGCGCACCGGATCGCCCGCCACCCGCTGCGCCAACAGGTCCAGCGCGGCATAGGCCTCGGTGGGCTGGCCCAACCGGGTGTGGACCCGCGCGGTGATCAACAGGGCCTCGGCGCTGCGCTCGGCCAGGGGGCCGAGGGCCGCCAACGCCGCCAGCGCACCCTCCACATCGCCCTGCTCCGCCGCCCCGCGCGCGCGCAGCTGCCAGGCGGTGGTGGGGCGGTCGTGGGCCAGCAGCCAGGCCGCCTCGGCTTCGGCACAGGCCCCATCGCCCAGGGTCAGGCACGCCTCACCGCGCACACGCCGGCGCTCGGGATCGTCGGGGGCCAGCAGCTCCATTTCTTCAGTGATTGCGCGCAGATCCGCCGGGCGCTGGGCGTTGGTCAAGGCCCGGCTGAGCAGTGTGAAGCCGCGCGCATTGGCGGGCACGGCGGCCATCAGGTGGCTCGGGCTGCGCAGGGATGCCACGGCTTCGGCGGCGAGGGCGATGTCCAGCCAGGGGGCGCGCTCGATGGCCAGGCGAAACTCGGTGGCAGCCTGGGCGGGCCGGCGGGCGGCCACCAGGACGCGCGCGGCGAGGAGGTGGGCGCGGTGGCTCTGGGGGAAGCGGGTGAAGGTGCGGTTGAGCCAGCCAAAGACCTCGGGCAGGGGGGCCTGCTCGTCGATGGCGCGCTGGGCGAGGGCCAGGGGCAGCAAGTAGTCGGCGGGGTGGGCGGCGAGGATGGCCGCCTGCTCTTCAGCGGTGGCGGTGGCCAGGCGGGGCCGCTCGGCGTCGCTCTGCTGGCCGGGCAGCGCGGGGCCCTGCCATGCCAGCAGGCCCAACGCGAGGGTGGTGCAGCCGGCGAGCGCGGGGGCAACCCAGCGCCGTGGCGGTCGGCGGGTGCCCTCGCGGCGCCGCGCAGCCCGGGACAAGGCGATGCCCAGCACCACCGCCACCGGCAGGGCGAGGCCGGCGCTCTCGAAGCCGAAGTCCACCAGCTGCTGCAACCCGCAGGCGGTCAAGCCGGCGAACATGCCCCAGTCGGTGGGGGAGCCGCGGCGCACGAGGCCGGGCAGGGTGGCCAGGAGGGCGGCCACGCCGCCGCCGATGCCCAGGATGAGACCGGGCAGGCCGGCCTCACAGGCGAGCTGGAGGAGCTGGTTTTCGGGGTGCGACACGGCCCCCGCGACCGTGAGTGTTTGCCAGCCCGGATAGACCAAAATGAAGGCATCTCGGCCACTTCCGGTGAGCCAGAAGTCGCGGGCCATGGCCAGGGCAGCGTCCCAGGCGGCCACTTTGCCGTCGCTGTCGAGGTGGGCCAGGGTGTCGGTGCTCCACTCGGGCAGGATGACCAGGGCGGCGGCCACCCCCAGCCCGCCGAGGGCGGCGGCGGCCCAGGTGACGAGGCGGGCGCGCTTGCGCCACGGTTCGAGGCCCGGCCGCAGGTGGGCGCAGAGGCCGAACAGCACCACGCCCACCGCCAATGCGGCGTGGCCCCCGCGGGATCCCGCCAGGAGGGCGGCCATGAAGCACAGAATGGCGGCCGCCAGCGACGCCAGGCGGCCGCCCGCGGAGTCGGTGCGCGCGAGCATGCCCAGGGCCACCAGGCCCGCCAGCACCTCGAAGCCCGCCAGGGTGTTGTTGTTGACGAAGGTGCCAAAGAAGCCGGTGAGGTGGTCGAGGTGGCGCAGCGGGTAGATGCCGTAGAGCGTCTTGGCGCCCAGGCCCCAGTGGGCGAGCCCGATGAGGGCCACGAGGGCGCCGGTGCCCACCAAGGTGCGCAGGAGCCAGGCCTGACGCGGGCGGCGGAGGGTGAAGGCGACGATGAGCGCGGCCACAAAGGCGGCCTGGAGGGTCAAGCCGATGCGGGTGGCGGCGGGATCGAGGCTGAGGGGAGCGAGGCCCCCAGCGCCGGGCAGATCCGCGCGGCGGGCAGCGGCGGCCGGGCTCAGAAAGTCCAAGAGTTCCGGAGAGATGGGCACGAGCTGGAGAGCGTAGAAGACCACCAGCAGCAGGGGCGGCCAGAGGGGCCAGGGCAGGCGCATGCCGCGGTCTTCGGGGGGGCTGAGGGTGCGCTCGAAGGCCAGGAGGAGCAGGGCCGCCAGCACCGGGACCGCCAGCAGGACCTTCACCCCGGCGCGGGTGCCACCCGCCGCCAGCGGGGCGGCGGCCATGGCCACGCACAGGAGCGCGGCGGCGGTGGCGCGGGCGAGGCGCTCAGGGGTCAGCGGTGGCTTGGACATGTGCCCCACTGACCCCGCCGCGCGCCCCGGTGCTTCACGGTTCTTCTCGGCGGACCGGCAGGGCCCAGGCGTCGTCCATCAGCACGCACAGGTCGGCGGCGCGCACGAGGGCCGGCGCCACCCCACCCTCGATGCCGTAGATCTCGGAGCGCACCTCGCGGGCGCGCAGATACTCAACAACTTCAAGCAGATCGCCGTTGCCGCTGGCGATGGCCACCACGTCCACCCGCTCGGCGAGGCCGGCGGCGGCGAGGGCGATGCCCACCTGCTGGTCGCCCCGCAGCGTGCCGTCAGCGCGGCGCTTCAGGAGCTTCACGCGGGTCTCGTAGCCCGAGCCGCGCAGGGCATCGAGGAAGGGCGTGTTGTCCACATCCTCGCCGCGCACGACGAAGGCGATGGCCCGCACAAGGGCGCGGCGGCCGACGATGCGCTCCAACAACAGGCGGTAGTCGATGCGGGCGCCGCCGCGCTGCTTGGAGGCGTGGTAGAGGTCGCCGGTGTCCACGAGGACGGCGAGGCGCTGGCCAAGGGCGGGGACGGGGGGCAGGTGATCGTTCATCGGGCAGTGCACCTGGGGGATCGCTTCACGGGCGAGCGATCCAAAAATAGAGATTCAAATCAGCATGTTGCGTCGGTTGGTGGCGGTGAGGGCTGGGCCTCAGGCCACCGTGCCCGGCAGCGTCACCACAAAGCGGGCACCGCCGAGATCGCTCTCCTCTACGGCGATTGTGCCCCCGTGGTCCAGGATGATCTTTTTCACGATGGCGAGGCCCAGGCCGGTGCCCTCGCGCTTGCCGGTGACGTAGGGCTCGAAGATGCGCTCACGCTGGTCGACGGGCACGCCGGGGCCGTTGTCGTCCACGGTGATGCGCGCGCCGCCGCCCACCGCCGGGGCCACCGCGAGGCGAATTTGGGGTGGGCGGGCCACCTCGCTGCAGGCCTCGGAGGCGTTGTTGAGCAGGTTGGTGAGGGCCTGCCGCAGCAGGTCGCGATCCAGAGCGGCGGGGATGGTGCCTTCGGGGGCCACCAGCACCATGCCGTCGAGGTGGGCGTGGGCAGCAAAGACGTCGCGCACCGCCGTGGCGGCGTCCTCCACACTGGGGGAGACCTGGGGCAACCGCGCGAAACGACTGAAGTTTTCCACGAGGCGCTTGAGGACCGCCACCTCCTGCTCCACGATCTCGCGGGCGGTTTCGAGCACCCGCGCGTGGCGGCCGTCGTCGCCCCGGTAGCCCTCGTGGGCCTGCTGCACCGCCAGCAGGATGGGTGTCAGCGGGTTCTTGATCTCGTGGGCCAGCTTGCGGGCGATGCCCTGCCACGCCGACACTTGGTTGAGGTACTGCACGCGGGCCTGGCTGTCGGCGAGGCGCGCGGCCATCTCGTTGAAACCTTGGGCCAAATCGGCCACTTCGTCGCGGCCGGCCGGCACCACTCGAGCGGCCAGATCGCCGCCGGCCACCGCCTTCATGCCGTCCCGCAACCGCCGCAGACGTCGCGTGACCCGCCGCGCGGTGACCACGCTGACGCCCGCGGCGAGGAAGATGGCGGCGGCGAGGTAGCCCACAAAGCTCCAGGCGTAGGCCCCCGCCACGTTGCGGCGGTCGGCCTCCAGGGCGCGGAAGGGCTCGATGACCTCCTGCTCCATGCGGCGAAAGGCGTCGATGCGGCGCGCCTCGGTGGCATAGGTCAGCCGAAGTCCATTGAATCCGGGCAGATCCGTGATGGGGAAGCGGTCGGTGCGGCTCAGCCACTGCTCCGGTGGGGTGGGGGGGCCGCCGACCTTCAAGGGCGCGGCACCGGCGCGCTCGAGCTCCACCGCAAACACGCCCGGTCGGGCCACCTGGGTCGCCAGCCACACTTCGAGGGTGGCCTGGCCCCCGGCGGCGGCGGCGCGCAGGCTCTGGCCCTCGGCCAACCCCTCGCCCAGCGCGCGAAAGCGGCCCTTTTCCGCGTGCACGTAGGCGCCGTACACCTCGACGGCGTCCTCCAGCGCGCTCGCCACCAGGGGGTTGAGGCCGGCACCCAGGCTGCGGTCAAACAGCGCGCCGGCGCGCCAGAGCGCCACCCCGAGCGGCAGGCCCGTCAGCAGGATCAACAGCGCCATCAACTTGAGCTCAAGGCGGCCCATGGAGCGCTCCTCGGTGGAAGGGGAGGCGGTCAGCGCGGAAGGGGTGGCTCTCCACGCGCAGCACCCGCTCGGCCACGCCTGGCTTCAAGTTATCGAAAAACCTGACAAAAGAGCCCAGGAGGCTGCCGCTGAGGGGGTCGAGGGCGTCGGGCCTTGGGGCGGCCAGCCAGCGGCGCATGCGGGCGACCTGATCGGGGGTCAGGGGGTTGACCTCCAAGCGCGCCTCGGCCCGGTAGGTCTGCTCGTCGGTGGGGATGCCGCTGGCCACCACCAGGGCGTCCACCCGGCCGAAGGCCACCACGAAGGCGCGCACGGTGGGGTAGCTCTCGGTGTGGGCGCCCTCGGGGCCGTCCACGATGGCGGTGACCTTCTCGTCCCACAGCTCCCACCGCACCCGGGCGGTGCGCCAGGTCTCGCCCGCCGAGGCGCCATCGGGGAAGACGCGCACGGCCAGGCGGAGGTGGAGCGTGGTGGTCAGGCCGCTGGTGAGGCGGTGGATGAGGGCGTCATCGAAGAGCCCACTGAGGTCGGAGCTGAGGCGCAGCTGGGCCCCGTCGCGCTCCACCCAGAGGGCGGGCGCGGCCTGGAGCAGGGCCACCAGCACCCAGAGCATCATGGATCGAGCAGCAGGAAGAGGTTGCCGATGGACAAGCCCATCACGCCGATTTCGCTTTCGATCCGCAGACCTGCGTCGATCACGGCGTCGAGCGGGAGGGTGGGACCCTCGGGGTGCGCGAGCTCTTGCGGGCTGCCCAGGCTGATGAGGGCGGTGCCGATGAAGAGCTCGACCCCGTAGGCCTCGCGGCGGGGGCCCTGGCCGATGGGCAGGCGGTACTCCAGGCCCATGCGGCCGGCGAAGTTCTCGTAGCGCTGCTCGCCGATGCCCTGGTCGAGCAGGGCCGGGCCGCGGCGGCGGGCGAAGTTGAGGCCCAGGGAGCGCTCGGGGATGTAGGGGTGCAGATCGCCCACAAAGAAGCGCTCGAAGAAGGGGGCGTCGCCCATGATGGCGCCGCCGCGCACATCCAGGCGCAGGACGTGGCGGAAGGGCAGCGTCCAGTACTGCTCGAAGCCGGCCAGGAAGCGGACGAAGGGGCCGTCCAACACCCCGCCACTTAAGGAGAAAGAGGCGCGGCGGCCTTGGGCGGGGAAGGCGGGATCGTCGCGGGTGTCGTTCTCCAAGCCCAGCGACAGCATGGGCAGGACACCCGCGCCCGCCTGGATGCCGAAGTCGAAGGGGTGGACGGAGCCGTCCGCGTCGATCTGGGTAGCGCCCGCGGGCAGGGTGACGTCCACGTACTCCAGGCGCGCGCCGGCGGTGAGGTGGACCAGCGGCGCCAGGTCAAAACCCGCCACGGCCTCCAGGCTGGTGCGCAGGTAGGGCGCGGCGAGGGAGGCCACCGGCGCACCGTTGAGGGCCTGGCCGCGCGGGCCGATGAAGGGCTCGCGGCCATGGGCGAAGCGGGCTTGCAGGCGCAGGTTGATGCCCTCACCGAAGACGCCCAGGCGGCCCAGCATCAGGCGGCCGGCTTGCTGGTCCGCGGAGGCCACCACGCCCCCGCCGAGGGAGAGGCCGATGCCGAAGGGGTCGAGATCGGAGAGCTCCAGGCCCGCCCAGAGGTCGGTGGGGCGGGCGTGGCCGAGGTGCACGGCGTCCAGGCTGGTGGTGGGGCGCTCTTGGCAATCGAAGACCACCGCGACGCGGCCGCGGGCGGTGCCGCGCTCGAGGTGGGGCTGCACGGCGTCGAAGAGGCCGGTTTCGAGCAGGCGGGTGCGGGCCTCGGCCACCGCGTCGTCGTCCACGGGATCCCCCGCGTTGAGGCCGGTGGCGCGCACCATGGCTTGCTGCCGGCCCAACCGGACCCCGCGCACCAGGACATCTTCGATGAGGAGGCCCGCGCCCGCAGTGGCTGGCGGGGCGGGGGGGACGGGCGCCCACCACAGCGCCACGGCGAGCAGGCTCAAGCGGCGGGCGCCGACGCTCCCTGGGCCGACGCCTCGACGAGGGCGACCAGGGTCAGCACGCCGAAGCCGGTGCCACCCTTGCGGATGTGGCCGTCGTCCTTGTCGGAGAGCACGGGGCCGGCCAGGTCGATGTGGGCCCAGCGGCAATCGCCCTTGAAGTGCTGCAGGAACTGGGCAGCGGTGATGGCGCCGCCCCACTGGCCACCCAGGTTGGTGATGTCGGCGCGGCTGCTCTTGAGGCTGTCGGCCAGCTTGGGCTCCAAGGGCAGGCGCCACATGCGCTCGTCCGCGGTCTTGGCGGCAGCGGCGACCTCGGCGGCCAACCCCTCGTCATCACTGAACAATCCGGCGCAGTACTGGCCCAGGGCCACCAGGCAGGCCCCCGTCAGGGTGGCGAGATCCACGATGAGGCGGGGCTTGAGGCCCACGGCGTAGTGCAGCGCGTCGGCCAGCACGAGGCGGCCCTCGGCGTCGGTGTTGAGCACCTCCACCGTCTTGCCGGAGTACATGGTCAGGATGTCGCTGGGCCGGAAGGCTGCGCCCCCGGGCATGTTCTCGCAGGCGGCGACGAGGCCGTGCACCGGCACGCTGGGCTGGAGGCGGGCGATGGCCTGCATGGCCCCCAACACCGCGGCCGAGCCGGCCATGTCGATGTACATGTCCTCCTGGGACTTGGGGGGCTTGAGGCTCAGGCCGCCCGAGTCGAAGGTCAGCCCCTTGCCCACCAGCACGATGGGCTGCTCTTCGCCCTTGCCGGGGGGCGTGTAGGCGAGGTGGATGAAGCGCGGCTCGCGGGCGGCGCCCTGGCTCACGCCCACCAGCCCGCCCATGCCGAGATCCGTAATCTCCTTGCGTCCCAAGACCTTGAGCGTGAAGCCCGGGGCGTCGGCGATGGCGGCGGCCACCCCGGCGAGGCGCTCGGGGGTGCAGACGTTGGGCGGCTCGTTGGTGAGGGTGCGCGCGAGGCTGACGGCCTCGGCCAGCGCCCGGGCCCGCGCAAAGGCGGGGCCGGCATCGGCCGCCGTGAGCAGCGTGGCGGTGGCGATCTGGTGGCGGGGGGCCTCGGCGTCCTCGGTCTGCAAGGCGGTGAAGCGGTAGGCGCCCAGCAGCAGGCCCTTGGCCAGCTCCTCGAAGGCGTCGGTGGGCGGCACCACCCCGAGGGCGCCATGGCGCGTGGCGACGGCGTCGTCGGCGGCCAGGGCGGCGAAGTCACGCACACCGGCGGCGGTCAGGCGCGCCCGATCCCCCAGGCCAATCACCACCACGCGGCTCGCAGGCAGGCGGCCCAGGGTGTCCAGCGCCACCTTCTGGCGGGGACGGCCCTTGAACAGCAGGCGATCGGCGGCCGCGGTCAAAGCGCCTTCCAGGGCGGCGTCCACGGCCTTTTCCGCGTCGCTCGGCCCCTCGCCGGCGAACCGGCCCAGGGCCAGCACGCCCCCAACAAAAGCAGTGGCATCACCCGCCCACGTGCGCAGCTCCATCGACTCCTCCTCGAAGAAGGGCCCCGCGAGCTCTGGCCTCGCCCTGGACCCCGGGTGGGCAACCGTGCCCCGGTGCTGCGACAGGTGGGCCGAGCGTCTGGCCGGCCCCACCTGCCGCATCCGCTGCGCTTTTACCGCGCCGCGGGGGAAAGCCGGGTTGTATCATCGCCCATCGCGCAGCCGCAATCGAGCAGCCACCTTGACGACCTTTCGCCTCACCGCCGCCGAGCTTGCGGCCCTGGTCACCGACGTCACCCCGCGGGTGGTGGGTGGCTTCATCCAGAAGATCCGGGAGCCCGACGGCCACACCGTGGTCTTCAGCGTGCGCCAGCCCGGCCGCACGACGCGGTTGGTGCTGAGCTGCCACCCCGACGCGCCCCGCCTGGGGGTGGCGGCCGAGGCCACCCCCACCCTGCCCACGCCCTCGACCTTGGGGCGGTGGCTGCGCTCGGTGGCGGGCGGGCGGCCGGTGCTTGCGCTGGCAATCGTGGGGGATCGCGCGGTTGCGCTGCGCTTCCCGGGCGGTGCGCTGGTGGCCGAGCTGGGCCCGCAGCCCAACCTCCTGGGCATGGACGAGGCCGACCGCATCCTCGCCGTGGCGCACCACCCGCCGGCCGGCACCCGCGATCTCCGCCCGGGCCGCACCTGGACGCCGCCCCCTGAGCCGCCCCCGGCCCCCGACCGACCGGTGCGCTGGGCCACGGTGGAGGCCGCCGAAGAGGCCGCGCAGCAGCAGCTGGGCGGTCAAGGCGAGGTTCGCGCCGATCGCGCCCACGACACGTTGGTGGCCCGCACGCGCAAGCGCCTGGAAAAGCTCAGGAAAAACGTCGAGCAGGATGTGGCGCGCACCCAGGATGCCGAGCAATGGCGGCGCTACGGCGAGCTGCTGGTGGGGGCCCGGGGGCTCAAGCGCGGCGCCACCGAGGCCCAGGTGGTGGACTGGTACGCCGAGGACACGCCCCCGGTGATCATCCCGCTGGAGCCCGCTCTGGATGGCGCGGCCAACGCGGCCCGCTACTTCGAGCGCTACCGCAAGGCCAAGGCCGGGGCCGGCAAAGCGGCGGCGCGCCTGGCCGAGGTGGAGGCCGCCCTCGCCCGCCTGGAGGCCCTCGCCGTGGAGGTGACCGAGCCGGCTGCGCTGGAGGCTGCGCTGGTGGCCGCCGGGCTGCATCGCCCACCCCAGGCCCCCCCGCGGCAGCGCGAGGCCGTGGTCCGCTTGCCCTACCGCAGCTACCGCAGCGTGGCGGGCGAGGAAATCCGCGTGGGCCGCGGCGGCGTCGACAACCACGACACCACCTTCCACCACGCGCGCGGCAACGACCACTGGCTCCACGTGCGCGACGTCGCGGGCGCCCACGTAATCGTGCCGGCGGGCCGCGGCGCCGAGCCCCACCCCGAGACGCTGCTGGACGCCGCCGCCCTGGCCGTGCACCACAGCAAGCTGCGCGGCGAGCCCAATGCCGAGGTGATGGTGACCCAGCGCAAGCACGTGCACCCGGTGCCGGGTGGGGCGCCGGGTCGGGTGACGGTGGCGGCCTCGCGGACGCTGGTGGCCGGCGACGGGGCCGCGCGCATCGAGCGGCTGGAACCCCGCCAAACTTGACCAACCTGCTGGA
>Ga0075163_10005704_pt1 | contig 16542 bp, 15 predicted proteins | sample JI1023141ADNA_FD_71478 | JGI IMG/M metagenome (GOLD analysis project Ga0075163, IMG submission 71478) | Wastewater effluent complex algal communities from Wisconsin, to seasonally profile nutrient transformation and Carbon sequestration -... | ecosystem: Engineered > WWTP > Effluent > Algae...
GAGCCCTTGTACGAGGAGATCCTGGAGATCCCCATCCGCAAGGTCGTGATCGCGGTGGATGCAGGCCGCAACCTGGCCGTGCTGGTGGAGGCAGCGGTGCGCAACACCATCCTGCAGTTGCGCGGGATCGACACCTACCAGGAGTTCATCGCCCGCCACCAGGCGGCCATGGACTCCATCCGCGAGCCGTAGATGAGGCACCCTGCCAGGAATACCTGGCGCTACCCGGCCTGTGCGTGGCCGGCACGTGGCCCGGGTTCCGGCCGGTGCTCGCAGTTCGGCTTGTTGCAGACGGCGTAAAGCGCCAATGTGTGCTCGTGCAGGTCGAAGCCCTTGGCCTGGGCCACGGCCCGCTGGCGGGATTCGATTTCGGGATCGAAGAATTCCTCGACGCGGCCGCAGGTCAGGCAGACCAGGTGGTCATGGTGCTGGCCCTCGTTCAGCTCGAAGACAGATTTGCCCGACTCGAAGTGGCTGCGGGACAGGATCCCTGCCTGCTCGAACTGCATCAGCACCCGGTAGACCGTCGCCAAGCCAATGTCCGAGCCCTCGACCAGCAAGGCCTTGAACACATCTTCGGCCGTCATGTGGCGAAGCTGGGTCTTCTGGAAGATCTCCAGGATGCGCAGTCGCGGCAGCGTGGCCTTCAGACCGCTGCTCTTGAGTTCTTCGACATGGGTGGGCATGGTCCGGATCTCGCGCGCTGACGCGGCCGGTCAGGCCGCTAGAATCGTCGCATCATAGCCAGCCCCGGCTGCCCCTGCGCCTTCCGCGCCATTGAAGCCACGCCTGCCGACATGCACCTGATCACCCGACCCCGCCTCGTGCGTGCCGCTTTGCTGCTGGCCGGCCTTGGCAGCATCGCCGGCTGCAACACCGTCACCTCCGCGATGAGCGACGGCATCACCAGTGTTATCACCCCCTATCGTGTGGAGGTGGTGCAGGGCAACGTGGTGACGCGCGAGCAGATCGCCGCCATCAAGCCCGGGGTGCCGCGCAGCCGGGTACGCGACGTGCTGGGCTCCCCGCTGGTCGCTGATCCGTTCCACGCGCAGCGCTGGGATTACGTGTTCCTGATCCGCCGCCCGGGCACCGAGCCACAACAGCGCTCGGTGGTGGTGTTGTTCGAGGGCGACCTCGTCAAGTCCGTTGATTCGCCGGAGCTTCCATCCGATCGTGAGTTCGTTGCTTCGATCAGCCGCCCGATCAACCTCGACAAGGAACCCAAGCTCGAGTTGACCCCTGAGGAGCGTCAGGCGCTGCCGCCGCCGGCCAAGGTCGCCACCACGGAAGCGACCAACGTACCGCTGGGTGCCGCGCGCACCTACCCGCCGCTGGAGCCCCAATGACCCGTGTGGCGGTTGCTGGCGCCAGTGGCCGGATGGGCCGCATGCTGATCGAAGCGGTGCATCAGGCGCCGGATGTCACGCTCTCTGGCGCCCTCGACCGCCCTGGCAGCCCCGGCCTGGGGCAAGACGCCACCGCCTGGCTGGGCCACGCCAGCGGTGTGTTGGTCACCGACGACATCGCGCACGGGCTGGCCGGTGCGGACGTTCTCATCGATTTCACCCGCCCCGAGGGCACGCTGGCCCACCTGGCCGCCTGCCGCCGCCAGCGCGTGGGCATGGTCATCGGCACCACTGGCTTCAGCGAGTCCGGCAAGGCCGAAGTGGCGGCTGCAGCCACCGAGATCGGCATCGTGATGGCGCCCAACATGAGCGTCGGCGTGAACGTGGTGCTGCGCCTGCTGGACACGGCAGCCCGGGCGCTGAACGAGGGCTACGACATCGAAATCGTCGAGGCCCACCACCGGCACAAGGTCGATGCCCCCAGCGGCACTGCGCTGGCGATGGGCGAAACCGTGGCGAACGCGCTGGGCCGCGATCTGCGGGCCTGTGCCGTCTACGGCCGCGAAGGCGTGACAGGTGAACGCGACCCCAGCACCATCGGCTTCGCCACCGTGCGGGGCGGCGACATCGTCGGCGACCATACCGTGATGTTCTGTGGCACCGGCGAACGCATCGAGATCAGCCACAAGGCCAGCAGCCGTATCGGCTACGCCCAAGGCAGCCTGCGTGCCGCGCGCTTCCTGGCCGGGCGGGGCGCTGGCCTGTTCACGATGGCCCAGGTACTCGGGCTCGAATGATGGAAGGCTTCCAGGGCTTCTGGTTCCAGGCCGACGCCATTGGCCGCGCGGTGGCGCTGCTGCTGCTGCTGATGTCGATCGGCGCCTGGGTGCTGATCTTCTGGAAGGGCTGGGTGCTCCGGCGCGCCGTGAGCGACCTGCGGCGCGGCGTCGACGCCTTCTGGAACGCGCCCGACCGTGCCGCCGCCCGCGCACGCCTGGCCACGCTGGACCGCGAGGGCGTGCTGGTCCCGCTGGTGGATGCCGCCTTTGCCCAGCCCGACCCAGGCACCCTGCAAAGCCAGGGTGCTGCCGAATCGCAGCTCACCCGCCGGCTGCGAGACGCCTTGCACGGCAGCCTGGCGCACCTGCAGATGGGCCAGGTCTTTCTCGCCTCGGTCGGTGCCACGGCGCCCTTCGTCGGCCTGTTCGGCACAGTCTGGGGCATCTACCACGCGCTGCTGGGCATCGCCACAGCCGGCGGCATCACGATCGAGAAGGTCGCCGGCCCGGTGGGCGAGGCTTTGGTGATGACGGCGGCCGGCCTGGCGGTGGCCATCCCGGCGGTGCTGGCCTATAACGTGTTCGGCAAGTGGATCGGCGCTTGCGAGGCCGACCTCGAAGGCTTCGCGCACGACCTGCGCGAGATCGCGAGTCATTGATGCCCCCACGCTCCCTCGCGGTCGCTGCCCTGCGGGAGCGCTGCTGACATGGCCTTCGGCCGCCTGGAGCGGGCCCGCGCGCCGCAACCGATGAGCGACATCAACATGACGCCGCTGATCGACGTGATGCTGGTGCTTCTGGTGATCTTCATCATCACCGCGCCGCTGATGAGCAGCAGCCTTCGGCTGGACCTGCCCAAGACAGAGGGCAGCCGCTCCAGCGAGAAGCCGGTCTTCCTGGCGGTGTCGGTGGACGCAGCCGGCCAGCTGTACCTGGGCGACCTGCCCACCTCGATGAAGGATCTGCGCGAGCAGGCCGAGCGCGCCGCCAGCCGAGACCCGGCCACCGAGGTGCAACTGCGCGCCGACGCCGCCGTGGCCTACGGGCGCGTGGCCGAGTTGATCGGGTTGATGCAGGAGGCGGGCCTGTCGCGCATCGGCTTCATCACCGCCGGGCCGCAGGGCGCCGCCAGCGCACCGAGCTAGGCAAGCCCCATCCTTACAATCGGGCGGATGAACGAAAGATACGTCCCCGCCGAGGTCGAGAGCGCCGCCCAGGCTCATTGGAACGCCACCGACGCCTACCGCGTCACCGAAGACGCCGGCAAGCCGAAGTTCTACGCCTGCTCGATGCTGCCCTACCCCTCGGGCAAGCTGCACATGGGCCACGTGCGCAACTACACCATCAACGACATGATGGCGCGCCAGTTGCGCATGAAAGGCTTCAACGTGCTGATGCCCATGGGCTGGGACGCCTTCGGCCTGCCCGCCGAGAACGCCGCCATCGACAAGAAGGTGGCGCCGGCGCAATGGACGCACGACAACATCGCCGACATGAAGTCGCAGATGCAGCCGCTGGGCCTGGGCTTCGACTGGAGCCGTGAGGTCGCCACCTGCGACGCCAGCTACTACAAATGGAACCAGTGGATGTTCCTGAAGATGCTGGACAAGGGCATCGCCTACCGTAAGACCCAGGTCGTCAACTGGGATCCGGTCGACCAGACGGTGCTGGCCAATGAGCAGGTGGTCGACGGGCGTGGCTGGCGCTCGGGCGCGCTGGTGGAAAAGCGCGAGATCCCCGGCTACTACCTGGCCATCACCCAGTACGCCGACGAACTCCTGGCCAACGTCACCGAGCCCTCGGCACCGAACTTCCTGGCTGGTTGGCCCGAACGCGTGCGCCTGATGCAGGAGCACTGGATCGGCAAGAGCGAGGGTGTGCGATTCGCCTTCCCGCATGACATCCGTGACGCATCGGGCGCGCTGATCGGTGACGGGCGCATGTACGTCTTCACCACGCGTGCCGACACCATCATGGGCGTCACCTTCTGCGCCGTGGCGCCCGAGCACCCGCTGGCCGAGCATGCCGCGCGCGGCGACGCCGAGCTGGCCGCATTCGTCGAAGAATGCAAGAAGGGCGGCACCACCGAGGCCGAGCTGGCATTGCGGGAGAAAGAGGGCCGCCGGACGGGCCTGGTGGTGACGCACCCGCTCACCGGTGCTGAGGTCGAGGTCTGGGTCGGCAACTACGTGCTGATGGGCTATGGGGACGGCGCGGTGATGGGCGTGCCAGCGCACGACGAACGCGATTTCGCCTTCGCCAAGAAGTACGGCCTGGCCATCCAGCAGGTCGTCGCGGCCGAAGGCGAAACCTATTCCACCGACGCCTGGGCCGAGTGGTATGGCGACAAGCAGCGCGCAGTCTGCGTGAACTCCGGCTTGCTTGACGGGCTCTCGCACAAGGCTGCGGTGAGCAAGGTGGCCGAGATGCTCGCCGCCAAGGAACTGGGCGAGAAGAAGACCACCTGGCGCCTGCGCGACTGGGGCATCAGCCGCCAACGCTACTGGGGAACGCCGATCCCCATCATCCACTGCGACGACTGCGGCGCCGTGCCGGTGCCGGAGAAGGATCTGCCGGTGGTGCTGCCCGAGGACCTGATCCCCGACGGCAGCGGCAACCCGCTGAACAAGTGCGAGGGCTTTCTGAAGGTCGCCTGCCCGCGCTGCGCGAAGCCCGCGCGGCGTGAGACCGACACCATGGACACCTTCGTCGACAGCGCCTGGTACTACATGCGCTACTGCGACCCGGCGAACCACGAGGCCATGGTCGGTTCTGGCACGAAGTACTGGATGCCGATGGACCAGTACATCGGCGGCATCGAACACGCCGTGCTGCACCTGCTGTACGCGCGCTTCTGGACCAAGGTCATGCGCGACATGGAGCTGGTCGATTTCGACGAGCCCTTCACGCGCCTGTTCACCCAGGGCATGCTGCTCAACGAGTGCTTCTACCGCGAGGACGCGTCGGGCAAGAAGCGTTGGTTCTACCCGAACGAGGTCGAGATCCGGCACGACGACAAGGGCCGCCCTGTCGGCGCCACCGCGCGCGAGGACGGCCAGCCCGTCACGCTGGGTGGCATCGAGAAGATGTCGAAATCCAAGAACAACGTGGTCGAGCCGCGCGACATCATCGCGCGCTATGGCGCCGACACGGCACGCATGTTCACCATGTTCGCGGGCCCGCCGCAGGACAGCGCAGCCTGGTCCGACGCTGGTGTGGAGGGCGCGCACCGCTACCTGCGCCGCCTCTGGGCCTTCGCTGCGAAGCACCAGGGCAGCGTGCGCGCTGCAACAGCGCCTGCTGGCACCGACAGCGCCAAGGCGACGCGGCGCGAGATCCACCTGGTGCTCAAGCAGGTCAGCCACGACTTCGAGCGCCTGCAGTACAACACCGTGATCTCCGGCGCGATGAAGCTGCTGAACGCGCTGGAAGACGCCAGCCGCGATGGCACCGGCGATGCCGGTGTGCTGCGCGAGGGCCTGTCGGTGCTGTTGCGCATGCTCTACCCGGCCTGCCCGCACATCACCCACGCGCTGTGGGGCGAACTCGGCTTTGCCGCCGCCCACGGCGACTTGCTGGACGCGCCCTGGCCGGCTGTCGACGAGGCCGCTCTGCAGCAGGACGAGATCGAGCTGGTGCTGCAGGTCAATGGCAAGCTGCGCGGCGCGATCAAGGTGCCGGCTGCTGCCGACAAGGCCGCCATCGAGGCCACCGCCCTGGCCCACCCGGATTGCATCAAGTTCTCCGAGGGCAAGCCGCCGAAGAAGATCGTGGTCGTGCCCGGCCGGCTGGTCAACGTGGTCGTCTGAGCGTGGCCCGACGCCGGACTGCCCTGCTCGCCCTCGCCGCGGCCGCCTTGGCCGGCTGCGGCTTCGAGTTGCGCCGGCCCGAGCGCCTGCCGTTCAGCCGCCTGGCGCTGACCGGCTTCCAGCCCCGCTCCCCCGTGGCCGACGCCCTGCGCCAGGCCTTGCCCTCGCAGGTCCGCGTCGTGTCTGGGCCGGCCGAAGCAGAGATGGTGCTGGTGGCCATCGAGGAGCGCTTCGACAAGACCGTGGCCGCCTCCACTGCGGGTGGCCAGGTGCGCGAGTTCCGCTTGCGGGTCACGCTGCGCTTCCGCCTGGACAGGCCGGACGGCAGCCCGCAGCTGGGCGAGACGCGCCTGGAGCTGACCCGCGACATGAGCTACAGCGAGACCGCCGCGCTGGCCAAGCAGGCCGAGGAGGCCGGGCTGGTGCGCGAAATGCGCGCTGACCTGGCGCAGCAGTTGCTGCATATGCTGGCCGCCACCGGCCCGCATGCCAAAGGCTGAATACCCGGCATGCAGATTCGCGCCGATCAACTCGCCGGCCACCTGGCCCGGGGTGGCCTGAAGCCGGTCTACACGCTCTTCGGTGACGAGCCGCTGCTGGCCCAGGAGGCGGCCGACGCGTTGCGTGCCGCCGCCCGTGCGGCCGGCTACAGCGAGCGCCAGGTGTTCACCGTCAGCGGGGCCCACTTCGACTGGAGCTCGGTGCTGGGCGCCGCCCAGTCGATGGGCCTGTTCGCCGACCAGAAGCTGATCGAGATCCGCATCCCGAGCGGCAAGCCCGGCAAGGAGGGCTCGGCCGCGCTTCAGCAGTACTGCGAGCACTTGGGCGAAGGCCTGCTGACCCTCGTCCACCTGCCCAAGCTCGACCGCCTGCAGCAGCAGAGTGCCTGGTTCCAGGCGCTCGACCGCGCCGGCGCGGTGCTTCGGGTGGATCCTGTGGAGCGGCCGGCACTGCCGAGCTGGATCGCCCAGCGCCTGGCGGCCCAGGGCCAGAAGGTGCAGGCCGGCGAGGCGGGGCAGCAGGCGCTGGCCTTCTTCGCTGACCGTGTGGAAGGCAACCTGCTGGCAGCGCACCAGGAACTGCAGAAGCTGTCGCTGCTGCACCCAGCGGGTGAACTCAGCTTCGAGCAGATCGAGGCTGCAGTGCTCGACGTGGCCCGTTTCGACACCTACCAGCTCGCGCCGGCGATCTTCTCGGGCCAGGCGGCGCGCGCGCTGCGCATGCTCGACGGCCTCAAGGCCGAGGGCGAAGCCGCCGTGCCGGTGCACTGGATGCTGGCATCCGACCTGATGGCGCTCAAGCGCGCCCGCGACGCCCTGTGCGCCGGCCGGCCCCTGCCAATGGCGCTGCGCGAGGCCAAGGTATGGGGCGACAAGGAGCGGCTGTTCGAGCCGCTTCTGCCAGGGCTGGACGACGCCCGGCTGTCGCACCTGATCGAGGCCGCGAGCATCTGCGACGGCGTCATCAAGGGCCTGCGCCGCCCGGATTGGCCCGACGACGCGTGGGACGCATTGCGCCGCCTGGTCCTGATGACACTGGATCTGGTGCGCGCAGCCCGTGCGGCCGGGCGCCGAGGCGCATCGACGGCGCCGCAGGAACTGGCGCTGGGCACAGGTCAGTAGCCGCGCCCGCGGTCCACCTGGTGGGCCAGCGGCCGGCCGGCGCGCAGCGCCCTCACGTTGGCCGCCACCACGGCCGCTGCGCTGCGCGGGTCAGTCTGCGCCGCTGCGTGCGGCAGCACCGTGACTCCCGGATGCGACCAGAAGGCGTGCCCTGGCGGCAAGGGTTCGGTGTGGAAGACATCCAGCACCGCATGTGAAACCTGGCCGGCGTCCAGAGCGGCGAGCAGGTCGGCCTCCACCACATGGGCGCCTCGGGCCAGGTTGACCAGGCCGGCACCGGGCGCCATGGCGGCGAAGAAGCGCGCATCGAGCAGGCCGCGGGTGGCCGCTGTCAGCGGCAGCAGGTTGACCACCGTGTGGCTGGCCGCCAGCAACGGCGGCAGCGCCGCCGGACCGTCGGACGCTCGCCAGCCCTGGACCGTGTAGCCCTGGGCCCGCAGCCGGGCGGCCACCGCGCCGCCCATTTGGCCCATGCCCAGCACGGCTACCCGCCATTCGTCAGCGCGGGTCTGCGGCAGGGCCTGCCAGTGGCGCACCTGTTGCTGGCGGGCATAGGCGAAAAAGCCGCGGTGCAGGGCCAGCACGGCCCACAACGCTGTCTCGGCCATGGCCGCGTTCATTGCCGGATCCACCATGCGGGCCACCGGCACGTGCGGCGGCAGGCCGGGGTCGGCCAGCAAGCGGTCCACGCCGGCCCACAGCGACTGGATCAGGCGCAGGCCGGGCAGGCTCGCCAACGAGCCGGGAGGCGGATTGGCCACCACCGCGATGTCGATGCCAGCCCGATCCACGCCCACCAGGTTGGCGACGACGGTTTCTTCGGGCAGTGCCCGCCGCAGGTGGGCCAGCCAGTCGCTCGCCTCACCGGCCGCCCATTGACCACACAGGAAAACACTCATGACCGGCAGCGTAACCGGTTCACAATGGTGTTTCACCGGCCGCCACCGCGGCACCGGCCCGTGGAGAGACCGCGGTGGAACCCCAGAACAAGCCATCGACACCCGGACACCGAGGCCCGCACAGACCTCCGGTGCCTGAATCAAGCCAGGCCGCCCACGCGGTCGTTCGATCGCCCGCCCACGGTGCGGGATTGCGCCTGCCCAGCCTGTCCATCCGGATGGCCGTGCTGGCTGCCATCGTGGCAGGGGTGGTGCTCCCCGGCTTGGGCATGGTATGGGCCGATTCCGAGACCGCCCGAGACCAGATCGAGCCCATGATCGAGCGCCGCCGCGACAACGTGCTGAGCCTCACCGCCAGTGCGCTCGCCGGCCCGCTGCGCAGTGGCACCGCCGCCGAGGTGGCCGCGCTGCTGAACTCGGCCCTTCAGGACCCGCTGGTGTGCGGTGTCGAGTTGCGCGGCGGCGGCGTGGCGTTGCCGCCCCCGCCGGCCGCCCGATGCCCCACCGACACGCCTCAGGTATGGCGACAACGCCAGGTGGAGGGGGGCGTTCCGTTCGCAGCCGAACTGCGCCTGGCCTTCGACGACCGGGTGCTGGATCAACTCATGAGCGACCGTCGCAACGCGCTGATGCGGTTGGTGGCCGTGCAGATGGTGCTGGGCGCCGTGGTGTTGATCTGGGTCCTGAACTGGCGCCTGCTGCGGCCGATCGACCGGCTGAAGTCCCAGGCCGGCGGCCTGGCCCGCGCAGACAGCCTCGCTGCACCACGCGTCACCTGGCGGCGACAGGACGAGCTCGGCGAACTGGGCCAGCACCTGAACCTGGCGCGAGACCGCATCGAAGGCCTGGTCAACGAGCTGGAGGGCAGCAACGCCGAGTTGCGCCGTCTGGCCATGGTGGATCAGCTCACCAACCTGCCGAATCGCCGCTTGTTCCGCGAACTGTTCGACCATGCGCTGGCGGTGGCCCGCCGATCGCAACATCCGATGGCGCTGATGTTCATCGACCTCGACCGCTTCAAGCACATCAACGACACGCTCGGCCACCCGGCGGGCGACGAGTTGCTGCGCTGCATCGGCCAGCGCCTGCGTGGCGCGATGCGCGGCTCGGACATCGTCGGTCGCCTGTCGGGCGACGAGTTCATCGCGCTGCTGCCCGATTCACCGGCCCCCGATGCGATTGCACACACGGCGCTGCGCGTGATCCACGCCATCGAGACCCCGGTGCCGCTGGCTGGCAAGCCGCTGCGCATGCAGATCTCTGCCAGCATCGGCGTGGCCCGCTACCCTCAGGACGGAGAGGGCTTCGACGAGTTGCTGCGGCATGCCGACCAGGCCATGTACCGCGCCAAGGCTGCAGGCCGTGGCCGTTACGCGATGTACCGGGCGGGCGAACCCGACCCCGCACCGACCTCCGACGGCGAGCTGGCCCAGGCGCTTTCGCGCCGTGAGTTGCTGATGCACTTTCAGCCGGTGATCGACACCACCACAGGCCAGGCAGTGGGCACCGAGGCCCTGGTGCGCTGGCAGCACCCACGCGAAGGCCTGCTGCCGCCCGCCCGCTTCATCCACCGCGCCGAGGAATGTGGGCAGATCCACGCACTGGGCCAGCAATCCCTGCACGCGGCCTGCGGCCAGTTGGCACTGTGGAAGGCAGCAGGCTTCCACGCCGGCAGCATGGCGGTGAACTTGAGTGCCGGCGAGTTCCGCCACGAACACCTGCCGCGCCTGCTGGCCCACTTGCTCGACGAGCACCACCTCGATCCGGGTGAGTTGGAGCTCGAGCTGTCCACGCACACGCTGATGGCCGACCCCGAATTCACCGACGCGAGGGTCGAGGAGCTGCGCGCCATGGGCGTGGCCTTGGTGCTGGACGACGTCGGCTCGGCGATGCTTTCGCTGTCGCGCCTGGGCCAGTTGCACCCGGCCAAGATCAAGATCGATGCAGCACTGGTGGCCCGCCTTCCGCAGGACGCCGAGGCGCGGGCCACGGTGCACGCCATCGTGCAACTGGCCCGCAGCCTGTCGATCTCGGTGGTCGCCTCGGGCGTGGAGACGGAGGCGCAGCGCGACACGCTGGCCGCAGCCGGCTGCCAGTGGCAGCAGGGCTTCTTGTTCTCGCGGCCGGTACCCGCCAGCAACGAGCCGGTGTGGGCCACGCCGCACCCAGCCAGCATCGCCCGCCCGCTGTTGGTTCAGCGCGGGGTGGTCGCCAGCACCTCCAGCAAGCGGTCCAAGCCCCACTGAACGGTCGCGCTGCGCACCGCCGTGCGGTCGCCGGCAAACACCCGCTGCTCGGCCCTGGTTTCCCCACGCCAGGCCAGGCCCAGCCAGACCAGGCCCACCGGCTTGCCGGGGGTCGCTCCCGTTGGGCCGGCGATGCCGGTGACCGCAATGGCCAGGTCGGCTGCGCTGTGCGCCAGTGCGCCCTGGGCCATGGCCCGCACCACTGGCTCGCTGACCGCACCGTGGGCGGCGATCAGCGTGGCGTCCACCCCCAGCAGCTCGGTCTTGGCGGCATTGCTGTAGGTGACGAAACCGCGCTCGAACCAATCGCTGGAGCCGGCAACGCTGGTGCACAGCGCGGCGATCAGGCCGCCGGTGCAACTCTCGGCCGTGGTCAGCCGCCAGCTGCGGGCACGCAGCCCTTCGGCCAGAGCCGGAAGGCGGGCGATCAGGCCGGCATCGTCGTTCAGCAACGCCATCACCCCACCACCACCCGCCACAGGGCCAGCACCAGCAGCGTGCACAGCGCCGCCACCAGGTCGTCGAACAGGATGCCCCAACCCTGGCGCCAGCCTGGAGGCTCGCCTGGGCGGCCCTTGAACAGGCGGTCGGCCCAGGCCACCGGCCCTGGCTTGGCGGCGTCGAAGTAGCGAAACAGCACGAACGCGGCGAGTTGGGCGGCAAAGCCCGCCGGCATCAGCACCCACAGCACGGCCCAGAAGGCAATCACCTCGTCCCAAACGATGGCCCCGGGGTCGGCGGTGCCCATGGCCTGCGCAGTGCGGGTGCAGGCCCACCACCCGACGCCCAGGCCGACCGCCAGCACCGCCCCCCAGGCCACGGGGCCGAGCCAGTGGCTGAGCACCAGAAAGGCGAGCCAGGCCCACAGCGTGCCTGCGGTGCCAGGCGCCACCGGCGACAGGCCGCTGCCAAAGCCAAAGGACAGGGCATGTGCAGGGTGCGAGAGCATCAGGCGGGCGCTGGCCCGGCGCGGTGGCGTGGGGCTGTTCATCCGACCCCCTTGACGCTGCGCGCCGCCTCCCGGAAATGGTCGAACGAGGACCAACGTCCCAGGTCCAGCGCCTCGCCGCCCTGAGCCTGGCTGAGCACCCTCAGGCCGTGGGTGGCCGGCTCGATGCGGCCGATGCAGCACACCGGTGTGCCGCTGGCCTGGCTGGCGGCATGCACCTGTGGCGCCTGGGCGGGCGCGGCGGTGAACAGCAGCTCGTAGTCGTCACCGCCTGCCAGCAGGCACTCGCACTGCAGGTTTTCGGCTTGTGACGCCAGCACCGGGCTGCGCGGCAGCTCGTCCAGCCAGATGGTGGCCCCCACGCCCGAGCGGCGAAGGACATGGCCCAGGTCGCCCAGCAGGCCGTCGGAGAGGTCGATTGCCGAGCTGGCCACGCCGCGCAACGCCTGGCCCAGCGCGACCCGCGGCTCGGGCTGTTCCATGGCCTGGCGCACCGCAGAGAACTCATGGCCGGCCAGATCGACCCGGCCACGGAACACCTCCAGGGCCAATCTCGCGTCGCCCAGCCGGCCGCTGACCCACAGGTCGTCGCCAGGCTTCGCACCGCTGCGCAGCAGGGCCTGGCCCGGCGGGACCTCGCCAAGAACGGTGATGCCGATGGTCAGCGGCCCTGCCGTGGTGTCACCACCGACCAGCTCGATGTCGAAGCGCTGTGCCAGCGCCAGCAGGCCCTGGGCAAAGGGCGCGAGGAACGCCTCGTCGGCGCGCAGCAGGCTGAGCGACAACGTGAAGGCCACCGGTGTCGCGCCACAGGCCGCGAGATCGCTCAGGTTCACGGCCAGCGCCTTGTGGCCCAGGCGCTCCGGCGCCACGGTGGGCAGGAAGTGCCGGCCCTCCACCAGCATGTCGGTCGACACCGCCAGTTGCCGGCCGGGCGTGGGCGCGATCAGGGCGCAATCGTCGCCGCCGCCCAGCACCGCGCGCTCCAGCCGCGGGCGGAAGTAGCGCTCGATCAGGTCGAATTCACCGAGGGACATGCCCTGATTGTCGGCGACTCAGCCGAGCGCCGGGCCGCCCCAAGCCGGCTGATCACCCGCTCGGCGGGTGGGGCCGGTATTCCGGCAGCGGATGCAACAGATTGGCCAGTTCCACGGCGGACTTGACGTTCATCTTGTCGAACACACGGGCCCGGTGGACCTCGACCGTGCGCACGCTGATGTCCAGCGCGTCGGCAATCAGCTTGTTCGGCCTGCCGTCGACCACCAGGCGCATGACGTCGCGCTCGCGCTCGGTCAACTCGGACAGGGCGCGCTCCACCTGGCGCAGCTCGGCACGCCGCGTCAGCTCCGCTTCGCTGCGGGCCAAAGCCTGCTCGATGCGGTCGACCAGCGCGTTGTCCGAGAACGGCTTCTCGACGAAATCGAAGGCGCCGCGCTTGACGGCTCCCACTGCGGTCGGCACGTCGCCGTGGCCGGTGAGAAAGATCACGGGCAGGATGTCCGTGAGGTGCCTCTCGACGAGCCTGTCGAACAGTGCCAGGCCCGACAGCCCTGGCATGCGGACGTCCAGCAGCAGGCAAGATGGCGATGTTGGCCAATCGGCCATGCCCGGGGCAGACTTGCCGGACAGGTAGGCCTCGAAGGCCTCGCCGCTGGCGAAACCCTCGGAGAGCAGGCGGCGCGAGCGCAGGAGCCAGGCCAGCGCCTCGCGCACCACATCCTCGTCGTCAACGAGATAGACCATCGGCAGTCCGAATCGTGAGCTCATGAGGCAACGGGGCGGTTGGTGTCCGGAACCGGAAGGGTAAACCGGAACTCGGTGCCAGGGCCAGAGGGTGACGCCGGGCCGAAGTCCAGCGCGCCGCCGTGCTGTTCGATCACCGTGCGGCACAGCGACAGCCCCAGCCCCATGCCCTCGGCGCGGGTCGTGAAGAATGGCGTGAACAGCCGCGCGGCCACATCCGGCGCGATACCTGGTCCGCGATCAGCGACGCTCATCTGAACCCAGCGCGCGTGGATCTGCTTCACCCGAACCGTCAGCACGCGCTCGGCCAGCGGCGTGGCCTCACCCTCCATCGCCTGGATGCCGTTGCGGGTCAGGTTGAGCAGCACCTGCTCGACCATCGTCCGGTCGGCCCAGACATGCGGGGCCGGTTTCGGGCACTCCACCTCGATGCGGGTCCCGCTCTTGCGCGCCTGCAGCCGCACCAGCGGCAGCACGGCGTCGATCAACACATCCGCTCCGATCGCCTCGCGGGCTTGTTCCCGCCTGCGAACAAATCCGTGAACGCTCTTGATGACGCGGCCGGCGCGCTCGGCCTGCTCGGCGATGCGCTCCATCGCCTGCCGCAGCAAGCCTGGGGTATCGGCTTCGGGATCGGCCAACAGGTTCAACGAGCCCGAGGCGTAGCTGGCGATCGCGGCCAAGGGCTGGTTCAGTTCGTGGCTGAGCAGCGAAGCCATCTCGCCCACGGTGGCCAGGCGCGCTGTGGCCTGCAAGCGCTCCTGCTGCTGGCGCGAACGTTCCTCCATCTTGCGCTCGGCGCTGACGTCGAGCACGGCACTCATCCAGCCGGCATGGTGGCCGACGCGGTCGAGCAGCGGCGCCTCGTAGATCATGACCGGAAAGCGTTCGCCATTGCGGCGCATGAACAGGGTCTCGAAACCCTGGCGCTGAGTCACCGGGTCGCGCGACAGCGAAAGACGCTCGGCCTGGCGGCGGCGGTACTCGTCGATGTACTCCGGCGGCCAGTAGGGTGGAGGGTCGCTGTCGATCAATTCGGCCGCGTCGTAGCCGACCATGCTGCAGAAAGCCGGGTTGACATAGGTGACGCGGCCGCGGGTATCGCGGGCACGCAGCCCGGTGACGAGTGAGTCCTCCATCGCCCGCCGGAACGCCAGTGCCTCGGCCAATGCGGTTTCGGCGACGGCGCGGCGGCGGACGTCACGCGCCAGCAGCACCACCACGCCGAACAACAGCAATGACAAACCCACCACCAGCGCGATCGCCAGGTTGGGGATCAGGCCGGGACGGCCTTGTGCAGCGTCTGCCCGAAGCTGCAGGGAGTTGCCGGGCAGATCGACCAGGCGGGTGGCCTGGTACACCCCCGCGCCGCGGAGCAGGCCGGCGCGCACCAGGCGCGTGCCGTCGGCTTCGACCAGCGACAGTTCGTGGTCGGCGGCCAAAGCGGCGTTGCCGGCATCCTCCAGCAGGTTGGCCAAGGCCAATGTGACCACCATGTAGCCACTGGGTTGTCCGGCGCGGTCCAGCGGGAGGCACAAGTCGACCACCTCCAGACCCAGGCCGCCGACCTGCGGCACGAAGTAGGACCGGGAGAACTGCGGCGACGCCAGCCGGCGTGCGGTGGCGCAGGCCGCCAGCGCCTCGAGCTCCAGTTCGCCGCGCGCCAGCGCGCCGAACACCGGGCTGCGGAAGGGGCCATCCACCGCCTGCAACACCTGCAGCCCGGATCCGCGCATCTCGATGTGCAGGAACTCGCGCCGTTGGCGCAGCATCTCCTGGGCGTCAAAACGCCACTGTGCCAGTGGGGGGTCGTTCCAGGTCAGGGACTGCGCACTCTGCAGGCTGCGCTGGACCAGGCGCCGCAGTTCGCCCGCTGCGGCGCCGGCCACCGCATCGGCGCGATCCTGGGCCCGCGACTCCTCGTAGCTCAGGGTCAGGCCCACCAGCAGCGATTGCGCGACCAGCAGCAAGGCGACCAGCGCTCCCCAAAGCAGCCAACGCACGCCGCGGCGCGGGCGGGTGGCGTCCGGCGGTGGCATCGATGGGGCAGGCGAGGTCATGGCGCCCACGAAGTATCGTGGTGCCCGGAAGCCGCGCCGTAAGCAGTTTCGCGCATGGCACAGAGCCCTCGGCTTGCGACACTGCGCAGCAGGCGCACGCCTACAATCCGCCCCCCACGCCGCGCCAACCAAGGACAGCCCCATGCCGAGCTTCGAAGAAAAACGCGCCGAACTGCGCCGCGCCGCGCTGGAGTACCACGAGTTCCCGACGCCCGGCAAGATCGCCATCGCCGCGACCAAGCAACTGGTCAATCAGCGAGACCTGGCGCTGGCCTACTCGCCCGGCGTGGCCGCGGCCTGCGAAGAAATCGTCGAGGACCCGGCCAACGCCTTCCGCTACACCTCGCGCGGCAACCTGGTGGCGGTGGTGACCAACGGCACGGCGGTGCTGGGCCTGGGCGACATCGGCCCGCTGGCCAGCAAGCCGGTGATGGAGGGCAAAGGGGTCCTGTTCAAGAAGTTCGCCGGCATCGACGTCTTCGACCTGGAAATCGAGGAGAAGAACCTCGACAAGCTGGTCGACGTGATCGCCGCGCTCGAGCCCACGTTCGGCGGCATCAACCTCGAGGACATCAAGGCGCCGGACTGCTTCTATGTCGAGCGCAAGCTGCGAGAGCGGCTGAAGATCCCCGTCTTCCACGACGACCAGCACGGCACCGCCATCGTTGTTGGCGCTGCGCTGCTGAACGGCCTGAAGGTGGTCGGCAAGAGCATCAAGGAGGTCAAGCTGGTGTCCTCGGGTGCCGGCGCCGCGGCACTGGCTTGCCTGAACCTGCTGATCAAGCTGGGCCTGCCGCGCGAGAACATCTGGGTCACTGACCTGGCCGGCCTGGTCTACCAAGGCCGCACGGAGCTCATGGATCCGGACAAAGCCGAATTCGCGCAGCCCACCGAGCACCGCAGCTTGGCGCAGGCCATCGCTGGCGCCGACATCTTCCTCGGCCTGTCAGCCGGCGGCGTGCTCAAGCCCGAGATGGTCAAGTCCATGGGCCCGACACCGATCATCTTCGCGCTGGCCAACCCGACGCCGGAGATCATGCCCGAGGAGGTCAAGGCCGTACGCGACGACGCCATCATGGCCACCGG
>Ga0075163_10005705_pt1 | contig 16541 bp, 6 predicted proteins | sample JI1023141ADNA_FD_71478 | JGI IMG/M metagenome (GOLD analysis project Ga0075163, IMG submission 71478) | Wastewater effluent complex algal communities from Wisconsin, to seasonally profile nutrient transformation and Carbon sequestration -... | ecosystem: Engineered > WWTP > Effluent > Algae...
CAGCGACGGCGATCATGCTCACACCCCGCCCGGCGCGAGCGATGCTCATCTCCGCGGCGATCAGCATCGTCTCAGTCTGGACAGGGCTCAGCCTCTCCGCGATGTTCAACGTACCGCCCAGCTTCCTCATCGTCACGATTGCATGTGGGATCTGGATGCTCGTGTGGCTCGCAGATGGCAAGACATCGACCGATCAGTTCAGACCTCGGAGTCGCCGCATTCACGACACAGACCGAATATCTCAATGGAATGAGTTACATCGGTAAAACCGTGCTCCTGAGCAACTTTGGCCGTCCAGGTTTCGACTCCTCTGCCTTGTACCTCTACCGTCGCACCGCATGCTCGGCACACCAAATGATGATGGTGCTGTTCTGAACAACGCCGGTACAACGACTCGCCTGTATCGGTTCGCAGAGTATCGATGAGGCCAGAGGCAGCCATCGACTGCAGGGCGCGATACACCGTCGCAAGACCGATATCCTCGCGCCGCCGCCGCAATTCCTCATGAAGCTCTTGAGCTGAACGGAATTCAGCTGAATCGTCCAACAACCCCGCAACAGCCGCACGCTGGCGCGTAGAACGCACGCCAGGACTGTTCAACTTCCTACTAGTCACCGGTTCTCCCGCCAGCGACGATGACGCCAGGGGCGTCTCACCGCAGGTCGACTCGCTTGGCACCGACTCTTGTGATGACGACCAAGGTACCTCACGGCCTGCAATTGCAGAGTCGGGTCCGCGAATGGCGCGAACCAAAAAACAGCCACTTCGGCCGGGTTGACGCAGTTCAGGGTGTGAATCGAATTGTGCGGTGAGCACTGCCAGGCGGGTAAGGCCCACCGGGCGTGACGTTCTGCCGTGCCGCGCTTGCCTTCGTCATCGGAGCGACAACGAACGGAGATGCCACCAGCGCAGCAACTGCGGCTAATTTGACCATGAAATGCCCCCATCATCCGAGCCCGTCGCCGCGGGTCCGCTTGATTTGATTCTTGATCTCCCGGTACGCCTGAACTCGCGCTAGTACGGCGTCGGCCGCAGAGTCTTCGGGTACCGCGGCTGGTGCGGCCTCAATCCCGTACAGCATTGCGCTTAATTTCGCGTGCAGCTCGGCGCGTTGTTCTGCAGTTCGTGCGTCTTTGCGTTCGTTGCGCAGCGAATCGTCGATGAGATTTGCTTCGCGCGCGCATTTCGCAATCAGTTCAACGCGTTCGCAGGCAGCACCTTCCAGGTTGGCGGAGGTGCTTTTCGCCTCAGCGAGGATGCGGCGGTCGTCGGCGCTGGGCCGGTCCAGCGCTGACAACTGATTCGCGATCTTTCGCAGGGCATGAGCCTTTTGAAAGCTGTCTCTGATGTTTTGGAGGTCCGGTGTGAAGTCGACGTCGCCGAGCCAGCCCGCTCGGGCAGCTTCTGTCGCGGCGACGCGTTTCACCGCAGTCTGCGCCGATTCAACCAGTTCGGCATTCTTGGCCCCGAGTGCATTGATGCGTTGTTGCTTTTCATCACGTGCGCGCGCTTCCCGTTGTTGTTTGTCGGAGGCCGCTTGCGCGACTCGCCTGGCCTCGTCTCGGGCCTTCGCTTCGGCACGCCCTTCCTGGAATGAGGAAGCAAGTTTGACTATGACAGTGACGAGAATCGCGACCCCGGCAATGACGCCGATTGCGATCCACACTGGCTTCGGAATGGCGGCAATAGCCACAATGATGAAGACAACGACGCCACCGACGACGTTGGCGCACCCATCGTTTGAGTCTTTCGCCATTTCGGACCTCCCCTAGCCATGCGCCGAACGCGCATCCACAACGTTTCCTGTCGCCGGCAGACCAGCCTGACCGCGCATGGTTGGACGAATGACCGCGTGCGCGTGGGCCTTCGGCGAACTCTCCTTGCGGTTGATCAGTTTTCGGGCCTGACCGTAGCTGCCAGGTACGACAAGTTGCGCGGCCGCGACAGCCGCGTCAATGGATGTCAGGGGAGTCGGGCACGACAACTGGACCGCTGCGAGGGCTCATGTCGGTGTCGGACGTCTGTGTCAGTCTCGGACGAATGCCCGATAGTGACAAAGTTATTGGTTGTTTGAGGAGTCGCAGGTGGCTGGACCGAATTGGATCTTTTGGAAGGTCTCCGATCATGGCGGGGAGTTAGCATGGCTCGGAATCACACGTCCAAGTGCGCGCTTAGCCGTCGATCGGGTGAAATTCTGGACGCTCATTCCGAAGCGACGGTTTTTCATTGCGAATTGGTATGTGACAGAAGACCATCTGCGTTCACCTGGGGGAACCTGGTCATACGAGAACATCGAGATCGCTGAAGCGCGGGAGATCGTCACGGAGCTGCCGGATGTGTCGCCGGAAGATTTGGCGCGGATCACCCGGCCCCAGTGCATTCTGACCCTCGATCAGATCGACCGGATCACCGTGCTGAAAGTGATGGGCAAGAACGCCGACGCAATGTTGTGGGAGCGACCCTGAACGGACATCAACCCTCCCTCAGCTCCTCAACGGGCGCCTCCGCGTCCGCCTGCGGAAGCAGGTCAGCGGTAATACACTTCACCGCCACGACAATCGTCTGTCGTAAGGGGGGCATCGTGGGTCGACGCTGTTCGCGAGTTGGTGCCGCAGCATTCGTGTTGGGTTTGTCAGCGCTGGGGCCGCAGGCGGTCGCCGCGGCCGATGGCACGCCTGCGGAGCACGCCGATGACGGCCGCACCGCCGCACACACAAGCACCGCGAAGTTGGCACCCAGGCCCCCTTCCAAGGCGGCACAGTCCGACGCGGGACGCCGCGGGGCCCGGGATCATCGCGTCGCCCCGGTGGCCAAGCCGCAAGGATTCAGGCTTGTAGATGAGCAGGAGCCGTCCGTCCCGTCCAAGCCACGTCGCTCGGTGGCTTCGTCGTCGCGAATAGTTGCGTTGCCTACTCCACCTGAGCCATCGAGCGTTCTTCCTGCCAAGGTGACGGCGGCGTTCGGCACCGACTGTTCCGCGTGCTGGGGTGGCGAGGCAGCGTCGCCCGGCCAAGCGATCAACACGGTGATCAATCACGTATTCAACACGGCGTTCGACTGGCTCTCGACATTGCCTGGCGGCCCGGCCAACGATGTGCTCAGCGGTGCATTGGTATTGATCCGGCGCGGCCTATTCCTGAGTCCGTTGGGGGTAAACGCCAATCAGGTCGGTACCGAGCTCACGGTCTCGGTCAACACCGGCAGCGTGGCCTACGTCCGGCAGAACGGCGACTACGTCGAAGTCTCGGGGCTTCCTTCGTTCCTCGGCGCTCAGCGGTTCACGGCAGTGACCGTCTCGAATGTGACGGTGGGCAACGCCGGCAATGCCGGGTGCGCGGGGTTTGTTCTGACGTCCGGAACGGTGCCTGCGGCCCTGCAGACGTCGCTGATAGACCAGCTGCGGTTCGGTTCGGGCGCCGCATTTGCCGACTTGGTGACCGCGACGGTCAGTGGTGGGCCGTTGACAGTGGAAGATGCCATTCGGAGCGGCGCCGGCGTGGAACTGCATGCCGCGGTTCTCTTAGCCGGCGATGTCGAGATCGACGGTGGCAGAGGCGATGTGACATTCGGCAGCACTGTCGATGCGACCAAAGCAGGCAAGCAATCCCTGACCGTCACAGCGTTGGGAACCACCACGTTCACTGGCGCGGTCGGTGGACAGGCAGCACTTGCCAGTCTGCTCACCCGCGGCGTCGTTCCATTGGATATAGAGCAGAGCGTCGACAGCAAGACAATTCCCTTGCACTTACTGCCAGACGTCAGCAATAAAGGCAAGGTCGAGGCGAAGTACGGCATCGATGTCGCCATCGGACACAACGCTTCTCAGATGTACGAGTTCGACACCGGCGGAAACGGGTTCTTCGCCGGCTATAACCCACCCTTCTGGAAAGATGTGCCGCTGAGCACCGATGCGGTCACGATCTCGTACACCTCGGGAAACACCTTCAACTCCGTTGTCGCCGATGCGGCCGTCACGATCGGGAAAGGCTCGCAATCAATTTCGACGGTTCAACCAATCCAGATCGGTGCGATACTCACGGGCAGCAACACAAAGAAAAGCGAGACCTTCGACTTCACCAATCCCGACGCGCCTCCCATCGAAGGCAACTTCTTCGGCGATTTCGGCGCCTCATTCGATGTGCTGAAGGTGCAGGGGGACGACCAGCTACTGGCCAGCCCGCTCCTGCAACTTCCCGGCAACCTATCCAGCGGATTCCTGGTGCAGCTTGGCCCAATCGGAACCACGCCCGCCCTCACGGTAGGTATCACCGACGCGTTGCGGGCACAGTTCCCTTATGCGGTGCCGGTCGCCCTGGCTCCGGGGGACGCCACCTACCCGGTGTCGGGTTTTCCAGTACTGCAGCTGTTCGGCATTGCACCGCAGTACTTCGCACAGCAAGGCGACGACACTCCGGTTCCGATCGGAACTCAGTCCAGCTGCTCACCCGCGCAATGTCTTCCTACGGTGATCGACAGCGGTGCGCCATCGACCGGCATCCGGTTGGGGGATGGCTCCGGTCCGTATGAGCTCCCAGACGGTCAGTTGACGCCCGGGGTAAAGCTCATCGCGCAATTCGCGACCACCGAAGGGCGCGACCCTCTGATGTGGACGATGGTCGCTGGGGACAACCCGTCCGTCAACTTCGTCAGTTACCAACACAGCGCGGAGGCACTCAGCGCAGAGAACGTGAATACCGGGCTGAATATCTACAACGAATTTGACGTGATATTCGATGCGGAAAAGCAGGTCATTTGGTTGCGGCCCAACGACGGGCAAGCAACGGTCGTCGTTGGCTCAGTGACAACGACGGGAGACCAGACCTATCGACAGAACGTGCAAATGGGCGGTACTTACACGACCGGCGGCGGACAATTCGCCGTTGGCGGCGCGACGCAGCTGTTGACCGATACCGTAATTAGCGCGGGCACCGGTGACGCGAGCTTCCACGGGACGGTCGACGGCGCCAGCTCCTTGGTGGTAAATGCTACGGGAACAACAACATTCGTTCGTCAGGTCGGAAGCCTTGCGCCACTGACCACGTTGACCACAAATGCCGGCGGCACGACAGCAAGCCTTGGGATCACCACCCAGGGCGACCAGAAGTTTGGTGACGACATTTCGCTCAGCGGGCTCTATAACCTTGTGGCCGGATCGTTCTCAGTTGCCGGTGATTCCCAACTGGCAGGACCGGTCAACATCGTCACCAACGCTGCAGCCGAAGATATTTCGTTCGACGGCCGAGTCGATGGTGCGCCTGGCCGTGGTTACATGCTGAAACTGTCGACACTCGGGGGAAACGTGAACCTCAACGGCAACGTTGGCGCCACCAACCCGCTCGGCGGCTTGGCAGTCGATGAGTTATCCGAGACCGGTTCTTCCTCAACGACATTCACCGCCAATGGCACAATCATGTTGGATGGCAGTGTCGGTGAAGCAGAGGATAAGGGCCTTGCCATCGGCGAATCCGGTGCTGTCGTCGCGCAGCTGCATCAGGGCGGAGTGGTGCGCGGATTCGTTGACAGCGGCATCGTCATCAGTGCCGGTAGCGGCGGCTTGATCAGTCAATTCGTGATCAGTGGCAACGGCGGCGACGGAATCCAGGCCAACGACGCGGTGAACCTGGTTCTGAACGACAACGCGATCATCGGCAATACGGCCGCTGGGATTCAGACCCAAGGCGGTTCGGGCGTGACCATCAGCCGAAACACGGTTAGGGGCAACGGTTCCGATGGGATCAGAGTCGTTGAGCGGGATGACTCGACGGTCACGGACATGACCATCAGTGGCAATACCATCATGGATAACCAAGACAACGGGATTCTCTCCGATGGACTGGATGACGTGATGATCTCCACCAACCTGATCAGCGGAAACGCCAATAACGGCGTCACCGTGGATGGATCGACCGATAACGCAATCCTTGAGAACTCCATCTTCTCGAACACCGGCAAGGGCATTTCACTGGAGAACGGCGGCAACGCCGATCAGCCCGAACCCACCAAGGTGAACGCCAACTTCGCCGCCGGCACGATCACGATCGACGGCAAAGTCGAGGGTTACTCAGCCTACGAAGGTCTGTACCTGATCCAGGCGTTCTACTCGCCGGCCAGCCAATCGTCGAACGTGCAAGGGCAGCAGTTCCTGGGATCGCAGGAGAATGTCGCTCAGGGAGATTTCAGCTTCACGATCGACGGTGACGTCGATATGGTCGGGGGATTCATCACTCTCACAGCGACGCCCACGACCGGACCGCAGAATACGTCGAAATTCTCTGACGCAGCTCAGCTTTTGGATTGAGGCGTCACCCGTAACTAACGGCTCGGCGGTGGTATCTGGATGAGGGGCTGCCCACCGATCTGTCCCCAACATCCGGCTGGGTCATTGCCGGCTTTGACTTGATCGTTGATGCAGTTGAATATCGCGATACGTAAGTCAGGGGGTTGTTGCGCTGCTCGTTGTTCGGCCGCGAGTCGATTTTGTTCCGCGGTCTTGACGTCTTGTTCGGCATTTTTGGTCTCTTGCGCCTTCTGGTTGAAGGCATCGATTCGGTCTTGGGTTGCCTTGTCGTAGTACAGAGTTGGAACGAAGACCTGAAGAATCTCGATTCGGCTGCCGACGGCGCTTTGAGCTTGTCCCTTGATGGTGGTCGCCATCCCGGGGAGATCGACCCCTTGGGTTTGGATTTGTGGGTTGAATGTCGCGAAGACGTGGCTGGTGGCGACTTGAAGCTGCTTGTCGACGAGGTTGGCGCGGATGTTGTCGAAGTTGCGGTAATCGAGGAATAGCTGTGGTGCAGCCTTGGCGTCGATCCGCCATTGAACGTTGAGGTTGACGTAGGCGTTGCTGTTGTTGGCCAACCGGACCTGGATGGCGTCTCCGTGGTCGTCATAGGAGTTTCCGGTGAATGACTGCAATTGGATGGCGCCGTCCATGGTGGTGACTTGCTGCCACGGCGCGATGAGGTGGAATCCGTTGGACAGCTCGCCGGTGGGGCGGCCGAAGGTTGTGACGATGCCGATATCCCGGGTGGGGACAATTGTGGTGCTGCTCAGGGCGAGGATCAGGAGGAATGCGACGCCACCGCCTCCTGCTGCGACGATGCCACGCTTTTTCAGCTTAGGCGTGCGGGCCATGAAGACCCCAACAACGGTGATGACGGCTAGGACGATCAGTAGCGTTGTTGCGAGCATGCGTTGCCTGTTCCTTCGACGTGGTTGCGGCCTACACGGCGCAGTGGGGTCATCGTCGCCGATTTCCCTCAGGCCCATGATCCTTTTGCCCGGCAGTGGGCACCGGCAGTGGGCAAAAGTCGCCCAAGCGGACCCGATAGTGTCATTAAAGTTGAATCCGCAAACATCTGGAAACTTTTTTTCGGCCCCCGCGACCGTGGGCCGGAATTGTTCCGAGGGGGCTCGGGGGTATTGCTGAAGATGTTTGCTGACGGGGAAACGGGCATCGTTGACCGGTGCAGGCCGAGTGTCGGCGATGCTGTGAGGTCACTGTGAGGCGTAGGCCGCAAAACTGCCGGTCAAAGCCCAGATTCGACGACATCGGATGTCAGTTTGAATACCGCCGGGAAAGTGTGCCGCCAGCTATCCGGAACCGTGTTGCTATAACTCAACGCCTTCTAATTTTTGTTATGCACCAAGTACTTACGAGTCGCTTGATCGAGCCGCGCGGCGGCGATGCCGGGCGGACGAGTTTGCCGGATTGGTAATTCGCGCTCTCGGCGTCACGAATACTTAGTGCGTCGGAATGTCGGACGACGTGGGGATGTCATGGATTCTGGTTCATTTGGTGTGCGCGTGGGTTCTGCTGCTTTCGCTCTCGGGCTCGGTTGGGTAATCGCCGGCAATCCGGGGATTGCGTTAGCTGATGATTCGGATTCGGGGGGCCGGTCGCCAGATTCGTCCCAGGCCGCGAACTCCGCGCCGTCGAAGCCGTCAACCGCTTCGGCATCTTCCGGGCGTTCACGGCCGAGTACGGCGCGGGGAGTCCTACGTCCCCAGAAAACGGTGACTTCACCGGACATCGAGAACCAGGGCGCCACCGGAGCCGTCGCAGATCCGGGCGCAGCGGTCCAGGCTAACGACGAAGTGCCCACCCAGCCGCGGACGTCGTCGACCCAGCCGTCGACCCGGCAATCGACCCAGCCGGCGCCTTCGCGGAACCTCAGTGATTCTGCACTGACGCCGGCGATCGCTTCAGCGCCGGTAACCGGCAGCGATTCGCTCGGTGGCGCCGAAGCTGAGGCTTCAGGCTCGGCCGATTCCGACGCACCGCCGGCAGCCGCTGTCGGACCCTCCACCGGGGGTGTGCCGGCAGCAGCCACATCAACTGCGACGCCCCAGGCGGCCAGTGTCACGGCCCAGCCCAAGTTGTTCTCGGGCTTGCTGTCGCTGTTGGGGCTCGGAGGTTCCAACGGAACCGGTTCGCCGATGGAATTCGTCACCGCGGCCCTTCAATTGGTCCGCCGTGAGCTCAACCGGATGTTCAACAACTCTGCGCCCACCGCCACACCGGCATTGATCACTGCAACGGAACCCGGCGTCGTGCGCGGAACGATCGGCGGATCCGATGCCGAAATTGACCCGCTGAACTACCAGGTCACCACCGGACCGGCCAACGGCACGGTCACTGTCGCCGCTGATGGCACCTTCACGTACACGGCTGATGAGGAATTCGCCGCAACCGGAGGCACAGACACCTTCTTCGTCAAGGTCGTCGACACCGGACTGCACTTGAGCTTCTGGAAGCCGACCTCCGTCGAGGTACCGGTCACAGTTGTCGTCAATCCGGTGAGTTCGCAGCGGGGGGCCGCCGCGGCGGTGGCCGCCACCGGCTCGACCACGACGATCACGTGGGACTGGGGCAAAAATCCGGTCATCAACTTCGATCCGGCCAAAGACAAGTTGGACTTCGGCTGGATGGGCTCCGCATCATTTGATGTGACGGAGAAGAACGGTTCGACCGTCATCAGCGTGGTGGACAACCAACACAGCTACACGCTGAATGGCGTATCCCTCGGCCAGCTTTCCATGACCAACATCGTGGCCAAGGATTCGGGCACCACCACCAAGTGGCAAAACCTGTTCAGCACTGCAACGACACAACCCAGCATCTCGATCGGCAACACAGCCAAGACCGAGGGCAACAGCAGCACCTCGAACATGACCTTCACAGTGACGTTGTCGAAGGCATCGACCAAGCCCGTCACAGTCCAGTACGCCACAGCCAACGGCACCGCGACCGCTGGTCAGGACTACACGGCAGCTTCGGGCACGATTACCTTTGCGGCCGGTGAGACCTCGAAGACCATCAACGTCGCCGTCACGGGCGACACCACGGTGGAGTCCGACGAGACGTTCACGGTGACCCTGTCGAATGCCAGCGGCGCCGGCATCTCCACTGGCTCTGCCACTGGGACCATCAGCAACGATGATGTGGCGGTCACGGCACCAACGGTGTCGATCACGGGCGCCGGCAAGGCCGAAGGCAACAGCGGCAACGCCAACATGTCATTCACAGTGACGTTGTCCAAGGCGTCGACCACACCGGTCACCGTTGGTTACGCGACATCGAACGGCACCGCCACCGCGGGCCAGGACTACACCGCGGCAGCCGGCACCATCACTTTTGCCGCAGGCGAGACCTCGAAGACCATCAACGTCGCCGTCGCGGGCGACACCACGGTGGAGTCCGACGAAACCTTCACGGTGACCCTGTCGAACGCCAACGGCGCCACGATCTCTACCGCGTCGGCCACTGGGACGATCACCAACGACGACACCGCCACCGGCGGTACCGGCAGCTCCGGTCAGAACTCCGGCAACGCGGGGGACGAGCGGTGGGGTGAGGCGTTCTACGCACCGTACGTCGACATGGCGGCGTGGCCGCCGCCGGATCTGATCGATATTGCTCGGCAGCAGGGTGTTTCACTGCTGACGCTGGCCTTCATCCAGGCCAACTCCGATGGCCAGGCGTCATGGGGCGGTTACTCCGGCCTCACGCCGGGGTCGGCCGAGGACCAAGCCAAAGCGATCGACGCCACCATCGCGGCCTTCAAGGCCGCCGGCGGCGACATCATGATCTCGTTCGGCGGGGAGAATGGGACCAGTCTGGCGCAGTACTACGCCCAGCACGGGAAGTCCGCTCAGGAGTTGGCCAACGCCTACGGGGCTGTCATCGATACCTACGGGCTGAATCGGATCGATTTTGACATCGAAGGTGCGGCGGTTGCCGATCCCGCGTCCATCGCTCTGAACGCCCAGGCGCTGAAGATCCTGCAGACGGCCCGTCCGGATCTCGAAGTCTGGTACACGCTGCCAGTGTTGCCCAGCGGTCTGACCGCCGAAGGCATCAATGTCGTGGAGCAAGCCGTCAAGGCCGGGGTCAAACTCGACGGAATCAATGTGATGGCAATGAATTTCGGCGCCTCGGTGGCGCCGACCACTGGCCCCAATGCCAAGACCATGGGCGCCTATTCCATCGATTCCGCGCAGTCGACCTTCAACCAGATGACCACGCTGTTCAACAAATACGGGCAGAACTTCGGCTGGAATCAGATTGGCGTGACCCCGATGATCGGGGTCAACTACACCCAGGGCGAGGTGTTCACTGTCGCCGACGCCCAGGCTCTCGAGGACTTCGCGCGCACCAAAGGCATTGGCATGCTGTCGATGTGGTCGGTACAGCGCGATATTCCGGGCAGCATCGGTCAGGCCACACCGAGTGCTTCCGGGGTGAGCGATCCGGCCGGCAGCTTCGGCAACGTCTGGAAGGACTACGGCACCATCAACCCGATGAACGTCGGCAGCTCCGGTGGGGGCGGCGGCGGGACTCCGGTCGGGGGTGGCACGACCACGACCATCGGGTGGGACTGGGGACAGAACAAAACCCTGAACTTCAATCCTGCCAAGGACAAGTTGGACTTCGGCTGGATGCAGCCGACGCATTTCGACGTCTCCGACGCCACCGGTTCGACCGTGATCACCATCAAGGACTCCGGCGGGCAAACCTACACGCTCAGTGGGGTCAAGCTCAGCGATCTGCAGATGGGGAACATCGTCGCCCTCGACGGCGATACGAAGGCCAAGTGGCAGAACGCGATTGCCGGTGCACAGCCATCGGCTCCGACGATTTCCATCGGAAACGTCGCGAAGGGAGAAGGCAACAGCGGAACCGCCAATATGGCATTCACGGTAACGCTGTCCAAGGCCGCCACCAGCCCGGTGACGGTGAACTACGCGACATCCAACGGCACCGCCACAGCGGGCCAGGATTACGTAGCCACAACGGGGACAGTAACTTTCGCTGCCGGTGAGACGTCGAAGACCATCAACGTCGCGATCAACGGTGATGCGACCGTCGAGTCCGACGAGACCCTCACCGTCACCCTGTCGAATCCGTCGGCGGGCGCCACCATCAAGACTGCAACTGCGACCGGCACCATCACCAATGACGATCAGGCGGCGAGCACGCCGACGATCTCCGTCACCAGTGCAAGCAAGACCGAGGGCAATAGCGGTACGTCGAACCTGTCCTTCACCGTGACATTGTCCAGTGCGGCAACCGGTCCGGTGACCGTCAACTACGCGACATCCAACGGAACCGCCACGGCCGGTGAGGACTACACCGCCACCATTGGCACGCTCACCTTCGCCGCTGGTGAGACGTCGAAGACCGTCAACGTTGCGGTCGCCGGTGATACGAAGTTCGAGTCCAGCGAGACCTTCACCGTCACCCTGTCGAACGCCGGCGGCGCTACCATCGCGACCTCGTCGGCCACCGGCACCATCACCAACGACGACACCGACACGACCAACCCCGGATCGCCGGGCACCTTGTACAAGATCACCACGACCGGCGCCGATATCGTCGGCTTCGATCCGGCCAAGGACAAGCTGGACCTCGGTGACGTCTCAGTACATAGCTTCATCGTGGTCGACACGGTTGAGGGCGTGGGCTTTCGTAACCCCTGGACCGGCGACACCCTCGTCCTCCAGGGCGTCTCGCTGGGGCAGCTGACCATCGACAACTTCGCCCCGATCATCAACGATCACCTCCGCCAGGACCTGTCCGGCGCGATGGCCTGGGAACACGGCTTCACTCCACAGCCGAACACCGTGTATGCGCGCTCCCACGAGGTCGGCCAGATCGATCGGGTTGCGTTCAACCCGAACACCGACGTCGTGGACTTCCGTTATTACGGTTCACGCGAACAGATCTCGATCATCGACAGCGTCGAAGGCGTGATCATCTCCAATGCCGGCACCGGTCAGGCATTGATTCTGCAGGGCGTGACCAAGTCCCAGCTCGGCGTGAAGAACTTCGTCTTCCACGCCGCCCAGGTTCGCGAAGACCGGCTTTACGAACAACTGGGCATTGGACCCGTCGCCGAGGTCCAGGTCAAGGACCAGGGTGTGCCGATCGCCGGAACCAACAATTGGCCCACCGGAAGCGGTAACGGCGCCCCTCCCACCGGACAGACCGGTACCACCACCGTGATCGGTTGGAATTGGGGCGTGCATGAGGTCCTGCAATTCGACCCTGCCAAAGACAAATTGGACTTCGGCTGGTTCCAGGACGACAACTTCAAAGTTACCGAGCAGGCGGGCTCCACCCGCATTGAGATCGTCAACAATGACCAGAGCTACACCCTTAACGGTGTGTCACTCGGTGAGATGAGTACCACCAATATCGTCGCGCTCGATAGCGACACCCAGACCAAATGGCGAGATCTCATCAACGCGGCGCAACCGGCCGCAATGCCGACGCTCTCTATCGCGGATGCCCATGGTGTGGAAGGCAATTCGGGAACCTCGACGATGTCCTTCGCAGTGACGTTGTCGCAGGCCTCGTCAAAGACCATCACTGTCGGTTACACGACCACCAATGGGCTCGCCGGAGCCGGCGACTTCACCCCGGCAGCGGGCACGCTGTCGTTCGCGCCGGGCGAGACGACCAAGACGATCAATGTCTCGATCGTGGGAGACACCCTGGTCGAGCTCGACGAGAATTTCGTCCTCAGCCTGTCGTCGCCCGTCAACGCGACTCTTGCCGACGGAAACGCCATCGGCACAATCGAAAACGACGATGTCGACTCGTCGCCGGCAACCCTGCCGAAGGCGACGATCTCGGATCTCGCGGCCGCGGAAAAAAATCCCGGTGATCATTCGCACTTCATGTTCCAGGTGACTCTGGACAAGGCGTCGAGTGACACCATCACGGTCAACTACCAAACTGCCGATGGCACAGCAGTTGCCGGGGAGGATTACGACGCGGCCAGTGGGACAATCACTTTCACCCCCGGCGTGACGTCGCAGACAATCCACTTCCACATCCACACCGATACAGACGACGAAGCCGACGAGACCTTGACGGTCAGCCTGTCCAGCCCGTCCGGCGCCACGGTGGCTCGCGGAACGGCGATCGGCACGATCCTCGACGACGATGCTCCACAGTCGGTGGTGTCCAAGCTGTCGGTCTCCGACGCGTCGGTCCAGGAGGGCGACACCGGGACCAGGCAGATGGCGTTCAACGTCAATCTCTCGGCGCCATCCCAGGGCGTTGTGACGGTGAACTATCACACCGAGGATTTCACCGCGGCGGCCGGAACCGACTATCAGGCCCTCGAAGGTGTGCTGACCTTCCTCGCAGGAGAGACCAGCAAGCAGGTGCTGGTGAACATCCTGGGCGACGCCACCTACGAAGGCAACGAGTCGCTGGTCCTGGTGCTGTCGAATATCAGCGGCGCCGAGTTCGACGACTCTCAAGGTGTAGGCCTGATCACCAACGATGATGCGAAACCGGCTGACGGCGAAGATCCGCAGTACCGAGTGGTCGGCTACTTCGCCGAATGGAGTGTGTACGCACGCGACTACGAGGTGTCGCAGATCCAGGCCGACAAGCTGACGGACATCAACTACGCCTTCGCCGACATAAGCGACGACGGTCGAGTGGTGCTTTACGACCGAGGGGCTGCCATTGAACAGTCCTATCCGGGCGATACCTGGGATCAGCCGATCAAGGGCAATTTCAATCAGCTGGCGAAGCTGAAGGAACAGAACCCCGACATCAACGTCTTGATCTCGGTCGGTGGCTGGACTTTGTCCAAGAACTTCTCGAATGCGGCGCTGACCGAGCAGTCGCGGGCCAAGTTTGCGGCGTCCGCGATCGAGTTCATGAAGACCTACGGCTTCGACGGCATCGACCTGGACTGGGAGTACCCGGTCTCAGGTGGGTTGGAAACCAACACCTATCGCCCCGAAGACACGGCGAACTACGTCTTGCTGGTCAAGGAAATCCGCAAGCAGCTTGACGCGCTCGAAGCTGTCGACGGTGTCGAGAAGCATTACCTGCTGACCATCGCCGGCCCGGGTGGTGACGACAAGATTGAGAACTACGACCTGGATGGGATGGAGCCGTACCTCGACTGGTTCTCGGTGATGGCCTACGACCTGCACGGGGCCAGTTGGGAGCCGAACAAGACCGGGCACGCGTCAGCGCTGTACGGCACACCGGACTCCACCAAGAGCACGTATTACATCGACTACGCCATGGATCTCTATCTCGACCAGGTAGATCCGTCGAAGATCGTGTTGGGCGCGCCGATGTACGGGCACAGCTGGAAGGGCGTCACGAAGGGTAACGACAACGGGCTGAACAACCCCGCGAGCGGTGCCGGGATCGACACCTATTGGGGTTCGGAAGGGATCGTCTCCTACTGGCAGATCATGAATCTGCTTGAAACACAGCCGGATATGTACCAGGTGTACTGGGATGACCAGGCCAAGGCGTCCTACATCTACAGCCCGGTGGACGGTGGCACCTTCATCAGCTACGAGAGCCTTGAGGCACTCCAGTACAAGCTCGACTACATCAAGGAGCTGGGACTGGGCGGCATCATGTTCTGGGAGTTGGACGACGACATCCGAGACAGCGATGATCCGGATTCGTTGTTGGGCCTCACGGCGCGCGAATTGCTCGACCCGCAAGTCCAGACACCGTAGCTGTTCGACCCGAACAGACCGCGGGGATGGCTAGATTGAGCAATATCGATGCGGGTGCATCGGGAGGACGACCGGCGGAGACTCAATTTGAAGCTGTTTTGGAAACTGCTTCTGGCATTCGTACTGGTCGCTGCTATCCCGCTGGCCGTGATAGCCATTACCGGACGCTACGTGGCGGAGTCAGCGGTAGCCCGCGAAGTGGAGTCGAACCTTGCCGGGCTGGCTTCGCTGCAGGAACAGCGCCTGGCCGAAGCAGAACAAACGAGCGGCGACGAACTGGCGTTGATTACCAGCCGTACTCAGCTGAGAATGCGCCTGCAAAACTATCTCACCGGTGGCAGTAACGAGGATTTGACTGCCCTGACGAAGATTCTTTCCGATGCCAGGGCCGCTGTTCCCACGTTGTCCGCATTGTCGATCGTGGGCAAGGATGGAACTGTCGTCACCAGCACAGATAAAGGGTTGGTGGGGACCAGATTCGCCGACCAAGATCTCTTGCGGCGAGGGCTGAAAGCGCCGCTCGCCGACGAGATCATCGAGCTTCCCGATCAGAAGCTGGGGATTCGGGCAATTGGCCCACTGATTCTGGATTCCACATCGTTGGGTGTGCTGATAGCTGATAGCACCGCGGCGTCGTTGTTTGAAGCGCTGACCGATTACACCGGATTGGGACAATCAGGCGAAACCCTTCTGGTGCAGGGTGATGGCCGCTCACTCTTGCCTTCTCGCTTCGGCGTCGCAGAAGGCAACCTTGCCGGGGATGCCATTGTCGCCGCGGCGTTGGCCGGCAAGAACGGGCTTGTGGAGGGAGTGGACTACCGAGGCGAACAGGTAATCGCCAACGCGCGCTTCTTGCCCAAGCAGGACTGGGTGTTGGTCGTCAAGATCGATACCGCAGAGGCCTACGCGGGACTTGCTGTCATCGATCGATGGTTCGTCCTCGTCAGCGGCGCCGCTGTGATCTTGATAGTGGTGGTTGCCTGGCTGCTGTCTCGCTCCCTGAGCTTGCCAATGGTGCGACTCTCAAACCTGAGCAACGATTTTGGCGCCGACCAATCCAGCGGACTCCGATCGACTGACGTAGTCAGGAAAGATGAGATAGGCGTCCTTGCCAAGTCGTACAACGCGATGGCCGATCGGATCGAAACCCAGCAGACTCAGCTGCGTCAGCGAGCAGATGACCTGGTTCAACTGAATCAGACGCTTGATGATCGAGTGCACCAGCGGACGGCGGAACTGGCAGAGTCGGAAGCCAAGACTCGTTCCATTCTTGCTGCGGCTCCGGATGCAATAGTGACGGTCGATTCCGCCGGACTGCTGAAGACAGCCAATGCGGCCGCGCAGCGCACCCTGGGAACAACCGTCGACCACATTGGCCGGCCGCTTCAGGTGCTCGTCCCTGACCTCACCCCTGCGAAAATTCGGCTCTACTGACCCTTCTGTGGGTGGTTCTTTCCGGGGAGTCGTGGTGGTCGACCGCCGAGGCTGAGCATGGCCAGGGCGATCAGGGCTTCGGGACTGCGGAATCC
>Ga0075163_10005706_pt1 | contig 16541 bp, 23 predicted proteins | sample JI1023141ADNA_FD_71478 | JGI IMG/M metagenome (GOLD analysis project Ga0075163, IMG submission 71478) | Wastewater effluent complex algal communities from Wisconsin, to seasonally profile nutrient transformation and Carbon sequestration -... | ecosystem: Engineered > WWTP > Effluent > Algae...
CGCCAGTATTTGTCCGCCAGCAACTGCACGGTGGCCGTTCCTTCAGGACGCAGACAAAGCTCCCGCCCCTTCTTGTCGGGGAACACGTACATCTGGCCCAATATCTCCGGCCCGGCCTTGTCGGTGTACACCTTGGCGGGTTCAAGGCTCGGGAGGACGATCTCCTCAAAGCCGATATCCTGCGCAATGCCGATCATGCCGTCGATGAGCGCGCGCCTGCCGCGAGCGGTCTCCCCCGTCAATATCCGCGTGCCTCTCGCTTGGTTCTCAATTTCCAATTCCATCGCTCATGCTTTTTTGCGCAACAACTGCGCCGCCCTCTTGTACGCAATTCCCTATGATCATGTTGCATCCAACCCTCTTGGCGATGGGAATTTGAACAGAACATCCTTGACCCAATCAGCCGAGAAATGTGTAATTCCTTCCTTGCGCAATTGCTCAAGCGTACTTCTCATCTCCCTCACCTCTTCCACACGGCGCACTGCCCCGACGACATCGAAACCAACGGCTTGCCGCACCGCCTTGCCGACCTCATTGCGCGCTCTATCGCGAACATCAGAGCGGATCAATTGAAAGGCGTAGCAACGACCGTAATCGTCCTCCATAAATTGGAGAGCGGAGCGGATCTTATCGTGGATGTTCTTCATCGTTTCCTTGCAGCCATCTTAGCGTGGATATCGGCCCGCACGACGTTCAGGACGCTCCGGACCGCCGCACCCCTTATGGACGTGGGCTCGGGCGAGAAAAAACCCCCCTTGATGGCGGATGATATTCGACTCTGAACGGCAATGGAGATGTTCCCCGTTATTGGGTCAAGAGATTCAAAGCAAAGGGTTTTCACCGCCTTTTGAATGCGACGCTCGGTGTTCAATTTGGAAAGCGGAGTATCGCCGAATGCGCCAAAACCCATAATCTCGATCCACAGGGAGGCCGACAGATTGCTGAAGGAAGCAGTGTCGCTCATGATGGGTTTTTCATGGTTGCGGAGATAGCATTCCTCACGGGAAAGAGCACGACATCCGCAATGTGACCTCCACGAACGGACACGTCGGTATCGACCTCGAACCAAAAGATGTCGTTCATCGCTTGTGCGTGCGCGTCATGACCCACTTGGGATTCCGTCATCTCAGCACAAGCTATCCAAATATCCGTGAGCGCACCTTCAATGCGACCGTTCGCGCTTCTCCTGTCGGTCAACGACATTGCGCGTAACGCACGGGCGGCCAAATACATCATGGGAGCGAAGATAAGGAATTCTCCATGTTAGCGGAGATGACATCCCGCACATTGTCCAAGACGTTGCGTTCAACGTCCAGCGTGATGGTTCCCGCTTCGAGATGTAGTGCGCCTTTTATGTCACGACATACTCGGTCTTGGATTCTGCCATCAATTCCGCTCTGCAACATCGTCGCAAGGCACGGACGATACACGTGGATCCGAACGGCATTGTCGATGCTCTTCCCTATGTCGATATCCAAAATGGATGTTTGCGTCTCAAAGAGCTGCGCCAGATGAGGTGTGTACGACTGTCTCATTAAGGTTCAACCTCAAGCGGTCGAGATCCCATTTTAACGTGGATATCCTTGCGGACAACATGCAGGACATTATCTAACACCACCCTATTGATGGACCCTTCGGGCGAACGAAGGAATGTCTTCCCTTTGATCATCAGCGCTACCCGTTCTTGGATATTCTCCTCGATGTTGGCATCAAGAACTTCGAGCATGCAGCGATAGAAGACCTTGTCGACCATCGCATTCCCGATGTCATAATCGATGCTCGGAGGATGCCTATTGCCGCCGTTGTGCGCTACAATGGCATATCCCAATCTCTCTTCGAATATCAAGCCCATGATGCGAAGATACGGAAATGGATGCTCACCGCATCGCGCAATGATGCTTCGTCTTTGGCGGCTCCCAATTGGGCTTCAACTCCAACTTGACCCGATCCGTGCCGCCAAAATTGTATCGATAAGGCCCTCTCTCTATTTCCTTCCACGAACTACCCGCTCTTTGATGGTGCCACGTCTCGTTGAGCGTTGATTCCAAGGCAATTCCTTTTGGAACGAGGATCACCAACTCATCTCCCACGCTCCAGATCACGCCCAGACGTTCCTTTTGGAATCTTTTCCTCTCCCTCTCGTTATCGCGCTCCTGCTTGGGAGTAAAGATGGGAACAATGGTCCCAAGACCACCTAAGTAGACGACATTATGATGTACGTAAACATATGTCCCGCGCATAAACAGTCCACGGGTCCTTCGCTTCCACTTTTTGATCTCCGCCTTACTGGCGTATCTGAAATGCAATGGTTCCATTGTCGCGAAGATATGAAAAGGGATTACTTCAATTGCCCGACCTTCGCATATTCGTCATCGACACGCCAATAGTCATCGTCCTCCTCATTGAGAAGGATGATGACCCTGTTGGCGGCGAATGCGCAAACCATATCGGCTTGTTCGACGACATTGTCCCGACTCCAGTAAAGCAATTCATCCTCGACCTTGTTCCGATCATTCAAGTCCACGATGAGGCCATCTCCATCCGGATTCTTCCCGACAATGAAGTCGTTCTTTGATGGCGGACCGAAGATGGGCCACTTACCGATTTGGAAGTAAGTCCGGCTGGCGTGGTCCGCGAGGAGGCTCCAGTTGCTCATTGAACGAAGATAAGAAAAAAAATGTAAGTGGTTCTCCCGCATGGAATCTAACCATGGACCTTCCATTAAAAGTGGAAAATTTTAACACTAAACTACAAGAGAGTGCTATCCGGCGCCTCCATTATTCAGGAAACTGCCGACTAACGCTTTCGTTTATATGTCATCCTTCTATCCATCACTTCTTTCGTTGTGACATATTGTTCCGATTGACTGCCGTCCTCCCACCAGAACTCGAATCTGGACCTCACGATCAAGAATCGCGAACGCTAACCATTTACGCCATAGAAGGAAATTCAAAATACAGTAGGGCAGGTCGGGCACGATCCGACATTTGATGTTATCGCAAGAACCAATTACGAATGCCGATTTTATAAGAATCGCTCGCTACAACCCCATATTCTTTCTACCCCGCAGCATAATACCGCAGGGTACAAAACATCAAAACAAAATCAACAAAAGAAGCGAGCCGCTGGAGGTGCTACCGGCCCTCATGGGAACAGCATGCTTTCCCTATGGGCGGACGCAGTGCGATACTCACCACAACGCTTTCTCGTTGCCCCATATCGCACCTCCAGCAACCCCGTCTGTGTCCACGGGGCCTTGCTCAAACTTCAAATCAGCAACGTCGGCACCCGCAGTGCGGGTTATCGTGACTTTTATATCGGCCAAGCAGAAAACCCATGAGTCTTTAGCTCATGGGATGAATGCACCCAAAGATAATTATTTTTCCCCAAATCATCATTTCCGGAAAATCTCTCCTATTTAGGAATATATGCTTAAGGCGCACAAATACCGGATCTACCCCTCGCGGGAGCAGGAGACCCTTATCACCAAGCATATCGGATCCGCCCGCTTCATCTACAACCTCGCGTTGGAGACCAAGCAGATGGCTTACAGCGGAGCGAAGGTCAACCTCTCCCGCTACGAGCTTTCGGCCCAGATTCCCGAACTCAAGAAGGAATGCCCATGGCTCAAGGAGATCAACTCCCAGAGCTTACAGAAGGCCCTCATCAACCTCGACAATGCCTTCGGCGCCTTCTTCAAGGGGCGGGCGTCCTTCCCGAACTTCAAGAGCAAGGGGTCGGCAAGGCAGAGCTTTTGCGTCCCGCAAAGCGTTTCACTCGAAGACGATAGGCTATGCATCCCCAAGTTCAAGGGCGGCATCGACATCCGATTGCATCGCCCCATCAAAGGGGAAATCCGTCAAGCCACGATAAGCCGCACGCCAACAGGCAAATACTTCGCATCCATTCTTGCGGAAACAGGCGCTTCCGCGCCCGAAAAGAAACCCGTCAAAGAAGCAACGATCATCGGCATCGACCTCGGCTTGAAGAGTTTTCTCGTTGCTTCGGACGGAACTACATTCGACAATCCGCGTCATCTCAAGAAAGCCATGGAGCGGTTGAAATACGCCCAAAGCCAATTCTCTCGACACAAAGGCAAGGCAACAAAGAAAAAACTCTCTCGCTTACACGAAGAGGTCGCAAACAAGCGCCGCGACTTCCTCCATAAAACCTCATCGCAATTGGTCAAGAACCACGACTCCATTGCCATCGAGGACTTAGACATCAAAGGTATGATGAAACGGATGGAACCCATACCGGACGGAAAGGGGGGATATCTCCCGAACGGCCAGACCGAGAAATCCAAGAAGAGCCAAGCAATCGGGGATGCCGGATGGGGCATGTTCGTGGAGATGCTCCGCTACAAGGCCGAATGGTCCGGAAAGAATGTCCTTCAGATCGGGCGCTTCGATCCTTCTTCAAAGACGTGTTCGTCGTGCGGATGGATCTATCGCGAGCTTTCATTGGAAGAGCGTGAATGGTGTTGCCGGAGTTGCGGGACGGAGCATGACCGGGACGCCAATGCCGCCTTGAACATCAAAGCCTTTGCCTTACAAAAACATGTCTGTGGAACGCAGACTAAAACTCGGAAAGAGCTGCCCTCGCTAGTGGGAGTGTTGACGTCCGAAGCCCGTTTGCCTTTGGCAAAGGGGTAGTTCACTCAGCCGATCATCGCCAACATACAACAACGTCGGCATCCGTCGGATTAACGCGCATCCATTCGCAGACATCCCATCGCCGGGAGTTTCCAATCAAGGACCTTGGTCCTTGCTCCTGCTCATTCGGCCGACCATCGTTGCTGGTGCAAATATATGCGACATAGACGAAACTTGCCGTCCATGTTCTATTGCGGCTCTACGCCATCATTCCACACGACCTCGAACAGTTTTTCATACTCCGGAAGAAGTCGTTCCGCAAATGAACCGCCACGCTGGTCCTCTTCGAAAACGAACCTATATCTCCACCCTACAAAAGATGAGGTTTCATGATATCTACTCGTTATCAGGATGGCCCTGCGAACGTCTTTGTTCATGTCTTCTTCCATGGTGCCCGGTGATGGATTCGAACCACCATAAGCCGCTTCATACTTTGATATCCTCTAAGCGACAGGGGATAGGCGACCGATGGTCGAAGCATCAGTCGCAGATATCTGCCCCAACCCGTTCCCTTGGGCTATCCGGACATTTCATTTCTTGGATCTCGAATGTGCAAATTGCGTCATCAAAAAGCTTTCTGTTTTGAAGCCGAACACTTCGTACGCGGGTTGGCGCCAAATGCTGTGGATGTACAATCGCCTTCCCTCCTTCAAATAACCTTTGAACTTCTCCAACATTACCTCCGGATTCCGTTCCTTGCGCCGCACGGTGTTGAACGGGAGAGGTTCGTCATCGCACATGAACGTCGGGGTTCCCACGTAGAATACCTCGCCGCTTTCCGCCAACTCGCCAAGGTAAGCATCCACCTCCTGCGGCACATCGGTATCTCCCATGGCCTTTTGGAACTGCCCGAACATGCCTCCGAGGTCATTAGAGTTCTCTCGGGACCAGCTCAGCATTTCGTCATGCCGCTCCCTCATGGAGGCGCACACCGCTTTTACGTTGCTCTGGTCGATCTTAATGGGGGCTGCGGTTTCCATGTTCATTTTGCTTTCAACGATTTGATCAACTCAAAGTCCTTGACCAACTTCAAGATCAAGTTGGCCGTCCATCCTGCCGTGTAATTAGTCGGGCTCGCAATGTCAAATATCCGGCCATTCTCCGCTTCCTTATGACCCAATATCAACCAAAAAGAGCCGTCCTCGAACAAATTAGCATCGCCGCATACAAGGGAGTTCATCGCCCCTACAACCCAGCCGTGCTCTTTCAGCGCCGCTATCAACTTCTTGTTCATCATATTCATCCGTTTTTCTTCTCTCCTTCGCGTAACCGCAAGTCCTCATAGAAATCCGTGACATCCTTGCGGAACACAATGATTCCATCGTCGGTCCTCCCTTGAACGCATTCCGGAAAGTCAGGATCTCGGCGGACATAGACGCCTCGACACAATCTGTGATAGCGCCGCATAGCAGCGTTCAACCGCATCCATCTCTTGATGGCGAACATCATTCCTTGAAAGTCCATGACCCAAAGGTAACAATTTTCCTCTTCTCACTTCCTCATAGGTGAACCCTTGGATGATAACCATTAAAGTTCAGAAGACATCCAATTATCATTACGAATGTCCTCCAACGCCTGCTCCAGCGTATCGAACCGCCTCACGTTCTTGTGATGCACCCAAGTGCCTTGGCATCCCACCGCAAGCACCTTCTTATCGAGGGCAAGCGCCATTCCGGCCTCCACAAACGCGCCCTTCAAATGGTCACCCTCCTCGGCATACACCAGAACGACGTCCGCGCTCTGAACGTCCTCTTGGCACATGCGCCAAAGTTCGCTAAAAGCCCCATTGTCGAAGTCAGACTCCTTCTTTGATGCTTTCAACCATCGTGCATGGAAGAACAAGTAGGATTCGCTCTCTTGGAGATCGATCCATTTCTGCGCGTGCTTCACCTTGGAAGCCGGATATACTCTGATCATTGGAACATGTTATGGTAGAACAACTTGAAGATGTCGGGACTGCACAATTTGTAGGTCAAATTGGCATATTGATATTGTCCATGGGAATAATGGATGGCGTTCTCAGAAAAATTGAACATATGCCACACCATTCCGAGGCCGTCTATTTTCAAGCCTCCTCCATAATCCTGATATCCTTGCGTCCTCAGGAATTCCTTGATGCCTTCCCGCATCTCATGGCGTGAACATTCCTCTGCGGAGACGAAGAACTTGTCTCCGCTCCTGTAGAGTTCGCCTATCACCTTTTCCATTTTCTCTTTCTTTCGTCAAAGATAAAGAAAAGTTCTGGAGCCCCATAGGGGGATCGAACCCCTCACCTCAACTTTACGAAAGTCGCGTAGCGCCATTGCTACTCATAGGGCATGGTAGACATGGGCAGGCTCGAACTGCCGCTCTCGAAAGTATCAGTTTCGCGCTTTAACCAACTAAGCTACACGTCTATTTATTTGAGCCTTCACCCGGATCCGACCCGAGGACCTCTGAGTACAAAACAGAGATTTTTCCAACTAAACTATGAAGGCATCATCGTCGCAAAAAGCGGCCCGGCATCACCACTCTTCGGTGTACGCTTCGAATTCGTTCGGATCGTGCGACAACAGCCTCACCGACAGGTGGCCCACGTCGAACTTCACGCCCGGTATCTTCCGCCAGTTGTATCCGCCTCCGGTCTCGTAGACGTACGGCGAGATGTCCACCTCGTAGACACCTTCTTGGAGCTTGCAGATGCAATAGACGTGCTGTTCTTCTTGCGACTGGGACACTATGGAGCAATCGATGCCATTGGAGCTCATGACATCGGCCATGGCCGATGCAATATCCTGACATATTCCACCGCTCCCGAGGACTTCATCGATCCCATCCTCGTCCTGATCCCACTCATCGTATTCCTTCTGGGCCGCCGCCGCCAGAAGCGGGAGGAGCGACTTGAGATGGGCTTCATCCTTCAAAGAGGAGAAATCCTCCTCGTCGTCCATTTCCTTCATAAAGCTGCGAACGGCCTCTCGGATGATATTGCGCAGGGATTCCACGCTCATAAATAGGCTCGCTACTCCATCTCCACCGCGATGCCCTTTACGGAACTAACATGGTAGTATTTCCACCATGATACGTGTATCGAAGCGTCATTGTCTTTGCTCCATCCGTTTTCAAACGGGTTTTTCTCCATCTCATAGGCCCTATTCCAACTCGGCCCATGCTCCGCCTCAACCAGCACCTCAAGAGCTCCTGCTGATCTCAGTATGGATTCGATCCTGTTACCGGAAGTGTACGTTCCATCATCGTCGCAATCGCCATCGCCCATTTCCATCCACACCGTATTGTCGGTCGGATTCCAGTACATGTTACAGTAATCCCCGCAATGCTTAATGGTGTTTCCGGCCTTGATGAGACGCTTCATCAGCTCGGGGTCCGTGACGGGGAACATATTCCCTTCCTTGACCACGGTCGCATTTCCCAATTCGTACACCGTGCAGAACGCCTTGCTCTTGACGTTCTCGAAGACGCGGACCTCGTCATTATACATCTTGTACTTCGCCCTGCGACGCCAATCCTTCGCGGAGGTGTCGGGGAACTTCGCGATGATCGCGACAATGGATGTTTCTGTGCTCATGTTTTCATTGTTTGCGCAGCCTCCGGAAGTACGCCAGCGCATCGCGGTCGATGATGGCCGTTGCCACCATGAAGACCGCTCCGCCGCACATGAACAGGTTCGCCGCTTCCTTCCATGCCGGTGTCGATTCGGACATCATCCAACAGGAGTTCATAATGAACCAACAGGACGTTGCCAAGTGCGCCGCCTCAACGGCAGGGTCATCGCCTCCATTGATCCAAATGCGACTGGAAAGAAGAACGCCAATGGCCGCCAGCACATGCGCCGCTCCCAGAAAGCCGTTCATCCAACAGGCGTCCATGGCGAACCACGTCACTGTCCAAAGAATTTCAAGTGTTTTGCTCTTGTTCATGGCTTCCGAATGGTCATGGTACGCGGACATCCGTTGCAACGGAACATCCTGCACGAGCCGTCGAGGCTCGAACCGGTGAACGTCCATCGATGGGTCACCGCGTGGCGTAAGTAATCAAGAATTGGCTTCATCGCACCTTTGTACGAGCGAAGATAACGTTTTGTTGCCTCAGATGGTCGTTCGCGCCCCCATCAACAAGGGACAAATCAAACGAAATCCCCCAAGACCTCCATGGCGTAAGGGTCTTGCTGCCAATTGTATTTGTGCAGCTCCAAGTGGGACTTTAGATTCCCCGCAATTTTGTCGGCTTGCCCGGTATTGTTCTGTTTCAACGCATGGTTGTGGTCGACCATTGCTTTCTGGATCGCCTCTTTGGGCTGTAGGTTTTGGTAGAAATTCTCACCGACCAAACCTTGTAGGGATTCCTTCACCACATCACGCACCACCTTGCGCACCTCCTCCAGATGTCCGCCTCGGCGCAACAAAGCATCCAAGCCATCCTCGTCATCGTCCTCCGGGAAACCTTCTTCCTCCGCCATGGCCTTTGCGGTATCCTTCGCTACTTCGAACGCTTCTTGGAAGTTGCCCTGACCCAACAACACCTCGATCTCATCGAGGCCATTGGCGAAGGTGGTGGTGTCGGCGAGGTCCGAGGACCCCAAGCCCATGATGTTCCGCAAGTGGGCGTCCACCAATTTGACGGCGGCAGAGCGCGCTCCATTCTTGAGGATGTGCGCTTTGATCTTCTCGATCAGTTGGGGTGATGCTGGCATGACTGTAAATATGCGCAAAATCCGCTTCAACGCCACGACTCAACCTCATAGCGACCCGCTCCTGTGATCTCATCGGCGCGTTGCTGCATCCAATCGCGGCGTTGTTGGGCCAAGAATTCATCATGCTGGTCCTCCAAACTTTGGGCGAATTGCCATTTGATGGGGTCGTGCAGCTCGGCAATGAAGACATCCGGGAGGATGAGTTCTGCTTTGAACCGTGCATTCGTCCTGCGACCATCCAAGAAATCGCCATCAAAGATGACGGCATCGCACGTAAGTTTTCCGCCATTCTTTCGAGAGAAAGTGAGGTCGATGCAATTTTCGTATGTGCTCCACGTATCGATTACCGCGAGGTCCAACGGGTCATTGAACTTGGCGCGAAAGCTGTCGAGCCATTCCTTTTGTTTAACCTCAACGGAGCCATCCGCCACTCCCTGCTGAAGCTTGCGAACGATATTCCAGTCGCCGGATGTCACCCGCGCCAAACTGTCGAACATGCGGGCCAAAGTCGGGATATCGAATCTCTTTTCCTTTTCCATGGTTACATTATGGCGTAATGTGCATCTTCGGAACTCCCGCGTAATGGAGCACCATCACGAGAGACACGACAAGGCCGATCGTGCAGATGATGAAGCCGAAGAAGTTGTTCAACCTCTTGTTCATGTTCTCCTGTGTAGTAGCATGCGTTATGAACATGCTCGCGAACGCGCAGAAGACGATCAGCGCAAGCAGGGCGAGCATGAATTTGTCTACCAGTTCCATGTTCCTTTGTACGGACAAAGATGTGGAAATGTTGCAAAGAGCTTCCAGCAAGACACGAACTTGCGTCTCCGCCTTACCGGGGCGGCGATCTAACCAACTGAACTATGGAAGCGAAATACTGTGGGGCGTCCAGTGAGATTTGAACTCACAGGGTCCTATCTCTAGGGTTCCGGAACCACAATCCGGCCGGGTGCCAATTACCGATTATGGACGCCATGTTGCCCCAAGGGAAGCGATCGATGCTCCATCATCGCGGCACATGTAACCGCGTCAATTGCCATCCATCCTTGGGATTCATTCGGGCCTGATGGCATCTATAAGTTCGTCTATCTCCAATGTGGACTGACGAACCTTATGCCATAGGTCATGCACTTCTTCCTTCACTTCATCCTTGGCGTACAAACCATTATCCACTTCGCACAGCCTGTCATGTATGGCGGTCAACCTATCCACCAAATGCTTAAGGACGTACTTCTGGGACAGTGCTATCTTTTTCATAAATCAAAGATAACAAATTTCATTGCGCTGGCCATAGGATTCGAACCTATGATGGAGTTATTGACTCGGCATTTTAACAAAATGCTGCGATCGGCCGCTATGCGAGACCAGCATTGAGACACGAATTGGATTTGAACCAATGTCGAGGCGTTATGCCTGATGGTGTTGCAAGCCATCCCATTCGACCAAACTCTGGCACCGTGTCATTATGACCCACATCAGCGGAGGCAAGGCCTATTCCCTGCCCCCGCGTGGATCTGTATTTTATCGGAACAATATGTCAAAGAGCTTGAAAAAGAAGAACCCGGACCTTTTCGGGGTCCGGGTTCTTCGAAACTTGTCTATGTTGTTGCTCTCAACTCAAGACGTACGAATCCGGACCAGCATCGCGCTTAATGCACGTTGTGGTTTTGCAATTCGTATGTATGGTAGAGAGGCGCATCGTCCTTAAATAGTCGTCATTTGTGTTTTGACGTCGCAAAGATATAAATAGTTTCCCCACATCCAAACAATTCTCCCAAGAAAAACAAGAAACCCTCTCCCATCAAGGCATTGCGCGCGACAAATTATTGGTCTCCACCAGCACCCTCACCGTTTCGCAACGTCCGCAATCCGGTAACATCTCGGTGAAGAACGCCTTTTGTTGGGGCAACAGGCGGCTCAGGCGGAACATCACGAGATCCCTCTTCTGCACCTTGTGACCTTTGGCGTCAAAGGCCGTCAGTCGCACCACGAAGTTGGTAGCGGCCACCGTATCGATGTTCTGCAATATGCAATTGACCTTCATGGAGTCGTCCGGCTGGAGCCAAACGCTGAGCTGGTCCACCACGACCGAGGCCTGAGCGGAGCAAATCAATGGCATCCACCACATCGCCATCACCCACAGGAATCTTCCGATCGATTTCAACTTGAGGTTATTTATGATGGAACAAGAGCTTCCCCCATGTCCCTCGAAATAAATAGGTCCACCGTTTTCGTTGACATGCGCCTGACCTCGCTGGGTCGACAACTGGCCTCCCTTGGACGCCTACGTTTCCGCAAGGCGGTGCTCTCAGACAGCGAGATGGACTACAGCTTCGAAAGTCCCTACTACGACCTGTCGGACAACTTCGTCATCTCCCCCTTCGATACCGCCCAGAACATTCCCACGAAGAATTTCGACGGAAGTCCCGGCATCATGCTGGGTCCCAAAAACCTCATCCGGGGACGGGAGAACGACGAATTGGAGGTGTTCGACCAACCCTTCTTCCTTTCCTCCTCCACGCGCACGGCCATTGACGTGAGCAAATGCATCGCCATAGGGACCACTTCGGTCTCCAACATGCTCGGAACAAGCTATCTGCCCATCCAGACCATGACGGTGATCGACCCTCCAGCTTTGGACTACGTAACGGATTCCACCGACTACGAACGGTGCGTGGGAAACCTCATCATGGTACGGCATCATGCCACTACAACGTCCCGCGTGGACCATTTCGGGGAGCAACCGCTCATCTCCCTATGGTATCGCATCAATGCATGGGATGGAAGCGGATTTTCGCTTGATCGAGCCCTCCCGAACTTTGCCACCGGATCCGATGAGATCATGTGGTTCGTCTATCCTTGGAGCGGCTCATCTCCTTATGCCACAGGGTCCACGGCCACCACGGAATCCCTGTTCCTTTATTGCAGCGACTACAGCGGACCTCTTCGGAAAACGGGTCAGACCGGACCAAGCGGATATGACGTCTATTCCTTCGATGGTTCGCCCATTACATTCCCTCCTATCGACGAAGGGGTATACTATGAAACCGACCATTGGGTCATCTACACCTTGGGCGGCACGTTGATATACGAAGCTGCCGTAGGGACCGAGACGGACCCATCGCAGGTCGCCGATTGGGGAGCGGGTCCCGGACCCAACCCCGTCTTCGCCGCCCACAGTAATGGAGCGGGGACAAAGCCGTGGGGCATGCACATCGTACGCACCATCAATGAAGTGGGGGCCACCGGGGCGACAAGCGGCTATACCACCTATGGTTCCATTCAATACGGCGGAACCAAGAACTTCTTCGGTTTCGATGCCGATCAACGCGCCGTGGGTTTCATCTACCTCAACGAAGAACTGGACGTAGATCGTCAAGAGCGGTTGCAATTGTCCTCTACAACATTGTATGCCCCTACGATCCTATGGCATCGAAAACCCGAGTACATCTCCGGGCGTGGGACCAAGGGCGGACATTCCTTCACCGATCGCAAGAGCAAGCTCTATTATGACAGCGTGGCTCAACTCCCGTATTCCAAATTGATGGACGGAGCGGACGCCAATGCGATAGAAGTGGGAAGGGTGTACCATGACTTATGCATGGTGGTGATCACCCATCAGGAAATGCTCACGGCAATGACCTTCAAGAGCAATCGCAACTGGACCCTTCCTCCGCTGAAGCTGTCCTTGGAAGAACCGTACGTGGATGGAACCACGGGCCTGTGCAAGAGTGACAAGACATACTTGGCCACTTACGTCATGACCGAGAGCGCGACCTATTCCTCCGCCTCGTCCTTTTCTTACAGGACCTTCGCCCATTGCGGTCACATCAGCCGGATCGATGGCGTTGACGGAGGTCCGTACGCCCTCATGGCGCGTCTCGCCAACAACCATTTCCCGTACATGCGCACGGCCGGTAAGATCGAGGCGTTCTCGGGAACCGGATGGAACGCCAACAACTTCTACATACTCGTCAAGGAGATCAACAAGACGGAGTTCAGCGGCATCAGCAGCGTCACACATTCTGGATGGAAGCGCCTGACCACAGGAGGGGAATATTCCAACCAGAATTTTGAATCGACCATATCGCCGAGCGGATTGACCGCCTACCAATTCACCATCACCCAAGGAGACTACAACGCCGGGGCGGCCTATACGCTCGGATCATTGAACGGAGACCAGTTCGACCGCACCTTCAGCGGCCTTTCCTATGGGGACGAGACTTTCTTCTACGGCAGCATAGAATATGATCTCAACAAGGACCCTGAAAAGGTGAGCATCAAATTCCCGATGATGCCCAATGACTTCAACTCAACGCTGAACACCACCTACGGTCCGGACAACGAAAGCACGTATGTCACCGGGATCTACATTATGGACGACCTCGACCGCGTAGTGGCGGTGGCGAAGCCTTCAGGACCCATCAAGAAGAATTACGGTCGCTACATCGAATTCAAACTCGATCTCATATATTGAAAGCAATGTCATTTCTCACACGCCACAATAGCGTCACCGTCCATACCCATCTCACGCAAGAGGGCAAAAAACGTCTGGCTGATGGTGACCTGCGCATCGAGCGTATCGCATTCTCGGATGCCGAGGTGAACTATCGCATCAGCCACGGTTCCGGCGATACCTATACATCTTACTCCTCGAATACCTTCTCGCCGTCCATCAACACCATCACCTCCTCTCCCTATCGTAGGTCTGGCGTGATATCGACGAACTATGATGGGACGGCGCCCTTCCGCATCAATGCGCAGGACATTTACAGCATCACCGAGACCATCGTGGAGCCCGTGGCGAGCATAGGTTTCTACAGCAGCGTCACCGCCAGCGCCATCACACTGGCCGACTATCGCATCAACACATCCCTTGCGATCGGCACAGGGTACACGGGTTGGGTCTACAACACACCATCCTCCACCAATCCCTTTGGAAAGGGGCCGAATTTCAATTACTTCAACCTCAGCGGGGTAACGGCCGAACCCCCCGCTGATGGTCTTGTATTCATACAATTCATCATCCCGAGTGGCCCGGACGTTACCGCCCACAACGAAAAGAACATCGGCCGATATGCCAACTTCTTCCGTTATTCCTATAGCGCTGGAACCTACATACTATATGTGGATCGTGCGTTGCCGCGATATGACGTGGCGTCCGTCCAGAAGGAGCAACCCATGTGGTTCTACCCTCTGAGCGGATACAGCAACTGGTACGGCAGCGGCACCACCACAGTGTGCCCGATCTGGAACATGAACATCCTGCACCGTACGCCGCAGATCGGGCACGAACGGAAGACCGCTTTCGAACCTCGGATCAACGCCACCTACGTGGACGTCGACATTCCCGTGGACATCCCACGGAAGAGCTACGGGTCGAAGAACATCAGCGGCTTGGTGAAATCCTTCGGTCTGGATCATCTGCCCAAGTGCGGCGTGCTGCATTACACCAATAGCTTCAGCGGCTCGGTGTACGGCGACTACCTCATGCCTCGGGAGACGATCGTGGACATTCCACACATCCTGTGGCATCGTAGCGGCGTTGGCGGATTCACGGGGCCGGGACTATCGGACCGTGGAGGATTGAGATTGGTGGACTCCGGGAGCGATATCTTCTATGACAATACAGGAAAGGCCAGTTATACACTGCTCAAAGACGGATCGGGTCCGCTGGCCCAAACAGTAGGTAGGGTTTACTTCGAAGCGAAGCTCATCGTGTTGACGGACCAAGAACTGCTCACGGCCTTGGAGCCCAAGAGCAATCGCAATTGGACATGTCCAGCCTTCAACATCGATCTGGTCTCCCAGACCGACAACGAAACAATATCGACCTCTGGTTTCACGGGCATCGCTCAGCCGGGCAAGCGTTACTACATCACCTATCACATGGTGTCCTACCCCGGACAAGGGCCGCGTCAGAGCGTTCCATGCGCGCAGATACAGACCATCGATGGACGCCTCGGGGACGACGGGCAACCCATGTACATCCGAGCTTCCTTTCCGCCTAACTCCTTTCCGTTCGTACGCCCCAACCCCGTCAACGTATCGGGCACCGGATACAACTGCCAATGGGTCAACGGCCTGATCCAAGAGTTCGATATCGAGGATGATCCGGGCCTGTTGAACCTCGACCCGTTCAAATGGCGCATCGCCACGCAATATGGCGTATCAAGACTGGACGGCGGTAGCACCACCTACCTCTCGTCCACCTTCGTCAACAGCATGGTCTTCTACTTCACCCGAGAGGAATACGATACCTACTACAAGTATTTCCAGATGGGCGTTGACACCGGAAGCACCGGGATAGGACAGGGCTTGGGGCTCGATAAGGCGCTCTGGCCCGGGGACCTTGACTTCTTCTATGGGAACGTCACGGCGAAGGCCGTTCGGAAGAACTACATCCGCAACGTCCACTTCTTCCTCGATAAGAGCGACCTGAACACCACAACGAACTCCACCTACAACTCCGGAAGTACCTACATCACCGAGATCATGCTGCTGGGTCCCGACAATAAGATCGTTGGTGTGGGTAAGCCGGACCGACCATTGGAGAAGAATGATGCGACCTTGATCGACATCACCATGCGGAGCTACTATTAACGCGCCTTCTTCGGCGGCTTGATCTGCGGATAGGTACCCGTGCCTACTGAGCCCTTGGCGGGCGTTGGTGTTGTTGGGTCCTCGGCGGCCTTACTATCGACCAATATGCGTATGTCCTCTCTCGATCCTGTTGCTCCGCTGTAGTAGGTGGAGTAGTTGATGATCGTCTGCTCCACATCGAACAGGTTGGTGAGCGTCTTGATATTGCCAACGCGGTACAAGAACAATGAATTAGGACGGATGGGAGCGTTTATCCTTCGTGTCCTCAAGGTCATGGTGAGCTCTGATCCGACAATGTCCACGGTATTGCTTTTGTCGACGGCCTGCTCCAGACTGTCCGCTGTCTTCTCGCGGAAGTACTGCGTTCTTCCGGAGAAGGCGTTCGTATTGGTGAACCCCGTATCGGTCATGTCGTAGGTCACCTCAAGTACGAACCTGTCCCCGTCCTCCACGTTGGAGAAGTTGAATGTCGGGGTGAAAGTCCCGTTCTCGGTAATGCCGGTCGTGACCAGCGGGAACTTCACCTGCGGCTTGCTCGGCGGCGTGAAACACGTAAAGAACAAACCATACGTGGTCATCCCGCTCCAGCT
>Ga0075163_10005707_pt1 | contig 16541 bp, 7 predicted proteins | sample JI1023141ADNA_FD_71478 | JGI IMG/M metagenome (GOLD analysis project Ga0075163, IMG submission 71478) | Wastewater effluent complex algal communities from Wisconsin, to seasonally profile nutrient transformation and Carbon sequestration -... | ecosystem: Engineered > WWTP > Effluent > Algae...
TGGCCACCTTGGCGAAGCGGGCGAAGTCGATTTCGAGCGAGTAGGCGCTGGCGCCGGCGATCAGCAGCTTGGGCTTGGTTTCGTGCGCCCTGCGCTCCATGGCGTCGTAGTCGATGGCCTCGTTCTGGTCGAGGCCGTAGCTGACCACGTTGAACCACTTGCCCGACATGTTCAGCGGCATGCCGTGCGTCAGGTGACCGCCTTCGGCCAGGCTCATGCCCATGATGGTGTCGCCGGGCTTGAGGAAGGCCAGGAACACCGCCTCGTTGGCGCTGGCGCCGCAGTGCGGCTGCACGTTGGCGGCCTCGGCGCCGAAGAGCTGCTTGACGCGGTCGATGGCCAACTGCTCGGCGATGTCCACGTACTCGCAGCCGCCGTAATAGCGGCGGCCGGGGTAGCCCTCGGCGTACTTGTTGGTGAGCTGCGTGCCGGCGGCCTCCAGCACGGCAGGCGAGGTGTAGTTCTCGCTGGCGATCAGCTCGATGTGGTCTTCCTGGCGCTGGTGCTCGGCCTGGATGGCGGCCCAGACTTCGGGGTCGGTGCGGGCGATGGTGTCGGTGGCGCGGTTGAACATGGCAGTCCTTGGGGTAAGGTGAATCCCGGTGTCGTGAAACCAGGGCTGCCCAGGCGAACGGCCGAACACCCGGTCGGGTCGGGCGGTGCGCTTCCCCGTGGTGACCCACGTCGGCGCCCTGCGGGGAGGGCGCCTATCGCCAGTCGCGCACGCGCGGGAGTGTAGCCGACGCGGCGCGGAAAGGCCGTGCCGCCGGCGATCAGGACAGCGCAGCCACCTTGACCGCCGGTGGCTCGGCGGCCGGCGCGGGCGGGTTGGCGGCGCGCAGGCTGGGCGCGGCGGGCAGCGGCTTGCCCTTGGCCACTTGGTGCAGGCGGGCATGCTCGGCCAGCACCTTGTCGGCGTAGCCGCTGTCGCTGGGCAGGTTGGCGGCGCCCACGTAGTGCTTCAGGCCGCCGGCGACGGAGCCGGCGCGGTCGATGCACTCCTGCAACACCTTCACGCCCACGCGCAGGTTGGTCTTGGGGTCGAAGGCGGCGTAGTGGCCACCGAACAGCTCGTACTTGTCGGAATGGATGTGCGTCATCACCTGCATCAGCCCCTGCGCGCCGACGGAGCTTTGCGCGAAGGGGTTGAAGCTGGACTCGATCGCCATGATGGCCAGGATCAGGGTCGGGTCGAGCTTGTTGGCGCGGCCGACCTCATAGGCCTCGGCCACCAGGGCGGCCAGCGGCTCGGGCGCCACGCGGTATTTCTTGGCGATCCACAACGCCACGTTGGCCTGCTCGCGCGGCAGGTCCTTGGGGTTGGCGGCGGTGGCGCGGTCGATGGCGCCCAGCTCGGGGGTGATGCCCAGGGCCGCCACCTTGCGGGCGGTCAGCCAGTCGGCCAGGCGCTCCTCGCCCTGCTGGCGCAGGTCGGGCCGGGCGCTGAGCAGCGCGACGGCCAGCACCACCACCACGCCCAGCAAGGCCAGGCCGTTGTGGGTGATCTCGAAAAAACCCTCCGCCACGTCACCGGCGAAGGTCTTGAGGCCGCGCCCCAGGGCGGCCAGATTGTCAGACGCTGTCATAGCACTCCTTGATCCTGGCGCCCGGCGCCTTGCCTGGCAGCGTCCGCGTTCGCTCGGCGGGAGCGGGCGGGGGCGCTGGGCAAAGACGACGGGCGTCTTGAGGGTCAGTCGATGGCTTGCGTCGCGGCGCCTGTGACATCGGGCGCTTGTCTCTCCACTCCTCGCAACGCGGCTTGCCGTGATCGGCAGGGAATCAGGGTTTCCCAGTATTTTTTGACGGAACAGTGGATTTTAGGAGGCGTTCTAATGCGCGGTCAATCCTAATTTTTGGAGTGCAAATTCTATTTTTCATATAAGCGGGGTCGGCGCGCCGGCGTCTGCTCGGGCCTTGGGAGCGCCCGAGCGAGGCCCGCCGCGCCGCGCAGCGCGGTGCCCACGGCGTGATTGATCGTGCCAATGCGGGCGGGTCGCGGGATTGAATTTCATGGCTGGCGCCGCAGCCCCGGTGCCCTTAAAGTGAAGGCGTCCGAGCTACTCGGGCATTGGGTTGATAGGCACCCGTCGGCTGTAGCGATACAGCGAATGGGGCCGCCTCCAGCCTTTTTGAAGAAGGCAATCATTGCCTTCCCCGCAGCCGGAAACAACGCGCTTTCCGACTTGCGGACCAAGGCAGACGAGGACGCTTTTGTCGCACTGCCACCCAGCCCGGCGCTCAGGCCTCAGGCCCGAACGCCGGGCTTTCTCATGGCACGCGGTGCCTGGCGCGTGAAAATTGTTTGCGATCTGTTGCCTTGCCGCCGCCGCGCCGCGGCCGCCGCCGCCGGGCAGGGGCGACAATCCCGATCCAACATGTCCGGCCAATCGCAGTCCCCTGATTCGCCCCGGCGCAGCCCGGCCTCTCCGTCGTCCGGGCCGCGCCGGTGGGTGCGCCTGCCGCCCCATCGCTGGGCGCGCCGCGCCATCTGGGGCGCCGCCGGCGTGCTGGGCCTGTGGGCCGTGGGCTGGCTGGCGGTGCCGCCGCTGCTGAAGTGGCAGGGCGAGAAGATCGCCAGCGAGCAACTGGGCCGCGCCGTGCGCATCGGCGCGGTGGAGTTCAAGCCCTGGACGCTGGAGCTGACTCTCAGCGACGTCTCCATCGCCGGCCTGGGCGAAGCGCCGCCGCTGTTCAGCGCCCGGCGCTTGTACGCCGACGCGGCGCTGCAGTCGGTCTTCCGGCTGGCGCCGGTGATCGACGCGGTGCAGGTCGATGCGCCCGTGCTGCGCCTCGCGCACCAGGGTGGCGGCCACTACGACGTGGACGACATCCTGGCCCGGCTGGCGGCGCGCCCGCAGCCCAAGGACGAGGGCGAGCCGGCGCGCTTCGCGCTCTACAACATCGACCTGCGGGACGGGCGCGTCGAGTTCGACGACCAGGCGGTTGGCCGCCGGCACGAGGTGGCGGACCTGCACCTGAGCCTGCCCTTCATCAGCAACCTGCCCTCGGCGCGCGAGGTCAGGGTGCAACCGCAACTGGCCTTTGCCGCCAACGGCAGCCGGTTCGACTCGCGCGCGCAGGCGCTGCCCTTCGCCGACTCGCGCCACACCGACGCGACCTTGCGCCTGAGCGGGTTGGATCTGAAGCCTTACCTGGGCTACCTGCCCGCCGGCCTGCCGGTGCGGCTGCAGGCGGCCATGGTCGATGCCGACCTGCGCCTGGGCTTCGAGCAGACGCCCCAGCCCTCGCTGCGCATCGACGGCACGCTGGCGGTGACCGGCCTGCAGTCCGTCGATGCCCAGGGCGCCGACGCGCTGGCCTTCGACGCGCTGAAGCTGCACCTGGCCGAGGCCCGCCCCCTGGAGCGCAAGCTGCACCTGGCCTCGCTGGAGCTGACCGGCCCGCGCATCGCCGTGCGGCGCGGCAAGGACGGGCAGATCAACCTGCTGCCCCCGCCGGATGCTACTGAAAAAATAGCTGATGGCGAAGATTCAGAACGGGCTGGCGGCCGATCTGACGGTAAATCCGCCGCGCCGGCCGCCTCGCGCGCCAGCGCCGCCGCCAGCGGGGCGCCGGCCGCCCCCGCGTTCGCGCTGGCCATCGACAAGCTGGCCGTCCATGGCGGCACGCTGGACTTCACCGACGAGAGCACCGCCGGCGCCGACGCGCCCGCCGCCGTGGTCCGCCTGAACGCGCTGGAACTGGCCGCCGCGTCCGTCGCCTACCCGCTGACGCAGCCGATGAGCTTCAGCGGCTCGGCCGCGCTGGCCGGCACCGAGGGCCTGACGCCGCCGCTGCCCGAGGCCGCCCCGGCGCCGGCCCGGCGCGCCCGGCGCGCCGCGCCAGTGGCCGTGGCCTCGGCCGCCGCGCCGGCGCCCGGCGCGGGCGCGCCCACGCTCGAATTCCAGGGCAGCGCCAGCGCGCGGCAGGCCGAGGTCAACGCTCGCGTGGCCGGCGTGCCGCTGGCGCTGGCCGGCCCCTACCTGTCGCCCTACCTGGTGCCGCGCCTGACCGGCGCGCTGGACGCCCACGTCGGCCTGCAGTGGGCGCCGCCCAAGGCGCGCGACCTGCCGCCCGAGCTGAAGGTCGCCGCCGAGCGGCTGGTGCTGAGTCGGCTGATGCTGGCTGGCGATGGCGCCGCGCCGGCCGGGCCGGGCAGGGCCGCCGCGCCGCGCCGCGGCGAGCCCCTGGCCAGCATCGAGCGCGTCGAGCTGGCCGACGTGCTGGTCGACCTGCGCACGCGCGCCGTCACCGTCGGCCAGCTCGGCGTGCGCGCGCCGCGCCTGGCCGTCGAGCGCGGCGCCGACCAGCGCTGGATGGCCGAGCACTGGCTGCGCCAGCCCGCCGCCGCCGCGACCGCCGCACCGCCCAAGCCCGCCGCCGGGAAGTCCGCGCCCGGCGGCCCTCAGGCCGACTTCCCCTGGAAGGTGGTGGTGAACGACCTGGCCCTGAGCGGCGGCACCATCGGCTGGCGCGACAGCACCCCGGCCAAGCCCGTGCAGGCCGAGCTGACGCAGGTGCAGGTGCAAGCCCAGAAGATCGACCTGGCCGGCCGCCAGCCCATGCCCGTCAGCCTGTCGGCGCGCATCGGCCCCGGCGGGCGGGCGCGGGGCGAGCCGGGGCGCCTGTCCTGGCGCGGCAGCGTCGGCCTGGAGCCGCTGGCCGCGCAGGGCGCGGTCGAGGCCGAGCGGCTGCCGGTGCACGTGTTCGAGCCGTACTTCGGCGAGGCGCTCAACGCGGACATTCTGCGCGCCGACGCCAGCTTCAAGGGCCAGCTCGCCTTCACGCAGACCGCGCAGGGGCCGCGCGCCCGCCTCGCCGGCGACGCCCGGGTGGAAGAGCTGCGCACCCACAGCCGGCCCGGCACCGCCGCCAGCGCCGGCGACGCCACGGCGCCCGTGGCCGCCGCCCGCGCCCCCGCGGCCTCGCGCGCGCCGCTGGCGCCGGGGGGCGCGGGCGTGCGCGCCAGCCTGGGCGAAGAGCTGCTGAGCTGGAAGCAGCTCCGCCTGGCCGGCCTGGACGTGCGTCTGGAGCCCGGCCAGGCGCCCCAGGTCGAGGTCAAGGACACGCTGCTGTCCGACTTCTACGCCCGCCTCGTCATCCATCCCAACGGCCGCATCAACCTGCAGGACGTGGTCAAGTCGGAGGAGGGCGCCGCCGCTAGCGCACCGCCGCCGGCCGCGGCCGGCGCGCCCCCCGGCGGCCAGCCAGCGGCGGGCGAGGGCAATGCCGACGCTGCGGTGTCAGGAGCAGCCGGCGCAAGCGGGACACCGGCTGCAGCCAGGAAGGCAGATCCCATGGCGCCGGTCTTCCGCTTCGGCCCGACGCGGCTGGCGAGCGGGCGCATCGACTTCTCCGACCGCTTCATCCGCCCCAACTACTCGGCCAACTTGAGCGAGCTGAACGGCACCCTGGGCGCCTTCGCCTCGGTGGCGCCGGGCGGCGCGCCGCAGATGGCCGAGCTGAAGCTCACCGGCCGCGCCGAGGGCTCCGCCGCGCTCGACGTGGCCGGCCGGCTCAACCCGCTGGCCGACCCGCTGGCGCTGGACATCCAGGCCAAGGTCACCGATCTGGAGCTGCCCCCGCTGTCGCCGTACTCGGTCAAGTACGCCGGCCACGGCATCGAGCGCGGCAAGCTCAGCATGGACGTCGGCTACAAGGTCGAGCCCGACGGGCGCCTGACGGCCACCAACCGGCTGGTGCTCAACCAGCTCGAATTCGGCGAACCCGTGGCCGGCGCGCCCGCCAGCCTGCCGGTGCGGCTGGCCACCGCGCTGCTGGCCGACAGCCGCGGCGTGATCGACCTCGACCTGCCCATCAGCGGCTCGCTGAACGACCCGCAGTTCTCGATCGGGCCGATCATCGTCAAGGCCATCATCAACCTGATCGGCAAGGCCATCACCGCGCCCTTCACCCTGCTGGCGCGGGCGCTGGGCGGCGGCGGGGACGACATGGCCCACGTGGCCTTCGAGCCCGGCAGCGCGCGGCTGGGCGACAAGGCGCGCGAGCAGCTCGACAAGGTGGCCAAGGCGCTGGCCGACCGCCCGCAGCTCAAGCTGACCGTCGCCGGCACCGCCCGCCTGGCGCCCGAGCGCGAGGGCTATCGGCGCGAGCGCCTGCGGGCGCTGGTGGCGGCCGAAAAGCGCGGCGCCGCGCCGGCCGCCGTCGCCTCGGCGCCGGATGCGGTGGGGGACACGAATGCTCCTGTTTCAGGAGCTACTGGCGCAGCATCCGCGCTGGCTGGATCGGTTTTCGAAGCTGAAACTCCTGTCGTGGCCGTGACGGACGCCGAATACCCCGAGCTGCTCAAGCGCCTGTACCGCCGCGCCGACATCCCCGGCAAGCCGCGCAACGCCATCGGCTTTCCGCGCGACCTGCCCGTGGCCGAGATGGAGTCGCTGCTGATGGCGCACATCGACGTGGACGAGGACGCCATGCGCCGGCTCGCCGTGCAGCGCGGCGTGGCCGTCAAGGACTACCTGGCGGGCAAGAACCTGCCGGCCGAGCGCCTGTTCCTCGGCGCCGCGCGCACCGGTGCCGCCGCCGCCAGTACCGACGCGGCCAGCGCGCCGGCCAGTACCGCCAGTGCCGCGGGCAGGGCCTGGTCGCCGGGCGCCGAGCTGAATTTGACTGCGCGCTGAAGGGCCTGGGGGGCGTCGGGCCTTTTTGTTGGAGGCGCTGTTGGCCGGGAATTCGCCCCGGCGGGCGACCTACTTTCTTGCACGCGCAAGAAAGCAAAGAAAAGTAGGTGCGCCGCCGGGCGCACATCCCGGCCAACAGCCCATCCACCACAAGCCAAGTTTCCTAAGTCAAACCGGCCTCCAGCACCCCTCCACCAATCGCCAGATGCTGGCAAAACAAAAGCAATCACACCGCCGGCAACACCGTCCCCACGCACTCCCCGAAGCCGATGCGCGTGGCGCCGGGCCGCTCGCACCAGCCGCGCAGCACCACGGTGTCGCCGTCCTCCAGCCAGGCGCGCTGCTCGCCGTTGGGCAGCGCGATGGGGTGCTTGCCGCCGCAGGTCAGCTCGATCAGCGCGCAGGCCTGGTCCAGCGTGGGGCCGGACAGGGTGCCGGTGCCCAGCAGGTCGCCCGGCTGCAGGTTGCAGCCATTGACGGTGTGGTGCGTCACCATCTGCGCCGCCGTCCAGTAGGCGTGGCGGTAGTTGGTGAGGGCCAGGCGCGCCGGGGCGGCGCCCTGCTCGCGCATCACCGGGGTCTGGATCAGCGCTTCGAGCTGGATGTCCAGCCCGCCCTCGGCGCGGTTGGCATCGCTGCTCAGGTAGGGCAGGGGCTGCGGATCGTTCTCGGGGCGGGTGAAGGGCGCGCGGAAGGGCGCCAGCGCCTCCAGCGTCACCACCCAGGGCGAGACGGTGGTGGCGAAGTTCTTGGCCAGGAAGGGGCCCAACGGCTGGTATTCCCAGGGCTGGATGTCGCGCGCCGACCAGTCGTTGAGCAGCACCAGGCCGAAGATGCGCGATTCGGCCTCGCCGATGCCGACCGGCTCGCCCAGCGCGTTGCCCGCGCCGATGAACACGCCCATCTCCAACTCGATGTCCATGCGCTGGCTGGGGCGCACCACGGGTGCGTCGGCGTCGGGCGCCTTGGCCTGGCCGTGCGGGCGTCGGAACGACTGGCCCGACACACCGATGCTGGACGAGCGCCCGTGGTAGCCGATGGGCACCCACTTGTAGTTGGGCAGCAGCGGGTTGTCGGGGCGGAACTGTTTGCCGATGTTGGTGGCGTGGTGCACCGAGGTGTAGAAGTCGGTGTAGTCGCCGATGCGCGCGGGCACCTGGTACTCGGCCTGCGCCTGGGGCACCAGGCAGGCGCTCAGGGCGGCTTCCTCGGTGGCGCCGGTTCGCAATCCTTTTGATAGCGCATGGCGCAATGCGGACGCGGACTTGGGTCCTAAACCCATCAGGTCGTTGAGCGTGCTACCGGCCGCCGCCCGGGCCGGCGCCAGCGCCTCGTCCGTGAACACGCCGGCCGCCACGGCGGCGGCCAGGTCCACGATCCGGTCGCCGATGGCCACGCCGCCGCGCCAGGCCTCGCCGCTGCCCTGGCGGCGGAACACGGCGAACGGCAGGTTCTGGATGGGGAAGTCGGTGCGGCCGTCGTTGGCGGAGGCGACCCAGCTCGTCAGGCCGGGGTCGTGCGTTTCATTCAGCAGGGGCATGGCGGGGCTTCCTTTTTCTGGGTGCGCGCGATCGAGCATAGCCGACGCCGGGCGGCGGGTTGGGCGTCCGGCGCGGGGCTCCCGCGGACCGGCGCCTTGCGTCCGCCCTGCACGAAAAGCAGCCGCGTGCGATAATCACGGGCTTCGCGCAGTGGGCCGGCGGGCCGGCGCGAGATTTCCCCAGCCGCATCTTCCTTCTTTCTTGCATGCCGCCGCCCTTCCTGGGCGCCGGCCTTGTCTCCAGCGCCGTGGTTTGCCATAAAACCCGCGGCGGCTGTGTTCAGGCACTGGCCTTTCGCCCCTGTGGCAAAGACAGCGCCCGCTTGGGTCAGATGGTGGGTGTCGATTCATGAAACCCCAGGGCGCCGCCGCGTCCGCCATGTGACCGCGCTCGCGCCGCCGGCTTTCGGCTGCGCGCGGACGCAGAAAGCGAGAAACCGAAATGGCCTCCTTCGAGGAAAGCAGCGCATTGGCGCTGGACGAGACCCTGCAACCCGCCGCCCTCCAGGCCCTGGACGCGCCGGCCGCCCCCAACCCCTTCGCCGCCCTGGGCCTCGCGCCCGAGCTGCTGGCCGCCGTCGCCGACCTGGGCTTCGCCGCGCCCACGGCCGTGCAGCAGCGCGCCATCCCGCTGGCGCTGGCGCCGCAGGCCGGCGGTTTCACCGACCTGATGGTGTCCAGCCAGACCGGCAGCGGCAAGACGGCGGCGTTCCTGCTGCCCGTGCTGCACACACTGCTCGGCCTGCGCGCCGAGGAGGCCGGGCGCGAGAAGGCCGAGTGGGACGCCAAGGTGGCCGAGGCCCTGGCCAAGGGCGAGCCGGCCCCGAAGCGCCCGCGCCGCAAGAGCCCGCTGGATGCGCGCCACTTCAAGCCCGCCGTGCCCGGCGCGCTGGTGCTGTGCCCCACGCGCGAGCTGGCGCAGCAGGTGGCCAGCGACGCCATCGACCTGGTCAAGCACTGCCGCGGCCTGCGCATCGCCACCATCGTCGGCGGCATGCCCTACCAGCAGCAGATCGCCCGGCTGCAGAACGCCGACCTCGTCGTTGCCACGCCCGGCCGCCTGCTCGACCTGCAGCGCGGCGGGCAGATCGTGCTCGACCAGGTGCGCTTCCTGGTGGTGGACGAGGCCGACCGCATGCTCGACCTCGGCTTCGCCGACGACCTGGAGGCCATCCACCAGCTCACCCGCGCCCGGCGCCAGACCATGATGTTCTCGGCCACCTTCGCGCCGCGCATCCAGCAACTGGCCCTGCGCGTCATGCACGAGGGCGGCGCGCGGGCGCAGCGGCTGCAGGTCGATTCGCCGCAGGAGCGCCACACCCACATCCGCCAGGAGCTGTACTGGGCCGACACCCCCGACCACAAGCGCCGCCTGCTTGACTACTGGCTGCGCGACCCGGCCATCGGCCAGGCCATCGTCTTCGCCTGCACCCAGATCGAGTGCGACGAGCTGGCCATCGAGCTGCAGCAGGCCGGCTTCTCCTCCGTGTCGCTGCACGGCGCGCTGAGCCAGGGCCTGCGCAACCGGCGCCTGGGCGCGCTGCGCGAGGGCCGCGTGCAGATCCTGGTGGCCACCGACGTCGCCGCGCGCGGCATCGACGTGCCCAGCATCACCCACGTCATCAACTTCGGCCTGCCCATGAAGGCCGAGGACTATACCCACCGCATCGGCCGCACTGGCCGCGCCGGCCGCGAGGGGCTGGCCGTGACCCTGGCCGAGATCCGCGACCGCCGCCGCCTGTCCGACATCGAGGCCTACACCCAGCAGCCCTTCAAGCCCCTGATGATCGAGGGCCTGGAGCCGACGCGCCACTTCCCGCCCATCACCGAGGCCGCGTTCGGCCGCCGCGCCGGCCCCGCGCGGCGCGGCAGCGGCCCGCGCCAGGACGAGCCGCGCCGCGGCCCCAAGCTGGCGGGCAGCGGCTTCAAACCCGGTTTCAAGGACAAATCGGCCTTTAGCCCGCATGGGAAAAGCGCCGGAAGCTATCAAAAAGATAGTCGCCAGGCGCCACATGAGCGCGCCGCGCGCGGCACCGGTCCTCGCGCCAAGGCCTACACGCCGGGGCGCTGAGACCGCGCGCCCGGCCGGCGGCCCCGCGGTCGCCGGCCTGGAGTGATCACCGCCGGGAAGCTCTAACATCCAAGGTCCAGAAACCGAGGAGACGCTTCCCATGAACGGTGCCCAATCGCTGACGAAAACGCTGGTCAACTGCGGCGTCGAGGTCTGCTTCGCAAACCCCGGCACGTCGGAGATGCACTTCGTCGCCGCGCTCGACAGCGCGCCCGGCCTGCGCGCCGTGCTCTGCCTGTTCGAGGGCGTGGTGACCGGCGCCGCCGACGGCTACGGCCGCATCGCCGGCAAGCCGGCGGCGACGCTGCTGCACCTGGGTCCGGGCCTCGCCAACGGGCTGGCCAACCTGCACAACGCGCGCCGCGCCGCCACGCCCATCGTCAACGTGGTGGGCGACCACGCCACCCACCACGCGCGCTACGACGCGCCGCTGGCCTCCGACGTCGCCGGCTTCGCCCGCCCGGTGTCGAGCTGGGTCCACAGCTCGACCAGCGCGCGCAACGTGGCGGCCGACACCGCGCGCGCCGTGCAGGCCGCGCGCGCCGCGCCCGGCGGCATCGCCACCCTGATCCTGCCGGCCGACACGGCCTGGGAGCCGGCCTTCCATCCCGCCCAGCCGCTGGCCGACATCGGGCCGGCCCCGGTCGCCGCCGACGTCGTCGAGCAGATCGCCGCGCGCGTCTCCAACGGCAAGAAGACGGCCCTGCTGCTGCGCGGCAAGGCGCTGCTGGGCGAGGGCCTGGAGGCGGCCGGCCGCATCCAGGCCAGAACCGGCGCGCGGCTGCTGTGCGACACCTTCGCGCCCCAGACCGAGCTGGGCGCGGGCCGCGTGCCGATCGAGCGCATTCCCTACTTCGCCGAGCAGATCGTCGAGTTCCTGCAAGGTCTGGATCAGCTCATCCTCGTCGGCAGCAACCCGCCCGTGTCCTTCTTCGCCTATCCGGGCAAGCCGAGCTGGTGCACGCCCGAGACGTGCGAGATCGTCCCCCTGGCCCACCCGCACGAGGACGGCGCGGGCGCCCTGCGCGCGCTGGCCGACGCCGTCGGCGCGCCGCCGCAGCCCGCCGCGCGCGTGCCGCTGCGCTTGCCCGAGTTGCCCACCGGCGCACTGAGCCCGCGCAGCATCGGCCAGATCATCGCCGCGCTGACCCCCGACGACGCCATCTTCGCCGAGGAAGCCAACACCTCCGGCCGCCCGCTGGCCCTGAGCCTGGCCACCGGGCGCCCCTACACGCACCTGGCGCTCACCGGCGGCTCCATCGGCCAGAGCCTGCCGGTGGCCGTGGGCGCCGCCATCGCCGCGCCGGGGCGCAAGGTAATCTGCCCGTACGGCGACGGCAGCGCCGCCTACACGCTGCAGGCGCTGTGGACGATCGTGCGCGAGAACCTCGACGTCACCACCGTGATCTACGCCAACCGCTCCTACGCCATCCTCAACATCGAGCTGCAGCGCGTCGGCGCCGAGGGCGCGGGGCCCAAGGCGCTGTCCATGCTCGACCTGCACAACCCCGAGATGAACTGGGTCCGCATCGCCGAAGGCATGGGCATGGAGGCCAGCCGGGCGACCACGGCCGAGGAATTCGCCGCGCAGTACGCCTCGGCGATGCAGGGGCGCGGGCCGCGCCTCATCGAGGCGATGATCTGACGGCGCGCCGCGCGGTCACTCCGCCAGCACCCGCCCCGGATTCATGATCCCCCGCGGGTCCAGCGCGCCCTTGATCGCCCGCATCATCCCCAGCGCCACCGGCGACTTGTAGCGCGGCAGCTTGGTGGCCTTCAGGCTGCCGATGCCGTGCTCGGCGCTGATCGAGCCGTGGTGCCGCGCCACGGCGTCGAACACCAGGGTGTTGATGCGCTCCTCCTCGTTTTGCAGGAAGGCGCGCGCGTCGCCGCCCTCGGGCGCCTGCACGTTGTAGTGCAGGTTGCCGTCGCCCAGGTGGCCAAAGTCCACCAGCCGCACGCCGGGGACTTCGCGCTCCAGCAGCGCGTCGGTCTCGGCCACGAAGGCGGGAATGCGCGCGATCGGCACGCTGATGTCGTGCTTGATGTTCAGTCCTTCCTCGGCCTGCGCCAGCGGAATGCTCTCGCGGATGTGCCACAACTGCGCGGCCTGCGCCAGGCTTTCGGCCACCACGGCGTCGGTGACGCAGCCAGCCTCCAGCGCCGCTTCCAGCAGGCGCTCGAACTGAGTGCGCGCATGCGCCTCGCTCTCGTGGTCGGAGTTTTCCAGCAATACACACCACGGCGAATCCCTGAACAGCGGCACGCGCAGCTGCGGGTAGTGCCGGTCCACCAGCGACAGGGCGAACCGGCCCATCACCTCGAAGCCCGTCAGCCCCGCGCCCAGGTGGCGGTGCGCCAGCCCCAGCAGATCGACCGCCGCCTGCATCGACGGCACGGCGGCCCAGGCCGTCAGGCGCGCGGCGGGCAGGGGGTGCAGCTTCATCGTCGCGGCGGTGATCACGCCCAGCGTGCCCTCGCTGCCGATGAACAGGTCGCGCAGGTCGTAGCCGGTGTTGTCCTTGCGCAGGCCGGTCAGGCCGTCCCACACCTCGCCCTGCGCGGTGACCACTTCCAGCCCCAGGCACAGTTCGCGCGCGTTGCCGTAGCGCACCACCTGCGTGCCGCCGGCGTTGGTGGCCAGGTTGCCGCCGATGGTGCAGCTGCCCTCGGCCGCCAGGCTGAGCGGAAAGAGGTAGCCCGCGCCTTGCGCCACGTCCTGCAGGTTCTGCAGGATGCAGCCGGCCTCCACCGTCAGCGTCAGGTTGGCGCCATCGATGGCGCGCACCGCGTCCATGCGGCGCAGGCTCAGCACCACCTGCGTGCCGCTGCCGTCGGGCACGCCACCCACGGCCAGCCCCGTGTTGCCGCCCTGCGGCACGATGGCCACGCCTTGCGCCGCGCAGGCCAGCACCACGGCAGCGACCTCGGCCGTGCCGGCGGGCCGCACCACCGCCAGCGCGCGGCCATGGGCGCGGCGGCGCCAGTCCTGCTCGTAGGCGGACAAATCGCCCTCGGCGAGCACGTGCGGCGCGCCGACGATGGCGCGCAGGGCGTCGAGCAGGGCGGGGCGGTCGGTCATCTCGGAACCTCTGTTTGCTATCTCTTCAGGAGCTGTTGGCCAAGAATCCATGAGGGATACAGGCTTCTATGGCGTCGCCGCCAGCACATCGCGCACCGTGGACTCGATGAGATCGAACACACCCTCCGGCACGCGATCCGCGAAGCGCTTGCGCTTCCTGTGGGAGATGGTGCCATCGTTGTCCAGGCAGATCATCGCCAGCGTGCCCAGGTCGCTGCCGCGCAGGTCGGCCCGCTCGTTGACGCGGCGAACCACCTCGTCGTAGCGCGACAGGAACCGGGTTTCCTGCTTCAGTTCCACGTCCAGCGCCTGGGCGGCCATGCGAAAGCCGAATTCGGCACAGGCCGTTGCATCCCAGTAGCGGAAGATGGCGTCACCGGCCACGAACCGGAACCGATACTCACCTTCGTCGATCCAGGTGACCTGCACCCGCTCGCGCGCCGGCCGCGAAAAGGACTGAAGCGCCGCCAGATAGTCGGCCTCGTGACGCTTCATCGCCACCGACACCGGCAGCAGGAAGCCCTTGGCCAGCCGACCCGAGTTGCACAGCGCCTGATGGAACACGAAACGCGAGAGGCGCCCATTGCCATCCATGAACGGGTGGATGAACACCAGTCCGAACGACGCCACGCTGGCCGCGACGATGGGATCGACGTGCCCGGGCGTTTCATTGGCGAACATCATCAGTTCCTGCATCAATTCGGCCGCCAGATCCGGCCCGGGCGGCACGTAAGACACGCCCATGGCGCCTCGTCCAGGGCCGCGCAGCCAGTTCTGCCCGGTGCGGAACTGCACCGCCTTGTCGAACGGATTCGTGACCGTCGAGGACTGCAGTTCGGCCAGGTACTCCTCGGTCAGCGGCTTGCGCTCGTGTGCCTGCTGGAGCAGTTGCACGAATGCGCGGGCCCTGTCCTCGCCGGGCCGCTCGTTCTCGATGGCATAGGAATCCTCGGTTTCATGAAGATAAGCCCATGCCAGCGCCCGGTCCAGCATGGCCGGGCCGAGGCTGGCGGCAAAGTCCTGCGACCGGCCCAGGATGTCCGAGGCCATGCCCTCCCGGATGGCGGGCGTTCGACGCACCGTCGCGCAATAGTGCAAGGTGCCCAGCCCATTGAAGCTCACCCGCCACCGCGGATCGCGCCGCGCGGGCCCGGTGACGTAGCGCTCCGGATCGAAGACCTCTACGTAGCGCCCGCCGATCCGCGCGTTCGAGGGCAGCATCCGGCCGGTGAAACGTTCCCACAGAAAACAGGCGACGCGGATGTACTGGCCATTGGGGGTCTGCGCCAGCACCGCTGCCAGCCGCTCGGCCTCGACCCTCGGCAGGGCCTGCGCGAGCACCTGCAGATCGACGCCCTCGTGCTTGAGCGCGAAAAGCACATGCTCAAGCGGATCGTCGCCCTGAGGCGCCACGTGCGCGGGCACGGCCAGCAGGCCGTCTCCCGGCAGCACCCGCGTGACCGGGCGCACCCGGGCTGGGTGACGGACTTCGAAGGCCGTCAGGTCCAAGCTTCGGCGCAGCCATTCGTATCCGATGCAGTCCATCGTTTTTTTTCAGCGGGGTCAGGTTTTTTTCATTATTGACCATTCACCTCGGTTTTTTTTGCCGGGCCGCGCGGCTGTTCCCCGGAAAGCTCACACCTGCTGCTGCCCACAAAAAAAGCGAGCCCGCAGGCTCGCTTCTCCCAAGGACCGCTGGTCCCGCGCTCAGGCGGCCATGCGCCGGCGCGCGCCGAACAGCCCCAGCAGCAGCGCCAGCAGCGCCAGCCCCGGCCAGCCCATCACCGGCACCGGCGTCGGCGCCGCGGCCGTGCGCTTCTCGGCGAAGTTGTTGCCGGTGGAATCCACCGTCCCCATCGTCAGGGTGATGGTGCTGTCGCCCGTGCCGCTGTCCCCCGTCTGGCCGGTGCCGCCCACCCCCGGCGTGTTGTAGGCGTTGGTGTAGCCGCTGGGCTGCGTCTCCGTCAGCGTGCATTGCGCGCCCGACTGCAGCCCGGTGAAGCTGTAGCCGCCCTCGGCGTCCGTGGTGGTGCTCTGGTCGAACGCAGGGTTGGTGCACACCAGCCGCACGCTCGTGCCCGCGATGCCGGGGTCGGTGGCGTTGCCATCATCGGTCGTGTTGCCGCTCTTCTCCTCATACACCCGGCCCGACACCGCCAGCCCCTCCACCGCGCTCACCGTCACCCCCGCGCAGCCGCCGTTGTTGCCGGTGCTCGCCTCGGCCTGTCCCGACAGACCCACGCCGGCGCAGTTGTCCAGCCGCACGCCAGTGGCGGCCGCGGGCGTGGCCAGGGCGGTGACGGTGATGTCGCCCCCCACTTGGGCGCCCGGCAGGATCGGCAGCGCGCCGGTGTACTGGCAGCGCACCTCGGCCGGCGTCGAGGCGCCGCAGTTCCAGTCGGTGCCCGTCGCCGGCAGTTGCGCCAGCAGGCCAGCCGGCATCGGATCGGTCATCACGATGGTCGGCGCGGGGTTGGCCAGGATGGCACCCATGTCCTCACCCGTGTTGTTGGCCACGCGGATGGTGAACACCGCCGTCTCCCCGTGCTTCAGCTCCCCCGGCGCGGCCGTCTTGCCCAGCACCAGGTCGGGCATCACCACGCGCGTTTGCACCAGGTTCGAGCTGGGCCGGCGCGCCTGCAGGCTGGACGAATCGGCGATGAAGTCGTTCCAGTACACGTTGCCCTGGGCATTGCCCGCCGCCAGCACCGGCACGTGCAGGCGATAGCTGCCCCCGGCCGGCATCTGGGCGCTGCCCAGGGGCCGCGCCAGGATGGCGGTGGCCGCGCCCGCATCGACCGGACAGTTGGCCTCCCCGAACTGCGCCGAGGTACACCAGTTGGTGCCGAGGGCAGAGTTGGTGCCCGTGCCCACCAGGTTGTGCCCGGCGTGGTAAGGATCGCGGTGGATGTCGCCCGGCGCATTGCTGGTGTAGCGCACCGCCATGGCGGCATCCGCCACGGCGCCAGGTTCAGCCACGGGCGCGGCGATGGGGCCAGCCAGGCGCAAGGTGCCCGCGTAAGCGCTGCCGCGCGCATCGCCGCTGGCGTAAGGCAGCACGTCGAGCAGGCGCACGTCGTTCAGCGGGTTGCCCACGGCCGTGTAGCTCAGCACGTACTCGAAGCCCGTGTTGGCCGGCACCGCGCCCGCGCTCACGGCTTTGTCGATCACCAGGCCTGAATCGCTGGAGATGCGCAGGCTGTAGTT
>Ga0075163_10005708_pt1 | contig 16541 bp, 13 predicted proteins | sample JI1023141ADNA_FD_71478 | JGI IMG/M metagenome (GOLD analysis project Ga0075163, IMG submission 71478) | Wastewater effluent complex algal communities from Wisconsin, to seasonally profile nutrient transformation and Carbon sequestration -... | ecosystem: Engineered > WWTP > Effluent > Algae...
GAAGATTTCTGCGGCAGGGCGCCAATCCGTCCGTGGCTGCCCCGGGCGGGCGCGGACTCGCGCCTGCCCCCGGCAGGGGCAGACGCGGACGGATTTGTCGACGGACAAATCCGTCTGGCGTCAGCGGCTCAACGAGCGATCTGGCCGGCGCTGTTCTTCAGCGTCGCCGCGTCGCGCGGTCGGGGCTCAAGCCCGAAATCCAAGGGCGCGCCTTGAATGTCGGGCTTTGAGCCAGACCTTTCACGCCCCCCGCGCGATCGCCGCGACGCCGGTCCGCGCCACGTCGACGAGCCCGAGCGGGCGCATCAGCGCGATGAAGGCATCCACCTTCTCCGGCGCCCCGGTGATCTCGAAGATGAAGCTCTCGAGCGTGGTGTCGACCGCCCGCGCCCGGAAGATATCCGCCGTGCGCATCGCCTCCACCCGCCGCTCGCCGGTGCCCGCCACCTTGATGAGCGCCAGCTCGCGCTGCACGGAAGGCCCCTCGACCGTCAGGTCGTGGACGGCGTGGACCGGCACCAGCCGGCCGAGCTGCGCCTTGATCTGCTCGATCACCGCCTTGGTGCCGGTGGTGACGATGGTGATCCGGCTCAGGTGCCCCTCGTGGTCGGTCTCCGCCACGGTCAGGCTGTCGATGTTGTAGCCGCGGCCGGAGAAGAGGCCGATCACCCGCGCGAGCACGCCCGCCTCGTTGTCCACGAGGACGGCGAGCGTGTGGGTCTCCTGCCGCTCGTCGAACGGGTTGACGAGGTCGTAGGCGCTGTGGCGGCTCGCGCCCTTCTGGATCGCAAGTGCGTTCATTCCCTCACCCCCCTCAGACGAGAACCGCGCCGCCGGCCTCGATGGCGCCCGACGTGGCGTCCTCGCCGAGCAGCATCTCGTTGTGCGCCTTGCCCGACGGGATCATCGGGTAGCAGTTCTCATGCTTCTCGACGACGCAGTCGACGACCACCGGCCCGGGATGCTCGATCATCTCGCGGATCGCGTCGTCGAGCTTCGCGGGGTCGGTGACGAGGATCCCCTTCGCCCCGAACGCCTCGGCGAGCTTCACGAAGTCCGGCAGCGCCTCCGACCACGACGAGGAATACCGCTCGCCGTGCAGGAGCTCCTGCCACTGCCGCACCATGCCGAGCCGCTCGTTGTTGAGGATGAACTGCTTCACCGGCAGGCGGTACTGCACCGCGGTGCCGAGCTCCTGCATGTTCATGAGCCAGCTCGCCTCGCCCGCCACGTTGATGACGAGCGCGTCCGGGTGCGCGAGCTGCGCCCCGATCGACGCCGGATGACCGTAGCCCATGGTGCCGAGCCCGCCGGAGGTCAGCCAGCGGTTCGGCTCCTCGAAATGCATGTACTGTGCCGCCCACATCTGATGCTGGCCGACCTCGGTCGCGATGTAGCGGTCGTGGCCGCGGGTCAGCGCCTCGAGCCGCTCGAGCGCGTACTGCGGCTTGATGACCTTGTCGGAGTTCCGGTAGGCGAGGCAGTCCCGCCCGCGCCAGAGCTCGATCTGCCGCCACCACTTCGCCACCGCCTCGGAGCGGGTCTTCGAGCCGCGCTCGCGCCAGACCCGCAGCATCTCGGCGAGCACCACCTCGACATCGCCGACGATCGGGATCTGCACGTGGATGTTCTTGTTGATCGACGACGGGTCGATGTCGATCTGCACCTTCAGCGACCCGGGCGAGAACGCATCCGTGCGGCCGGTGATCCGGTCGTCGAAGCGCGCGCCGATCGCCAGCATGAAGTCGCAGTCATGCATGGTCCAGTTGGCCTCGTAGGTGCCGTGCATCCCGAGCATGCCGATCCACGCCGGCCCGGATGCCGGATAGGCGCCGAGGCCCATCAGCGTCGAGGTGATCGGGAACCCGGTCTCGCCCACCAGCTCGCGCAGGAGCCGCGACGCCCCGGTGCCGGCGTTGATGACGCCGCCGCCGGAATAGATGACCGGCCGCTCCGCCTTCTCGAGCGCCTCGACGGCGGCGAGGATCGCGCCCGCGTCGCCCTTGGTCTGCGGCTGGTAGTGCATGACCCGCGCCTGCTCCGGGGGCGTGTAGTCGGCGGTGGCGAATTGCACGTCCTTCGGGATGTCGACGAGCACCGGCCCCGGCCGCCCGGTCATCGCCACGTGGAACGCCTGGTGGATCGTCTCGGCGAGCTTCTCGGTGTCCTTCACCAGCCAGTTGTGCTTGGTGCAGGGCCGGGTGATGCCGACGGTATCGGCCTCCTGGAAGGCGTCGTTGCCGATGAGGAAGGTCGGCACCTGCCCGGTCAGGACGACGATCGGGATCGAATCCATCAGCGCGTCGGTCAGCCCGGTGACCGCGTTCGTCGCCCCCGGCCCCGAGGTGACGAGGCAGACCCCGGGCTTGCCGGTGGAGCGGGCATAGCCCTCGGCCGCATGCGTCGCGGCCTGCTCGTGGCGCACGAGGACGTGGCGGATGTCGTTCTGCTGGAAGAGCACGTCGTAGATCGGCAGCACCGCGCCCCCCGGATAGCCGAAGACCGTGTCGACCCCCTGGTCCTTCAGCGCCTGGACGACCATCTCGGCGCCCGTCATCGCTCGCTTCATCTCCACCACTCCGATTCCCGCCCGTCGCTCCTCATGCCGGGCGCCAGCCATAAAAAAACCCCCGCTCGGGGGGTCATGGCGCGGTCGCGTTCGTGGGCTCAGGCCCGCGTCCGTGTTCCGCGCCGTCCAACGATGAGTACCGTCCCGAACACTGTCGAATACCCCTCCGCAGAGGGTCCCCATACGCCCGGGCGCCGCCGGCGTCAACCACGTTCTGCGCCGGAAGTTGCTCGGCCCGCTGCGGTTTTCGACCGTTTGTTGCGCAACCGGCGGGCGACGCGAGGCAGGCCGCGTCAATCGCTTGCCACATGGGCCTGCAGCCGCTACCAGATCCGGCAAAAGCGACGGAACGTCGCACGCCGGCAGGGAGGTCACGCATGAAGAGCCTGCTGCGCCTCGCCGGTGGCATCGACGGCATCAGCACGGTCTTCGGCTGGATCGCCGCCTGGCTCGTCCTGCTCAGCGCGCTCGTCAGCGCCGGCAACGCCGTTTCGCGCTACCTCTTCAACCTCAGCTCGAACGCCTGGCTCGAGATCCAGTGGCAGATGTTCGCCGGCATCTTCCTGCTCGGCGCGGCGCAGGTGCTGAAGGTGAACGAGCACGTCCGCGTCGATCTCTTCTACGGCTCGGCGTCGCACCGGCGAAAGCTGTGGATCGACGCGCTCGGCATCCCGCTCTTCCTGTTTCCCTCGGTCCTCACCATGATGTTCTTCTCGCTCGAGTTCTTCATGGCGAGCTTCGAGAGCGGCGAGCATTCCTCGAACGCCGGCGGCCTGCTGCTCTGGCCGGTGAAGCTTCTCCTGCCCTTGGGCCTGTTCCTGCTGCTGTTGCAGGGCATCGCCGAGTGGATCAGGCGCATCGCCGCGCTGCAGGGCACGGCGGACGAGACCGTGGACTACGAGAGGCCGCTCCAGTGAGCGCGGCGCGCGAGGGGGACGCCTGATGCTCGACTACGGCCTGATGGCGCCGACGATGTTCGCGGGGCTCGTGGTCTTCCTGCTGATCGGCTTCCCGGTCGCCTTCTCGCTCTCCGCCCTCGGCCTCGCCTTCGGCTTCGTCGCGATCGAGGTCGGCTACTTCGGCCCGGAGTTCCTCCAGGCGCTGCCCTACCGGACGTTCGGCATCATGTCGAACGACCTGCTGCTCGCGATCCCGTTCTTCACCTTCATGGGGGCGATCCTCGAGCGAAGCGGGCTCGCGGAGGACCTGCTCGAGGGCATGGGCCAGCTCTTCGGCCCGGTGCCGGGCGGGCTCGCCTACGCGGTGATCTTCGTCGGCGCGATCCTCGGCGCGATCACCGGCACCGTCGCCGCCTCGGTCATCGCCATGGGGATGATCTCGCTCCCCGTCATGCTGCGCTACGGCTACGACATGCGCATCGGCACCGGCGTCATCGCCGCGTCGGGCACCATCACCCAGGTGATCCCGCCGTCGCTGGTGCTGATCGTGCTCGCCGACCAGATCGGCGTCTCGGTCGGCGACATGTACCTCGGCGCCATCGGCCCCTCGATCCTGCAGATCCTCTTCTTCACCCTCTTCATCCTCGCGGTCTCGATCTTCCAGCCGCACCGGGTGCCGCCGCTGCCGGCGGAGGCGCGCACGCTCCGCGGCTGGGCGCTGGCGCGGAAGGTGCTCTGGGGAATGGTGCCGTCGCTCGTGCTCATCTTCCTCGTCCTCGGCACGATCTTCATGGGCCTCGCGACGCCGACCGAGGCCGGCGCCATGGGCGCGGTGGGCGCGATGGCGCTCGCGGCGCTCCATGGCCGCTACACCAATGCCCGCATGTGGGAGGCGATGACCTCGACCATGCGCATCACCGCGATGGTGGTCTTCATCCTGATCGGCGCCACCGTGTTCAGCCTGGTGTTCCAGGGGGTGAACGGCGGGCGCTGGATCGAGCATCTGCTCTCGAGCCTGCCGGGCGGGCCGATCGGCTTCCTGATCTTCGTCAACGTCTTCGTGTTCTTCCTCGCCTTCTTCCTCGACTTCTTCGAGATCGTGTTCATCGTGGTGCCGATGCTGGTGCCGACGATGCGCTCGCTCGGGATCGATCCGGTGTGGTTCGGGCTCCTGCTCTGCGTGAACATGCAGACCTCGTTCATGCATCCGCCCTTCGGCTTCGCCCTCTTCTACCTGCGGGCGATCGCGCCGAAGGAGGTGAGGACCCGCGACATCTATCTCGGCTCGTTCCCGTGGATCGGCCTGCAGCTCCTGCTGGTGGCCGTGCTGGTCTTCTGGCCGCAGTCGGTCACCTACTGGATCGGCACGCACGCGACGATCGACGAGAAGGCGGTGGAGCAGGAGCTCGACAGCCTGACGATCCCCGGGAGCGACCTCGGTGCGCCCGACCTCGACCTCGGGCCGCCCGACCTCGGCCCCGATCTCGCGCCGCCCGATCAATAGGCGGGACCAAGGGGTCCCCGCAGCGACAAGGAGGACTAGGATGAAGAGACGCAACTTCCTGAAGGCCGCCGCCAGCGGCGGCGCCGTGGCGGCGCTCGCCGCGCCCGCGATCGCCCAGACCGCCGAGAAGGTGCAGTGGCGCCTTACCTCGGGCTTCCCGCGTTCGCTCGATACCCTCTACGGCGCGGCCACGCTCTTTGCCGACGAGGTGAAGGCGATGACGAACGGCAACTTCGAGATCCAGGTCTTCCCCGCCGGCGAGATCATCCCGACGGCGCAGGCGGCCGAGGCGGTCGGCACCAACACCGTCGAGATGGCGCACACCTGCTCCTACTACTACGTGGGCAAGGATCCGGCCTTCGCGCTCGGCACCGCGGTGCCGTTCATGCTGAACGCCCGGCTGATGAACGCCTGGCTGATCGAGGGCGGCGGCAACGATCTCCTGAACGCCTTCTTCGCCAAGTACGGCTTCATCGGGCTGCCGGGCGGCAACACCGGGGTGCAGATGGGCGGCTGGTACCGCAAGGAGATCGCCGGCCTCGACGACCTCAAGGGCCTCAAGATGCGCATCGCCGGCATTGCCGGCAACGTGATGGAGAAGCTCGGCGTCGTGCCCCAGCAGATCCCCGCGGGCGACATCTATCCCGCCCTCGAGCGCGGCACGATCGACGCCGCGGAGTTCGTCGGCCCCTACGACGACCAGAAGCTCGGCTTCTACAAGGTGGCGCCCTACTACTACTATCCCGGCTTCTGGGAGGGCGGCCCCACCGTCCACTTCTTCGTGAACCTCGAGAAGTGGAACGGCCTCTCGCCGGAGTACCAGGCGGTGATCCGCAACGCCGCGGCGAACGCCAACATGGAGATGCTGGCGAAGTACGACTATCGCAACCCCGAGGCGCTGCGCTCGCTGGTCGCCGGCGGCGCCAAGCTGAAGGCGTTCCCGCAGGACGTGGTCGAGGCGGCCTACGCGGCGTCGAACGAGGTCTATGCCGAGCTCTCGGCGAAGAGCGAGGACTTCAGGACCATCTACGAAAGCCAGAAGGCGTTCCGCGGCGAGGGCTATCTCTGGTTCCAGGTGGCGGAATATTCCTTCGACACCTTCCAGATCCGCAACCGGACGAAGGGCTGAGGTCTGAAAAATTGGCGCGTTGAATCAAATGGTTGCTCTGGGTTTTGCGCGTGAGATCTGCCCCGGGGGCCACCGCCGGCGAAAGCGGTGGCGGCCTCCGGCGGCCGGCCCCTGGGGGGCGACCCTCCGCCGCGGCCGGCTCACGGCGTTGCAAATTGCGCCGGCGGGCGTTTCGGGGCATAGTCCTGCCGGTTCTCTCCGGGGGTGGGCGTGACGATCGAACTCGGGCATCTCGCCCTCATTCTCGCACTTCTGGTCGCCGTCGTGCAGATGGTGGTGCCGATGGTGGGCGCCGCCCGCGGCTGGTCGGACTGGATGCGGGTGGCGGTGCCGGCGGCGTCGGCGCAGTTCCTGCTGACGCTCGCGGCGTTCCTGGCGCTGATGACGGCGTTCGCCACCTCGGACTTCTCGGTGCGGCTGGTCGCGGAAAACTCGAATTCCGGGCAGCCGCTCATCTACCGGCTCGCCGGGACCTGGGGCAACCACGAGGGCTCGATGCTCCTCTGGATGCTGATCCTGACGCTCTTCGGGGCGATGGTGGCGTGGTGGGGCGAGAATCTGCCGCCGACCCTGAAGGCCCGCGTCCTCGCGGTGCAGGCGACGGTGGCGGTGGCGTTCTTCGGGTTCATCCTGCTCACCTCGAACCCGTTCCTCAGGCTCGCCAACCCGCCGTGGGACGGGCAGGAGCTGAACCCGCTCCTCCAGGATCCCGGGCTCGCGTTCCATCCGCCGTTCCTCTACCTCGGCTACGTCGGGCTCTCGATGGCCTATTCCTTCGCCATCGCCGCGCTGATCGAGGGGCGGGTCGATGCCGCCTGGGCGCGCTGGGTGCGGCCGTGGACGCTGCTCGCCTGGGTGTTCCTGACGATCGGCATCGCCATGGGGTCGATCTGGTCCTACTACGAGCTCGGCTGGGGCGGCTGGTGGTTCTGGGATCCGGTCGAGAACGTCTCGTTCATGCCGTGGCTCATCGCCTGCGCGCTGCTGCACTCGGCGATCGTCGTCGAGAAGCGGGGCACGCTGAAGAGCTGGACGATCCTGCTCGCGATCCTCGCCTTCGCCTTCTCGCTCGTCGGCGCGTTCATCGTGCGCTCGGGGATCCTGACGAGCGTGCATTCCTTCGCCACCGATCCGCAGCGGGGGATGTACCTGCTGCTGATCCTCGGGGCGTTCATCGGCGGGTCGCTGATGCTCTACGCCTGGCGGGCGCCGGTCCTGCGCTCGGACGCGGTGTTCGGAGTGGTGAGCCGGGAGAGCGGGCTCGTGGTCAACAACCTGCTCCTCGTCACCGCGACCTTCGTGGTCTTCGTCGGCACCGTCTGGCCGCTCGTCGCCGAGGTGGCGTTCGGGCGGAAGGTGTCGGTGGGGCCGCCGTTCTTCAACCTGGCGTTCTCGCCGTTCATGATCGCGCTCGCCGTCATCCTGCCGGTGTTCGCGGTGCTGCCCTGGAAGCGGGGAACCCTGGCGCGGGCCATCGCCGAGCTGCGCGGGGCGCTGGTGCTCGCGGTGGTGCTCGGGGGGCTCGCCTGGGCGATGGAGACCGGGCGGTCGATGCTGGCGCCGGTCGGGATCGCGCTCGGGGTCTGGGTGGTGGCCGGGGCCTTCGCCGAGATCCTCGGGCGGGCGCGGGTGGGGCGCGCGGGGCTCGGCGAGAGCGCCCGGCGGCTCCGGAACCTGCCGCGGGCGGACTGGGGCAAGGCGCTGAGCCATGCCGGCTTCGGGGTGACGATCTTCGGGATCGCGGCGATCACCGCCTGGGCGATCGAGGACATCCGGGCGGTGCGGCCGGGCGACACCTTCGAGGTGGGCGGGCATACGCTGCGCTTCGTGGGCGAGGCGCCGGCGCGGGGGCCGAACTACGATGCGGAGCGGGGGACGGTCGAGGTGCTGAAGGGTGGGGTCGTGGTGGCGACGCTGTTGCCGGAGAAGCGGGTCTACGACGTGCAGCGGATGCCGACGACCGAGGCGGCGATCGACCGGGGGGTGACGCGGGACGTCTACGTGGCGCTCGGCGACCGGCAGGCGGATGGCGCCTGGGCGCTGCGGACCTATGTGAAGCCCTATGCGAACTGGATCTGGGGCGGCGCGCTCCTGATGTCGGCGGGCGGCGTGGTGAGCCTCACCGACCGGCGGTATCGGGTCGGGGCGCCGGCGCGGAAGGCGAGGGCGGCCGCGGTGCCGGCGGAGTGATCTTGCGCGTGAAATTATCGGTAAGCGGCTGGAATTGCGCGTGAGAACTTTGGTCAATAGAACGTGGACGAAGAGTTCTGGCCGGATCGTGGGGCGAGATGGTGACGCGAGACGGATTTGTCCGTCGACAAATCCGTCCGCGCACGCCCCTGCCGGGGGCGGGCGCGAGTCCGCGCCCACCCGGGGCGCACGCGGACGGATTGGCGCCCTTCCGCAGAAATCCTCACCCCTGACGGCCTCCGCGCGTTCCGCGCTCCCCGCCGTCGGCGCGGCGAACGCAGTGCGTTCGCTTGTCGCGCCGGGACTCGCGCGCAAGCGCGCCTCGGTCGTTTGTAACCTCGCCAGAGCTGGCGGTTTCCTTCGCTCTGCCTGTCTCGCCCTTCTCCTGCTCCTTCCCCTCGCCGCCCAGGCGGTCCAGCCCGACGAGGTGCTTCCCGATCCCGCGCTCGAGGGGCGGGCGCGGGCGATCACCAAGGAGCTGCGCTGCGTCGTCTGCCAGTCGGAATCGATCGACGAATCGAACGCCGACATCGCCCGCGACCTCAGGCTCATGGTGCGCGAGCGGATCGTGGCGGGGGACAGCGACGTCCAGGTGCTCGACTACGTGGTCGACCGCTACGGCGAGTTCGTGCTGTTCCGGCCGCCGTTCTGGCGCAACCCGACGCTCTGGCTCGCCGGGCCGGTCATCTTCCTGCTCGGCGCCGGGCTCGCCTTCGGCTTCGTGCGGCGGCGGGCGATGGCGCCGGCGACAGCGCCGGTGCCGCTCAACGCCGAGGAGCGGGCGCGGCTCGAGGAGATCGCGCGCGACTGAAGGGTGGTTCCCGAGCGCCGCGGCCCCGGCTATCGTCGGCCCGAGAGCGGGGGAGGCGCATGGCTTTCGAGACGATCCTCTACGGCGTGGCTGCGGATGTCGCCACGATCACCCTGAACCGGCCGGAGGTGCGGAACGGGCTCTCCTCGGCGATGCGGGGGGAGATCCGCGCGGCGGTGGCGCGGGCGGGCGGCGAGGCGCGGGCGCTGGTGCTGACCGGGGCGGGCAAGGCGTTCTGCTCGGGGCAGGATCTGGGCGTCGGCGCCGATCTCGGGGCCTTCGACCTCGAGGCGACGCTGCGCGACGAGTACGAGCCGATGCTCATGGCGATCTACGACTGTCCGATCCCGACCATCGCGGCGGTAAATGGCGCCGCGGCGGGGGCAGGCGCCAATCTGGCGCTCGCCTGCGACGTGGTGATCGCGGCACGCTCGGCGATCTTCGTGCAGGCCTTCGCGCGGATCGGCCTCATCCCCGACGCGGGCGGCACGTGGTGGCTGCCGCGGCAGGTGGGCTTCGCGCGGGCGATGGGCGCGGCGCTCTTCGCCGAGCCGGTGAGCGCGGAGGAGGCGGCGCGCTGGGGGATGATCTGGGCGGCGGTGCCGGACGAGGACTTCGCGGACGAGATCGCGCGGCGGGCGCGTGCGCTCGCGGCCGGGCCGACGGCGGCCTATGCGCGGATCAAGGCGGCGCTCCGGGCGAGCCTCGGCAACGGGCTCGCCGAGCAACTGGCGCTCGAGGCGCGGTTGCAGGGCGAGGCGGGGCGCACCGAGGACTTCCCCGAGGGGGTGCGGGCGTTCCTCGAGAAGCGGCCGGCCCGCTACCGGGGGCGCTAGTGGCGAGCCTCGCGGCGCGGATCACACGGGCACCCCGGCCCTACGATGCGGCGGCGGGCGAGCGGGCGGCGGCCGCGTTCGCCGACGTGGAGCCGGCGGCGCGGGAGCTTCTCGCAGGCACCGCGGGCTGCTCTGGGTTTCTCGCCGGGCTGATGGAGCGCGAGGCGGAGTGGCTGCGCGCGGCACTCGGGCGCGAGCCGGAGGCGGTGCTCGCCGAGACGCTGGCGGCGATGGACGCCGAGGGTGTCGCGGCGCTCGGGGCGGCGGTGCGGGTGGCGCGGCGGCGGGTGGCGCTCCTCGTGGCGCTCGCCGACCTCGGCGGCGCCTGGCGGCTCGGCGAGGTGACGGGGGCGTTGAGCGCGCTCGCCGACCGGGCGACCGGGCTCGGGCTGACGGCGCTCGTCGGCGAGGAGATCGCGCGGGGCAAGCTCCCGGGCGTCGCCGCGGCCGAGGCGGGCGAGGCGGCGGGGATGTTCGTGCTCGGCATGGGCAAGCTCGGGGCGCGCGAGCTCAACTATTCCTCCGACATCGACCTCATCGTGCTCTTCGACGAGACGCGGCACGACCCGGAGGACTATGCCGACCTCAGGAAGGGCTTCATCCGGGTGACGCAGCGGCTGGTCAAGCTGCTCTCGGAGGTGACGGAGGAGGGCTATGTCTTCCGCACCGACCTGCGGCTCCGGCCCGACCCGTCGGTGACGCCGGTCTGCATCGCGAGCGACCCGGCGGAGCACTACTACGAGAGCGTCGGGCGGACCTGGGAGCGGGCGGCCTACATCAAGGCGCGGCCGATTGCCGGGGCGGTCGAGGCGGGGGCGCGGTTCCTCGAGCGGCTGACTCCGTTCGTCTGGCGGCGGCATCTCGACTTTGCCGCGATCGAGGACGCCCACGACATGCGGCTCCGCATCCGGGCGCACAAGGGCCTGGGCGGCGCGTTGCAGGTGCCGGGGCACAACCTGAAGCTCGGGCAGGGCGGCATCCGCGAGATCGAGTTCTTCACCCAGACCCGGCAGCTCATCGTCGGCGGTCGCGATCCGGGCCTCCGGCAGCGCGAGACCCTGAAGGCGCTCGATGCGCTGGCGGGCAAGGGCTGGGTGGACCGCGAGGCGGCCGACGTGCTCGCCACGGCCTATGTGGCGCATCGCGAGGTGGAGCACCGGTTGCAGATGCTCGAGGACGCGCAGACCCAGACTCTGCCGGAGAGCGACGAGGGGATGGAGCGGCTGGCGGCGTTCTGCGGCATGGACCGGGCCGCGTTCGAGCGGGAGCTGACCGAGCGCCTGGAGACGGTGAAGGCGCTGACCGAGACGTTCTTCGAGGCGGAGCGGCGGCCGGCGGCGGACGCGCCGGCGCCGGAGGCGATCTTCGCCGATCCCGAGGCGGCGGTCGCGATCATGGCCGAGTGGCGGCGGCTGCCGGCGCTGCGCAGCGACCGGGCGCGCGGCATCTTCCGCCGGCTCGAGCCGGAGCTCCTGCGGCGGATGGCGGGCGCGGCGAGCCCGGACGCGGCGCTGCGCTCGCTCGACCAGTTCCTGCGGCCGCTGCCGGCCGGCGTGCAGCTCTTCTCGCTCATGGAGGCGAACCCGCCGCTCCTCGACCTCCTCGTCGACATCTGCGGCACGGCGCCGGCGCTGGCGCAGTATCTCGGGGCCAACGTCGGCGTGCTCGACGCGGTGATCAGCGCCGACTTCTATCGGCCGCTGCCGTCGGCGTCGGAGATGCGGGCCGACCTCGCCGGGCGGCTGACGGCGGCGGCGGACTACGAGGCGGCGCTCGACGCGGCGCGGATCTGGATGAAGGAGCGGCATTTCCGCATCGGCGTCCTGATGCTCAGGCAGCTCCTCGAGCCGGAGGAGGGGGCGGCGGCCTATTCGGCGGTGGCGGACGCGGTGATCGGCGGGCTCTGGCCGGTGGTGGTCGCGGAATTCGCCCGCAAGCACGGAGCGCCGCCCGGGGCGGGGGCCGTCGTCGTCGCGCTGGGCAAGCTCGGGTCGCGCGAGATGACGGTGAGCTCGGATCTCGACCTCATCGTCATCTACGACGCGGAGGGGGCGGAGGCCTCGGACGGGCCGCGGCCGCTCGCGACCACGGTCTATTTCGCGCGGCTGACGCAGGCGCTCATCTCGGCGCTGACCGCGCCGATGGCGGAGGGGATCCTCTACAAGGTCGACATGCGGCTCAGGCCCTCGGGGCGGTCGGGGCCGCTCGCCACCTCGCTCGCGGCGTTCCGGCGGTATCAGGCGGAAGACGCCTGGACCTGGGAGCACATGGCGCTCACCCGGGCGCGGGTGGTGGCGGGGCCGGCGGGGCTCGGGCAGGCGGCGACGGCGGCGATCCGGGCGGTGCTCGCCGGGCCGCACGATGCGACGAAGGTGCTGGCGGACGCGGCCGACATGCGGCGGCGGCTCGGCGAGGCGCACGAGGCGGCGGCGGGGAACCCCTGGGAGGTGAAGCTCGGGCCGGGGCGGATGATGGACATCGAGCTCCTGGCACAGGCGGGCGCGCTCGTCGCCGATCTCGGCGCGATCCGGAGCCCGCGGCGGATGCTCGAGAAGCTCGGGGGGCTCGGGTGGATCGCGCGGGAGGATGCGGCGGCGCTCGCAGGCGCGCTCGGCCGGCTCGCGGCGTTGCAGCAGGTGATGCGGCTCGCGAGCGACCACACCACGGACCCGGCCGAGGGCGGCGAGGGGCTGGTGCGGCTGGTGCTGGCGGCGACCGGCGAGGACGATCTCGGCGCGCTCCGGCGTGGGCTCGCGGCCGATGCGGCCCGGGCGTCGGCGGTGATCGCGGCGCGGCTGGGGGAATGATGCTGCCGATCGTGTTTCATCCCGACTACGCGGCGCCGCTCCGGCCGGGGCACCCGTTCCCGATGTCGAAGTACGGCTATCTCAGGGCGGCGTTGCAGGCGCGGCGGCTCTTGCCGGCGGCGGGCGGCTTCGTGTCGCCGGCGCCGGCGAGCGTGCGGCAGGTCGCCGCCGTGCATGCGCTCGGCTACGTGGAGCGGGTGGCCGGGGGGCGGATGGAGCCCGGCGAGATCCGGGCGATCGGGCTGCCCGGGACGGCAGCGGTGGCGCGGCGGGCGTTTCTCTCGGCAGCGGGGACGCTGCTCGCGGCGCGGCTGGCGATGGAGCACGGGCTCGCCTGCAACATGGCGGGCGGCTCGCACCACGCCGGGCCGGAGGGCGGCGCGGGGTACTGCGTCTTCAACGACGTGGCGGTGGCGGTGCAGGCGCTCCTCGACGAGGGGCGGATGACGCGCGTTCTGGTGGTCGATGCGGACGTGCATCAGGGCGACGGGACGGCGCGGATCTTCGCGGGCGACGCCCGGGTCTTCACCCTGTCGCTGCATGCGGAGCGGAACTATCCGGCGCGCAAGGCCGCCTCGAGCCTCGACCTGCCGCTGCCGGACGGGCTCGGGGATCGCGCGTATCTCGAGGTGCTGGCGCACGCGCTGGCGCAGGCCGAGGGGTTCGGGGCGGAGATCGTGTTCTACAACGCGGGCGTCGATCCGCACGGCGACGATCGGCTGGGCCGCCTCGCGCTCAGCGACGCCGGCCTCCGGGCGCGGGACCGGGCGGTCGTCGGCTGGGCGCGGGGGCGGGGGCTGCCGCTCGTCGGCGTGCTCGGCGGCGGCTACGACCACGACCCGGAGCGGCTGGCGGCGCGGCACGCGATCCTCTTCGAGGAAGCGGCGCGGGGGGCGGCATGAAGGGCGACGACCCCGACGATCCGCGCGGGCTGATCCGCGAGGCCTATCGGCTCGAGCTCGCGCCGGAGGACGCCCGGGCGATCTTCCTCGACTGGGCGCTCGGGCTGCCGGAGGGCGACGGGCGGGCCGAGATCGCCCGTCTGCTCGCGCGCTACGGCGCCGAGTGGCCGGACCACCCGATGACGGCGGTCCTCTGCGAGGGCCTCGCGCCGCCGCGGCCCGGGCGGCGGCGTCGGCGGTGAGCGACTGGAGTGATCCGGCTCATCGGAAGACAAGCCGGGGTCGGAGCCTTGCAGACCGCTACAACGAGCGAACCATGATCGAGTAAGCGCCCCGCTGCTGCGGATTGTAGTGGCGCACGGCGACATGATACTCGCCCTCGCCCAGATCGGCCTCGATACGAGCGTTGCTGCCGACGCCGCCGTCGTCGTCCTCGGCGATCTTGAGGTTGCGATTGTTCGGGCCGAAGAGCACGGCGACGACGTCCGTCGACCCGGAGGTCTCGATGACATGGCGCGCCCGCTGCGCGACCGTGAAGCGGAAGACGTCCTCCTCGCCGGCGACGGCGATTTCCTGCGGCGAGGCGTGCCACACGTCGAGTTCCTGCACCGTCTGGGTGCCGCCGCCGGGATACATCACCGCGCTCGCGATGAAGTCCCGGTCCATGGCCGAGATGGCGTTGTTGGCCGAGGTGGCGCCCATGTTCTGGGTCCAGTCGTCCGGGAACGCGTAGAGCATGACCGACAGCGGATCGAAGGCGGTCCCGTGTATCTGGTCGGCTCGATACTTGTCGAGGACGTTGTGCCGGATGGTCGCCTCGTCCCAGTAGTTGGGGGGACCGGAAAGGTCGGCGATCACCTTCGCTTCGTTCCAGATGATGCCGCCGGCAGGGTTCTGGTGCTCGTGCGCCAGGCCGATCATGTGCCCGAACTCGTGCAGGATCACGCCGTCGTCCTGCCAGCCGAGGTTCAGCGTCGCGGCATGCAGCGGAATGCCGGAATTGTCGGTGCCGATGTAGGACCAGGCGCCATCGTTCGGATCGAAGCTCACCCGGATCTCGGCGCGCGGATCCTCGGTGAACTCGAACTCGAGGTTGGCGTGGCGCGTCCACTCCGGCGCGATGTCGCGGACCATGTCCTTCTGCGTCGCGGTTCCTTGCAGGAAGCGGATGCGCAGCGTGCTCCCATTGATCCACTGCTTTCCGATCGGGGCGAGCGCCCGCGCCTGCCCATCGACGATGATCGTGCGCTGCGGAGCGTTCAGGTTCCCCGGAAGCAGCCGATCGAAGCATATCTTTCTAGCCACGGAAACGTGCATGATCATATCCACATACAGGTGCTTGGCGAAGGGCCGGCACCGGTGCTTCGCCCGGCGCCGGCCGTCATGCGGGGTTCGAGGCCGGCAGTCAGCTCACGTAGACGTATGGAATGCCCACGTAATTGGCGTTGCCGTCGGAGAAGTTCAGCTCCGCGTAGGAACCGCCACCGCGGGCATAGACATAGAAGTCCGCCGTCACCAGCAGATAGGCCGTATCCGCGCCGAGCAGCGTCGAATAGTTGAAGGTCCGCCAGCCGTCGAAACGGTCGTTGACGTTGATGTTGTCCCCGGCCACGTGCAGGACGTTGGTGGATGAGGTTCCCTTCCAGTTGTACTGATACCCGCGCGCGGAAAGGCTGATGTTCACTTCCGCATGTTTGGAGTCGTACCAGGCGTCATCTGCCCTCACGATGTGGAAACCGTTGAAGGGCACGTAGATCTGCTGGCTGTAGAACTTGTTGACGTCGGCATTGAAGGCGAACCACCAGTCCAGGTAGACGTGGAAGGAGGCCGCGCCGGTGCCGAAGAGGCCGGACCCACTGCCGCTCGCCCAGTCGGAGAGGTCGAAATTGCCCGGGTTGTATCCCTGCCAGTAGATGCTGCCGTTCGAGCCGTGCAGAGTCGCGTAGTAGGGCGTCAGCCAGCCCGCGAAGGCCGCTGCCGGGGCAATCTGGTAGGTGCCGGGATTCTCGTTGAAGGCCATGGCGTCGGGCTTCGAGTCGATCAGCCGCTTTCTGATCTTCTCGATCTCGTCCTTGTCTGCGGCCCTGGCGCCTTGCGCGCGGTCGATGAGCGCCCTCACGCTGTCGTCGGCTTGCGCGAGCTCGGCCTTCAGCCGTTGTTGCCCGCGCTGCTCCTGGGCCTTCATCGTTTCCGCGAGTGAGCTCTGCAGGCTTTCGACCTGTGCGCGCCGTTGCGTTACGAGATCCTTTAGCACGTCATCGCCAAGCCGGAACCCGGCGTCAATCCGCTTTTCCATAGGAATTCTCCGCGATACAAGCGTTTATGAAGCCTGCAAGCAAAGCTGCAGGTGGTGTATGAAAATACTTCATGCTAACTTACGTATCAGTGCGGCCAAGATAGGCGATTCATGCGAAATTGTCAAATGGCAATCGCGCAAGTAACAGAAGTCGCACGTCGTCTGTCTGGTTCATGGAGCGCGTGGCGCGTCGGGGGCGGCCGCGCAGTCTCCGCTGTCGCAGGAACGGGAAAAACCGCCGAACCCTCGGGGCTGGCGAGGTTTGCAGCGCCGCCCCGGCTGCGCTAGGGATGCGGTGGCAGCGCCGTCGAGGGAGCGTGGAGATGACCGAAGCCAGAGCCGTCCGCATCGGCGATCTCGAGGTGTCGAACCGGGCGCCCTTGACGCTCATCGCCGGACCCTGCCAGATCGAGAGCCGCGAGCACGCGCTGATGGTCGCCGGGCGCCTCGCCGAGATCTGCGCGCCGCTCGGGCTCGGGCTGATCTACAAGAGCTCCTACGACAAGGCGAACCGCACCTCGGTGAGCGCCGAGCGCGGCATCGGCATGGAGGAGGGGCTCGCGATCCTCGCCGAGGTGAAGGCCCGCTTCGGCTGCCC
>Ga0075163_10005709_pt1 | contig 16538 bp, 18 predicted proteins | sample JI1023141ADNA_FD_71478 | JGI IMG/M metagenome (GOLD analysis project Ga0075163, IMG submission 71478) | Wastewater effluent complex algal communities from Wisconsin, to seasonally profile nutrient transformation and Carbon sequestration -... | ecosystem: Engineered > WWTP > Effluent > Algae...
TGCGCTCGGAGACGGCCGGCCCGATCTACGACCTGCTCGCGCTGCGGATCGACGCGATCGCCTCGCACACCGGCATGGCGGGCGTGTTCAAGCTGCGCTCCGCGGACATCTGCGAGGTGCTCGACATCGAGCCGCGCACCGGCTTCATCGATCCCGGTCCGCCGCAGCGCGTGAGCCACCCCGACGGTCCGCTCACCGAGCTCCGCGGGCTCCAGCTGGTCTCCGATCGCGTGAGCCGCGCGCCGAACCTCGAGGCGCTGCTGTCCGGTGCGCTCGCCGCCCTCGACGAGGTGTTCGGCTTCTCGCACGGCCTCATCATGATGCCCGACGGAGATCACCTGGTGACCGTGGCGAGCCATGGCTACGGCGACTCCGGCGTCGGCGCCGAGGTCGCGTTCGGCGACGGCCTGATCGGCGCGGTCGCCGAGGCGAAGCAGCTGATGCGGATCGCGTGCGTGTCGTCGGACCTTCGCTACGGTCGCGCGATCCGCGATCAGTACGAGCGCGCCCACCCCACGCCGGGTGCCGAGATCCCGCTGCCGCACCTCGCGAACGCCGAGAGTCAGATGCTGATCCCACTGCTCGTGCAGGACCGGCTCGTCGGCGTGCTCGTGCTCGAGAGCAAGAGCAGCCTGACGTTCGCGCAATGGCACGAGGCGTTCCTCCAGGTGCTCGCGAATCAGATCGCGAGCGGCATCGATCGGATGGCCGATCGCGAGGATCTCGAGGAAGAGACCACGCTGTCGTTCTGCTACTACCGCAACGACGACTGCGTGTTCGTCGACGGCGAATATCTGATCCGGAACATCCCGGGCAAGATCCTGTGGAAGATGTTGCGCGCGTACCACGCCGAGGGCCGCACCGAGTTCTCGAACCGCGAGCTCCGCCTCGATCCGAGCCTCGGGCTGCCGGCGGTCAAGGACAACCTCGAGAGCCGGTTGATCCTGCTGCGCAAGCGCCTCGAACAGAAGTGCCCGGGAGTTCGGCTGGTCCCCACGAAGCGCGGCAAGTTCACGCTCGCGATCGACGGCAAGCTCGACCTCGTCGAGCGCGAGACCGCCTGATCACGAACAAAGTCAGCGCGTTGAGCGAGGGGCGTCAGATCGTATGCCGCGGATGTCGGACCCTCGATCTAAGGTGTCGGCTATGGCGATGGAAGCAACCGGCAGACTGCACACGATCTTCGACACGAAGCAGGTGTCGGAGCGCTTTTCGAAGCGCGAGTTCGTCGTCGAGATGAGCGACAACCCCAAGTACCCGCAGATGGTGCTGTTCCAGCTCACCGGTGATCGGTGCATCCAGCTGGACGGCATGAACGTGGGTGACGCGGTGACCATCGAGTTCAGCCTTCGCGGCCGCGAGTGGAAGAGCCCGTCGGGCGAAGTGAAGTACTTCAACAGCCTCGATGTGTGGCGGGTCGAGCCGGCGCGCGCGAACAACAACCGCGGCCGCAGCAACGGCAACGGCAACAGCCGCGGCGGGTACGGCATGGATCAGCGGGACGCACCTCCGCCGCGCGAGTTCGAGCCGCGCCCGAGCGATTTCGGCGGCACCCGCCCCGACGACGACATTCCGTTCTGATCGGTGCTTCGAACGCCTGCTGATCACGGCAGGCCATCATCGTTGGATGCCGCGACCAGTGCATACTCGCTGCACGCCGCGGCCATGATCCGATACGCCTACATCGACGGGAACAACAACACCTACGAGATCGGTGAGGAGCTCGAGTACGTGCCGATCTCGGCGGCGCAGAGCTCGTCGGGGACGTACTCGGGTGGTGCGCCGAAGGCCGTCGTCCTCGATGCCGAGACCCGCGCGCAGCTGATCGAGCTGCTCGACCAGATCGCGGCCGACAAGGACAACGCGATCGAGACTCGCCCGAAGGGCTGCGGCACCGTGGTTCGCGGCGAGGAGCGGATGTGCACGCGCTCGAGCTCGCCGCTCAAGGGGGAGCTCGAACACCGGCTGCGCAGCCTGCTCGAGCCACGTCCGCCGGCACGGCGCACGACGCGGCAGCCCTGAGCTCGCCGCTCAAGGGAGAGCTCGAACACCGGCTGCGCAGCTTGCTCGAGCCCCGTCCGCCGGCACGGCGCACGACGCGGCAGCCCTGAGCTCGCCGCTCGAAGGGAGCACGAACACCGGCTGCGCAGCGTGCTCGAGGCACGTCCGCCGGCACGTCGAACGACGCAGCCCTGACTGAGCTCGCCGCTCAAAGGGGAAATCACCCAACGGGGCTCGTTAGGACGGCGGTCATAACGGCAGCGAAGTGGGAAGTCCTCGAGGAACGAGCTCCGCAATGGCCCATGCCCAGCGACGTCCATCCCTCCAACCACGACTGTTATGACGAGCGTTGTAACGGGGCTCGTCAGGACGGCGGTCATAACCGTAGCGAATTGGGGGAGCCCTCGAGGGCCGAACGAGCTCCGCAATGGCCTGCCCAGCGACGTCCATCCCTCCAACCACGACCGTTATGACGAGCGTTGTAACGGGGTTCGTTAGGACGACGGTCATAACGGCAGCGAAGTGGGGGGAGACCTCGAGGGGCCGAACAGTCGGGTCGATCCGCTACGCGAGCCAGGGACGGAAGGCTTCGAGCTCGGGGGTAGGGCGAAACATCAGATGCGGCGGACGCTCTCGATGATCACCGGCGACTGCGGGCAGTCCTTCGCGAACGCACCGCTGGCGCCGGTCTTGACCGCCTTGATCTTGTCGACGACGTCCATCCCCGACGTCACCTTGCCGAACACCGCGTAGCCCCAGCCCGGGCCGACCTTCGCCTGGTGATCGAGGAACGCGTTATCGACGACGTTGACGAACCACTGCGACGTCGCCGAGTGCGGCTCGCCGGTGCGCGCCATCGCGACGGTGCCGCGCAGGTTCTTGAGCCCGTTGTCGGCCTCGTTCTCGATCGCCGCACGCACCGACCGCTTCTCGAGCTGCGCGTCGAAGCCGCCGCCCTGGATCATGAACGTCGGGATGACGCGGTGGAACACCGTGCCGTCGTAGTGCTTCGCATCGACGTACGCGAGGAAGTTGGCGACCGACTTCGGAGCTTTCGCTGCGTCGAGCTCGATCGTGAACGTGCCGTGGTTGGTCGTGACGGTGACGGAATCGGCCATCCACCGAAGCTAGCGGATCACGCGTAGAGGTACACGATGGCGGCGATCGGAATCGCGAGTCCGGCGCCGATGAAGTACTTGCCGCGACCGGTGATGCCGCGGTCGCCCTTCATCATCACCGCACCGGTGAGCGCGAGGAACATCAGCGCGATCGCGAACAGGTCGGCGACGTACGTCCACGCGCCCTTGAGGTTGTTGAGGTGCAGCGAGTTGACCTCGAACAGCACCGCGCGCGTGGTGACCGTCTTCAGCGTGCCGCGACCCGTGCGGGTATCGACGACGGCCTCCTGGCCCTCGCCGAGGAACACGCGGAGCTGGGTGTCGGTCTCGGCGAAGTGACCGCGGACCTGCCGCGGATCGAGCTCGAGCTTCGCGATCATTTGCTTCGCGCGCTCGTCGATCGTGCCCTCGAGTGGACCGATATCGACCTCGCGCGAGGCGAACTTGTAGTTGGGGTTCCAGTCCTCGATGTGGTTGACCGCGAGGCCCGACAGGCCATACGCGAGCGTCAACGCAACACAGACGTACCCGATGTCCCGGTGGAGGACCCGGAACAGGTGCCGCCACCGCACGCGACTACTTCTTGTCGCGGAACACCGCGCCGGTGCCGTCGAGCCGCACGATCAGCGTGGGCTTGGTGACCGAGGCCGGGTCGTACGTCTTGCCGTATTCCTTGGCCTCGTACTCGGCGTGCTGCTTGGACTCTTCGAGGGTCAGCTCCTTGACCGAGACCTTGCCCTGCGCCTGGGCGTACATGCCCTTGCTGTCGACCGGGAACACCATCTCGCCGTCGACGACCTTGAACTTGAGCTTCTGGCCCGTGGCCTCGCCGGCGATCTCGAACCAGCAGCCACGCTTGGGGCAGACGTCCAGGACCATGCCCTCGACCTTCACCGTCTTGTCCTTGAAGGCCTCGGGCGTGGCGAGGATCTTGGAGATCGAGGTGACCTCGGCCACCGACACGCCTGCGCCGAACGTCTTGCCGGGGGCGGGAGCGGTCACCGGCGCGGCGGCCGCCTGCGAAGGCGTCGCAGCCTCGCTCTTGGGGCCACGATCACAACCGGCGAACAGCGCGAGGAGAAGGGCAAACCGCAACATGCTGGGGAAAATGCTCCACGAACCCGGGGGTGTCAACGCGCTTGTGGGGTCGACAAGAACGCGAAAACCTTGCGCGTTCGGAAGTCCGCGGAGGTTTTCGCAACCGATCGCGACGTCAGGTTGTCGGAGGCGACATGCTGCGAGCCGCGATCGCGTTTGCCGTCCTCGCCGCCACCGCGACCCCCGCGTGGCCGTGCCTCAACGGAACGATCATGGAGGGCGACGACGCCGTCCGCACGCTCGCGCAGATCGAGAGCCTGCTCGACGCCGGCCAGTACGGCCAGGCCCGCGACCTCCTCGGCACCGAGGGAAACGTGCACTGGCTGGACGAGCGCCTCACCGGCCGCGTCAGCGACGCCCAGATGGTGCTCGCGCTCCGCACGGCACCGCGGCGGGTCGCCCAGAACGCGGTCACCTACTTCAGCGCGCGCAGCAAGGCGCAGCCGAAGAACCTGCGCTACCAGGCCTGGCTCGCCGAGGCCTACGCGACGCTCAACAAGCGCGAGCAAGCCCTCGCGATCCTGACGAATCTGGTCGAGCGCGACCTGATGCCCGACGGGTTCGCGTACGTCACGCTCGCGAAGCTGTCGGATGGCGTGAAGGTCGACGAGTGGCTCGAGGTTTGCCGCAAGCGCTCGAAGACGAAGTCGATCTGCGTGATCCCGACGGCCGCGCGCGCGGCGCCGGCCAAGAAGACGCGGTCCACCAACAAGATGAAGCTGCCGGGCTGATCGCGTCTTGACGCGGTCCTGCGCGCGGAACATGGCCACCGGTTCGAGCGTTGCCTCTCACGAGCATGCGAACGCTTGCCGCAGTCTTCGGGGCGCTGCTGATCACGTCGCTGTCGCCCCGTGCCGAGGCGTGCATCAACGCAGTCGAGGTCACCAGGCACGAGGCGCTGGCGCGGATCTTCGCCGTCGATGCCGCGATGCACCTGGAGCAGTACTGGTTCGCGAACCTGATGATCCCGGTCGGCAAGTACGGCAACGTCGGCTTCCTGGCGATCACCGACGAACCGCCGCCGCGCGAGCTCCGGGACGAGTCCGATCTGTTCGAGATGCGCCTGGTCGACGCCCAGCGCGTGATCGAGATGCGCTGGGGCGAGCCCGACGAAGCCGACGTGATCCGGCTCGAGCGGTATTTCGGGTGGCGCCTCGAGTCCGACGCCTCGCCGCGCTTCACCGCCTGGCGCGCGGAGGCGCTGGTGCTCCTGGGCTCGACCGATGCGGCGCGCGAGCTGTTGCGCGGACTCGAGTCGCGCGACCTGATGCCCGAGGCGCACGCGTACGCGACGCTCGCGACGCTGACGACCGGTGCGGAGCAACGCCGCGCCGCGCAGACATGCCGCGTCCGCGCGCTGGTGAAGACGATCTGTCCACCCGCCCCGACGACGATCTGAGGTGCGCGTGAGGTGGCTCGCGATCGCCCTGCTGATCGCCGCGTGCGATCGCCCGCCGAGCCCGCCGAGCGTGGCGCCGCCAGTGGACGCGCCGCTGACGATCTCGAGCAGCGCGCGCACGCTCGTCGAGAAGTTCGAGTGCACCCGCTGCCACGACGTCCCGGGCGTCGAGCCGGCCGTCCGTGACAAGCACTGCTTCCGGTGTCACCAGCAGATCCACGCCGGCACGTTCGCGCTCGATCAGGGCCCGCTCGAGCCGGCCACGCTCGACCGGTGGCGCGGGCACATCCAGAGCATGCGCAGCGCACCGTCACTGGTCGCCGCCACGCGCCTTCGCCGCGCCTGGGTGACCCAGTTCCTGCTCCATCCCCACGACGTGCGCCCCGGATCGATCGCGCAGATGCCGCGGCTCGCGATCACGGACGCCGAGGCCGCGCAGCTCGCGGCCGCGCTGGTTCCCATCGAGACGAGCGAGCCGTCTCCCGACGAGGCCCCGGCCACGAGCGAGCCGGCTCCGGACGAGGTCGCGCGTGGCGAGGCGCTGTTCCGACAGCTCGCGTGCGGTCGCTGTCACCGGTTCACCGGCGCGTCCGTCGACGATCCGGCGAGGCATGCCGCCGCGCGGCTCACCGATCCGCAGCGCCGCGTCGGTAGCGAGGTCGAGCAGCAGGCGATCGCGTGGACGCTCGCACCCGATCTGCGCTTCGCCCGCGAGCGCGTGCAGCCCGGCCAGCTCGCCGCCTGGATCGAACGCCCGGGTGGCGCGATGCCGGTGATCGCGGGGGTCGGGCCGCGCGAAGCCGCGGCGCTCGCGGCGTACATCGCGACGACGCCACTCGCCCCAGCAACGAAACCACCCGTACCGACGCGGCTCCCGGTGCTCGAGCGCGAAGTCACGTATGCCGAGGTCTCGACGAAGGTGTTTCGCGAGGTCTGCTGGCACTGCCACGCGGTGCCCGACTTCGCGCGCGGCGACGGCGGGCCCGGCAACAGCGGCGGCTTCGGGTTCCGGCCGCGCGGGCTCGATCTGTCGAGCTTCACCGGCCTCGCCGAGGGCTCGTTCGACGACACGGGCGAGCGGCGATCGATCTTCGCGAAGCTGCCCGACGGCACGCCGCGCGTGGTCGCCCACCTGATGGCGCGCCACGTCGAGGCGGTGGGCGGCAGCGTCGACGGGATTCGCGGGATGCCGCTCGGCTTGCCGCCGCTCAGCCTCGCGCAGATCCAGCTGGTGGAGAGCTGGGTGGCGCAAGGGAGGCCGCAGTAGCCTTCTCGGGGATCAGGTTGCGCAGGTGCCACGCCTGCACGTGGTGATCGCGCGACGCCGTTCGCCCGTTGCGCGTGATGGTGTACGCGAACGCGCCGACCAGCATGATGAACATGACGTTCGCGAAGACCACGGCGATGCTCGCGCCGACGTTGTCGCCGAAGTTGTAGATCGTCGACGTCAGGTGGATCCCGGTGTGATCGATCGTCCACGTCGGATCGAGCACGCCGACGTACTCGAGGAGCAGGGGCGTGAGCGCGGTGACCGCCGCCCACGCGAAGATCGTCCACGGGCGCTCCTGGTTCCACGGATGCGAGGCCACCGCGATCAGCGCCCCGCAGATCATCACCGGGGTCAGCACGAACGGGCTCGCGATCCGCGTCCACACCAGCGCGAGCGCGAAGTTGCCGAGCATCGACAGGTACGGCGACACCCGTCCGGTCTGCGAGCCGCGCCACGCGAACGCGACCAGCGCCGCGAGCACGAGGTTGAAGCCGACGAGCCACGGCCAGCTGCGCACGTCGAGCAGCGGCAACAACAGCAGGAACACGAACACCGCGCCGTACGAGCGGGTCGCGCGCTGCGAGCGCTTCTTGAGCGCGTCGCGATCGAGCTGATCGAGACTCTCGACGAGCGCGGGCGGCAACACCGCGGGGCGCTCGAGCAACAAGCGGCCGACCAGGTCCGCGGCCTCCCCGGACTCGGGATCGAGCGCGAGGGCGCGACCGGCGTGGCGCATCGCGGTGATCTGCTCGTGGGCTGCGAGGGCGGCGCGCGCGAGGGCGATCTGCTCGTCGCGCAGGGTGCGGCGCAGCGCGAGATCGCGATCGCCGTCCATGTAGCGGCGCAGCCGCTCGGCCATCGCGCGCGCCGTCGGGCGATCGGCGGGCTCCTCGGCCTGCGCGGCGAGGCACAGCTCGTCGAGCTCGGGGGCGATCTCGCGATCCGGCCGCCGCTGCGCCGGGCGCTCCGGCGAGCCCGTCAGCGTCGAGACCAGCGCGTCGTCGCCGCGCGGATGCAGGGTCTGCCTGGTCAAGATCTCGAACAGGATCGCCCCGAGCGCGTAGATGTCGGCGGCGGTGCCGGCGGGCTCGCCTCGCACCTGCTCGGGGGACATGTAGCCCGGCGTCCCGAGCACCGAGCCTGCCTTGGTGGCCGTCTCCGATCCGGGCACCGTCTCGCCGTGGGGATCGATCGGGCCGGAGCCGCCCAGCTCGGTGGTGAGGTCCTCGCCCGAATCGAGCTCGCGTGCGACGCCCCAGTCGAGCACGTAGACCTCGCCGAAATCGCCGAGCATGATGTTCGCCGGCTTGAGATCGCGGTGGACGACGCGCCGCTGGTGCGCGAAGTCGATCGCGAGCAGCACCTCGACGAACGCGCGCAACAGCGACTGCACCGGCTCGTCGCTGGCGATCTTGTCGCTCAGCGTGACCCCCGCGAGCCGCTTCATCGTGAAGAACACGCGGCCCTCGGCGTCGGTGCCGAGATCGTGGATCGGGACGATCGCGGGATGCTCGAGGCGCGCCTGGATCCGCGCCTCGCGGAGGAACCGCGTGATCGAGCGCGTCGATTGCTCGCCGTGCATGCGCTTGATCGCGATCTCGCGATCGAACTTGAGATCGTGCGCGGCGATCACCTCGCCCATGCCGCCCTTGCCGAGCGTGTCCTGCAGCTCGTAGCCCGCCGGCGCCAGCTGCACGCGGTTCTCGGTCATCGAGAACGACATCCGCGAGCGCGACATCCGCCGCAGCGCGCCGTCGTCGGTCGCTTTCGGCAGCGGCCCCGACGAGGCGGTCAGCGCGTCGACAGGAGCGTACTCGACGTCCTTCGGCAGCGGCGTGGCGCGGGTCGCGCGGCGACCCTCGACGGCGGTCGCGGGTGCGTCCTCGTCGTCGCCGCGATCGTCGACCATGGGGCGAGCGTACGCCACCGGCGTTCGTTACTGTTCGCCCATGGACGTGTTGCGCCGTGCCCTCGAGCTGTCGCCGCCGGATGCGACCACGCTCCCGGCATGGTGGGAGGCGACGCGTGGAGCGCGCGCGAGCGGGCGCTCGACCATCGAGCGCGCGGTGATCGGCGGCGCGCTGGCCGATCGGATCGCGTTCGCGTTCGCCGGTGGCTACCACGAGGCGCTGCAGCAGCTGGTGCCCGCGCTCGCCGGGAATCGCGCGTCGCTGTGCGCGACCGAGGAGGGCGGCAACCATCCGCGCGCGATCAAGACCACGCTGACCCGCGTCGGCGATCACCACGAGCTGACCGGCAGCAAGACGTGGTCGACCGCCGCCGACGCGGCCGACGTGCTGCTCGTGATCGCGAGCGTCGGTGAGCGCGACGGCCACAACCAGCTCGCGATGGCCAGCGTTCGAGCCGGTGCGCCGGGCGTGACGCTGACGCCGTCGAGCGCACCGTTCGTGCCGGAGATCCCGCACGCGCGCGTCACGCTCGACAAGGTGATCGTCACCGAGGTGCACGCCGGCGACGGGTACGACGCCTACCTCAAGCCGTTTCGCACGATCGAGGATCTCCACGTCCACGGCGCGCTGCTCGGCTACCTGCTCGGCGTCGCGCGCCGGCACGGCTGGAGTGAATGGATCCCCGACCTCGCCATCGCGATCGCCGCGGCGCGCGCCCTCGCCGGCGACGATCCGAAAGCCGCGACCACCCACCTCGCGCTCGCCGGGTTGCTCGAGCAGACCCGCCGGCTCGTCGCGCCGATCGAGGAGCGCTGGCAGGGCAGCGCCGACGACGAGCTCACTCGCTGGCAGCGCGATCGCCCGCTGTTCAAGGTCGCGTCTACGGCGCGCACGGCCCGGCTCGCCCGCGCGAAGGAGCAGCTGAAGCTGTGAGGATCGACGTCCTGACCAGCGGCATCTGGCAGACCACGTCGACGATCCTCGAGGTCGGCGGCAGCTGTTTGGTGATCGATCCCGCGTACTTTCCGCGCGAGCTCGACGCGATCGCGGCGCGCGTCGCCGAGCTCGGTCGCGCCGAGGCCTGCGTGTTCACGCACGGCCACTGGGATCACGTGATGGGCCACACCGCGCTCGACGCACCGGTGTGGTTGTCGGCCACCCTCGAGGCCTCGATCGCCGGTGGCGATCCGCGCGCCGCGAAGTACCTCGACGACGCGCGCGAGTTCGATTCGCGCTGGTACATCCCGCGCCCCCACGGGCATCGCTGGCCGACCCGGCGGCGCGGGCTCGCCGACGGCGAGACCCTCGCGCTCGGCGGCGAGCCGATCCGCGTGCTCCACCTGCCGGGCCACAGCCCCGACGGGCTCGGGCTCGTCGCGGGAGACACGCTGCTCGTCGGCGATTACCTGTCGCCGTGCGAGATCCCGTTCGTCGACGAGCTGGCGCCGTATCGCGCGACGCTGATCCGCTTGCTCGACGTGATCGCCACCGAGGTCCACGAGGTCATCCCGGGTCACGGGCCTCGGCTGACCCGCGACGAGGCCGCGGCGATCGCGCGCGCCGATCTCGCGTACATCGATCAGCTGATCGCCGGCGAGGACGCGCCGCTACCGCGCGCGGCGGACGTCGTCGGGATGGTCGATCACCATCGCGCCAACGTCTCGAAGCGTTGACCCGGGGTCGATCCGGTCACTTGGGCTTCTGCGCGAGCCGCTTGGTGGTGCCGTCGGGGAGCGTGACGTCGATCCACTTGTCGCCCGCAGCCGCGACCACGAGGTCGCCGAACTTGACGTGGGTCAGCTGCTGGCCGACCGCGAAGTTGCCGCTCGCCGAGTACGGCACGGGGCCGATCACCGCAGGCTTCTCCTCGGCAGGCGGCGGCTCGATCACGCGCTTGAGCACGGCGAGGAGCGCTTTGCGCTGCTCGGGGATCCGGTGGTACTCGGCGACCAGGTTGACGCGCGCGAGCAGCTCGCCCTCGACGGCGACCAGCCCATCCCACAGATCCGCCTTGTCCTTGGCGTTGGTGGCCCACGCGCAGGCGCGCGCGGCCTCGGGGATCCGATGATCGGTCCCGATCGTCTCGCCGCGGGCGGCCGTGCACTCCTTCGCCACTTCCTTCACCGCGTCGAGATCGGCGTCGGCGCGACTCTTCAGCCACTTCTCGGTCGCCTCGAGGGCCCGGTGAGGACGGCGATCGTCGGGGCGCTTGCTGGTCCACTCGTCGAGGATCAGCGAGCGGACCGCTTCGATGAGCGCGCGGATCAACAGCTCGCGATCGAGATCGTCGAGGTTGGTGGCCCATGCCGTCGCCGGCAAGCCTTTGACCGAATCGCCTTTCAGGATGGCCAGACGCTCGAACCGTTCCACGGGTCGAACTTACACCCAGCCGCGAGGGAAATACGACCCCGCGACCCCGAGCGCCTTTGTCACGACGCGCGGCGAGCCGCCTGCGGTCGGTCGCGACGGCCTGATCGGTTGATCAGGTCCAGCATCGCGAGGACGGCGACGCCGCTCGCGATGGCCAGCGAAAGGGTTGCAGCCGCCCCGAGCCACGGCCCAGCGGCAAGGGCGGTCCCGACAGCGACGAGCACCGTCGCGATCGAGACATCTGCATAGGGGAGTCGATTCACGACAGAAATTCTACGGTGGAGATCTCCCCGCTCCGAAATCTTCACGGTCTTCGCTGAAAAGTTGCCCGCGAGATCCAGCGGCCGTAGGGCTTTTATAAGCCATGAGCGCGGGGACCACGGCCATCGATATTTCCGACGAGGCATCTACCCAGATGCTCGGAGGTGGGGTGCTCACCGACAAACCGGCAGCGATCCTGCGCGGGACTGCGCGTGGGCTCGAGATCGTGATCGAAGCGCCTGCGGGCCTCGACGCGATCATCGACACGATCGACGCCCGGCTCGCCGAGGCGCCGACCTTCTTCAAGGGCAGCAACGTGCGCGTCCAGGTCAACGACGGCCCGCTGCCCGTCGGGAGCCTCGGGCTGCTCGAGGATCTCGCGCAGCAGTACGACCTGCGGATCGTCGAGATCGGCAGCGCGAAGCCCGAGCTGCGCCGTGTGGCGAAGTTCACCGAGGATGCGATTCCCCCGGCCCCGGCCCTGGCCATCGGCTCGGGCGCATTCGACGACGTCCCGACCTCCGAGGGCGAGGTCTATCGGACGGATCGCGCCGAAGAGTTCGGAGACATCCCGACCCAGATCCTCCCGTCCCCGCCGAACTCGGTGGTGATGGCGACCGCGATGGTGCTCGCACCCGCGCTCGGCACCATCTCGCTGCACGACGCGCTCTCCTCGGCACGCACCGGGCTGGCGTGGGTGCCGCCGGCGCCCGCGAAGGTCGAAGCGCCCAAGGTCGAGGCGCCGATCAAGGTCGAGGCGCCGATCAAGGTTGAGGCGCCGATCAAGGTCGAGGCGCCGATCAAGGTCGAGGCGCCGATCAAGGTCGAGGCGCCGATCGTCGCGCCGGTCGAGACCGACGAGCCCGACATCGAGATCGAGCCCGACACGCGGATCGTCGTCGGGCCGGTGCGCTCGGGCGTCATCCTCGACCACCGCGGTCACGTCATCGTGTTCGGCGACGTCAACCCGGGCGCCGAGGTTCGCGCCGCCGGAAACATCGTCGTCCTCGGCAAGCTGAAGGGCCTCGCGCACGCGGGCATCGGCGCCGACGTCGGCTTCATCGTCGCCTTGCATCTCCAGCCGCAGCAGTTGCGGATCGGACGGATGGTCGCTCGCTCGAGCGATGACGCCGCGGCTGCGATCCCGGAGATCGCCTACGTCACCAACGGTTCGATCGTCGTCGAGCGGTACACCGGCAAACTGCCCGCTGGGCTCGCTGCTTCTCTCACGTCATAGGAGTCATCTCATGGGTCGCGCAATCGTCATCACGTCAGGCAAGGGCGGCGTCGGAAAGACCACCGTTACCGCCAACATCGGCACCGCGCTGGCTCAGCTGGGCCACTCGGTGGTCCTCATCGACGCGGACATCGGTCTCCGCAACCTCGACGTCGTGATGGGCCTCGAGAACCGCATCGTCTATCACGTCGTCGACGTCATCAAGGGCAAGTGCTCGGCGCAGAAGGCGCTGATCAAGGATCGCCGGATGGACAACCTGTGGATGCTGCCGGCATCGCAGAGCGACGACAAGGACGCGGTCACGCCCGCCGAGATGCGCAGCCTGGTGTTCGAGCTCAAGCACCAGTATGACTTCGTGCTGATCGATTGCCCCGCCGGCATCGAGCAAGGTTTCAAGAACGCGATCGCGGGCGCCGACGAGGCGATCGTGGTGGCGACCCCGGAGGTATCCTCGATCCGCGACGCCGATCGTGTCGTCGGACTCCTCGCCGCGGCCGAGGTACCCGCACGTTTGGTGGTCAACCGGATCGCTGCTCACCTCGTGAAGCGCGGCGACATGCTGTCGCAGACCGACGTGATCGAGATCCTCGCGCTCGAGCTCCTCGGCACGATCCCGATGGACGATCAGATCGTCGCGACGACCAACAAGGGCGAGCCGGCCGTGATCGCGGGCAAGTCGCTCGCCGCCCGGGAGCTGCAGCGGATCGCGAAGCGGCTGTCGGGGATCGAGGTCGCCGACAAAGAGAGCGTGGGCTTCTTCACCCGACTCGGGCGCGCGCTCGGGCTGTCCGCAACCCCGGCATGATGAGGTCTCAACTCATGTGGCATAGCATCAAGAATTTCGTGACCGGACGGCGGAGCAGTGAGGTGGCAAAGGGTCGCCTTCACCTCGTGCTCGCTCACGATCGCAGTGGTCTCGAAGGCGGGCGTCTCCAGGAGATGCGCGAGGAGATCGCGCAGGTGATCGCGAAGTACGTCAAGATCAACGCCGAAGAGGTCGAGATCCAGATCGAGACGCGCAACCGCGCGAGCCAGCTGACCGTCTCCAGCCAGATCCAGCCGCGCAACGCCTGAACCGGCGTTACAACCAGCCCGTCCGAGTAGCCCGCCGGTAGATCACCCGCGCGGGCTTCTGTGTATGATGTGCCCGATGCCCACAGCGACGCCTAGTCCCGAGCGGATGCTGTCGATCATCGAGCTGCAGAACGCGATCGCGGCCGCCGGCATGAACGCCGACGAGGTGATGAGCATCGTCGCGGATCGCGCCACCGCGCTGGTCGCGGCGAGCTCGGCGATCGTCGCGATCCAGGAGGGCGAGGAGATCGTGTACCGCGCGATCACGCGCGCGAGCGGCATCGCGCTCGGCACCCGGATCTCGCGCTCGGCCTCGATCCCCGGGCGCTGCGTCGCCGATCGCAACCCGATCCGGATCGATGACATCTCCGTCGACGATCGCGTCGATCCCGACACCAAGCAGCGCACCGGCGCGGCGTCGCTGCTCTGCGTGCCGCTGCTCTACGGCGAGTCCGCGGTCGGCGTGATCGAGGTGTTCTCGCAGAAGCCGAAGGCGTTCTCCGACGAGGACATCGAGACGCTGCGTCTGCTGTCCTCGATCATCGCGATCGCGCTGCACCGCGCGTACACGTACCCGCGCCCGCGCTACGACGTCACCACCGATGCGCTCACCGGCCTCGGCAATCGCCGCTCGTTCGATGATCGGATCGAGGCCGAGCTGACGCGCAACAAGCGCTACGGCCACTCGTTCTCGCTCGCCATCCTCGATCTCGACGGCATCGAGTCCGCGGTCGACCGGCTCGGCCAGGCCGCCGGTGACGAAGCCCTGCGCGAGGTCTCGCGGATCCTGCAGAAGAACACCCGCGCGATCGACGCCGGCTTCCGGATCTCCGCCGACGACTTCGCGATCGTGATGCCGGGGACCAGCGTCGCCGGTGCCAAGATCGTCGCGGATCGCTGCAGCGCGCACCTCAAGGAAGCGCGGATGTTCGATGGCACGTTGACGGCGGCCTGGGGGATCGTCGAAGCGGACGACGAGACGGCCGAGGGTCTCAACACGCGCGCGCTCGCAGCTCTCAATGCCGATCGCGCCGCTCAGCGCGGGTAGTCGTGCTGCGGACGAAGCCGGCGCGAACGATTAACGCTCGAAAAGCGAAGTCGTCGACGACGGCCGTCGAGATCCCCGAGCTGAGCGTGCAGGCGCGCAAGACCAAGGAGCTCGATCGAAAGCGCCCGAAGACGCCGACGCCGGTGACGCGCAGCAAGGCGATCACGATCCCGAAGCCGCGCAAGCCGCGGGTCAGCGCGCGCGTCCCGCTCTATCTCCTCACCGAGGCTGACGAGATGGTGAGCGGGCACGTGCTGCGCCCCGGCATGTTCGAGAACCCGGGGCGGATCCGCGCCTACGAGCCGAACGACCTCGCGTACTACATGCTGTCGACGAAGAACGCGCGGTACCTGCACGTCGATCGGATCTGGCCGGTGCTGATCAACGAGACGTCGGCGCTGCGCCGCGACGAGACCTGGAGCGGCTGGTCGTTCAAGCTCGTCGAGCTCGGAGCGCCGCTACTGCTCAGCGCGCCGTCGACGTGGCAGCTGCTGCTCGACGCCGGGATGATGCGCAAGCCGAAGAAGAAGACCCAGCCGTCGCTGCTGCACTGGGCGGCGATCCAGGGCCACGTCGACGTGCTGCGCACGCTGCTCGACGGTGGGGCGATGCCGGTGGCGTCGGAGGATGTGGTCGGGGCCGCCGCGGCGTTCGGCAAGCGGGAGACGGCGAAGCTCCTCGTCGAGCGTGGGTTCGACGGCACGCAGGCTGTGCTGAGCATGCGCAAGTACAAGAACGAGCAGGCGCTGGCGATCCTGCGCGAGCTCGGCTTCGTGTGACTCCATAAAGTCGTGACACCCCCGTTTTCGAGGCAGGCCTTGACGATCGCCGGCTGCTTGTCCCGCTCAACCTACGCGCGAGAGCGCAGGGCTCGACCCGCGCGTTCGATAGGTGGCCTCGGTGCCACCCCTGCTTCGGCTTCGTCATAACCACCGTCACAACGAGACTCGTCATAACCGTCGTCATAACGAGCCCGAGATGATGGGCCCGAGATGGTGGTCCCATGCTCCGGCTTCGTCATGACCGACGTGATCGGTGTGGTCGACGCGCGTGCGCGCCAGCTCAGCAGTAGCCCACACGCATCACGCACTCCGTCGCGCGCAGCTCGTCGGGAATGACGACGTGCCCATCGTCCTCGGCGGAGACCCCGCACCTGACCGCTCCATCGCGCTCCAGCCGTGCCCACGCCCAGCCAGCCACGGCGAGCCGGACATCGACTCCGCCGTCGAGCTCGACGTCATGTTCCTGCTGGAGCGCGTGCCAGAAGTCGTTCGGGATGGCCTTCGCCCGCGAGACGTCCATGGCGTCGGGGCTGACGGTGTGGGCGATGTCGTAGTTCGTGCCGCCATAGCCGCTGAACGTGATCAGGCCGATCAAGATGGCGGCGGACTCGCCGCCCTCGGGCCAGCTCAGCGTCGTACCGCAGTAGACGAGTCCCAGCGGCAGGGAGAGCTTCTCCGCCCACTGGTCCACGACGTCGGCCAGCGCCTCGACGTCCGCGGCGCGATCATACAGCGTGGCGACCGGCCTGCCGACGACGACCAACCCCTCGTACTCCATCTCGTTCAACCGGGAGGTCATGTTGTGCAGAGCCAATCTACATCGTCATGACCGCCGTCATGACGAGACTCGTTATCACCCGTCCAGCGACCATGTAAGCTCGGGATATGCGGGCGTGGTTGGTCCTTCTGTCATTGACCACAGCCGTGGCAGCGGAGCCCGTGGGTCCTCCTCGCTGGCAGCAAGCAGCGG
>Ga0075163_10005710_pt1 | contig 16538 bp, 15 predicted proteins | sample JI1023141ADNA_FD_71478 | JGI IMG/M metagenome (GOLD analysis project Ga0075163, IMG submission 71478) | Wastewater effluent complex algal communities from Wisconsin, to seasonally profile nutrient transformation and Carbon sequestration -... | ecosystem: Engineered > WWTP > Effluent > Algae...
TTACACTCGCGGATTGCAGCAGGGCATCTTCGACGAATTTATTGATATCGCACGTGTCGGCTACACCGAAGGTGTTGATAAGCGCACCGGAAAGCCGCTTGATCCTGACGGTCAAGATCGCATGACGCGCTTGCATCTTTACATGCAGGAAGTGAAAGACCCGAAGTCAGACATCGGCAAGGGTATCTATCGTGAAGTTACAGGCGATGACGGCAAGAAAAAGCTTGAGCTTGATGAAGATATGCTCATCACGAAACTCGCAGTTCTCGATGCTGCGTTGCAGAAGAAAGGTGTCGCTCCGCATCTTGCGAATGATTATATGAGCGTTCGTGAAGATTTCAAATATCTGCACAAGCGCTTTCCGCTGCCGCAAGACCCTGCATCGCAATTGCTTATGGGTTCAATCATGAACTCCGGCTCGCCAGAGTGGGCAGCAGTATCTCCTGACACTGCGCAACTTCGCTTGCTTGAAGCAAATGCGAAGACTGCAAAAGCTGATCTGCTTGCTGCACAAGAGCGTGCAAAACCGAAGATCGCTGACATTCTTGGTTATGCTGATCCGAGTGGGCTTGGCACTGGTGTTCCGGGGCAGATGTCTCCGCTTGACGAAGAAGTGCGGCGTCTTGCGTCTGGGCCTGTCACACGTGGTGCGCTCAATGAAACGTCGGGTACGAAGCGTATCGAAACGCAAATTCAGCTGCGTAAGAACAATCAAGCTGCCGGTATTGCAATCACCAAACCCGGTGCGGAAAAGCCTGTGAATGCGTTCGATGCAGAACGTGCGCGAATTTCAGCTATCGTTAAGAACGGCATGCCTGCATCTTCGCAATAAGCGCTTCACCTGCGCTTCCCTAAAAGTTTGCTTTACGCAGTTGACTATTTGATTTGCGGATTGCTCCCTACGGTCGCGTTGACAGCAAGCTACGCTTGCCGTCTCGCTTCCCTAGTTGGCTGCGCCAACGAGCACCGCACTCAAATCGTAAACCGCTCGCAAACTTTTGGGTTCCCGCGCGCTTTTTGGTTTCGCGCAAATCGCAGCTTGTTGCTGCTTCTGTAAACGGCGTTTGGAGACGACAATGGCTTTCTTTGACGAAAAGACACGCGCAACTATTCAAGAGTTCGCTGATCCGAATACGCGCCAGATGGTGCTCGACAACTCGCAAGCTGGCATGACAATGACCGGCGAAGTTGTGCAAACGCAATCCGGTGACAGTGGTTTCAAACGTGCAGCTTATGTTGCAGGTGGTATCACTGCCGGTCTTGCCGACTGGACACTTGATCTGATGCCCGACAAGCTTGTCGGTGATCAATCACAGTGGATGGGCAATGCAATCAAAGGCCTTGGTGCTGACAAGTTCGGTGAATACTATCAGAAGAACCGCAGCAGCTTTATGCTTGCTGGTGACGCCGCACTGTTCTTGATTCCGCCGTCTGCCGCTGCTCGTGCAGTTGGCTATGGCATTTCCGGTATCGAGAAATTCAACATCGGTCGCAAAGCTGTTACAGCCGGCACTGAGGCGATCGAAAACAGCAGCGTTCTGTCAAAGATTTTCACACCCGGTCGTCGTCTTGCTGATGCGCAAGCACTGCATTCGACTGAGCTTGGCGCTGCAATGAAAGCTGTCGGCCCTGAGAGCCTCATGTCCGTGCCGAACTACGTTGCTGCTGCGAACGAATTGAAGTCAGCAACGCGCACAAAAGGCGCACTCGAAGGTGTTGTCGGCGCGATGTCGACTGCTGCTGCATTTCAGCTTACTGGTCGCGCAGGAAACCCTGATGCTCTGATGTATCAGAATGGTTTGAACATCAGCGAGTTTATGCTTGACGCTGGCGGTGGCGCTGCTGTCGGCTGGGCATTCGGTATGCTGCAAGGCGCGAAAGCAACAAAGAAAGCAATTGCTGGCGCAAAAGCCGCAGACGAAGCTGCAAACCCAACTCCGCTGAATGCGCGCGAGAACATCGGCAATGTGTTGCAGGACATTCACATGGACGTTCTCGGCAGCAAAGAAATCATGTCGAAAACGGCAAGTACTGATGGCGATCTTCGCACTGTGCTTGAGTCTCGCATCAATCGCGGTAATCAGGTATTTGTGCAGCAGGTTGCGAACACTGCGAAAGAACGTGCTTATGGCATGTCCGACAGCATCAACATCAACGTGTTCGACAGCAAGAAAGTCGGCAAAGACCTCGACAACTATGGCACTGATGTGACCAATGTCGATATGCCTGTGCAGCGTGTTGCTGATGTGCTTCGCGACGAGCAGCGCCTCACTGGTATGATGGGTGACTTCCGCACGTTCGATACGAAACTTGACATCGACAAGTTTTTGCAGCGCAAAGATGCTGCCATCGCTGACATGCGTACGCGTATGAATGCAAAAGATACGACACCTGCGCAGCGTGATGTCATCGTCAAAGAGCTTGATGATGCAATGTCGATGAGCTACACTGAATTGTCCGGTGAAGGCATTGTGCATTCCGGTTCGACTCCGCGTGCGTTTCAGGAACTGCCGAAAGATGTCAATCGCATTCACAAGTCTATGCGCAAAGATGTTCCGCGTTACCATGTGCTCATGGACGGCAAGGATACATTCTCGATCGGCGCAGATGGTTTATCCGGCATTGGTCGTCCGAACAAGCTTTCGTCTGTTGAAGCAACGGCGTACTACGCTGCACAAAAAGCGTGGCTTGACGATTTCGTTGTTGATCCGTCAAAACATGTGATCAGCTTTGCTGCTGATGCGAAGCAACTCAATCACATGGACTTGGAGCTTTACAGCAAGGCTGCGCAGGTATCTGATCCTGCAATCCGCGAGCAAATTCTTGCAGCGACAAAGATGGAGAGTGTTGAAGCACTTGAAATGGAAGTCATGCACTCGAAGTTCGATGCGCTGAAAGACTTCCTCAAGGGCAAGCGCACGCGCAAAGCTGGTGCTGAAAGCACTGATTGGCTTGATGCGCAGCGCCGCTTCAACCTCAATCTGGTCAATCCTGATGGCTCTCCGAACGAGATTGCACAATACCTCGGCAGCGTGATTGTCAGCAAATCCAGCTTGCGCAAAGAAGCGCGCACGCTTGAAGAACTCAACGGTCGCATTGCGCAGCATGCGCATTACAACGTTGCGCTTGCAACTGGCGATTCCGGTGAAGCACTCACGCAGCGTGCTGTTGATATGGCACAGCGTGGGTTCAAGCTGGAAGGCACAATGCTTTCAAAGCCGTATGGCGATGAACCTATTGCATTACTGTCCGCACGCGCGCGCCACATCGGCGATCCTGTTCAGGCGCAAACGGTTTCGCACGTTAACGAGATGAAGCATGAGCTTCTGAAAGCGCGTGTTGTGCGCTCGATTGACGAACTCGCAACTGTCGATCCCGATCTGAATGTTGTCGGCAGTGTTTACCGTGGGCTGATGGAAGGACCGCATAAGAAATCTGCTGATTATGTGCGACAGATGGTTGCGCATACCGCAAACGGTATTGTCTCTGATCCTGCTATCAAGCAGCTTGGCCGTATGTCCACACAGCAAACGCAGAGTGTCATGCGGCATATTCCGTTTGCGCGCGCAGCACAGAGCGGCATGGAATCGCTTGAGCGTGAGAGCATTGCACTTGTACGTCCTCGCATCGATGAACTGCGCGGGTTGGCGACAACGACATTTACTCCCGGTAGCAAAGAGCTTGCGGGGCTGAACGACTACATCGCAGCAATGCGCAGCGGTTTCGATATCGAAGATTTGACGACGATGACGTTGAAAGATACGCCACGCAATCGTGCTATCATCGAGTCGCAGTATGGTGGCAAAGTGCAATTCTCTCCGGGAATGCAAATGCCTTCGTCGCTGTCACCAACAGCTTACGTCCCAATCAACTTGTCGGACAAAGCCAAGGAGTTTTTGCGTGCGAAAGACGCAATCAATTCTGCATATGTGCAGCAGTGGAATGCTGTCGCGAAGTCAGCCGGGCATCGTGCGATTGAGCATCGTGCGGGTTACGTTGAGCCGATCAATCTGGCGAACAGGAACGTCGTGTTCCTGCAAGGCGCAGACGGCAAGGTCGTTGACTACGCATACGGTTCAACGCACGAAGAAGCAATCCGCAACGCAAACATCGTTGCAGAGAATATGCGCAAAAACGGCACATCTGTCGGCATCACTACGTCGGACAACATTGCCGAGTGGTACGCTTTGAAGAATGAAGCATTCAGCAAGAACATGCTGGACTTCACAAAGATGGTCAATCAGACTGGGCAGAAAGCGCCCGGTCAGATGGCGTCTCTTGTGGACAATCCGCAACAGATGCTGAGCGACATGGTGAATTCACTGACATCGAATTACATTGCACTCGGCAAGTACGCGCGTGAGGTTTACTTCGCACCTGAACTTCGCGCACTTGAGCTTGCAAATGATCTGTCGCTTGGTCGCAATCGTCTGAGCGGTATTGGCGGCAAGCCGTCTGCGCGAAATGAATACCAGCTTGCGCAAGACCTGATCATGCAGCGTAGCTCTGCATCGCCGGGTTCGCTTTACGGCGTCGCTGGAAATACGATGGACAACTTGTTCAACTCTGCTGCAACTGCTGTACTTGACAGTGGCGCAAAGTTGTTCAATTCTACACCGCACCTTGGCCGCGCAGATGCTGCGGCGATGGAGAAGTACGCAGCTAGCTATACGGAAGAACTGACGAAGCAAGGCTTCCCGAATATTGCAGAAGAAATGATGCGCAATGCGGAAGCACGCATTACTGGCTACAAAGTGCCGATCGAAGTGCGTAAGTTTGCACACTCTGTCAACGCATTTACTGCAATGATGAATCTCCAGTTGCTGTCACTCGGCAGCAGCGTGATGAACTTCGCTGGTTTGTTTGCTACAGTTCCCGGTGTGATGGCAACACTCAAGCGCAAGCCGGGCGAAGATGCAATTAGCTGGGGCGCTCGTACTGGTGGCATGGCGCATATCCTCGATGACGAAGGTGTCGCACAGCTGAATCCAGTTGCTGGACTCAAAGCTTACTACAAGCGTTTGCTTTCTGGCGATGAAGAATTGTCCGCAGCCTACAAGCTCGCAAAAGAAAAAGGTGATCTTGGCGGCAGTGGTGATTACCATGCACTCATGGATGAAGTCTTCAAAGACTCACCAACGACACGTGGTGGAGCACTCGCAAAGAAATCAGCAGAATGGCTGAATGGTATCGCAAATTGGAGCGAGGACAAATCACGTGGAATGGCTTACGGACTTGGGTGGACAATTGCACGTGAAGCTGGCGCTTCTCCAGATGCGGCTCGCGTTGCTGCACTGCAATTTGCTGATCTGGCGATTGCGAACTACTCAAGCTTCAACAAGCCTGACATCTACAAATCGGCGGTCGGAAGTGTGTTTGGTTTGTTCCAGACTTATTCAACCAACTACTGGCAGCGCCTGCTCGGGGCTGTTGAAAACAATGACATGCGCACATTGGCGACGCAGGTTGGTGCGCAAAGCTTGTTCTTCGGTCTGCGTTCGGCTCCGGGCTTTGCGCAGCTGAATGAAGCATACTCCAAGACGCACGACGGCATGGACTTTGAAGATATGCTGAGCAAGCGTCTTGGTAAAGATGGCTCGACAATTCTGCAAACTGGTGCGCTGAGCAACATGACGCGTTTGTTTGGCGGTCAGGATGGCATTGCAATGACGTCGCGTGCAAGCGTCACTGTTCCTGTTCCTGCCGCAAACATCATGGAAACACCTGCTGTGCAGATGTTCAGCAATCTTGGCACCATGGGCAAGAAGATGTACGACAGCATTAAAGCTGGCGGCGCATCACCTGAGCGCATTGTGGAGATTTTCTCTGCGTACTTCCCGCAGCGTGAAGCTGCACGTATGGCAGAAGAATATCTCGGCTACAGCGTTGACCGCAGTGGCAGAATGATTGACGTTGAAGTTGATGGAACGACGCAGGTGATGGCGTCTATTCTCGGCATGCGTACTATTGCGGAGGATGAACTGCGTCGCAACAGTTACAAGATGCGTGCTGACATGCGCGAGAACCGTGAAGCGTTCACTGAGTTGTCGCGTAATCTGCGCTCGAAATATCGCAGTGACAATGTGAGCGAGAAAGACCTTGAGGCGTTCTATACTGAGTATGTGCGCTCTGGCCGTGATCCCGCGAAGTTCCGCACTTGGCTGAAAACAACTCTTGTGAAAGATGATGTTGACGGCGAAGGCAGAATTGTTCGCGAGATTGGCAACAATGAAAAGCTGCAAAAGCTTGGAGCGTTACGCTTTGCGATGCACGAGTAGGGGCGTCACCCCTACTTATTGATCAGCAACTCAACAATCTCGTTGCGCGAACGAACCGTGCAACGAGTGCGATCAAGCACATACAATGTGTCATGCGTTTTTGTCGTGGTATTCTGCACCATCTTTGCGGTGATGTAGCCGTTGTCAGCAAGATGCCGAATAGCATTGCTGACATCTTCGTAGTTGTAGTTACCACGAAGCAGAGTGTAAAGCTCGTTCTGCATCATTCCAGTTGGCGAAGCGGCAAGCGCGTAGGTAATCAGATTGCCTGCGATGCTTGCCTTTGCTGAACCTGTCTGGCCGATTGCTTCCGGCATGTAGTATTCAGTCATTTCCAGAATGTAGTTTGAATCGATCACGTCGTCGAGTGTGATCGTCATGCTTCCGCGCAACGCTGCAAGGCACATGCACATCTTGATCAGATGCGTGTGTCGCCGTTCGACATAGCCCATGAGGCGAATGTCGGTGACGATTGGCGCATAGTTCTCATAGATGCGATCAAGCGCATTTGCTGCTTCCATCGTTTCGCCAAACTCACCATGCAGTGCGCGAACGCCGAGCATCGTGTTCTGCACTTCAACTTTGAAGTCCTCGCTCCATGAGATAGGACGCGGAACTTTGCGCTCCGGCGAACCATGCACGAAGATGAAACGTGACATGACGCCCTGACCAACTGCTTCTGCTGGCATGAGTGTTTGCAGCGTTTCAGGCGTCGCACCTGCGATCAATGAAAGCATCGGATTGTAGATGATTGTTGTTGTGTCGCGCAGCGAGTATTTGTAGACGTCTGGTGCATCCCAAAGCTCTGAGAAGAAGATGAATGTCTCAAGCTGTGCGATACCAGTGAGCGAACCAAGCTCACTTGCACAAGCATAAAGCTCATTCACGCGTGCAGCAGACTCTTCTGCTTCTGAGATGATATCGTCGCCAGATTTTGCATCAAGCGATGAATTGTTTGCTGCTGGCATACCGGATGCTTTAAGCAGTTCTGCGCTCAATGCTTCAAGCTTCTGCTGCGCATCAGCGCTTCTTGCCGCATTCGCAGAGTTCTCTTTCTTTTTCTTTGCTGGAATGAATCCAGACATAAGGCCCTGTTTGCGACCAGATGTGTCAGTTGGTGCAAACTTCAGACGTGCATCACCGAGCGTAGCAAGCGCGCGCGAAAACGAAATGCCAGTTGATTTGCGCGAACCGGGCGAACCAACAAAGCAGATGTACTGATTGGCGTAAATCTTGTGCGTGCCAAGCTCAAAGTAGCAACGCTTGCCGAGCAGTGCGCCAGCGGCTGAGATTGCGGACCAGATGACGTAAAGTGCCGGGCATTCTGTACGTTCATGCCTGCGCAGGAACATCGACAAGAAGTCGTGCTCAACTGCAAGCAGATGCGTATGCGGAGAGAACTGTTTCGTCGTTATTGACGACGTTGGATTTGCAGACGCAACGATCTGATTGCGCGACAGTGGCACAATGTTTGACTGCGTCGGAACATGCCCAACCACAGACTGTGTGATTTCAGCTCTTGTTGACGTTGTATTCTTGTCATTCGCCATTGCGATCCCCTATAAGAAAGGGCGACGCACTCGCGCACGCCGCCCGCTTGTATTCAATGCAGTGCAGTTCCGATTACGGCGCTGCGTTGATCTTCGCAGTCAGTGCGTTGATCACCTGCTGCACTTTTTCCAGATAGCACACATCGACGTTGTCCATGTCGATGTAGGCCATCGGCGCGGAACCATGAATGAACGTCGGATGCGGTTCAGGAGCCGGCTGAAAAACGATGTCAGCCGACATGCTTTCCTTCAGTCCCGGAATGCCGTAGTTGCCGATCGTCGGATTGTAGCGACCATCGGGTTCGGTGCGATACGGACCGATCAGCAGGTTCAGCGTCGCGGTGATCGCAGCGGTGATTTCAGCTTTCGCAGCAGCAGAGATCGTCTGCGTCAGCGGCGGCAGAATGTTGAACAGTTCTTCGCGCGGGACGTTGCCGGTCTGCGCAAGAGTACGGTTCTTGATGTCGAGTGTGTCGAGAGGCATAGGAAGCTTCCTTATCTAGTTGCAAGTTTTGCCACGATAGCCGCACCACTTTCCGCGGAGACATGGCGCGGCCATTTTATGCCCTTCTTTGTCCAGAAGTATGAAGCCTCTGCTTCAATCGGGACTCGGAATGCGTGACCATTGAGTATGCAGTCATGGTCCATGAGACTCAAACAGTTATTCCCAAGCTCGGGATAAGCAGTTGGAATCATGAAGCTCAATGAGTCATGCACTTGGAGAACAATGAAGCAGGCGTATTGCGCGCCCACGCGCCATCCGGCGAACCGGTTGTCTTGTTCAGAACTTCCGCTTCGTTCTGCAAGATATCGTGCAGTTTCTGTTCGTTCACGGTAGAGGGGAGATTGTCGGAGTTGGCATCCTTCTTCCGCGTAGAAGTAACGCAAGAGAGCACCGTTGATGTTTCCGGCAGTCCCTCCCTGTCCGTAAAAGCCAGAAGCAGCCCGTTGAACGTCACTGCGCTTCGATGGGTGAAGAAGGAAACGGTGAGTTCTCCCGCCGTAGCACTGAACGAGTCCACCGCTGGCGTAGATTTCATCAACGATACGCACTCGCCACTGAGCCGTAACAGGATATCTGCTGTTGTATCGCACTTGCATACGAGCACAAATTTCTTCGAGTTCTGTGCGATTGAGTCTGCTTGCATTTGGAATCCCCATAGCTGCTGCTGCTGCAACGACGGCGGGCTTGCCGACGTTGATATACATCGTCTTGTACTGCATACCGTAGTTTGAACCATGTGTCACTTTTTTGGTGATCTGGCGAACGCCGGTAATTGGATGCTCGACGAATTCGTATTTGTGCTTATCTTCCGCTGACTTCTTCGGGTCGTGTTTGCGCCATGTTACGATTTGTTCGTAAGGCGTACCGAGCACAAGTTCGCAGTGAATAGCATGTGTATCTTGATCGTTGAGTACTGTATCGATCATCACAGGATCGTTCGCAGAAAATGCAACGAAATAGTTGTCTGATTGGCCATAGTCTACTTCGACGTAGAAATAGCCCTTGTCCGCGCGGAATATTGGTCTTGCTTCTCCGGGGATATTTTGCGCATTGGTCCCGCACCAGAAAAAATGTGACTTTGATCCGCAGCGTCCCGTATAGGTTTGTGCAATTCCAAACGAGGAAAGGAAGCGCCCACGGTAGGGTTTAAGGTTGCGAACGTACTTGCCGAGATTGTTATTGGCTTGTTTGTAGTCCCATAACCATGAACAAAACCGAGCAAGATAAGGATTGTCATCGGCGAGGAAGCGAAGACGACGTTTATCAACACTGCGCGAACCGTCTTCATCCCTGCAACCGAGAACATCATAGACGAGCCATGCGACTTGGGCGTCTGAATTTGGATTGAAATCCGCGTTCCCGACTGCCGTTTTGAGGTTGTCCAATGCTGCGAAAGCGACATTCTCAAGCCTGTCACGATAGCGCGACTGCTCAGCAGTATCGATGACGAGACCGTGCATAGACATTGCGAACATTGGACCGAGAGACAATGCAATTTCTTTTGCATAGTTATCAACAGCCCATTTGTGTTCCATAAGCTCTTCTGCAAGATGGAAGTAGACGACAAGTGTGTTCCACGTGTCAAGTGCGCAATAGCGCCAATAGATTTCAAGTCCTTCGCGAGTGTAAGGGAGAGAATACTCCTTCTTGTCAGCATCATCTTCTGCCCCCTTGATGTCGTCTTTCCAGTAACGGAAATCGTCATTGTAGATCGACGCCGCAAAGCCGAGCGATTTGCGAGCATATGGATGCAGCGAGTGCATCATGTGTAGCGTATCAAGATCGTAATTGTGCGGTTCGAGACCGTAGCGGATCAGGATCGCACTGTCATAGCTGCCGTTGTGGTAGATTTTCCTCGCAGGGCACTGCTGGATTTGCTTTACAATCTCCAGATACTCGCGCAACTCTACAGCATTGAAACCAAGCCAATTGTCACAATCAGGACGCATCAGCGGCAGACAGAATGACTTTACTTCGCCATTGCTATCAATGCCAGTGTAGCCGATGCAAGAAAGATCAACAGCAACGGTCTCGATATCAGACCCAATAGCAATGCACCTGACAAGAAAGTCACGAGCACTACGGCACGCAGCAATTGTATCGCAAAGAGTGTAATCAAAACGAATACTACGGCGCAGCTTACCGCGAGAAGCACGAACAAGTCTTTGCATATCGCGAAGGAAGATGAACTCTGCGTAATCCGGGTCAGCATAATCAACACGCGGTTGCTCATAAACATCAGACACTTCAACAGGCGCAGAATATTTGCGTGTGTAGCACTTAGCAATGTCGTCAATAACAACGTATGGAACTGTAGCCACATCGTGAAAGATGCTTCCACGAAGTTTTGCCGAACTGGTCGCTTTTGCATAGAAGTGGTCTTTCAGGAGTAGTGTGTTTGTACCATCACACATCGAAACGATTGCAGTGATGTCGAAGCGTTCGACGTGATCCTGCAACCAAGCAGAGACGAGGGAATGCAAACGGAAGTCGCAAGCATACGCTTTCTTGGTGCCGGGCTTCTTCGCCCAATACTTGAACTTCTTGTTCGGCTCAACAACGACAACACGAGCTACGCCAAAACGCGACAAAGCTTGCCGTATATAGCCGTCACGATTGGTGTTCTGACCAACCGGCAAGATGATTAGGATTGCATCACGTTTTTGCATTATTGCGCCACAGCTAGGTTGTAAACTTCATGCGGGTCAAAGCCTATTCCAATTTCATATATTATGACAAACAACAAGTCACCACCATAGGCGTCGGAATTTTTATGCAGCCATTCACGCGCAGCTTGTAGATCACGCACAATGACTGTATCCTTTCCAGTGCTACGCCACGGATGCTCATATTCGATTGCAATTTGCATAGCAGCTTCTCATGTGTAACAAGTGTTGACGGCAAGTGCGGCAAGCGGCAAATTCAGTTGCGGCACGACGACCAGAGCGTAGCGAGGGCGGCGTGATGCGGCTGAATAGACGCGAAACCTATGCCGCACTTCAGTCAAACAAGGAGCAAGGTTCAAGTGAAGTGAGGCGAAGCGATGGTGAGCGCAGCGAACCGAAGATCGCAAGCCGCAACGGTTTGCGCAGCAAATCACTGGAAAGTGACGCAGTGAAACGCGTGAAACATTTCACTTGTCGTAGCGAGATAGATCGCATTTAACCTTGCGTTTTGCTGCGTGCTTTTCTGCGAGCGATGGCGGGTATTCGTCGCCCATATTCAACTCGCTTGTGATGTGCCACTTCCCGCAAGTCATACAGCACCAGATGTGTTCAACTTGTGTGTCATTCACATCGAACACACGACGCAGGAAGTAGCACGCATTTGCATTGCGATGATCGATAATCGCTTTGCGTTCTTTGTCGCTAGAGGGACGAAACCTTCCTGACATACTCATTGCGGCCTGCGCAACTGCTTGCGGTTCCGGCGTTGTAGAGATAGAGCGCGCCTTCAAATGTTCCGCACTTTTTCCTTGCGATCGCATAGTACCTCGCAGAGTATTTCAGGTTGATGTGCCCGATTAGCAGTTGTGAGCAATCGCCAGTGAAGCCGACGCTACGTGCAGTTGCGCATTTAATCTGCCCAAATCCATACTCACCATGCGCGCCGCGAACGTCAGGACGGAATGCACTCTCATGCGCAATGATTTTAACGAACTCGTCATGTGGTACGCCGGCTTCACGTGCTGCATCAATTGCCAATTTCGCATACATCAGTTTTTCTTCTGAACTGATAGCGCGCAGCTTCGGCACTGTCGGCGAGATTGCGCATCCACTAGATGAAAGAGCAATCACAAAGGATGAAACCAAAGCGGCGTTTGTTCGGGTTTTGGTGTTCACGAGACGCATCGGTCAAATCCTGTGTAGCATTTCCCCAATTCACATGCACACGGTCAATGCGAAGCTTTGCCGTCTGTCCGGGAATGAGAATGTTGAAACGAAAAGTCTGCGATGGCAGTACGCCAGCACCTGCTGTGATCGGTACGTCTTCGATCACACCACTTGCAATCTGCTGCATCACAGAGATTGGAAGTTGCAGATTGACATTCTCAATCATGCGATCATTTTCGAACACACGACAGACAAGAATGCCGTGATCTTGTGCGACAGGTTGCGCGCAATAGAATTGCGCATTTGTCTGATGTTGCGATGACATGTTGGTCTCCAAATGCATACGCAGGAGTAGCGAACTACTCCTGCGTTGCAGTCATTGCGGATCAGATATCGGTGCCGCTTGCGACGAACTGCGTTGCGAAACGATCTTCCTGCAACATACCGAACATGCCGCCATTGCGATCGATTTCCGAAAGCTTCTGATCAGGGTTCTGCTTGTTGGGACGGTAGACGATCTTCGCCTGAACGCGCTTGCCGGTGATCATGCCGATTGCAGCAGGGAACTGGAACTGCGAAGAGCCGAACGCTTCCTTGTATTCCGCGCTGTTTTCCTTGATGCCGCAAAGCTGCAATACGCGCGCTTTCAGTGTGCCGAGACTGTCCTTCGTGAGACCGACAATTGCGCCGGTTTCCTTGTCGAAAACGTATTCGGCGTAATCGGTTTCCATGTGATTGCGGCCGAGCAGGTCTTCGGGCTTGCCATCGAATGCAGAATCATCGATGGAAATGACTGCATTCACCTGAAGCAACAACTTGCCCTGCATATACAGCTTCTTGCCGCCCTTGTCGTCGAGCTTTTCCTGCGGAACAAACTCATACGATTTCACGATAAAATCGTAGCGACCTTTCGGAAGTCCGCCGCCAGTGCGTGCTTTGACTTCGTTCATGTCCACTTGGGACAGAAATTCCATCGGATTGAATGTCTGCGACATGTAGCGTTCCTTAGTGTTGTGGCCATCTGGCCTGTGATGATAGTTATGCACCTAGAGGATTACGTCAACCCTCTTATTTCAGCGTAACTTTTGTTCCCAAAAGCGGCGCGCTGAGAGTTCCCGCAGTTGCTGGTGCTTTCGACTTGTCGAAGAACGCACGTGCTTCTGCTGGATTCATATACGTGATAAACTCATCACGTTTGTGGTCAGGAGCCGGCACAAATACGCCAGCTTTCTTGACGAATGCAGGGAATTGCATGTCGTCAAATTTGAATTCACCGGGTTCGACAATGCGACCGCCACCATCGCGGCTTTCGCTTGCAGATGTTGAGATCATGAACTGCGGTTTGCCCATCATATCTTTGACGTAGAAATATAGCACGTCATCAAAGAATGCAGGAATGCCGGAGGCGCTGTTGCCGGAGAAGCTGATCAACTGCGTTCGTGTACGCTTCGTTTCAGTACCGTTGACTTTGAGTTTGCGATCAAAGTACTGCTCATGGCCGATGACGCATTTGTGCGCAGCAAGACCGCGCCAGCACATCAGCATGTTGTTGAGAATCTGATTGCCGTGACCGTAGTCCGTCCATTCCAGCTTCTTCGCTTCGTCGAACGTAACGCCCATGTCCTTGAAAATCTTGCCGCGCAGTGAGTTAACAAGCGCAGTCCAACTGTCGAGGATAAGGAATGTTGAGTTGGTAAGATGACGCGGCTGGATGCGAACATATGTGTCATCATCGATGACGCCAGAGACCGAGATAATCTGCATACGCCGACGCTCTGACCAGATGAAGTCTGGGCGCTTGAACATGCAACCGATAAATTCCATCGCTGAAAAACGCTCAGCACTGTCTGCGATCGGGATTACATGAATGCGCTTGCGCGCTTCTGCTGGCAGTTGCTTGAGCACCACGCTGCCATCATCACAATCAAGGATGATAGTTGTGTAACCAGCGACTGCGGCTTGGCCGGCCCATGTCGTCTTGCGCGCTTTTGCTGTTCCGTAGAGCAACAAATTCATCGCCATCGTGCTGGATTGGTAATCATCGAATTGCGGCATTGCGCTTTTCCTTTGCTGGTCTGTACAATGTGCAAGTCGCTACGACTTGTCGCGGCGGGCGATAATCTCCATCATCGGAATTCTCGACGACGACACTGTGTTCTGCGGAACAAATTAAGCAACGATAACTCACTCGTTTTTCGTCACCACCAACACGCTCAGTGCTATTGTAGCGCCACATACATTTAACTTCACTCATTGTTATTGCCTCAGTGAACTTGGCGAATGTTACCGCTATGCGGGACACATGGAATGCCAAGCAAGTGGAACTGCGCGTCCACATGCGACCAGAAATGCAACATTTCACCGGGTTCAACACCGTGAACAAGCGCAATTGACTTGAACAGTTCACGGTAGTTGACTTCTTGATTATGTTCGCCTTCAAGCTCACGAACACGATTAGGATTTTCGTGCATGTCGTAAATGTGCCGCGCAGTGATTGCGTAGTGCATCAAGGCGTAACATTCTTTGCACGCAGACAACTTGCCACCTTCAAGCAGAGTCCACTTGGAGTACTCAGGCGCTGCGTAGTAGATTGTGAGCTTGCTCATGTCAACCCGCTGAAATCGATGGTGAGGATCAGATCATGCCGTGAATGATCTTGAAGATTGTCTTGCCGACGCTCTTCAAGTGCATCAGGGTTCATCGGCGTGAATGCTTCACGGCGAGTGCGAAGCTGCTCAATCTCGCATTTATCGGCAAGGAAACAATTGCGTCCCCAATCGATGCAAGATTTGCCGTAGCGCGGAAACTCGCCCTTTGCTGCGAATTCTTCGATCATGCGCACGACAAGCTCTGTCTGCGAAGCCCATGCGCGTAGATCAGATTGACCGCGCAGAAACTCAAGCGGCTCAGCACGTGGCTCGATAAGATCAAGATACGCAAGAGTGTAGTGCGTGTTGAACGACACAATATCATGCGCAATTGTCTTGCCGCCGCGCGGATCGAAATCAGCAGCACTCTGCATCAGCTGCGCAATAAAGCCATACGGCACAAGCTGAAGAGAGTGGCGATACTTGAGCGGATTTGTCTTGTCATCGCGATGATTTTTGAGATCATGCGGCTCAAATGTGCCGTATCGTGTGTCGTACATCATCACGTCAACAAAGCCACCATACCAGATGTTGAGCTTTGTGCATGTGAGATTGAAACGGAAGTTTGTTTCAATCGCAGGCCGACCGTCAATCATTGCGACTTGCAGATGCGGACGTGAGTCATAGAAACGAATGATTTCATCAAGTGTGATAAGGCAATTCTCGATGAAACGCTCTTTCTGATACGCTTTCGCTTCACGCTCTGCTTGATAGTCAAACTTCTCCATCAGCTTGTAGATGGCAAGTGAGCGATTGCGTGTGCGCATGTATTCCTGCCATGCAGAGTGCATTGCAGTACCAGACGCAAGCGTGAGATTGCGTTCTTCTCGCATAGGAAGCTGGCAAGACAGAATACGATCCATCTCGAACTTGCGCGGACACGCCATGAACGCATTGATTGTCGAATACGACAAACGCAGTCCCGGCATATCTTTGTTATCTGGATCAAGTTCCGGATAATTCGTGCAAGCGCGATCGAATGCAGTTCCGGGAATACGACCATGTGTTGCGTTAGCTACCATGATTCACCGTTGTCCATGTTGCTGCTGGTGCGATTGCATTCAGCGCAGTCAGCAGTTGTGCTTGTGTGAGCGGCGATGACTGTTCCATGAAGCTGCCATGGCCTTCAACAGTGAAGGTACGGTGCACGATGAAAAGCCAGCCAGCAGTTGCATTGTCATAGTAACGAGCAACGTTCCACGAGATAAGCGTTTGCGTACCATCAGGAATGCTCGGTGAGCAAGGATTGCAGTTGCACATGTGGATTAAGCCTTCTTGTGTTTGCTGAGCAAAGCAGCAAGGTTGATGCCACCTGTTTGCGCAGGCGATGCAATCACCGGCGCAGGTGCTGGTTTCTTCGGCGCATTGCCGGCAAGATCGCCAAGACCACCTGCGCCAGCGAGACCATCGAGTGAGAACGCATCAGCAAGCGCATTCGCAGCTTCTGACTTCGCAGTTGTCTTGACTGCGCGCTCATTCTTGGTGTCGGCAGTTGCGCGTGCTTTGTATTGCGCACTCTCTGTAATGACACGAACGAGATTTGCGAAGTCCTGTGGCTCAATGAGCGTGTTCAGATGCGGATGCTCGCGGATTGTCATGCCGATATCGCGTACAGCATCTGAGACAGGAATTGCATACTTCGGATCAGCAAGTGCTGCTGAAAGATGATCCATCGACTTGCGAAAACGCGTGACGAGTTGCTGATCATCAGATGTCATGGGCGC
>Ga0075163_10005712_pt1 | contig 16535 bp, 12 predicted proteins | sample JI1023141ADNA_FD_71478 | JGI IMG/M metagenome (GOLD analysis project Ga0075163, IMG submission 71478) | Wastewater effluent complex algal communities from Wisconsin, to seasonally profile nutrient transformation and Carbon sequestration -... | ecosystem: Engineered > WWTP > Effluent > Algae...
CGAGAGACTCCTCGTCGATCAACTTCATCCGCAGTTGTACCTATGGCTTCGGCGTCCTGTACACGAGTCTGACCTTCCGATTGACTCGCATGGGATTGATGAAGGGGCGGATCTTCACTCCCCGACGATCCGCCACGCGCGCCGCCAGCCCCGCGGCCTAGACCACCTTCACGATGACGAGCGTCACGTCATCGTTCGCGAGGTGCTGCTTCGCCCAGTTGCGGAGCGTGCGTTCCATCTCCTTCGCGATGTCCGCGGAAGTTTTGCCGCCGTGCTTCATGACGAGCGAGGCGAGGCGCGCGCTGCCGAACTCCTCCTTGCCGTTCCACGCTTCGGTGACGCCGTCCGAATGGAACACGAAGACATCCCCGGACTCGATGGGGATGGTGATCTCGTCGTATTCGGCATTGTCGAAGAGCCCCAGAGGTGTGCCGGGCAGCTGAATCGGACGGGCCTGCTTCGTGGCGGCGCGGTAGTGGATCGTGTAGGGGAGACCCGAGCAGGCAATCCGCACTTCATTCGCCTGGAAGTCGAACAGGGCGTAGGTGAGGGCGCAGTAGAAGCCCTCGACGGCGCGCCGGATGAGCGTCCGGTTCGCGCGGAACAGGATTTCCTTCGGGGCCGCGCGCTGGAAGGCACGGGCGCGAATGGTGCCGGACGTGAAGGCGCCGAAGAGGGCCGCAGGCACGCCCTTTCCCGCGACGTCTCCCACGCAGATCCCGAGACGATGCTCGTCGAGGTCGTAGAAGTCGAAGAGGTCGCCGGCGAGTTCGCGGGCGGGGATGAAGTGGGCAGAGGCATCCCAGCGGGCTCCTTTGGGCGACTCTTCCGGGAAGAGCCCCTCCTGGATCCGCTGGGCGATCGCGAGTTCCTTCCGGTACCGCTTCTCCCGCTTGCTGATGTCCTCGTACAGGCGCGCGTTCTCGACGGCGACCGCGATCTGTGCCGCGAGGGGCGTCAGGACCTTGATGTGTTCATGGGTGAAGCGGTTCAGTTCCCGCGACTCGAGGTCGAAGACGCCGACCACGCGGCCCTTGTGGACGAGCGGCATCACCAGCTCGGACCGCACGTCCGGTTCCCCCGCGATGTAGCGCGGATCGAGCCGCACGTCGCCCACGATCACGGGCTCCTTGGAACTCGCGGCGGCTCCGGTGAGACCATCGCTCAGGGCGATGCGGCGGCGCGGGGCGATCGACGCCATCTGCCGCGAGGTCTTGAGCACCAGTTCGTTCGCCTTCTCGTCGACGAGGAAGATCGCGAACATCTCGTAGTCGACGACGCGGTGCACGACCTCGGCCACGTGGTCGCACAGCGCGTCGAGCTCGAGGATCGACGCCATCTCCTTGCCCGCCTCGTACAGCATGGCGAGGAGCCCCGCGTACCAGCGCGCGTCGCGGTGCAGAGTCGCGTTCTCGATGGCGGTCGCGAGGTTGCCCGCGATCATGTGCACGAGGGCGACGCCGCGCTTGCCGAAGGTGCGGCTCTGGTTCGCCTCGAGTCCAAGGACGCCCACGAGCTTGCCGCTCTTGATCAGGGGCTGGGTGAGCACATGGGTCGTCTCATGGAGGCGGACGAGCGCCTCACTCCGATCGACCGACTCCGTGACCTGCGCCCCTCCCGTCGCCGGGTTGTAGAGAGCCCGCGGCTCGCCGGCGCTGTGTGCGACGTTCAGCCTCCCTTCCGGATCCACCAGATAAAGGACGAGCGCTTCGTACTTGACGAGGCTGCGCAACTGCTTGGCGATGGCCGGCAGGAGGACTTCGGGGTCGAGTTCCGATTCGATCCGCGCGACGGCGGGAAGGATCTGCGCTACTTCTGACTCGGTGAGGGTTTCGCCGTCGTTTGGACTCGCCACAAGAAGGGCAATGCTACCGCCCCGACGAGAACCGTCCGCAAGGATAAACTGACCCCGCCCATGAATCGCCCGCAGAACCCGCTTTCTGGTGAGGCGGCTTGAGGCCAGGCGAAGACTTGCCCCCGGCCTCGGGCCCCAGCTCGATGAGCCCGACACCCGACCCCTTTCGAGCAGGGAAACCGCAATACCGCCCCGATGTGGATGGTCTTCGCGCCGTGGCCATTCTGGCCGTTCTCGGGTTTCACGCGTTCCCGGAGCGGGTTCCGGGAGGTTTTGTCGGCGTGGACGTCTTCTTCGTTATCTCGGGCTTTCTCATTACCGGGATCCTTCTGGACGGCTTTGCAGCGCGAAGCCTGACGCTTGCGACCTTCTATGCACGTCGGGTGAGGCGGATCTTCCCCGCGCTCGTGCTCGTAGCCTTCGCCTGCGGAGTGGCGGGCTGGTTCCTCCTCCTCCCGGATGAGTACGCGCAGGTGGGCAAGCACATGGCGGCGGGGCTCGCCTTCGTTTCGAATCTCGCACTCTGGCGCGAAGCGGGCTACTTCGACTCCGCGAGCGAAACGAAGCCCCTCCTGCACTTGTGGTCGCTGGGGATCGAAGAACAGTTCTACCTTCTGTGGCCGCTGCTCTTGATTGGTGCCCGGCGACTCGGCCTGCGGCGTTTGATCGCTCCGGTTGTCCTCCTCGGTCTGGCATCCTTCCTTCTGGGTATCTTTCTGCTGGCGCCCAGCCCAGCCGCGGCTTTCTACCTTCCCTTCGCCCGGTTCTGGGAACTGATGGCGGGCGCCCTCCTCAGCTGCATGCAGCGGGAACGACCGCTCGCGCCGATTGCGGCACGCTCCCGGTTTCAGTCCTTCCTGAGCCATGCCCTCTCGTTAGCGGGCCTGAGCCTCGTACTTGTCGCGACTTTCGCTCTCGACCGCGACACACCCTTCCCGGGCTGGTGGGCATTGACGCCCGCCGCTGGCGCGTTCCTGATGGTGCTGGCTCGCGACTCATGGTTCAACCGCCGCGTTCTCGCGAGTCCCCTCCTCGTCCACATAGGCCTCATCAGCTTCCCGCTGTATCTGTGGCACTGGCCCCTGCTCGCGATGGCCAGAGTCACCCTCGGACAAGTACCTCCGCCATCGATCCGCCTGGCTCTCGTCGCGGCGGCCTTCCTGGCCGCGGAGCTGACGTACCGTTTCGTCGAGAGGCCGTTCAGAACGGGTTCTGGGAGCGTGCGCCTTCTCGCTGCCGCCGCCCTTCTGGTCGCTGCCGCAGGGCTCGCCATACGACAGAGCTACGGTTTCGGCTTTCGCTTCGATGAAATCGAGGCGGTGAAGGACCTCAGCTACGTGCAGCAGTGGGGGCGCAATGCGGCCACGCAGGCCCCCTGTTTGCCGCCTCACGAGGATTGGCGGGAGCCGACCTGCCGCCTGTCAATCGCAGGGCATCCGCGCGTGGCGTTGTTTGGCGATTCCCACGCCCAGCATCTGTTTCCCGGCCTCGCCGACCAGGCCCCTTCAAGGTCATTGCTGTTGCTCACCATCCCGGGCTGCCCTCCTGTGAGCGGCATCAGCCTTGCGATGACGACGGGGGAGTGCCGCCGCCGGTCGGAGCAGGCACTCTCCGCACTCCTCGCTCAACCCGGCATCCAGACGGTCATGCTGGCCTTTCAGAGCGCCTATCTGAGCGATACGGCCTTTACGGCCGACTACGTGGCGAAAGGGCAACGCGCCGCGACAATGTCGATTCCCGGCGTTCGCTTCACGTCCCGTGAAGATGTCTTTCTGTTCGGTCTTGAATCCACCGTCCGCACACTCGAGGCTGCGGGCAAGGAAGTAGCCATTCTGCTGGATACCCCGGAACTTCCGTTCTCTCCCCGCGACTGCCTGCGTCGCCGGCTTCTGGGCTTCGGCGGCTTGAGCACGGAGTGCGTTCTTCGCACCGACGTCGTGCGGGAGAGACAGCGCGCGTATCGCGAAGTCGTCCTCAGGCTCGTTGCGCGGCACCCGCAGATCGGGGTCTTTGATCCAATCCCGGTCCTCTGTCCGGATGACACGTGTCGCTATCAGGACAGCGAGGGGTTGCTCTTCCGAGACTCCCATCACCTCAGCCTCCGCGGGAGCACGTTGATTGCCAGGAGTCTCCACCAGTGGGCGGGCCGCACCCGCGTGGAGACCGGAAAGCCCGGATTAGACTCGTCGCATCCATGAGTCTCCCGTCCCTGCCCATCGAGATCGAAGGCATCAAGAAGATCCTTCCGCATCGGCACCCCTTCCTCTTCGTCGATCGCATCACGGAACTCGAGCCGGACAAGCGGATCGTCGGCATCAAGAACGTCACGTCCGACGAGCGGTACTTCATCGCCGGCCCTGGCGGCATCCCGGTGCTGCCCGCCTCGATCCTCACCGAGGCCATGGCCCAGGTGGGCGCCGTCCTCGTTCTCTCGAAGCCGGAGAACCGGTCGAGGCTCGTCTACTTCATGGGCATCGACCGAGTGCGCTACCGGCGCCCGGTCCGGGCCGGAGATACGGTGGAACTCGAGGGCATCGTGATCCGCCTCCGCGCGAAGATGGGCTCGTTCCGCGGGGTGGCGCGGGTCGATGGCGCGGTGGTCTGCGAGGGCCAGATGACTTTCGCGCTCGGAGACGCCGTCCCTGAAGTCCAGGCCTAGCCACACCCGCGTCGTCAGCCTCCCACGCGCCCTCTCGAAGCTGGGGTTGTGTTCGCGCAGCCAGGCCTTCGAGGTCATCGCGGCGGGCCGCGTGGCCGTCAACGGCAGGATCTCCACCGACACCACGCGTCGCGTGTCGCTCGATGCTGATTCCATCGCCATCGATGGTCGTCCAGCCGCGCCCGCGCGCGAACCCATCGTCCTCGCGCTCCACAAGCCCGTCGGCTACGTGACGACCCGCTCGGATCCTCAAGGGCGACGGACGGTGTACGACCTGCTTCCGGACCTGGATCGGTTCGTGTTTCCCGTCGGGCGGCTGGATCTCGAGACGTCGGGGTTGCTGATCGTGACCGATGACCATCGTCTCGGAGAGCGTCTCACCAATCCCGACAGTCATGTGCCCAAGACCTACGAGGCCACGGTCGATGCCGTTCCGGATGCGCCGGCCCTCGAGTCTTTGCGCCTCGGCCTCGATATCGGCCGAGGGGAGCGCACGCGTCCGGCGCGTGTGGAGCTTCTGCAAGGCGGCGACGCTCCCGCGCGTCTCGAGATCGTCATCGAAGAGGGCCGCAACCGGCAGGTACGCCGGATGATCGCGGCCACGGGCCTCTCGGTCCTTTCTCTCTCTCGGGTCGCGATCGGCAACTATCGGCTTGGGACACTCGCCTCGAGTCAGTGCGTCCGGCTGGCCCCGGCCGAGGTCTCCCGCCTTCTCGAACGGACGCCGGTCTAGCCTCATGGGAATCTTGAATCAACAATGGCCTCGCCCATGGTGGTTTCCAGGACCGCTTCTGCGCGCCTACGGTCTCGTGGCCCTCGGCTTCATCGGGCACCTCATCCGGATCTCGCGCGATCCGTGGACGCACGTGTGGCGAATGCCCGGCCGAAGTCTCTTCCTTCTCTTGGTCCAGGCTCTGCCCCTGGCCTTCATGTACCTCGTCGCGTGGGCTCTTCTCGGGCGCTGGATCTCTCGACCGGCGCCCCGCCTGATCGCCCGCTGGGTCCTCGGAAGCGCGGTTCTCGCCTTCTGCGTCTTCGACGGAGCCTACGCCTCGTATGCCGATCGGCATCTCCTCGAGGCGGGGCAGCTCTCATTCCTGTTTCGTGAGGGTGCGTTTTGGGCTTCCGGCGTTCTTTCGATCCGCCTCCTGGCCGCGATGGCGCTCCTGCTCTCCGCGATCGCGTGGCTCCTCGTCTCCCGGATCCCGGATGTGCCGCGCCCCGTCCCGTACCTCGCCGTCCTCGGCAGCGTCGTCTTCGTCCTTGTCGTCGATCTTGCAGCGCTTTTGAGTGTCTCGGGCGCCCGGCGGGATCTTTACGCGTTCGCCATCAGCGGGAATCCGCTCCATGGATTGTCTTCGTTCGCCCGCGATCTGGCTCTTGGCGCTCGCCCCGGGGTGCGCACCCAAGTCCGAGGACTCGTTCCCCTTCGCGAGCTCGTGCGTCCAGGGCTCCCACAGGCGCCATCGCGCGCTTTCGTCGAGCCGCGCCTGATCCTCATCGTCCTCCTCGACGGATTCCGGGCGGACTTCCTGACCCCGGACCGAGCGCCCGCTATCTCCCGGCTGGCCGCGGAGAGAGGCGTCATCCTGGAGGACTACTACACGTCCTACACCGGGACCGACCGGTCGGTCTACTCGCTCCTCTTCTCCCGTCATCCCTTCTTCGCGGACCAGACATTCAAGATGGGAACGAGACCCGTGGCCCGCTGGATCGGTCTTCTGCGTCGTCGTGGATACAAGGCGGAAGCCTTCCAGAGCAATCCCGAAACCTACCGGTTCCTGCCTCTTGTCTACCAGTCGTTCGACGCCGTCCACTACGGAACCGCCAACACGGATCCGATTGGCTCCGATGCCGCCATCATCCGGTCCCTCGAAACCCGCATCCTTCAGATGAAGCCCGAAGATCGACTGTTTGCCTTCGTCCTCCTGCACTCCACCCACTTTCCGTACAAGGGCGAGCGGCTGGGTTCGCCTACCGACAACTACACAGCCGCCGTCCGCTATCTCGACGAGCAGGCCGGCGCCTTCCTTCGGCGTCTCAGCGATCGGGGCGAGAGCTTCCTCGCCTTCGTGGGGGGGGATCACGGAACGCTCCTCGGCGAGTGCGGCAAGGCTGGCTATTCCGCCATGCATTCCTACACGCTCCACCCCGCGATGGCCGCCATAGGCTCGCCAGACACGGCCCCCGCGCTGGAGCGGCTGCGGGAGATGAGGCAGTCGATGGTCCTGCCACAGTCCCTTCTTCCGCTCGTGCTTGACCCGAGCCCCTGGCCGCCTCGGCCGAAGTCTCCCGAGATGCAGTGGAATCTCGCGGTGTCGGCCGGAGTGGCGGGCCTCGACGCGCCTATGACCGCACACAATTCGGCCGGTGACGCGATGCGGGTCGAGCTTGGCCGGGGCGCCGCCATCTGGCAATGCGGCCGCCTGGATGACTGCAGCGAGTATTCAGCTTCGGCGTGTCGTCCGGACTTTCTCGCGGGGGCGGGCGACGCCCTTCTGAGGCTTCAAAAACCGGACGCGCCTCTTTCGCGCCCGCCCGCCCGCTGATGGGAGAAGGCCACCCCCGGGCCGAGGGCCGCGCCGTCCGTGAGCCCTGCCTTACCGGATGTACCCGAGCGCGCGGAGTCGCTCGAGGGTAGCCGCATCGGGACCCGCGCCGCCGACCCCGTGCCGCGCTCCGGCGATTGCGGACAGGGGCGGCACCGCGCCGTTGCCCCGCAGCAGCGCGTCCCGCACGGCTTTCGCCCGGTCGGGCTCGATCTGAAGCAGGTTTCGCCTTTCCCCGGGGTCGGAACGCAGGTCGTAGAGCTCTTCATCGACGGTCGTCTGCACGAGCTTCATTCGATCTTCGTAGAGGGCTCGAATCACCGGACCGCGTCTCGCGGACGCGCAGGAGCTGGCGTCGAGCGCAGAAAACCAGTGCTCGGCGGAAGGTCCGGAGCCATCCGCCGCGAGGGCGTGCACAAATGACTTCGGGTCACGCACGCCTCCGGTTCCCTCGAGAATCATCGAAGGGATCTGCTGGAGGCTCACCGCGGCGTCTGATACCAGGGGCGCCGTCTGTCCGGGGAGACGCACCAGAAGCGGGACGTGCAGCAGTTCCTCGTAGAGCGAGTTGCAGTGTTCAAAGCACCCATGCTCTCCGAAGCCCTCGCCGTGATCCGACGTGATGATCACGAGCGTGTTCGAGCCGAGGCCGCGTTCCTCGATCCACGCGGTGAGCCGCGCGAGCTCGCGGTCTATGTATGTGATCTCGGCGTCGTACCGTGCGACATCTTCACGTTCATGGCGATCCCCGGGCGAAGGCCTCCTGCGGTAGGGCGTGTGCGCGTCGAAGTAGTTGACGAACAGAAAAAACGGCGCAGCCTCTTCCTTGCGAATCCACGCGATGGCCTGGTTCGTCACTCGCGCCGCGTCGAGCCCCTTCACCATCTCCCCGCGAACCAGCGCGGGCCGGGCGCGGGAGGCGGCGGAGAAGACCACCGGGACGAAGCCGTACTCACGCCACGGGCGTGACCTGTAGTCGTCGAATCCGCGCGCCAGTCCGGTCCAGGGGCTCAGATACGCCGTGTTCGCGACGATCGCGCCCGTCCTGTAGCCGCGCTTTTGCAGCGACTCCGCGATCGTGGGCACGCCGGAGTCGAGAGGGTCGTCCGGTGTCGTCGCATCCGCCGCATTCGGCCCGACGCGAGGGACCCGGTGCGCGCCGTGCTGTGAAGGGAGCAGTCCCGTGAACATGGATGCATGGGACGCGAGCGTGTAGGGCGCCGTCGAATGGGCAAACGTGAACCGCGTCGCGCGGCGGGAGAAGGTCTCGAGATGCGGGGAGGTCGGCCTCGGGTAACCGTACACCGACAAATGATCGGCGCGCACCGTGTCGAGGACGATCAGCACGACATTGGGGCGCGAGAGATCGGCCCCGGTGATTCCTGGCGAAGCACGGGGCGTCCATGGATCGGGTGCTGCGACGAGTGCCATCCAGCCGAGCCAGGCGAGCAGGCCTCCGAGGGCCGTCGGAACCGAGCCGACGCGGTTCACGAATGCCGCCAGCGCGGACGCCGGGAGCGCCGCCGCGCCGATGAGGACGACGAGCGAAGCCGCGATGCCCGTCAGGCGAAGCGGGCCCGCCTGTTCAAGAACCGCGAAGAACGCACCCCGGTCCATGGACCGCAGAGCGACCGACAGGACGACCACCGCGGCGGCAACGAGGCACTTGCGCGCCAGGGCCCACGCGGCGGCCCCGTCTCGGGCCGTCCTTGTCGCCATGAAGATGATCATCCCGAAGGCCCCCCAGCGGACTGCCGGCGCCCAGCCCGCTCCCGCCACCATCCCCTCGTAGGGACTTCTCAGAGCCAGGGGCGCGAACACCAGCAACAGAAGGAAACCGCGACGGAAGCGATCCGCGTCTGCGAGGCGTCCCATCGCCCGCGCCGCGCCGCCCGCAACCAGCCCCGTTCCAAGCCCAAGCAACAGGTCGAAGGCGAGGATCAGCAGCCCGTCGATTCTTGGCGCCCACCCGAGAGAGAACACGGCCATGCACTCGACGAGCCCGAGCGCGAGTCCCGCGATCGCCCCGTCTGCGAAGGCGCGCTTCACCGCGGCCGTGGGGTGTAGTGCTGGGTGCCGCCGGTGAGCGATCGCAACTGGCGCAGCAGATCGTCCACGTCCTCGGGCCGTTTCGAGAAGTCGACCGATTCCGTGTTCACGACGAGCAGCGGCGTCTCGTCGTAGTGGAAGTAGTAGTGGCTGTAGGCCTGCCCGAGCTCGGTGATGTAGTCGCGCGCCATGCCGCGTTCTTCGGGCCGACCTCGACCCTGGATGCGCCGCATCAGCACCTCCGTGGGGGCCTGGAGGTAGATGACGACGTCCGGCTTTGGAAGCCCCTCGGCGAGGGCGGCGTAGAGCTTCTCGAAGATCAGCAGATCCGAGTCGTCGAGGTTCAGATACGCGAACAGCCGACTCTTCTCGAATACGTAGTCGGCGACCAGGGTGTCGGCGAAGAGCTTCCGCTGCACGAGTTCGCGCTGCTGGCGGTAGCGCGAGAGGAGGAAGAAGAGTTCGGTCTGGAACGCCGAGTGCGGCTTGCCCTCGTAGAACGGCTTGAGGAAAGGGTTCTCTTCCCACTCCTCGAGGACCTGGGTGGCGTCGAGCCGACTGGCAAGGGCTTCCACCAGAGTGGTCTTCCCGACGCCGATCACGCCCTCGATGGCGATATAGCGGAACTTCATGCCTGCTTCTGGCATTCTACGGGTGTTCATTCGCGTCCATCGACTCGCCCCTTGCGAGATCTCATGTCGCGGCAGGGAAGGCACGTTCCTCAAATGGCTCGAAAACCCGAAGGCGACAAGCGGCGCAAGATCCTCGAAGCCGCGATCGGCGTGTTCGCGCAGAAGGGATACTTCCAGTCTCGCATCAGCGACATCGCGGGTTCGGCCGGCGTCGCCGACGGCACGATCTACCTCTACTTCAAGAACAAGGAGGACATCGTGGTTTCGCTCTTTTCCGATGTTCTCCAGAGGCATCTGGCCCGGGCGCGCGAGGAGATCGCGAGTGTGCGCACCCCGAGGCAGAAGCTGCTTGCGATTGCCCGGCATCAGCTCACGGCTCTGAGCGAGCGGAAGGACGTGGCGATGCTCTTCCAGACCGAGTTGCGCCAGGCCACACTCTTGAAGCGCATCTCTTCCGAAGAGCTGCGGGGCTATTTCGATCTGCTTTCGAAGGTCATCGAAGAAGGCCAGAAGACCGGGGTCTTCCGGCCCGAGATCCCGAGGAGCCTGGTGGTGCGCTCCTTCTTCGGCGCGCTCGACGAACTCGTCACTTCGTGGATACTCTCCCCCACCCACTACAATCTTGTCGATCTGGCCGAGCCCGTCACCGACCTGTTTCTGGGCGGCCTCGCACCCCGTGGAGCGCGCACGTGACCGAGACCCTCGCCGAAATCTTCTACAACTCCGTCGATACCCATCGCAAGCCCGACCACCTCAAGGTGAAGAAGAAGGGGGCGTGGACCCCTATTTCCTCCGACGAGTTCCGCACCGCGGTCGAGGAAGTGGCGGCAGGTCTCGACGCCCTCGGTCTCAAACCCCTCGACCGCCTCGCGATCCTCGGAGAGAACCGGCCCGAGTGGGCCTATACGGATCTCGCGACGCTTTGTCTGCGCGGCACCGTGGTCACGATCTACCCGTCGCTCCCCGCCGGCCAGATCCTCTACATTCTCAAGGACAGCGGGGCGAAGGTCGTCGTCGCGTCCAACCAGACTCAGGCCGAGAAGATTCTCTCGGTGAAGGCGGAGGCCCCCGAACTCCAGCACGTCATCGTCATGGATGACGCCGCCGTGTTCGGGACCAAGCCGCTCTCGGGGGTCCGGGAAGCGGGCCGTCGCGCGCTCGCCGTCGACAAGGATCAGATCCGCCGCCGTGCCGCCACGGTGCGACCGGATGACCTCGCGACACTCATCTATACCTCGGGCACGACCGGAGATCCCAAGGGCGTGATGCTCACGCACGCCAACATCGGATCGAACGTCGCCGTGTGCGCGAAGGCGATCTTCTCCCTGCTTGGCCCCACGGACTCGGTGCTTTCGTTCCTGCCCTTGTGCCATGTCTTCGAGCGCATGGGAGGCCAGTTCGTGATGCTGAAGCGCGGCGTCACCATCGCCTACGCCGAGTCCTTCGATACCGTGCCCCAGAACCTGCTCGAAATCCGGCCCACGATCCTCGTCTCGGTGCCGCGCCTCTACGAGAAGATCATGGCCCGCGTGCGCGACAAGGTTGCGACGGCGCCCGTGTTCCGCCAGAAACTCTTCGCCTTCGCCGAGAGGACCGGGCGCGCGCGCTTCATGGCGCAACAGCGAGGCGAGACGCCGTCCTTCTGGCTCAACCTCAAGTACCGGATTGCCGACAAGCTGGTGCTGTCCACCGTGCGCGCGGGCGTGGGCGGCGCCATCCGCCTCGCCGTCTCCGGAGGCGCCGCCCTCCCGAAGGAGATCGGCATTTTCTTCGGCTCGATGGGCCTGCCCATCCTCGAAGGCTACGGCCTCACCGAGACCTCGCCCGTGATCTCCGTCAACACGCCCACGGCGAATCGACAGGGCAGCGTCGGCAAACCCATCGAAGGGATCGAAGTGAAGATCGCCGCCGACGGCGAGATCCTGAGCCGCGGTCCGCACATCATGCGCGGCTACTTCAACAAGCCCGAGGCCACAGCCGAAGTCATCGACCGCGAGGGCTACTTCCACACCGGCGACATCGGTCGGATCGACGAGGACGGCTACCTCTACATCACCGACCGCAAGAAAGACCTCATCGTCACTTCGGCGGGGAAGAACATCGCGCCGCAACCCATCGAGAACGTGCTCAAAACGCATCCGCTGATCACCGAGCTCGTGATGGTGGGCAACGCGCGCAACTTCCCGAGCGCGCTCGTGGTCCCGAACTTTGCGAACCTGACCCGAGCGGCGGCCGAGCTCGGCGTTCCCGAAGAGCCGCGCGACGTGATGGTCGCGGATCCGCGCATGATCGAGCTCGTCGAGCAGGCGATCGCCTCGATGTCGGGCGAGTTCGCGCAGTACGAAAAGATCAAGAAGATCACCCTGCTCTCCCACGAGTTCTCGATCGAAGCCGGCGAACTCACCCCCACCATGAAGGTGAAGCGGCGCGTGGTCGAGACCAAGTACAAAGACCTCATCGACCGGATGTACCTTTCCCAGGAGAAGCACGCCTCATGACCAGCGAAACCGCCGCACCCGTGGCCGCGAAGGGCGGCGGCTTTCTCGTCGAGGACCTGACGCCCGCCCAGATATTCACGCCCGAGGACTATTCCGACGAGCAGCGCATGCTCGCGGACACCGCACGTGACTTCATGGAGAAGGACGTGCTTCCGAAGACCGCCTCCATCCTCAAGCTCGACTACGCGGTGATTCGCGAGCTGATGCTCAAGGCGGGGGAGATTGGCCTGCTTTCGATCGAGATTCCCGAAGAGCACGGCGGCCTCGCCCTCGGCAAGGTGACGGGTTGCCTCGCCTCCGAGATCTCGGCCATGGAAGGGAGCTGGGCCGTGACCTTCATGGGCCACACCGGCATCGGCACCCTGCCCGTCACGTATTTCGGCACCGACGCGCAGAAGGCGAAGTACCTGCCGAAGTTCTCGACCGGCGAGTGGATCAGCTCGTACTCGCTGTCCGAGGCGTCGTCCGCCTCCGACGCGATGAACGCGAAAGCGCGCGCGGTTCTCTCCGCGGACGGGCAGAGCTGGATCCTGAACGGCGAGAAGATGTGGCTTACGAACGGCGGTTTCGCCGACGTCTACATCACCTTCGCGAAGGTCGACGGCGAGCATTTCTCCGCGTTCATCATCGACAAGGACGCGCCGGGCGTGTCGCTCGGGCCCGAAGAGCGGAAGCTCGGCATCAAGGGAAGCTCCACCCGGCCCCTCATCTTGCAGGATGCGGTGATCCCGAAAGACAACCTTCTCGGTGAGATCGGCAAGGGCCACAAGATCGCCTTCAACATCCTCAACATCGGGCGCTTCAAGCTGGGCGCGGGCGCAGTGGGCGGAGCCGGTGTCGCGATGCGCGCGGCCGTCGAGTACGCGAAGGAGCGGAGTGCCTTCGGCAAGAAGATCGCCGACTTCGGTCTCATCCAGCAGAAGCTCGGCGAGATGACCGCACAGATCTTCGCGGCCGAGTCGATGGTCTATCGCACCGCGGGCATGATCGACGCGAACCTCGAAGGGGCTCATGACAACGAGACGGCGCTCAAGCGCATCGAGGAGTACGACGCCGAGTGCTCGATGGTGAAGGTGTTCTGCTCCGAGCTCGTGGACAACGTCGCCGACGAGGCCGTGCAGGTTCTGGGCGGCGCCGGCTACGTCGAGGACTATCCGGTCGAGCGCTACTACCGCGACGCGCGCATCAACCGCATCTTCGAGGGCACCAACGAGATCAACCGCCTGCTCGTTCCGGGGCGCCTCGTCCGTCGCGCTCTCAACGGCACGCTGCCGCTGTTCGATGCGGCGATGGCGCTTCTCGACGAAGCCGTGCCCGAAGGTCGTCCTTCGGCGGCGGACTCGGGGTTCCTCGCTGCGGAGATCCGTCTCACGAAGGGGGCCAAGAAGGTCTCGCTCATGCTGATCGCACTCGCCGCCCAGAAGTTCCAGGCGAAGCTCGCGGACCAGCAGGAAGTGATGGGCTTCTTCGCGGACGTCGCGATCGAGACCTACGCGCTCGAGAGCGCGCTCCTGCGCACGCTCAAGAAGGCCGAGAAGGATGGGGAAGAGGCGGCGGCTCCGTTTGCCGCGGCGCTGCGGGTGTTTGCGGAGGGAGCGGTGAGCCGCATCCAGGCCGCGTCGCGCCAGGCCCTCGCCACGATCGAGAAGGGCGACATGCTCGAACAGTGCATGGACGGCGTCGCGCGCTTCACCGATCGGCAGGCCGTGGCCACCATCCCGCTGCGTCGCACGCTCGCGGCCCTCGCCCTCGACAAGAACGGGTACCCGTTCTAAGGAGACGCGCTCCTAGACGAACTCGATGACCTTGCGCTCGGCGAGGCGGGCGAAGATCAGCATCGCCTCGTCCTCGGGCATCGGGCAGATTTTCAGGATCGACTGAACGTCCCACTCGCCGTTGATCCGCGAGAGCACGAAGCCCTCGCGCGGGTCGAACTTCTCCACGGTGAGGGTCGTGATCGCCACCTTGAGCTTCGGGATCTTGTCTTTCGGCACGAGGCGGAGCGAACGACTGCGTCCGCGTCCCTCGATCGAAAGAACCAGGCCCTTCTTTGCGTGCTGGTTGAGCGGGTCGAGCTTGAGCACGGCTTCGTAGCTCCGCAGCGCCGTGTCGAAGTCTCCGCTGCCGTAGGCCGTGGATGCGGCGTCGAGCTCTTCCCGGATCCGCGCCACCGCGTCCACGAACTGGGGCGGCAGACCGTTGCCCTCGATTTCGACGAGGCTGCGCCGGTGCATGTCGTAGAGGGTTACCGTCGCGTCGAACACGGCCCGGCGCATCGCGAAGGCGATCTCGGTCACCGTCTTGCCTTCGGAACAAAGGAGGAGCATCTCGTGGTCGAGCGGGGTCTCTGGCTGTCCGATGGCTCGCAGCGTCGCCTCGTTTGAAGGGATTACCTCGCGCATGCGGGCCCACTCGTCGATGCGGCGCACGCCCTCCATGACGACGGAGGTGACGTCGAGGTTCACCGGGAAGGGGATGTCGCCGGGGATCTCTCCGTCCTTGAACTCGAAGTGGCCTTCGGGCCAGTGGAAGAGGTCGTAGATCGTCTCCTCGGCCTTGTGGACGAGCATGCGCAGGAGATCTTCGTGGGTGAGCGGGCCGTTCTCCACGAGCAGCGCTCCCAGGAGCCGGCCTTCGGTCTCCTGCTGCAGGAGCGAACGGAAGAGCTGTTCTTCCGTGATGAGACGCTCGCGCACGAGGTACTGGCCGAGCGACTCTCTCGGGTCGTTCGACCAGGACGAATGGATGGCGCCGCGCGAGAACGACACACGCTTCTCGACCGCACCCCGGTTGATGTGCAGGGTTCCCGTCTTCCGCCCGGTCGTCACCCACTGAAGGATGTCCGCGAGCGCCATGGTTCCAAGCTCGCCCTTGAGGCTCAAACGAGACCCCCGAAAGAAGCCTGCGAACGGCGTCCGAAGTAGAGGTAGTCGCGCCAGGTCTCGGGCGCGAAGCGGTTCGCGAAGATGAGGGCGAGCGCGCGGGGCAGATCGGGGCGTCGCGGCTTGCGAACGAGTTTCAAGCCGCGCTCCTCCGGAAGCCTGTCTCCCTTGAGGCGGTTGCACGCGATGCAGCAGGTGACGATGTTCTCCCAGGTCTTGAGGCCGCCGCGCGCCACCGGGACCACGTGGTCGAAGGTCAGGTTCGTGGGATCGAACACGGAGCCGCAGTACTGGCAACGATGTTCGTCGCGCGCGTATACATTCGCCCTCGAGAACGGCACCTCCGAGACGATGCGCCTCAGACGCACATGCCGCAGGAGACGCAGCACGGAAGGGAGGGCCACCTTCGTGGTGACGCCGTGCACGAAGCGCTCATAGCTCGCCACGACCTCGACCTTCTGCTGGTAGAGCAGGATCATCGCCCGCTGCCACGACACCACGCCGAGCGGTTCATAGGTCGCGTTCAGGACGAGCGTCTGTTCCATGCCTTTCCAGTCTGCGGCACAGAATATCTGACGAAAGGGCTCAGCGGGCCCAGACGTCGCGGTGAACTGTGACGCGATCCACTCTCGGCCACACGATCTCGTGCCCGAGGCCCGGGCCGCCCGGCACGAGGATGCGTCCCTGAGCGTCGACCACGACCCCCGGCTCGATCAGGTCTTCCTCGAAGTACCGCGCACTCGCCGACGTGTCTCCGGGAAGCGTGAAACCGGGCAGGGTCTGCAGGTGGACGTTCGCGAGCCGGCCGATTCCCGACTCGAGCATGCCGCCGCACCAGACGGGAATGCGGTGGGACGCCGCGATCGCCTGGATGCGCTTCGAGTTCACAAGCCCGCCCACGCGTCCCGCCTTGATGTTGATGATGCCGCAAGCACCGATCGAGATGGCGCTCTCCGCGGCCGCCGGGCTCGTGATCGACTCGTCGAGGCAGACCGGTGTCGCGATCTGCTCTTGCAGCTTCGCGTGCTGGATGATGTCGTTCCAGGCGAGCGGCTGCTCGATCATCATCAGATGGAACGGGTCGAAGGCGCGCAGCGTGTCGGCCTGTTCGAGGGTGTAGGCGCTGTTCGCATCGACCATGAGGCGGATCTGCGGAAACTCGGCGCGGATTGCGTGCACGAGTTCGAGATCGCGCCCCGGCTTGATCTTGATCTTGATGCGCTGGTAGCCGGAGGCCACTTCGATGCGCACTCGGGCCATGAGCGACGCGACGTCCGGCTGAAGTCCGATCGAGACCCCGGCAGAGATGAACTCGCGACCGTCACCCCCGAGCGTTTTCCACAAAGGCTCTCCCTTCGCGCGCGCGAAGAGATCCCAGATCGCCATTTCCAGCGCCGCCTTCGCCATCTCG
>Ga0075163_10005713_pt1 | contig 16532 bp, 17 predicted proteins | sample JI1023141ADNA_FD_71478 | JGI IMG/M metagenome (GOLD analysis project Ga0075163, IMG submission 71478) | Wastewater effluent complex algal communities from Wisconsin, to seasonally profile nutrient transformation and Carbon sequestration -... | ecosystem: Engineered > WWTP > Effluent > Algae...
TGGGCTTGAGCTGCGTCGCATAGGCCTGGCTATATGGCACGAGCTTGAGCTTGCCGGCCTCGTCCCTGCGCACCAGTGAATACAGGCCCGTCTTGGCCGGATCGGAGAACGCCTCGAACTCCTCCTTGGTCATGTCGACGGGATAGAACTGCGCTCCGGCGGGCTTGGGACCCACGCCTGCCACGAACGGCGCATTGGCGTCGATTCGATCCCAGGGCCCGACATTGATTTCCACCAGGCTTCGAAGCGCCGGGTCGGTGATTCCGCCCAGCAGTGGTCCGGGTTCTCCGTATGCCTGCTGCCAGAAAATGTCGTGGATCTTCTCGGCGGCATTGATGAAATGCCCGAGCACCGCGCGATCCTGTTCAGACACCTTCGACAGATCAGTGGTGAGCCGGACAGTGGCGTATTTGTCCAGCCGCGACTGGATGGAAGTGTCCGCGGCCGTGAACTTCGACGCCGGGGCCGCTGGCGCGGAGGATTCCTTCTGGCCACAGGCCGCCACCATCAACAGGGCCGGAACCAGCAGCAATTTGGCGCATGCCATGGAAGATATCTCCAGTTTGGGCGCGATTGACCGAGCATAGGACAAAGGCGCTAGTATTTCGATCTTATGGACAAGCACCCCGATGAGAGGTTGCCCGAATTCGCGGCAGCCAATGGATTGATCCATCGCCGCGAACTGCTGGTCGGCGGCCTGCTCGCTTCGGTGGCGCCTGCAATAGCCGCTCAGGAAGGGCTCTCCCCTCCCCCATGGACGCTGGCGCCAGGTCGTCCGATGTCGGGTTACGGCATGCCCTCCGAGTGGCGCAAAACCGTGCAGCGTGGCTTCACGCTCCCTCCGGGTCGGCCGGGCACCGGCGCCTCGCGCACGCCGCTGCATCTGCTTGAGGGCACGATCACCCCCAACGGCCTGCACTTCGAGCGGCACCACAATGGCGTGCCCGACATCGACCCTGCGCGCCATCAGCTGCTGATCCACGGCCTCGTGGATCGACCGCTCACGTTCACGCTCGATGATCTGCTGCGCTATCCGCTGCAGTCCCATATCCGCTTCATCGAATGCGCCGGCAACAGTGGCGGCGCGGCCGCCCCGAACCCGACCCAGGCTGATGCCGGAACGCTGCATGGCCTTGTCTCCTGCGCGCAGTGGACAGGAGTGCCGCTCGCGGTACTCCTGCAGGAAGCCGGAGTCAGGTCGACAGCACGCTGGGTCATCGCCGAGGGCGCCGATTCGGCACTGCTGAGCCGCAGCATTCCGCTGGCCAAGTGCCTGGACGACGCGATGATCGCGCTGTACCAGAATGGCGAGGCCGTGCGTCCCGAGCAGGGTTTCCCCATGCGCCTGCTGCTGCCGGGATTCCAGGGCAACACGAATATCAAGTGGCTGCGTCGCTTGCGCGTGACGGACGCACCAGCGCACACCAAGGATGAGACGTCCAAGTACAGCGAACTGATGCCCGATGGTCGCGCACGGCAGTTCATGCTGGAAATGGGGCCGAAGTCCGTGATCCTGAAGCCTTCGTTCGGCATGAACATGCAGGGGCGCGGCTTCTACGAAATCTCCGGCATCGCCTGGAGTGGCGCGGGGCGTGTCCGGGGGGTGGAGATCTCAGCCGACGGTGGGCGCACCTGGGCGCAGGCCCTTCTCGAAGGGCCCGTGCTGCCCAAGGCCCTGACACGCTTCCGGCTCGCCTGGCGCTGGGATGGCAGCCCAGTGCGACTGCTGAGCCGCGCCACGGATGAAGCAGGCTCGATGCAACCCCCACGCAGCGAATGGGTCAAGCAATATGCGCCGGGCCAGGGCTATCACTACAACGCGATGCAGGCATGGGACATCGATGCGGCCGGAAAGGTGACCAATGCGTACACCTGAGTCGCGGGCATTGGTGGTTGTCGTGCTTGGCCTGCTGGGCTCACTGCCCGTTCTCGCGGACGGCCCTGGCCTGGGCAAGGCGGCCGATCCGGCCGTGGTCCGCATGATGGACCTGACCATCCTGCCCGATGGCAAAGACCTGCCCCCGGGTCGCGGCACGGTGGCCGAAGGCAAGCAGATCTACGAGATCAAGTGCCTGGCCTGCCATGGCGTTGGCGGCCAGGGCCAGCCCATGGATCGACTGACCGGTGGCGTGGGATCACTTGCCACGCCCGCGCCCGTGAAGACCGTGAACAGCTACTGGCCGTATGCCACATCGCTGTTCGATTACATCCGGCGCGCCATGCCGCTGACGACTCCGCAGACCCTGCGCTCCGACGAAGTGTACGCACTGGTTGCGTACATCCTTTCGATCGACGGCGTCGTGAAACCCGATGCCGCGCTCGACGCGATGAGCCTGCCTGCGGTGAAAATGCCCAACCGCGAGGGCTTCCTCAACTGGTGGGAAAATCCGCGACGCTGATTGAATGCTGTTGAGAATGCGTCGCAGCACCCAAACTTGAAACCTCGCGCGTCGTACCCATAAACAAGGTACGAGACAGACGCGAGGCCGATTGCATGTACAACACCGAAAGCCACCGCGCCTCGCTGCGCGCGCGGCGCGACATCGTCAAGAGCGAGATCTTTTCCGCACTGGGTCGCATCAACGATGACCGTCATGCCGCACTGGCCGACCAGGTGCATGACACCAAGGATCACGCCATCGCGCAGCTGCTGCTGGAAAGTGACAACGCCGAACTGCGCCGCGCCGCGCTGGACCTGCAAGACATCGACGCGGCGCTGCAACGCGTCTCGGCGGGATCCTACGGGCGCTGCCTGGCCTGTGGCACCGATATTCCAGCGACGCGCCTTGGGGCTTACCCCACCGCCAAGCGCTGCCTGCCCTGCCAGCAAGAACACGAAAAAAACCGCTAGAGGACACCGACATGCTGAAAGAAGTTCAGGGCGACATTCTGCTTTCCGGCGCGAAGGCGATAGCCCATGGCGTCGCGCCCAACGATCCGTTCGCCCAGGGGCTCGCGCTGGCGCTTCGCGAGAAGGCGCCTGCGCTGTACAAGGACTTTCGCCACTACTGCCAGACGCAGCACCCCTCGCCAGGTTCCCTGTGGACCTGGACCGGCGCTGACGGCGTGCGCATCATCAACCTGTTCACGCAGCAGGCAGTCGAAGGCCACCACGGGGGCAAGCCCGGCCGCGCCACCGTGTCGAATGTCTCGCATGCGCTGAAGGCACTGCGCCAGCTCGCGGAAGAAGAGCAGCTCCAGAGTCTGGCTCTGCCAAAGCTGGCCACCGGAGTCGGTGGACTTGCGTGGGAAGAAGTGCGGCCGCTGATCGCGCAGCACCTGGATGGCCTGAAGATTCCCGTGTACGTCTACACCGTGTATCACGCCGGGCAGAAGGCCGCGGAGGCCTGACCCACCCGGCGCCGGGGATCAGCCGCGGTTGGGGCCCCGCCGGTCCTCACCGCCGCTGCGACCGCTTCGGTCATCGTCGCCGCTCCTGCCGCTGCGGCCACCATGGCCACTGCGGTCTGCGCCGGCATCATCACGGCCGCCGCGATGCCGACCGCGATCATCGGCCGTCTCGCTGACTCGGTCCTTCCGGCGGTCTTCCCTACGGTCTTCCCGGCGGTCCTCGCGCCGATCTTCCTGCCGGGGCGTCTCACCCGGCTCCCGGGCCATGCCCTGGACCGAGGCCATTGTTCCCAGCACGACCGCGAGGGCGAGCGCCAGACGATGATGTTTCATGAACCGGTCTCCAAAGTGAGTGTCTGGCATCACAACGACCGGGCGCGACCCTTTATTCCGGAGCCACCCCTGAAACCCGCCTCATATGGACAACCTCCGCGGGGAAGGTGAGCATCCCCGCATGCGGTCCCCCGGCAAAGCACTGCTGCACCTCTGGCGTCGCCTTCACCCATTGCCGGGTGGCAAATGGCTGTTCGCCCGCATTTTCGGCTGGCGGGTGCCCTATTCGGGGTCGGTGCGCCCCAGGTTCATCGCGCTGGAGCCCGGTCGCGCCGAGATCGAGATTCCAGACCGCCGCGCCAACCGCCAGCACCTGGGGTCGATCCACGCCATCGCGCTGATGAATGTCGCGGAGCAGGCCAGCGGCCTCGCCCTGCTCACCGGCCTGCCGGATGGCATCCGTGGCATCGTCACGCAGATCTCAATGCAGTATTTCAAGAAGGCCCGCGGCACGATCCGGGCCGTCTGCAACGTAACGGTGCCGAAGGTCACCGGTGACATGGACTTCGAGGTGACTGCGGATTGCCTCGACAGCAGCGCAACCCTGGTGGCCCGCGCGACGGTGCGCTGGCGCCTCGGTGCCGATCGCTGATGCAAACGCCCTTCACGAAACATGCGGGGGTTGCTGTGCCCCTGATCTGCGGACCGATGTATCCGTGCTCAAACCCGGAACTGGTCGCTGCCGTCAGCGAAGCGGGCGGACTCGGGGTGGTCCAGCCTATCGCCCTTACCTACGTGCATGGCCACGAACTGCGCGCCGGACTGCGTCAGATTCGCTCGCTCACGGCGCGGCCCGTCGGCTTCAACGCGCTGATCGAAGCCAGCAGCCGCACCTATCTGACCCGCATGAGCCAATGGATCGACGTGGCGCTGGAAGAAGGCCTGCGGTTCTTCATCACATCGCTCGGGGATCCGCGGTGGGTATGCGAGCGCGTGCATGCGGCCGGTGGCGTGGTCTACCACGACGTGACCGAGGCGCGCTGGGCCCGCAAGGCCGTCGATGGCGGCGCGGACGGACTGATTGCCGTCAACAAGCGCGCCGGTGGGCATGCCGGCAGCCGAAGCGCCGAGGCGCTGCTCGAGGAACTGCGGCCTTTCGGGCTGCCGGTCGTGGCGGCAGGAGGCATCGGCACACCGGAAGATTTTGCCCGCCATCTGAAAATGGGCTACGTGGCGGCGCAGCTGGGCACTCGCTTCATCGCCACTCCCGAGTGTCGCGCCAGCGATGCCTACAAGCAGGCCATCGTGGCCGCGAGCGCTGGTGACATCGTGCATACCGAGCGACTCACCGGCGTGCCGGTCGCCGTGATCCGCAATGCGTTCATCGAGCGCTACGGCACGCGCGCCGGCCCCTTTGCGCGCTGGATGCTGCGTGGACACCGCCGCAAGCACTGGATGCGCGCCTTCTACACGCTGCGCTCGGTGCGCGGCCTGCGCGGCTCATTGGCTTCGGAGTCCGCCAATGGCTACTGGCAGGCTGGCATGTCGGTCGGTGGCATCGATTCGATCCAGCCCGCGGCCCAGATCGTCCGGCAATATGCTGCAGCGCTCAGCGCCGAAGGCGTGGTTGCTGCCTAGCGCGGGCGCAGGACAATGTGCCCCACCGCGGTATTGGACGCGGGCACATGGTAGAAGCGGTGCAGCTCCTCGACCTTCTCGCCCAGCGCACCGCGCATGATCAGCCACATGATCAGTTCGATTCCTTCAGAGCCGCTTTCGCGCAGGAACTCCAGCCGCGTGATCCTGCGCAGCTCGTCGGACTGGTTCGACAGCTTGTCGAGGAAGGCATTGTCGAACTCGGGATTGATGAGTCCGGCGCGAGGCCCCTGCAGCTGGTGACTCATCCCGCCCGTGCCCCAGATCTGCACGTTGAGGTTCGCCGGATAGGCCTGCACGGCATCGGCGATCGCCGCACCGAGCTGCCAGCATCGCTCGGCCGATGGCGTCGGGAACTGCGTGACGTTCACCGCCAGCGGAATCACCCGCACCGGCCATTGGTCCACCTTGCCGAACATCAGCGAGAGCGGCACCGTCAGCCCGTGGTCCACATCAAGGTGGTTCATCAGCGTCATGTCGAACTCGTCGATCACCAGCTGCTCTGCCAGGTGCCCGGCAAGCACCGGGTCACCCATCACCATTGGCACCGGTCGCGGCCCCCAGCCTTCGTCGGCAGGCGCGAAATCCTCGGCGCAACCGAGAGCGAAGGTGGGCACCACATCGAGCATCATCGCGCTGGCGTGATCGTTGTAGCAGAGGATGACCACATCGGGCTCCTCGCGCTTCTGGAATTCCTTGACCCACTCGTAGCCGTCGAAGACAGGCTTCCAGTAAGGCTCCTGCGTGCGACCGAGATCGAACGCGGCCCCGATCGCCGGCACATGGCTCGTCGCAATGCCGGCCGTGATGCGTGCCACTAGTTCCCGTCCTTGATGGAGCGATTGCCCTCGATGGACCGGCCGCCGGCACGCATCATGGCGGCGTATTCGTCGGGCGTCATGCCGGTCATGGAACCGACCGCCTTCTGCGTGCTCCAGCCATCGGTGTTGGAGAGCTTCACGAGGAAATAGATGTTCCCGCCCAGCTCGATCAGCTGGTTGAAATCCCGGCTGATGACCGCGTGCTTCTGCTCAGGGCTCATGCGGAAGCGATCCAGGTAGGCGCTCTCGTCCCTGCGAAACGCCTCGCGGTTGGCGGGATCCATCAGCGACATGCAGAACTTGTGCAGATGATAGGCCTGCCGGCTGCGCATGGCGTTAAAGACCTTGGTGCCGGGGATGTCATCCAGCTCATCGAGTGAATAGAGTCGGGTGCGCATCGGAAAACCTCTCCTGGAAAATAGCGGGGCGCCTGCCGGTGTCGACAGGCGCCCCGTTGCATCACGGCCGCCTGGTCAGAACGTGCGCTTGATGGTCATCGCCCAGGTCCGCGGCAGTCCCGGCTGCCCCGCCGTGGTACCGGCGCTGCCGGTGGCGGAGAAGTCGTTCTTGCTCAGGTAATAGAGCTTGTTGTTCACATTGGCCAGTTCGAACGAGGCTTCCCAGTCGCGCTGCGGGCTGCGGAACGTGGCACGCAGGTTGCCGATACCATAGCCTGGAATGCGGTTGAACTGGTTATTAACCGCCGCCGTGTAGATCTCCGACTGCGCCTGCCAGTCGGTGCGCAGCACCAGCAGCGCCCCGGAAGGCATGTCGTGCTCGTATTGCAGTCCCAGGCTGCCTTTCAGTTCCGGCGTATACGGCGTGATCATGCCCAGCGTGACCGCCGTGCCGCCGGTGTCCTTATACTGGAAATCCAGCTTGCTGAACGACGAGTCGATGCTGAAGCCGCCACCCAGGCGCAGGCTCACTTCCAGCTCCGCGCCCTTCACGTCGGCCTTGCCGATGTTGGCGGGCAATGCGCACGGCGCCGCGGGCGAACCCAACCCGGGGCAGTTGGACAGCGTCAGGATGATGTCCTTGTACTTGTTCAGGAACACCGCGCCATTCACGCGCAGGCGCCGTTCGAACAGGTCGGTCTTGGCGCCCAGCTCGAAGGTGGTCAGCTCCTCGGGATTGAATCCCAGGATCTGCTGCGGGAAGAACGGCCGCGGATTGATGCCACCGCCCTTGTAGCCCGTGGCTATCGAGGCATAGGTGCTGATGGCCTCGGACCAGCGGTGGCTCAGCACCGCGCGCCAGTCCAGCTGCGTGCTGTCGAAGCTGGCGCTGCGGTCATACAGATTGGTGAGCACGCAGTTCGGGTTCGTCGTCGGCAGGTTGGGCGCACCCGCGCATGGCGTGGGTATGGAGCCATCCGGATTACGGCGGAAGAACGTGTACGACTTGTGGTCGTCCGTGTAGCGCAGCCCGGTGGTCAGGTCCGTCGAATCCGTCAGGTGCCAGTCCGCGTGCGCAAAGCCCGCGATCGAACGCGACGGCGTGGGGTCCGGGCCGTGGATGAAATCGATGCCCGAGTAATTCAGGTCGACGCGGGCCTGCAGCGTGCCACCCTGCTTGAACCAGAAAGCACCCACGGTGAAATCCACCCGGTCGTTCAGCGCCTGCCCGTTCAGGCGCAGCTCCTGGCTCTTCTGCCAGTGCTTGAGCGTCTGCAGCAGCTGCTGGCTTGGCAGCGGGGAGTTGTCCGCGTCGCTGGCCCAGGTGGAATCGTATTCGCGCCAGGCCGTGACGGACTTCAACGAGTAGTTTTCACCCAGCTTCCAGTCAACCGCAGCGGACAGGCCGTGCTGGTCCAGTTGCTGCACCGGCGGGATGTTCACCGGCTTGGCGGGTCGCTGAGTGGTGGGGGCAGGTTGTCGTTGAAAGTCGCGTAGCTGATGTATTTCTGGTTGCGGCCGTTCGGATCGCAGCTGAAAGGTCCATTTGGCACGAAGCGGCAATCCAGCGGCACGCCGTTCACCTGGATGTAGCGGGCATCGGTCGGGGCGATCGTCTGCACGGCACGCAGCAGCACTTCGGGACCGGCCTCGGAGCTGTCGTTGGTGAGGTCGCCGATCAGGTTGACTTCCACGTTCTCGGAGGCCAGCCAGCGCAGCGAGACGCGGCCCGCGTTGTACGACTGTCCACCCAGCGTGCCCAGCTTGCAGCCGTCGCTCAGGCGCGTGGCGGGCAGGCCGGAACCGGGGTGCGAGCAGGCATAGTCGAGGCGATCGACAAAGCCATCGCGGTTCTTCGAAACGCCGGCCACGCGCATGAACAGCTTGTCTTCGGCGAGCGCGAAGTCGGCCATGCCACGGGCATCGATGCGGTTGAACTTGCCGTAGGTGAGCGACACCGAGCCACCCTCGCCCGACGGTTTGCGCGAGAACAGCTTGACCGCGCCACCGATGGAATTCCTGCCCGCCAGCGTGCCCTGCGGACCGCGCAGCACTTCGACACGCTCGAGATCGGTAAGGTCAACAAGGGAACCGGTGAGCGTGGAGTAGTAGACGTCGTCGATGTAGAGGCCGACGCCGGGCTCCAGGGCGAAATTGAAGTCGGTCTGACCCACGCCGCGGATGAAGGCGATGATGCCGGAGCCGTTGCCCTGGCCCTGCGGCGCCAGCGACACGTTCGGCGCCTGCGCGGCGACCTGGTAGATGTTGTTCTGGCTGCGCAGCTCCAGCATCTCCGCGGTGACTGCGGTGATGGCGATCGGCGTGTCCTGCAGGTTCTGTTCACGAAACTGCGCGGTGACGACGATTTCTTCAAGTTCATCGCGGGACTCCGCGCCAAGGGTCGGCGTGACTCCCAGTGCAATCATCACTGCCGTCGCGACTGAATACTGCCGCGACAGATATCGATCGTTCATGGATGCTCCCCGATGGTTTATTCGTGTAGTACAGATCCCGCAGGATCTGTGGGGAGACTACTCCTTCACTTCGCGCCGCGAAATGATTATCACTGCGCGGAAGTCAATTCCTTCACGAAGGCGCGCCGGCGCTTGTGGTTCACGTGCTCGAAGTCGTCCCACTGCGACTGCACCTTGGCATTGGTGGCCAGTTCCGGATTGCTTTCCGCCCACACCGCACCCGCGCGCCGCGTGTGCGGAATGATGTCGTAGAACACCAGCGAGTTGATGCCCTTGTTCTGGTAATCGCGGCGCACCGCCACGAGCAGGCAGTCGATGCCGGGGTTCCGGAACTTCAGCGCCTTCAGCAGGTGAAACACGCCGAACGGAAACAGCTTGCCCTGGGCCTTGCGCAGCGCCTCCGACAACGAGGGCAGCGTCACGCCCATGCCCACCAGCTCGCCACCCGCGTTGACGATCAGCACCAGGTAGTTGAGGTTCAGCATCGGCACGTACAGTTTCGTGTAGTAGTCGATCTGCGCCTGCGTCAGTGGCGTGAAGCCGTAAAGATGGCTGTAGCTGTCGTTCACGAGCTCGAACAGCTTCTGGATGTAGCCGTCCTTCATCAGCTGCTTGCGGTCGGAGTACTTGAGAATGCGCACCTTGTGCTTCTTCATCACCATCTCGGCGATGCGCCGCATCCGCTCGGGCACCGCATCGGGAATCTGGATTCGGTATTCGACCCAGTCGGCATCCTTCACGTAGCCCATCTTCTCCAGGTGCTTCGGGTAATACGGATGGTTGTAGATCGTGGCCATCGTGCCCATCTGGTCGAAACCCTCGACCAACATGCCTTCCTGGTCCAGGTCGGTGAAACCGAGCGGACCATGGAGGGAATGCATGCCCTTGGACCGGACCCAGTCCTCGGCCGCGGCGAACAGCGCCTTGGACACCGCCTCGTCGTCGATGAAGTCGACGAAGCCGAAGCGCCCGCTCTGGGTCTTCCAGATCTCGTTGGCGCGGCGATTGACCATGGCGCAGATGCGGCCCACCGGCCTGTCGCCATCGAAGGCCATGAAGCACTGCGCCTCGCAGAACTCGAATGCCGGGTTCTTCTTCGGATCGAGAGTCGTCAGCTCGTCCATGTACAGCGGCGGCACCGCATAGGGTGAATCACGGTACAGGTCGATGCGGAACTTGACGAACTGCCGCATCTGCGCGGAGCCGGAAACGGGGCGAATGGTGATGGACATGCCGGAAGCATGCAGTCATCGGCCCGGGTCTGCAAATGAACGGCGCTACTTGGTGCCCTTGAGCTTCCACAGCTTGCACCAGCCCCCGGCCTCGACGAGTCGACCCGGCACCAGCGAGCAGCCGCGCTGCCGGGCGGTGCCGAAATCGATGTAGGCGCAGGTGGCACAGGTATGGCTGCGTTTGAATCCGGGATTGGCCTTGGGATCGACCTTGCGGGAATTGGCGATGTAGCCGATCTTCTTTGCTGCCGCTTCATTTTCATCGAGCAGCGTGCGGGGGGCTTCCGCGGCCACGGCACGACGGGGACGAACGGTGGCCGCGACAAGTCCGAGGGCAAGCAGCAGCGCGCGGCGATTGATCAACTTCATACCGGAATTGTAATGACAACCGGCCATGCGTCCACAGGGAAGCGGCGATCTAATCCTGGCTACCCACCCCCTTCAGCTCGCCCCGCACCAGGACTCCCTCGATGACTACTGCTCGAACCTGCGTGAGGTGGACTTCGGTCACCGGAATCCGGAAGGGGTTCCGGTCCAGCACCAGCAGGTCGGCCAGCATGCCGCGCGCGATACGACCCGTGCGGCCCTGGTTGCCCATCTGCCTTGCCGCGTTGACGGTGAACAGGTCGAAGGCCTGCTCAAGGGAGATGCGCTGCGAGGCGCCCAGAACCTCACCGCCACCTCCCGGACGCTGGCGCGTCACCAGCGTTTCGAGCGCCAGCCACGGATTGACCGAAGGCACCACGGACCAGTCTGATCCCGGCACCACGAGCGCGCCGGCATCGATCGCATCCCTCACCGGTGTCCAGCGCAGCATGCGCTCCGGCCCCACCGCCTTCACCACATCGGGAATGATGGGGTTTGGAAACCAGATGTAGGGCGACATTTCCAGTGTTGCCGACAGCCCTTTCGCCCGTCGCAGGTCAGCCTGGTCGGCGAAGGAATTGTGGGCGATGTCGTGCCGCAGGCCGCTGTCGCCATTGGCGGCGCGCGTCGCGGCGATCGCATCCAGTCCGGCGCGCACCGCGCCATCGCCAGCCGCGTGCATCTTCACGACCAGGCCTGCCGCATCGAAGGCGCTGACCGCCGCACCCAGGTTTTCCGCCGGCACCATCAGCATGCCGCGCGCGCGCTCATCGCCGTGCCCATCCGTGTCTACATAGGGCTCGAGCATCGCTCCCGTATGGCTGTCGGTGGGCACGCCATCAAGCGCGATCTTCACGCAATCGGGCTGGAACCGCGGGCGCGCCCAGAGATTGCGCTGAACCGCGAACCCGGCGGCCGAGTCCGCGACCGGCCGCGGCGACTGTCGCCAGATCTGGCAAGCTCGGACACGCTGGTGGAGTTGGCCGGCATCGGCGAGCGCGGCATATGCTCGTAAGCCCTCTTCGTCGACCAGCGCATCGGTGAAGGATGTGATGCCCTGCCGCAGCATGGCGTCCATGGACCAGCGCAGTGCCTGCTGATTCTGCGCTGCGGTGGGTAGCGGCAGCAGCGCGCGCACCAGTCCGGCAGCCGACTCGCGCAGCACGCCCGTGGGTTCGCCCCGAGCATCTCGCTCGATCACGCCGCCTGGCGGATTCGTCGTGCGACGATCTATGCGCGCCAGGCGAAGCGCCTGTGAATTGGCCCATACGCTGTGGTAGCTGATGTCGGTCAGCACGACGGGATTGTCCGGTGAAACCGCGTCGAGCTGGCGCAGCTGCATGCCTTGCGGGCCGAATGACGCGGCATCCCACTGCCCTCCGGTCACCCATTCACCCCTGGAGCGCGTCGCGACGCAGGCCTTCACGGCCGCCAGCACCTGCGCGCCGGCCGTGCCCTGCGCAAACCGGCACTCCGCCTGCTGCAGCCCGGCGCTGATGGGATGGACATGCATGTCATGCAGGCCAGGCACCACCGTGGCACCCGCCAGGTCCACGATCCTCGTGGCCGCACCACGGTGGACCCTGACAGAGGCCTGATCTCCGACTGCGATGATGACGCCCTGGCGTATCGCTAGCGCCTCGACCCAACCACCATCCACGCGGATCGCGCCATGCTCGAGGATGAGATCGGCGGCCTCAGAGGCAGGCTGCTGCGCACCTGCGCTGGCGGCGGCGAAAATCAGGCCAAGGCACCAGGCCAGGGATGGTTTCGCATGGTTCATGTTGTTCCCCTTCTGCAGCGGCCTCGAATGCGGAAGCGGAAAAGACTAGCTGCGAAACACTCGATCGTCGTCTCCCATATGGGATAAGAACAACTCAGCGGTGCCGAATTCCGGCAGCGATGGAGGACAGCACCTGCCGCACCAGGTCGCTCTGCTTCGCGCATTGGGTCTTTCGCAGGACACGCTTGAGCTGGCAGCGCACGGTTCCCAGCGCCACCCCACGGGCTGCCGCATGCTGCTCAAGCGAGCGCCCGGCGCACAGCGCAGCAGCCAGCACGGACTCTGCCGGAGTCAAACCGAACATCCTGGCAATCAGGGCCTCGGGCACCAGGCCAGCGCCGGTCCGCCTGCCGGCGAACACGAGCGTTTCATCGCCGCCCTGCACGGGACACAGCAGCAACTGCAGATCGCCCTGTACGACCCAATGCGGCTCCCGCGCCGGGAAGCGATCAGACGCCCTGCGCAGCCATGCACCAAGCAGACTACCGGCTTCACCTTCTCCTGGAGCGGACCACAGATTCGCGGCTGTGGCATTGCGCCACATCGGACGCCCGCGCGCGTCGCAGACCAGCACGCCGCAGGAGAGCTGGTCCAGAGCCGCGGACAGCTGCAGATTGCGACGCTGCTCGGATTCGAGTCGCAGCGTGAATCCGATCGCACGGCGCAGATGCGGCAACAACTGCTCCAGGAGGCTCTCGTCCCGCGCGCGAAATCCAATTCGGTCGGACAGGCCCCGATGCAGGGCCAGCGTCACGAAACGCCGCTCATCCAGCGGCAGCGCGCCGCCGAGGAAGGCCCCGAGACCAAGCGCCGCCAGCCGGGACCTGAGGTCCACGAGGGAGGCCTGGTCGCGGGAGAACAGATCAGCATCCCGCACGACAGCTTCGCGCAGACCCAGCGACGCGGATGCGACTCGAAGGCGGGGATTCTCGCAATCCGGCAGCACGGACTCATGCAACTCGCGGCTGCGCTCGGATTCGGAATCCCGCCGATGCCAGGCAGAACGCAGGTACCCGTCGGCCGGCACCAACACCTGCACCACGGCGCTGCGCGCGCCGAAGGCCGAACTGATCAGATCAAGGGTCGTGCACCACCCACGGTTGTCCGTGGGGCATTCGTACAGCGCCAGCAGCAGGGAATTCAGCTCGCGAGGGACCGGCGAGGCGTGCATGGCCTCTGCCGTTCAGCGCGCGGCGCCCGGCCGCCAGGCCGAAGCCGCCTTCAGGAACGCAAAGGATTCGGCCGTGGCCTTCGCACCCTCGGCACCAACCGGGATGTGGCTGAGCTTCACGATCACCGTGCGGTGCTCCGGATCCACATAGACGAACTGCCCCTCCCCGCCCAGCATCGTGAATGCGCGGGTGCCATCGATGGTCCACCACAGATAGGCATACCCCGTGCCATCTTCAACGCTGGCATGTCCTGGCCCGGGCGTCGTGGACTCATCGACCCAGCGCGCCGGCAGCAGGCGACGCCCGTTGGCCTGCCCACGCTCCAGCATCATCTGGCCGATGCGCCCGTAGTCGCGCAACGTGGCATTGAAACCGCCTGCCGTGAACTCGCGGCCTGTGTCGCCCGGTCCATCAAGCACATAGAAGGCGTCGGACTCCATGCCCCCGGGACGCCACAGCTTCTGGCTCACGTATTCACTGAGGGGCATTCCCGTGGCGCGACTGACGATCTCGCCCACCAGCGCGGCCTCCACGCTGTTGTAGTTGAACGCCACGCCCGGCGGACCTGCCCGCTCCGTGATGCCGCGCGCGGCGTCAACGTATCGCGCGCGCGCCTCGACGAACGCCGCCACGTGGGCATCCCTGGACGGACCCGGCGCGAAGAAATTGTCGCTCCACCGCGCGCCCGTCCGCATCCATAGCAGATGCTTCACGGTGAGTCCGTCGTAGGCCGTGCCCTTGAGCTCCGGCATGTACTTCAGCACCGGGTCTTCCACGGAGGCGATCCGACCATCCGCGATGGCCATGCCGGCCATGATGGAGTTCAGGCTCTTCGCCATCGAGTACGACATGAACCGGGTGCGCTCGGTGGTGCGATTCAGGTACTGCTCGTGGAGGATGCGCCCGTCCTTCATGATGAGCAGCGCATCAGTGAAGGTGCGATCGGCAAAAGCGCTGGCCGGCACCTTCACGCCTGCCACCTCGTACTGAAAATCGAGTTGCCGCGAACTGACCGGCAATTTCCATGGACGGGAACCCGCGCGCACGGTCCTGGTATCGAACATCAGCTCGATGCTTCGATTGGCAAGCGTGCTGACTGCCGGATCGAACATGCGCAGGCGGTATTCGCGCACCGCCGGCGACACATCTGCCGTGGCCACGGCGCCCCACAGTACGCAGGCACCCAGGATCGTCGTTCCGATTGACCAGCCAGTCCCCTTCATGACGCTCTCCTCCGAGTTTCCTACTTCGCCGCTGCGGGCGCTGCCGGGATCTGATCGCCACCCAGCCGGCGCCCATCCGGCAGCACGGCGCGCATGAACGAGCCACCAGGCTGACCGTCGCGCATCGGATGAACCGTGATCTCGACCTTGTCACCGGGCTTGAAGGTATTGCGCTTCCAGCCCTGGCGGCCGACGAGGTTCGGGCTACCGCCTTCGATCGACCATTCGACCACCTTGCCCGACGCGTCGGTGACATTGAGCTGGATCCAGGTATGGGGATTGCTCCACTGGAATTCCTTCACCTCGCCCTTCAGCACGACTTCCTTCTTGTCGTCGAACATGCTGAAAGAATGATGAGCCAGCACTGGAAACGCGATTCCGGCCAGCAGGACAGACAGCAGCAATTTCTTCGTCATGATCGGATCTCCGGCGCGGAAGAGGATTCAGGGCTTGGGCTGGTTCTGGCCGGGCAGGAATATCTCGCGATTGTTCTCTTCGCACACGTATTCCATGATGCGGGCGTCGGGTCCCCCACGGCGGTAGGTGCGCACCACTTTCCACGGCGCGGTGAACGCGCCGGGATCGGTGACGGTGATCTCGGCCACGAGGATGTTCGGATCCTTCAGGTAGATGCGCTCGCTGACCGTGAGCTGATCGCTGTGCGTGAGCGGCGACGCGTCGAAGCTGGTATCGCCGCGGATCCCGACGGTTTCCACCACCAGCGTCTGCCCCTCCCAGCGCCCGATCGAATGCCCATTGAACGTGATGTCGATTTCATCGGCTGGCGGATGGCCCCGGCCATCCGTGAAGATCCGGCGCACCTGGCTGGACCATTCCGCGATGATCGTGACCTGCCCCTTCGTCTGCAGGACCTCGAGCGGATAGCTGGCCACCATGAAGCGTGGCATGCCCTGTGGCAGGCAGCCAGACGTGGGATCCGCAACGCGCTCGCCGCGCTGCCGGGCTTCCATCGCCAGGTCGTACCGACGGCGATACTCCGCGTTGTAGGGCGGCAGCTGCCCGGCGGGATTGAAGCGGATGCCTTCGATGCGCTCCCAGATGCCGCTCATGTCAGGCACGGCGCCTTCCTTGAGCTTTGAGCCGGGCACCTGCGCAAACCCCTGAGGAGCGGTGCCAAGAAGGGTTGTCGCCAGCAGGGCCATGGCTGCCCCGCGCAGCAGACCGGACCATTTGTTTCGCATACCCGAACTCCTGCAAATGCCGCCAACCACCCCGCGGCTGCGGCCGACTATAGGTCGCAGGTGCGTGGGAATGGAATAGGCGGGGTATCATCGACGCAGTTGATCAACCTGCACATCCGCCACCGCACTGCCTATCGATACAGCCGGCCAGTGGCCCTCGGGCCACACCGGCTGATGCTGCGGCCCCGCGAGAGCCAGGAGCTGCGGCTGCGCTCGATGCAGCTGCAGATTGAACCTGCGGCCAAGGTGACCTGGGCGCAGGACGTCTCGGGCAATTCGGTGGCGATCGCCACTTTCACGACACAGTCCGATACGCTGGTCATCGAGAGCGTTGCCGAAGTAGAGCTCCACGCCGCGATGTGGCCGGTATTCGAAGTGGCCGCAGCGGCGATCCACTACCCCTTCCAGTACGGGCCGGAGGAGTGGATCGATCTGGGAGCGCTCGCCAATCCCCAGCATGCCGACACAGCGGGAAGACTGCGCACCTGGAGCAGGAACTTCGTGCGCAGCACGCCCACGGACACTCTGGCGCTGCTGAAGGACATCAATGCCGGCGTGCTGGCGTGGGTGGGATACCAGTC
>Ga0075163_10005714_pt1 | contig 16531 bp, 15 predicted proteins | sample JI1023141ADNA_FD_71478 | JGI IMG/M metagenome (GOLD analysis project Ga0075163, IMG submission 71478) | Wastewater effluent complex algal communities from Wisconsin, to seasonally profile nutrient transformation and Carbon sequestration -... | ecosystem: Engineered > WWTP > Effluent > Algae...
GGCGCCCATGCCGAAGCCGAGACGCTGGCCGCCGCCGCAGCGGCGCTCAGCGCTTCCCCGGCGGCGAGGGGCATCCTGGCCCGGGTGAAAGACGGCCCCGAGGTTGCGCTGGCCCTGGATGTCGCGCTTCCCGTGTGCCGCCAGCTGCGCCTGTCCCCCGACGGCGACTGGCTGCTGTGCATCCGGGATGACGAAGCACAGCTCCTGCGCGGCGATAGCGGCAAGCTGCACTGGCGCCGACGAGGCGAGTTCTTCGATGGTGCCATCAGCAGCCAATCGGGCCGGGTCTTCTTGTCCAATCGACAGTATGAGGGACTGCTGCTTGAGCTGAAAACTGGTGAGCTAGCCGCGAGCGGAATCACTCTAAGTACGCTTCTAAACCCAATTGCCCAGCGAGACACTGCGTGGGTCGGGCTTTACGCCAACACCCAGGCCGAATTGATGGATGCAAAGAGTGGAATGACGCACGTCTTCGCCGGTGTTTGCACAGAAATAGATAAGATCGCGGCTATCGCATTTGCACCCGAGCCTGGAGCGCTGCTTGTTGCCTGCGACTCCGGCCGCTTGAGCCGTGCAGCGGTCGGTCGCGGGGTCGAGGCGCTCGGCACTCCCGTGTCGCTGTCCTCCCCCGGCGGCGCCAGTGCGATTGCCGGGGTCTCCGATGGGACGACGCTGCTTGGAACCCTGGACGGCCGCTTGTGGGCAGCTGACCGTGAGCTGCCCTTGTGGTCCGGCGAAGCGCACCGCTTGCATCCGAGCGTGCAGAGGCTGTACCCGGGTCCGGAGGAAGCTGTGGCGGCGGTGGTTGCAGGGCGAGGCCCCATCGTGTGGCCGCAGCTTGCAGGCGAGCCCGTGCGGCTGCCGGTGCAGGATCGTCGTGCGGTCGCGTTCATCGACGCGCGCACAGTGGCGGTGGCCGGCGAGCGGCTGCGGCGCTACACGCTGCGTCCTGCCGCTCATCCTGCGCACTTTACCGCCAGCGCCGGAATCAGTCAGGCGGCCGTCTCTCCCGATGGCAGCCTGCTCGCGGCAGCAGGAGGAGACGGTACGATCACGGTCTGGAACAGCGCCAGTGGAGAAGTTGCGCTGCACCGCAAGGTGACCTCAGGCGTGGTCACAACGACGGCGTTTTCACCGGATGGACGGCGGCTGGCGATCGGGATGAGCGCAGCGCCAGGGTTCATGCTGCTGCAAGTGGGTTCCTGGGAGTCCCTGCCGGGAGCCAATGAGAGCCGCATCAAGCGCCTGGGCTATTTCGCCAGTGGCCTGCTCTGGCGCAGCACCTATGAGCAGGGGTTCGATCTGGTGGATGCGCAGGGCGTGCGGCGGGCGAGTGCCAACAAGCTGTGCATAACCGGAAACGGCACGCGGGCAGTGGCCAGCAACGACTCACGGACGGCCTTGGTGTTCTGCAACCACTATGGCGATGTCGTGCTGATCGATCAGGACGATCCGCAGCACGGCGAGCTCCTGCTCCGGGCATCCTGGGCCGCCGCGGTCGCCCTGTCTGCGGACCGCCGCACCGTGGCCATCGCAGAGGCGACCCGGGTGCGGCTGCTCGATGTGGCCAGCCGTCAGTTCGTTCGCGACATTGTGGACCCTGGACAGCACATCATCCGCGTCGCCTTTTCGCCCGATGATCGGCTGCTCTTCGCCGGGGAGCTGGACGGCACCGTGCGCGTGTGGCGCGTGGCAGATGGTGTGGAGCTCGCGCTGCTGCGCGGCCATCGCCAGCGCGTCTCCGATATCCTATTCGCACCCGGCAGGCTGGGAATGCTCTCGGTAAGCTGGGACAGCACAATCGCGCGCTGGAACCAGGATCTTCTGACCGCGCCGGCAGATACGCTGCCCCGGTTCATCGCGGCGCGCTGGGGAATGCCTCTCGAAGAGGCTCTGCTGGCACCGATTCGCTAGCCCAAGATTCACCGGCCCTGCTGCGTCCAGACCCGCGCAATTACTCGGGGTTTCGTTCATCGCGAACAGGCTCTTCTGGCGTCTTTTCCGGGGGCTGAGCAGCTGGCTCTTCTGGCGTCTTTTCCCGGGGCTGGGCAGCAGGCTCTTCTGGCGTCTTTTCCCGGGGCTGGGCAGCAGGCTCTTCTGGCGTCTTTTCCCGGGGCTCAGCAGCTGACTCTGGCTTTTCCGTGGGAGCGGTTTCGGCCGTCTCATCGATGCGCTTTTTGGTCTCCGATGGAACCGGCTGAGGTGCCTTGATGCCACCCGTCATCCCGAGGTCACGAGCCGGCTCGGACTGCGTCAAGGCCCACAGCGACTCTTTCCCCCTCTCGAACAGGCTCTGCGCTTCTGCGCCATCGGCCGCGCAGCGCAGCGCGCTCTGATATTTTATGCGCACGACCTCGACCTGAGAGAGGCGCTTGGCAAAGCTCTGCTGTTCTGCCAGCACGGATGACGCCAATTCCTTGATGTCAATGCCCCTGACTCCCGACTCGGCAGCCAAAAAGATGGGCTCAAAGCGCCCCTCCCGGTACAGCACAGCCGTTGCCTCGCGGAGACGCTGCTCGCGCACCGCCAGCGCCAGCGGCCCGACGGGATACAAGGTCGCGCGGACCCTCTCGGCTTCCACTTCCAGTGCTGCGATCTGCGCTTGCTGAAGCGACCCCAGGCCGGACTTGACGGTCTCCCCATCCGCCATTTCGACCCAGCTCTTGCCGTTCCAGCGTGGCTGCAAGAGCGTGCTTGGCATCGGCACAGCCACCATGTTTGGAAGATCCTCGTCAAGCGTGCCATTGACTTCAAACTGCGGACTTCCATTTTCGTCGACAATCCAGACGCTATTCATCGATGACCCCTATTAAACGAGCAAGCTGGGAATCGCTTTGATGACCGTGGCGCTGCCCGGCTTCCCGTCGGTGCTGCTGCTGGAAAGCCCTGTCGACCCGCGGCCACCTCTCGGATCTACCATCGCGGCACTGGCGTTGCGCGCGCAGAGAAAAACCAGACCGCCGCCGCCGCCGCCGCCGCCATATGCTGAAGTCAGGAGCGCTCCATCGCCGCCGCGAGCGGTGAAGCATCCGGACAGGGAGAAGCCTGCGGAGCGGATCCTGCCGCCGCAGAAGACCAGCAGGGCACCGCCGCCGCCGCCGCCTGTGCCCGCCGCGTTGCTGCCGATGGTTCCGACAAGACCTTTTTCGCCATCGCAGGACAGCGCGCCGTCCGAGCCGATGATGATATCGCCGCTGACCAGCACCAGCGCGACGCCGCCGCCAAGCGCCACGGGGGGCAGTCCGGGCGCAGTGGGTCGCGAGTTGCCAGCGTGTCCGCCACCGCCGAGCCATGGCAGGGTGGCCGCAACCGAACCGGACGCAGGCGCCTGTTGTAAAAACCGCCGCAGGTCACGAATGCACAAAAAGGGGAACAGAGTATGATGGCCGTCGGGAGCCGCGCCTGCTCCCGAAGTAAAGGACAGGATGGGGCCGCCCGTGGTGTTGCTCTGACGCAAAGTATAGGCGCCGCCGCCATCTCCCATGATGCCGGCGCCTCCGGTGCCCAGCTGGTCGTAATGGCCACCCGACGGGTCGAGCCAGCGCGCAGGATTTTCGTGCTGCGCGGTGAAGTTGAGCCGGGCATTCAGCCTAAGATGGCCGAAGACGCGCAGCAGATACGCAGTGCTCCGCGAAGTCTGTGTGCAGGGCTCATTGATGGTCAGGTTGCCATAGACGTTGCCTGCTCCGAAGCCGGATCGCCCGCTCGGATTCTGCGCATCGGGCAGATCCAGCTGATCGAGAGCCGGGTACGGTCCCGCGTAGTTCACGGGATAGGTCCTTGATCCCGGGTCGTAGGGATACGGAGCGTTATTGACCATCAGTCCGCCGGCCGCTCCAGACCATATATCCGGGGTCGCATGACTGCTGTCCGGCAGCTCCACATGGGACAGTCCCAGCGTATGCGGCTGAATGTAGTCCTGGGTGTGCAGGAACATGCTCGAGATGATATTCAGCGCTGTCTGCACCGTCGGGGGATTGACGAGCAATGGGCCGACGGGGCCGGGAATGTAGTTCACCGGCAGGTCGGCAGCCTGCAGTCCGTCGAGGTATTGCAGCCAGCGGTAGGTGTTGTTCATCCACCAGTTGAAATACTCGTGCGGAGGCTTGACCCCGAACCCCCAGCCAGAGTCCATCAAGGGGCCGGGGGGCGCCTGAAGCGCAGCTTGCGCTCCCGTAGCCCAGCGCGGCAGTCCATCAGTCGGCTTGGTCGCCATTCCTAAAGTACTCCTTTTTCATTCCTGCATAAGGACACATACCCGCGGCACCAGCAGTTGCCCCAGATATCAAATGATCTTAGACAGCGGCCCTTCATCAAAACCGAGTCCACCCGGTGGCCCATTCGGAGATGCCACGCTTGAGAACACGAAAGCGCCGGGCATGGTGTGGATGAGCTCCAGCCGGACACCGACCGGCGCGCAGCGCTCCATCGTGGAATGCAGCCCGGTGGGCACCGTGGTGCCATCGAACTGCATGCGGACCACTCCTGGGGACGGCTCCGTCAGCTCGATATCGGTAGCACCGGTCAGCTGGCGCAGGACGCGGATGAGACGCTCTGGCTCGCCGCGCGATACGTTGCGCTCGATGCGCAAGCGGATGCTCAGGCGGTAGTCCGCATCGGACATGCCGCTGCGATCCTGCCCCACCAGCGCCCCAAGCTGATCGAGCTGCGCGCCCACGGCCGATGCAAGATCGCGCTCTGTGCTGAGCGCATACAGCGCATCTTCCAGCTGCTGCACCTGCGCAAGGATGACGCGCATGAGCGCTTCGAGCTTGGGCTTTTCGCGCAGCTGCACCGGCAGCCATCGCAGCCCTCGCTCCACATGATCAGGAATATGTTCCGCCATACGCCCTCGCCTTTACGGGATGACCCGAACGTGGATATCTGCCTGCTCCACCAGGGAGCGCTCGCGCGGACCGATGGCCAGGTTGGTGCCGGCGCCGCTGTGGTCCCACTGCGCCGAAGCACGCGGCGGTCCTGGCAGCGCTGGCGCCTGCGCACTGATGCGCACCGAGCCGATGCCCGGCACCTGATAGATGGGGCCGAGCAGCCGCGAAAGCACCACATCTTCGCCGATGGTCAGCCGCTGCGTGGCCGCCAGCACCGCCTGCACCACCTGCTCTGCACCATCGGGTGGAAAGTCCTCTTCGGAGAGCAGGCTGAGCTCGATGTCCAGCACCACGCGCACCCACTGCGGCCGGCTGAAGGTGACCACGTGCTCGAAGCCCATCGAGTCTGTCACCGCTACCGCCACCGGCCCCGGCGCAGTGCAGATGCCCGCGGGCTTGAGACGCCACAGAATCCCGGCGACAATTGCATCGGTCTCGGAGTCGGCCGGCGCATCCAGCACGACCTCGAAGCTGTGCGGCGGTCGGCCTTCGCTGTCGGTCACATCCAGATCATTTTCGACGACCCGCACGGCGCGCACACCCGGCACTTCCTGCATCAGCCGCGCCTCGATGGCCTCGCGAGTCGCCACGCCGGGCAGCAGCAGTGAACGCGCGCGACGCGCGACAAGCTCGCGATCTTCTTCGCGCTTGCGCCCCAGCTCGGCATCGCTCACGTTGAGCGCTCGCTCCCAACCGCTGATCGGGGTCTCGATACGGGTGAGCGTATGGGCGGCGGCCGGCGTCGGTCCTGTCTGCTCTGCGCGCATCCATACCAGCTCGCCAGCGAGCGGATCCAGCTCCATCGCCAGCAGCGTGGCCGCGGCCGGTGTGGTCTCGCGCATCGAAAAATGGGGCAGCGAGCTTGCGCCGTGCAGAGAGCTGTTGCCCGATACCGAAAACGCAACCCCGGGCTGCTGCGCGGTGACTGAAAAGCTGAGGCCGTCGCCAAGCTCGATGGCAACCAGGGCTCCGCTCGCGAGCAGGTTGATCTGGACCACCAGATTGGCAACCAGATTTACGGGCATCGGAACGTCATCGGTCGCAACACTTACCGCCAAAAAAACGGCGCCGCTGCTCCACCTGAAGCCGAGGTTATAGGTCATATTTTTTAGCAGCGACTCCAGCCTGATCTGCCAGCTCGTGCGCGGCACAACCGCAAGGCTCACGGCGACCGGTGCCTCCGGAATCGTGGACATCAGCTCAAAGGCAGCGCGCGCCCCAGGGCTGACCACCAGTGTCGGGTGCACGGCAGCGATGTCCGCAGCCAGCGCGGAGCTGAGGCTGTCCGCAGTGGCGCCTGAAGTTGCAGTCGCCTCGTGAATCACGCCCTCGACGGTCACCCGATACTGGGCGCCCGCCGACAAGCTCAAGACCTTGATGCGCGCGCGCCAAAGAGACCTCGCCAGCATGACCGGCTCGTCGGTTGTGAAGCGCGCTCCGCTTGAGCTTGATACCACGCGGCCGGGCGCAAGCTGAGTCCCCAGCTTGCCGCACAGCAGCATTCGCGCATGGGAATGGGTGGCCGGCAAGCGGCTGATGCCCGAGATCGAGACCAGCGAATCGAGAAGCGCCCCGCTCGCCGCGGCCGGCTCGAAGGTTTGCCACAGCGCCGAGGCCATGACCCAGCCGTCTGCGATCGGCCCCGCGATGACATCGAGCAGGCGCGACAGGTTGGAGGTCGCCGAGTGATCGAGCGGAGTTCCCAGTTCCCGCGCCAACGCATCGAGCATCTCGGTGCGGATCTGAGACCGACTCTTGGGGACAAGGCCAGCCAATGGCAGGATGCCAGGCATTTAGAACCTCCAGCTCGCGTTCATGAGACTGCTCATGGCGAAAGGACCAGCGTGATCTGCCCCGGCGCGACCAGGATCTTTTCCGCGGGCAGCACAGACACGTTGCCGCGCTGCCAGGTCGTCGGTGAAAACACGGGCGCGGGCGCAGCCGAAGGGGTGCGCATCAACCACAAAGAGACCCCGTAGATCCCGGGTACGCGATGGATGGCGGCCACCAGCCGACCTGCAATCACATCCTGCCCAAGGCCAAGTGTCGACGCCTGACTCATGAGCGCCTGCCGGCCGAGGCTCTCCCACGCGCTGGGCAGCGTCTCTTCCGGATGGCGCGTAAGCTCGGCGTGGATCCACAGATAGATTGGCCGCGGACGGGTGATGACGACGGTGTGGAGCTTGCCTGCTCCGTCGACCACGCCTCTTGAAAGAGGCGTGCCCAGGGTGCTCACCGTGGCGATGCCGGCGGGCTTTACCTCCCACAGGCGCTGCACGATCTGCGCGTCATCTCCGCCCTCGATCACCACCTCGATGCTCTTGGGCGCGCGGCCCTGCACCGGGAGGTGGGAAGAGTTTTCAAGCACGAAGACCTGGGTCACCTGGGCAAGGGCCGCCAGCTGCGCGCGGATGGCATCCACCACCGATGCCTCCGGAGTCACCAGGGTCTGCCAGCGCCGACGGCGAAGCGCGGTGTCACTTTCAGGCGGCAGCGGCGCCCCGGTGGGCGTTGGATTGCGCGCCAGGAGCCAGCCGGAAGCAGGCGTGGCGATCTGGCGGATGTCACCTGCCGGCAGGGTGATGGGACCCGGGGTCAGGCAGGTAAACTCCAGCCGTGCGCGCCCGGTGTTGCCGGTGATCCGCTGCGTGTCCACAAGCGTCAAGTTCGGCGCCCGACCCGTCAGATTTGCATTCAGCGCGATGTTCAGCAGCTGCTGCCCCGGCGTGGTGCCGAAGATGCGCAGCCAAGCCGCTTGAGCGGTGCTGGGTAATCCGGATTGAAGCTGCGCAGGACCCCATGTAACAAGCGGCTGTCCCAGCTGCGCGATGCGATTCGCCAGCTGCTGCGCCACGACCCGCGCATCGGCGCCGCCCCCCACTGCTAGACCGACGCCGTTAACATTGAGCTGATGAGAAGCCCCGGGCAGCGCCTCCACCCGGATGTCATAAATCTGGGGCAGAACGACCGCAGCCGACCAGGCGGGAATCGGGGCCGCCGGATCGAGCGCAAAGAGCAGCACGTGATCCGGCGCTGCCATGCGCGGAAGCACCCCAAGCTGCGGCGCTTGCGTCTGTAGCTGCAAGCTGAGCGGTACGGTGGGAAATGCAGCGACGGTGGCCCCAGTGGTTTCAGAGACAGTGGTGCCGGCGATCGTGATCTGATAGCGGGTGTACGGAAAGAGCGCGGTAAAGCGCAGGCGCACGCCCACGGTCGGAACGGACTGCAAGGTGACGGGCAGCGCACTCCGAAATTGCACTCCCGTGCTGGTGGAAGCCACCTGCGCACCCGCAGGAACCACCGCACCTGGAACTCCAAGGAGGTCCAGGTCGGCGCTGACGCAGCCTCCTGCGCGCCTCTGTAGACCGACGAGCCCGACCACATGATCGAGCTCCGCGCCAGCCGCGGATCCCGGATAGCGGCCATTATAGACATCCTCCCCAAGCTCCCACACCTCGGCCAGGCCGCGCGCCGTGATCCCCAGTACGCGCGAGAAGACCGAATCAACATCGACGTTGACCTCTGGCCCAAAGGCCTGGACCAGGGCCTCTTCAAGCTCTGCCTGTAGATCCACCAGGCGCCTGCGCGCAAATCCATCGCGGGTCAGGCCGCTCATCCCATCACCTCCGCGAGCTCCAGGGAGCCGGCATCGGTGCGCACGCGAAAGCTCAGCATCAGGGCGCGACTTGCGCGATCCCAGGACAGCTCGAAGCGCTCCAGCGCAAGCACTCCCGGCGTGCTCAGGATCGCCTCTTTCAGCAGTGCATCCACCATCGACATTTCCGGATTCTTTTTCAGGATCTGCTGATACCAGGGCAGGCCAAAACCCGGCGCAAGCGGCCACTCGCCCAGGAAATGGCGCAGCGTGAAGCGCAGGCGCTGCGCGATGGACGCCGAGCCTTCGACGATCGTCAGATCACCCCGCTCCAGCACGAGGTCGCCGCCGCCTGGCATCGCATCCGAGTCCGTGTTTAGCGCCAAGTCCATGTTGCTCAGGCCCCTTTTTCTTTGATCGTGGCAAGGCGCACTTTGAGACTCGCGAACGCCGCCAGGTTCATCGCTGGCTGCGCCCCGGTTGCGCCGGTAAACACGGTCATGCTCAGCAAGCTGGTGAGCAGCTCATCGACGATCGCGACCAGATCCTGAGCGCCGCCGAGCGCCACGGTGCCGTCCTTGTTGATGCGCAAAAATCCTGCCGTGGTCTTGATGCCCACATCCCCGTCGGCACCCAGCCGCAGCTCGGTGCCGCGAAACTTCAGCAGCACGTCACGCTCATCGGCATCAGAGGCCGCGCTGAAGGGATAGAGCCCGGGCACCGCGATGGCATCGGACAGATCGAAGCTGCGCGGATCATCCGGCGCGGTCTCACCGCCTTGCGCCAGCCACTCGTCAAGTGAGCGCTCTGAAAAGATCAGCAGCACGCCGTCTCCGGCCGCCAGCGGAAACGACAGGATGGCGCCGCCGCCGCGCGGCCACACCACCGGCACGTTGTTGATCACCGGCAGCCGCTGGCGGGTTCCATCCTCCAGCGTCAGCTGCAACAGCGGCTGCACCGAAGCCTTCTGCGTTCCGGCTTCATACGACTCGATGCGTCCGGGCATGGAGACATGCACGTCCGACATATGGGTGCGCATGGCCAGCCGCAGCACCTGGCCGAACGTCGGCGCCGCGCTCATGAGCGCACCGGCCTGGCGGTGACGCTGCTCTGCCAGATGTCGCCGTGCGTGTCGCCCTCGTGCTCGACCTTTTCAACCAGGAAGGTTCCGCGCAGGATTCGGCTCTCCAGCACCACCTTGCGCCCGGGCTGAAGGCGCGGCTGAAGCAGGCTCACGAACTTCACGCCATCATCGGTGCGCTCGGGCTGCTGTATGAGGCCGGTCTCCGGGCTGAGCCGCACCGCTTCACTGGCACTCGGCTCCTCCGCTGGCAGAACTTGCAGCTGTCCATCTTGAATGCTCCATCTCAGCTTCAGTCGCCGGGCCAGGATGTCGAGCGTCTTGCGCGAGCTGCCGGCGGCGGAAAATCCGCTTACATATTGCTCACTTGAGACGCCGCGCACCTCGCCGAGCGGCACGCCCATCGACTGGGCGATGCGCGCAAAGACCTGAGACAGCGTGACTCCGGCAGCGAAGCTCTCGAACAGCGTGGAGTCGCGCAAGCTGTTTGCACCATCGCCGGCCTTGAACGTGGTCACGCGATCCACGCCCTCGCGCACATCTTCAATCTCGGTGAGATCGCCAACGTAGAGCAGCTCGGCGTTGTCCTTGTAGCCGGCCTCCAGCATCACGGACGTGGTCTTTTTTTCCAGCGTGGTCAGCGTATTTTCCGCCAGGTTCGAGATCTTCAGCTCCAGGCTGTTTGGGGTCGTGCTGCGATCCTTCTCAATCGAAAACTCCAAGCGCAGACCCGAGATGCGAATGCCCGGCTTTCCTCGCGGCACCAGAGTCACCGTGGCCACGCGGTCAAACAGCAGGCTCACGATGCGTCCTCCGCAGAGAAGATCAGCATCACGCGGATGCCCAGATCGGCGCGTCCTGGCGGCTCGCCCCTGCCGCTGGTATCAAGCGCATACAAGCTGCCGCGCGGCAGGCGCGCATCCTGCAACTGGGCCCATAGATCGTAGTCTGCAACCACGCGGATGCCGAGCGCGATGGGCTCCCCCTGCTGCGTGGAAACGCTCAGGCTCCAGAACTTGCCGCGGCCATTCCAGCACATCGCCAGCTCCAGATTTACGCCCAGGATCTGCACCTGCTCGGACCAGGCCGGCACATCGGTGCGCGTCGGGATGAGCAGCCTCACAGGGTGCCTCCTCGGTTCGCATAGGGCTCCATGTAACCGCTGCGCTGAGACTTCTGTTCAATTGGCCGCAGCATGTTGCTCATGCCGGTGGGAACCGCGTGCATGGGCTGCTTGCCCGTCGAGATCTGGTAGGCCCGCAGGTCGGTGATCTCTCCCGGACTCGCCTCGGTGCGCTGCAGCCGGCGCCGCTTGGCCTTGGCTTTCTGCTCGGGCATGCTCACCACTTGCGACTCCACGCGCACGATATGCCGCAGCTCCGCAGAAAATTGCAGCGCCGCGCCGCTCTGGGAATCGCGCGGTGTGGAGAAGCTCACCAGCACCATATCGGTGTACATCTTGAGGCCGGTGATCACCGTCAGCAGCGCACCGCTCGCTTGCAGCCTGCGCAGGGTGTCGAACGCATCCTTGGCGCGCGAGCCCGAGCTGCTGCCCAGGCGCAGCGCCAGCGGATCATCGCCCTGCTTGGGCGTCGCGGAGAAGTGGCGCAGCGGATACTCCGAGATCACGCCATCGATGCTCAGCGACTCCGGCTCCAGGATCAGATGGTCGGTGATGACTGCGCCCGACTCGATGGGATGGTCGGTGACCTTGAGCGAGCTCGAGTGCTCTTCCTTGACCGTTGCATCGATGCGGAGCTCGCCAACCTTGGCCACCATCCCAGATTCGTGAAACAATAAAGATAGTCCCATGCTTTATATCCTAATAGTTATTTTATAAATCAACATATAAATGCTAATTTACTGCCTTGGTGTATAAGGATTGATGAGCTCATCCGCAACGCCCTTGAGCATTCCTCCCATCTGGCGCTTGAACTGTTCGTCGATCGCTCGGGTGATATGCTCGGTCTGTTCTTGAGTATTTCCCGGCGGAACATTGATCTCAAATTTGGTCTGGAATGTATTGATCAGATTTTGCGTCGCACTTGAGCCGCTCCGATCCGGCACCACTGCCCTCAGACCGAATGCCGTCAGTGCTGCCTCTGAAGACAGGATATTATCGGCGGTATTCTGATCAGCAACTTTAGAAACGATATATCGAAATGAGTCGAGCTGCTTTTGTTCCCACGTAATTCCTTCGGCGGCAGCTTGATCACGGTACATTTTGAGCTTGGCCGGCTCCACGGCAGAGGTTAATATGCTACCAATACTAGATTTAAACCAGTTTAGCGGATTCAGGCTTTTGAGTGTCTCTGAGACCCAATTCTTCAGCCCTTCTATGACACTGTTGAATCCGGAGGTTATCCAGGTGCCAAATGCACTGATTTCCTCAGAGATAAAATTCCCCAGATCATCAAAGGCTTTTCCGATTCCCTCAAAGAGCCAGTCGAGCCCGAGGTGATGCCACTGTTCGCAGAACCAGTCCCATAATCCGCTCAAGCCTTCGAGGATCCAATCCCACAGCGCCGGCAGCCCCTCGTTGCCAAGCCACGCGAGCCCTTCCAAAAACAGCGCCCACAGCTTGGGAATTCCTTCGTTCCAGACCCAGAGCAGCCCCTCTCCCAGCAGCGGCAGGATCCGCTTGAAGACCCAGATCGCGAGCTTGTAGAGCGCCACCCCGATCTTGGTGAGCGCAGTCTGCACTCCCTCGATGAGCTTGGGAATCATCTCCTCCATCTTGGCGATGAAGGCATCGGGATCGTCGACAAGCTCTTTGGCCCAATCGAGCGCATGCGAAGCCACGTAGCCATAGATGTTGCTCTTAATGAGACCGAGTATCCCGGGTCCAGCCTCGGCCTTCTTTTCCTTTGGATCGGCCTTGAGCTCCGCGGAGCCGCTGCCGAGCCTGCGCGCATCGGCCGCTGCTTTCGCCGCCTCCTTATCGGCCGCGCCCCAACCCGAGCGGCCGGGCGATGGATCATCAGGTCGATTGCCTGCTGGCATACCTGGACTCAGGGGCGTGTTTGGCCGTCTGGATTCCCTGCCGGTCGCACCCCAACCAGCAGCGCCCGGCTTGAGTGTGTTGGCTGGCGCAGCTTTGGAATCCCATTCGCTCTTCGCGCCTGCATCGACGCCGCTGGGCCTGCGCGCGTCGCCGGCGGAGAGCGCCTTGGCACCCCATGCGCCGGCCTTGCTTTCGGCGGCCGTGTCCGATTTTTCGTCTGCCTTTTTTTCGTCTGAGCCTTTGAAGTGCTTGAAGATTTTTGCGCCGTAATCGATCCAGTTTTTCGGATCCGCCACACCCGTGGGCGGAGCCGGTGGCGGCGCGGGCGGCGTCAGGGCCTTCTCGATCCGATCGCCGAGCTGGGTCAGGCTGGCTTCGAGCGCGTGCTGCGAGGACTGCATCGTCGCTTCCATGCGGCCAAATCCACGCTGTAGATCCCTGGCCATGCGGCCCAAGCCGCGCGACATCCGGTCTTCGAGCACTCGCGAGTCTTCGGATGACTCCTGCACATCTTTGAGCAGCGCGACCTGCGTCTTGGCGACGTCGATCAGCCCCTCGACCAGACGGAGCATTTTTTTGAGATCATTCATGATCGCCCTCGCATCAATCGCTTCTGCTCTACTTCGTCCGCTTGCGCGCCGCCTGCTCCACCTGCTGCCGCAGATCGAGCGCCTCATGGGCATCGGCAAGATCGTCGATGCTCCACCAGGTCTCGATCTCTTGCAGGGTGGCGATTCCCTCTAGCACGATGCGCCAGACATAGAAGTTGGCGCTCGATTCCGGCGGCGCCGCTGCCGCCGGGCCCGACTTCAGCTGCTGGTGGCCGCCGCGCTGCTGGCCACCGCGCCGAAAAAATCGCCGTAGTTTGCCTCCAGCACAAAGCCGAGCACCTTGAGCAGGGTCATGTAGTTGCCCATGAACTCGGTATCGAAGCTCGGCATCACCTCGCGCCCATCGCGACGCGTGTCTTTAAGCAGCCGCTTGACCAGCCCCACGGTTTCCGCCTCATCGAGCTTTTCAACGAGACGCGCCACAAAGAGACCGACTTCAAGCGCTCGCCCCGCGCCCGGCTGGCCCGTGGCCACTGCGCCCAGCGCTGGCCCTGCGAGCTTGAGCAGCCGCGTCAGGATCGCCAATCCCTCGGTCGCCGGAAACTGGGTGACCATATAGACAGCGCCGTCGATCTCGCGCTCCTGCGATTTTTTGCCCATGATCAGACTCCGTGATCAATCTCGACCGTGGCCAGGTCGAAGACCCAGTCGCGATTCGAGATCTCGGTGCCAAGCTCCAGGTTCGGCTTCTTCTGAATCCACCCCTCAGCCGCCACCACCAGCGCCTTGGTCGTGGGATCCTTTACCTGGATCGACACCACGCCGGTGCCATCGACCTGGTCGCGGTTGGCCAGCGAGTTCAGCACCAGATTCGAGTTGCTGCTCTGGAGCAGCGTCAGCGTCATCGAGCCCGATCGATCGGCGCTCTTTACTCGTGTGACCTCGCCATACGCGCCCACCACCTTGGTGAACGCCTCGGAAGCGCGCTCCACGGTGACGAACGTGCCATCCGCGAAGCCGCTGATGATGTTGGTGGTGGTGTCATCGCTAATGGTGACGATCACCCTTTGGGGATCGTAAGTGACAATCGGCATCGAAAACTCCTCTCGGGAAGCACCCAGCTAAAAATGTGAAAAAGGAATCGGTTTAGATTGTCACCACGCCTTCGACCTTGACCGAATGGATGGCGCCGCTCAGGTAGGCCGTAAAGCGGATATCGGGCAGCACGCGACCCGCACGATCGTTGGCGCTGACGTTGCGCACGCTCGGCACGGTGACCACCGGCTTGGGATCTGCGGCCAGCACGCCGGCATCGATGGCGGCCATGAGCTGCGCGCGGACCTCGGTCTCGAAGATGGCCACGCCCGCATCGGTGTAAGGCACCTTGGGCAGGTTGACCAGCCGCTGATAGATGCGCTCGGTCAGGCGCGCTTCCAGCCAGTCAGCGCCCACGATGACGTCGATGTATTCACCGGAGCTGGTCTTGCCCTGGCGCGTGATCGAAGCGCCGCCGATCGATTCGTAGCTGTTGGCATTCTTGCTGGCGATGGCATCGGCTGCGGTCTGGGTCAGGGTGCTGGTGGGCACGCTGGCCAGCGACTTGAACATCCAGGTCTGCGCGCCGGGCGTGGTAGAGAGCATGCGAGCCAGCCAGGCGACCTCGGGACGCGGATCCTGCACAGCACCGGCAGCCGCGCCGACCGCCAGGTCGTGATAGAGCACAATGCTGCGGCTGCGGCCGCTGGTCTTCAAGCTCTTGGCGATGCTGGCGGTGGTGCCGGTCTCGGTCATCAGCAGGATGTTGGAGTCGTTGCTGGCGGTCGCGAAGATCTTCCTTTTGCTCGATTCCACCCAGGCCGAAGCAAGCTCCACATCGGCCGCAATGCGGCTGGTGATGACCAGGCCGTACCAGTCACTGCTCTCGCGGTCGATGGCGGTCAGGGCCAGGTTGAGGGCCTCCGCTGACGCCTGGTGGCGGCCGACGGCAACCCGAGCCGGGCCCGGCGTCTGTGCAAAGGCAGCGGCAGCGCAGCGATACGCCGCGGTGGTGACTGGAAAATCGGCCTCAAGGGCCGTCAATGAGGAATAAAAGCGGATGCGATCCGTGGCCGCTGCGGGCCAGTCCGAACCGACGATGAGCACAGTGCCAAAGCCAGCGCGCGAGACGGCGTTGGTCTGTCGATCAATTGTCACGTTTACAATGTCTCTTAGCCCCATAAACAGCTCCTTATTTACGTACCGAGTCCGAGACCACAACCGCCGGGGCCCCTTCGGCTCTATATAATTGCCCGCCGAGCTGCACCGTTTCGATCCGTCCCGGCGAGTCGGCGACCAGCGAACTTACTAGAAACTTTACTTCGAGCTCTGCGCAGTCGGAATTCAGATTCACAGCGATGCCATCGTCATCGCCGCCGGAAAGTCCGGCGTTCGCGAGCTGCTCCAATACCGTCGGACAGCCTAGCGAGTCCTGCACCCTGGCCATCACTGCCAGCGCTCCCTGCGCAACACCTTTGACCGCACAGCTGATCGCCACGCGGCGGTTGCCGATGACGCGCACCTCATCGGGCGGGCCGTCCAGTGTCACCTCATCGCGGCCGATCCGATCGATGCGATGAATATGCAGCAACGCGTAGGGAAGCGCGGGAAGCGTTGCCGGCAGAGGCGCGTCCTGCCACAGCACGTCGACTCCGGACACCCCAGTGAACCACTGCGCGACGCCATTTTTTATGGCCCCAGGATCCATGGACCCTCCCCGATGCGATTGACATCAAGGAGTATGCGAAAGGAGTGGCTGCTTTGGACCCTGCGCTGATCTTACATGGCACCTAATGGCAGCTGATCTTTATCGAAAACCCGGACCATGAAGTCGGGCGCTGAAGCGGCGCGTGGCCGCACCACTAAGCCTCCTCTGGTTTGCGGCCTGCGGTCAACAGCCCTGACTGCCGCGGCTGCCGTCGGGTAGGTTCTGGATAGGAGCTAGGAGCATTCTGTGAAACGGCCTCCACGGGTCAGGAAGATCTGTTCCTATAGGTCTTTGTTGCGCTTATTGAGACTGTACATCTGCTAACTTGCTTCTGAAGCAACGTCGCAGTGCGCCGCGCCCCCTCGCTCTAGCGAGGCAAATTCACTTGCGAAGTCATGCCCTCATGCTGTGAAGCGAAAGCTCGATTCTCGTTAGCGAATCCCCCACGGTTCTAGCGAAAGCGAGCCCGATTGGCGGGCTATCCGCAACATGTCCGCAACCTATCCCTACTCCCGATTCTCCGACGAGAACGACCCTCCACGTCCTCACTCGGCTTGATGTCGCGATGCACGATCCCGTGCTGGTGGGCGCAGGTGAGCGCCGCTGCGACCCGCAACAGCAGCAGTCGCGCCTCTTTTACGGTGAGGGGGCTGCGGCTCAGGCGCCGG
>Ga0075163_10005715_pt1 | contig 16531 bp, 13 predicted proteins | sample JI1023141ADNA_FD_71478 | JGI IMG/M metagenome (GOLD analysis project Ga0075163, IMG submission 71478) | Wastewater effluent complex algal communities from Wisconsin, to seasonally profile nutrient transformation and Carbon sequestration -... | ecosystem: Engineered > WWTP > Effluent > Algae...
ATGTGGGCGGCCGACGATCCGCACGTGGTCGCCGGCAAGGACCCGATGCTGGCGCCGTCGCAGATCATCTGGGGCTACGAGTCCAACTGGGGATCGTTCGCGCAGTACGCCCGGGTCCAGGACCACCAGTGCCTGCCCAAGCCGCCCCACCTGACCTGGGAGCAGGCCGCGGCCTACATGCTGGTCGGCGCCACCGCCTACCGGATGCTGTTCGGCTGGCCGCCCCACGTCGTCGGCCCCGGCGATCCGGTGCTGATCTGGGGCGGCGCCGGCGGCCTCGGCTCGATGGCGATCCAGATGGTGCGCGCCGCCGGCGGCCGCGCGGTCGCGGTGGTCTCGGGCGACGACAAGATCGACTACTGCAAGAAGCTCGGCGCGGTCGGCGTCATCGATCGGCGCGCGTTCAAGCACTGGGGCAAGCTGCCGCGCTGGAGCGACGAGCTCGACTACGGCGTGTGGCTCAAGGCGGCCCGCGGCTTCGGTCAGGCGTTCTGGGAGGCGCTCGGCGAGAAGCGCAGCCCGGCGATCGTGTTCGAGCACCCCGGCGAGTCGACCCTGCCGACGTCGTGCTTCATGTGTGACACCGGCGGGATGATCGTGATCTGCGCCGGCACCACCGGCTACAACGCCACCCTCGATCTCCGCTACCACTGGATGCGGCAGAAGCGCCTGCAAGGCAGCCACTTCGCCAACGACGATCAGGCGGCGGGCTGCAACCGGATGGTGATGGACCAGCAGGTCGACCCGTGCCTGTCGCGGACGTTCGAGTTCGCCGGCACCGGCGCCTGTCACCAGCTCATGCGCGACAACCGCCACCCGAGCGGCAACATGGCCATCCTGGTCAACGCGCCCCGCCCCGGCCTGCGCACGCTGGCCGAGGTCCGCGCCGCCGGGGCGACGCCGTGACCGCCCGGCCGTTCCGGGTCCTGGGCGTCCAGCAGCTCGCGATCGGCGCCGAGCGCAAGGCCGACCTGCGCGGCCTGTGGGTCGACCTGCTCGGCCTCGAGGTGGTCGGCACCTTCCGGTCCGAGCGCGAGAACGTCGACGAGGATCTACTGGCGTGCGGCGCCGGCCCGGCCCGGGTCGAGATCGATCTGATGGAGCCCATCGATCCGGCCCGCAGCCCCAAGGTCCACGTCCCGCCGCTCAACCACATCGGCCTGTGGATCGACGACCTGCCGGCCGCGGTGGCCTGGTTGACCGGCAAGGGGGTGCGCTTCACCCCCGGCGGGATCCGACGAGGCGCGTCCGGCTTCGACGTCTGCTTCATCCATCCCCGGGGATCCGACGAGGCGCCCGAGGGCGGTCGGGGGGTGCTGATCGAGCTGGTCGCGGCGCCGCCGGCGCTGGTCGAGGCGATGACGGCGCTCGCGGTCGCCAGCACACCGGGCGCTGGCGCTCGGTAGCCGCCCGCCCCCCGCCCGCCCCGCGCCCGCCGTCGCCGATCGCCGCCGGCCTGGGGCCGCGCCGAGTTGGTCCAGTCCTGGCAAGGGCGTTCACGTCATGCCCACGAGCCGCCCCCTCCCGGTCTGGAGTCGTGACCGCGCCAAGAGCGGTCCCATGCGTGCCCCCGCCCGGGTCGATTTCAGCGACGAGGTCGCCGGCCGCGAGCCCGGCGCCGCCGGGACCGCCCCACCGCAGGCGTCGGGGTGGGGCGATGTCGGCGCCCGCCCCGCATCGCGCCCGGCCATCGCGCTGGTCGGCCTCCCCGGCGAGCAGTCGGCGGCCGACGCGCGTTGCCGCGTACAACTTGTCGCACAGCATGTCATCCTGGACGACGCTCCCTTAAGATCCTCGTACGCTCCCGCGACCAAGCTGGTGCGGTCGCGACACATGGCCGTCAACTCGTCGTCACCCGCCGTCCGCCTGCCCGACCCGGAGCCCAGCTTCCCGGGCGCGACGGTCCTCGACCGCTTCGAGACCGCCAGCCACGAGCTGATCAAGGGCCGGGCGCTGCTCCAGCGCACCGATAGCAAGTACTTCGGCCGCGCCGACCACCTCGAGACCATCCTCGAGTCGCTGGTCGGCCGCTACGCCGTCATCCGGGTCGCCTCGGGCTGCGCCGCCGACTACCGCAGCTCGTACTTCGACACCCCCGACCTGCGCTGCTACCACGACCACCTCCGCGGTCGCCGGCTGCGGCAGAAGGTCCGCATCCGCCACTACGCCGATCGCAAGCTCACCTTCCTCGAGCTCAAGGCCAAGCAGAACCTGGCGGTCACCGACAAGCACCGCCTCGACCTGCCCTACGGCACGTCGGAGCTGACCCTGGCCGGCCGCGAGTTCCTCGCCCGCCACTGCCCGCTGCCGGTCGATCAGCTCGAGCTGACGGTCGAGAACTCGTTCCGCCGCATCTCCCTCATCGGCCTCGACGTCGAGGAGCGGGTGACGATCGATCTCGACATCGCCTTCCGTTACCGCGAGCGCGAGCTGGCGATGCCCGGCCTGGTCGTGCTCGAGGTCAAGCAGCACCCGTACAACCCGCGGTCGCCGATGATGAACGCGCTGCACAAGGTCCGCATGCGCGAGCGCTCGCTCAGCAAGTACACCACCGCCATCGCCGAGATGGCGCCGGTCCGCAAGAACCGCCTCCTGCCCCTCCTCCGCACCCTCCACAGGACCATCGCGTGAACGAGCTCTTCGGCACCGACCAATTCTTCGACGCGCAGGACTTCGCCAAGCTGGCCGTACGGCTGGGCGTGAACCTGGTGTTCGCGACGTTCGTGATCTGGTTCGTCTACTACCGGGTCTATCGCAACCGCGAGTTCGTCTTCACCTACTACGTCTTCAACGTCATCACCTTCTCGCTGTGCGTGCTGCTGCGCAAGGTGCCGATGGAGCTCGGCTTCGCCCTCGGCCTGTTCGGCGTGTTCGGCATCCTCCGCTACCGCACCGAGCAGATCCGCATCCGCGATCTCACCTACCTGTTCATCGTCATCGGCATGGCCCTCATCAACGCGGTCGCCAACAAGAAGGTGAGCGCGATGGAGCTGCTCACCGTCGACGTCGCGATCTGCGTGATGTGCGCGGCGCTCGAGCTGCCCAAGTCCGGCCGCCGCCACGGCGCGACGCCGATGATCTACGACAACGTCGCGCTGCTCCGGCCGGGCAAGCAGGAGGCCCTGTTCGCCGACCTGTTCGAGCGCACCGGTATGAAGGTGGTCCGCGTCGACGTCAACACGATCGACTTCCTCCGCGACGCGGCCGAGATCACCGTCGTCTATCTACGCCCCGAGGATGAACAACATGCTTGAGACTAGCCTGGCTCACCGTCTGCTCTCGCTCGCTCCTCGCCGCCTCGCCGGGACCGTGGCGCTGGCGCTGCCGCTGGCGCTGGCCGCCTGCGGCGACGACGCCCCGGTCGACGGCCCCGACGCCGGCGACGTCGGCTGCACCGTGCCCAACGCGATGCGGCTGCAGCCGATGGTGGTCGGCGCGAGCTGGACCTACGCGATCAGCGAGCCGATGGTGCCGGCCCGGCAGAAGACCTCGACCATCGAGGCCTACGAGGACGTCGGCGATCGCAAGGCCGGCGTCATGGGCTACCGGCAGAAGACCGAGAAGCTCGACGGCGTCACGGTCAACTGGTCGGAGGACCGCTGCACGTCGCTGGTCCGCCACCGCGAGAAGAGCTACGACCTCAGCAACGTGCTGCTGGCCGACCAGTTCTACCAGCCGAGCAAGCTGCGCATCGACGAGACCGCGGCCCACATCGCGACCGGCGCGGCCTGGACGGTCAGCTTCACCGAGATCGAGGTCAACCCGACCACCGGCATGGCCATCACCATCTCCAAGGACGAGAACTGGTCGGTGGTCGCGGCCAGCGAGTCGGTCACGGTCCCGGCCGGCACCTTCACCGCGCTCCACCTCAACAAGAAGACCTCGGGCTCGGCCGACAAGGACTACTGGTTCGCCGCCGGGGTCGGCAAGGTCAAGGAGACCGGCGAGCAGACCGAAGAGCTGACCGCGTACACGATCCCGTGAGCCGGTCATGACCATGACATCCAGGCTGCCGCTCGCCGCGGTCTTGCTCGCGGCGCTGGCCGCGCGCGCCCACGCGCAGGCCGAGCCCGACGGCGCCGCCGGGCCCGCGGTCGGCGCACCCGCCGCGCCCGGCCCCGAGGCGACGCCGACCGAGGCGGTCGCGCCACCCGGCGGCGACCCGACGACGCCGGCCGACACCGACGACGCGCAGGCGCACGCGCACGCGGACGGCGACAAGCCCAAGCACAAGAAGCAAAAGCACGAGCCCGACGGCGACCGGGCCGCGGACGGCGCGGGCGACGCGGCGCCGGATCCCGACGACGATGGGGGCAGCTCGTCCAACGACTGGGCCAAGGACATCGCGGTGTCCGGGCGCGTGTTCTTCCGCGCCACCGCCTACGACGAGGACGCCAACCCGTGGCTGAGCCAGCTCACCCTGGCCAGCGCCCGGGTCGGCGTCCGCTATCACTGGAAGCAGCGGCTCGAGGCCAAGGTCTCGTTCGAGGCCCGCGGCTCGGTCCGCGACGCCTACCTGGACGTCCGGATCACCGACTGCCTGCACCTGCGCGCCGGTCGCTTCAAGCTGCCGGCCAGCGCGATCGAGCGGACCTCGACCTGGACCCTGCCGACCATCGAACGCACGCTCGCCTCGGAGGTGCTCGGTGGCGCCCTCGGCATCGTCGGCCGCCACCACGGCGCGCAGCTCACCTGGGATCCGGGGCGCGGCATCAAGCCCAAGCTCGAGGTCGCGGTCGCCCAGTCGTTCGACGACGGCGGGATCGAGCTGCCCCGGCAGCTGGTCTGCGGCGCCGAGGACGGCGACGCCTGCCAGGGCGGCGGCGGCCTGATGGCGACCGCGCGGTTCGAGATCGAGCCGGTCGACGAGGTCCACGTCGGCGCGTTCGGCCAGACCCGCGAGGGCGGTGACTACCGGACCGGCATCGGTCGCTACTGGGCCGCCGGGATCGACGTCGAGGCCGAGGCCGGCGGGCTGCGGGTGTGGGCCGACGCCATCGCCGGCAGCAGCCACCTCGGTACGGTCAAGGCCAGCGACGACGACACCCCGTTCGTCGCCGCCCAGGTGATCGCGGGCTACCGGCTGGGCGGCGACAAGCGCGGCAAGCGCTTCGTCGAGCCGTACCTGGCCGCCGCGTACATCAACCCGATCGCGTCGTTCAAGGGCGATCTGGTCACCCAGGTCGTCGGCGGCGTCGGCGCCGGGCGATGGAAGCGCTGGCGCGGCCAGCTCCAGGCGGCGTACCAGTCGGCGCAGTCCCAGCGCCCGACCTCGCTCGGCGGCGTCGACGTCGACTTCAACGACCGGCTCACGCTCATGGCCCAGCTCGGCGCCGGCTTCTGAGGACTCGAGCGAAGCGAGAGTCCGAAGGAACAAGGAGCGCCACCGCGGCTTCGTGAGGGCGCGCCGCGCCTCCGCCGGTTCGTTCACAGGTTCTGATCCGAGGCTCCGCCCGGCCGTCAGGATTCCGCAAGGCCTTCGCGCTACGCTGAGCGGCGAGATGGCCGAGCGGATCCTGTTCCTCGAGGATGATCGCGAGCTCGGCGAGCAGGTCAGCCAGCGCCTGCGCGCCGCGGGGTTCGAGGTGGTGTGGTGGACCGAGGGCAAGCGGCTGGCGCCGACCGACATCGCCGGGCTGGCGCTGGTGGTGCTCGATCTGATGCTGCCCGGGACCTACGGCATGGAGATCCTGGCCGACCTGCGCAAGACGTCGGAGGTGCCGGTGCTGGTGCTGTCGGCCCGCAACGACAGCCACGACAAGGTCCGCGCGCTCAAGCTCGGCGCCGACGACTACATGACCAAGCCGTTCTGGCCCGACGAGCTGATCGAGCGGGTCCGGGCCCGGATCCGCCGCCCGACCATGCAGCGGGCCGACGTGATCGAGGCCGGCCCGGTCCACATCGATCTCGATCGCCGCCTGGTCACCGTCGCCGGCGCGGCGGTCGACCTGACCCCGGTCGAGTACGCGTTCCTGCTCGCCCTCGCCCGCCGGCCGGGCATGGCGATCACCCGGACCTGGCTGGTCGACAACGTCCTCGACCCCGATCGCGAGGGCAGCGAGCGGACCCTCGACGTCCACGCCTCGCGGCTGCGCAAGAAGCTCGGCCAGGCCGGGCTGATCGAGACGGTGTGGGGCATCGGCTACCGGCTGGCGACGGAGACGGGCGTGACCGGCGCCGGCGGGGCGCGGCCAGCGTGAGGCTGCAGGCCCGGCTGGCGGTCGCGACCGCCGCCGTGCTGGTGCCGCTGGTGCTCGGGCTGACCTGGCTCGACGCCCGGGCCAAGCACCGGGCGGCGACCGATCAGCTCATCGAGCTGCTCCAGCGGCGGTCGCAGGCGCCGACCGCGCGCGCCCGCTGCGAGGCCGATCCGGTGGCCTACGGCGGCCCGCTCGGGCCGCGGCCGCCCGACGGCCGCCCCGGCGATCGTCCGGATCCCGGACACGACGGCCCGCCGCGGCCGCTGCCGTTCCCGCCGTTCCCGCCGGCCACCATCCGGGTCTACGACGATCAGCGGCGGCCGGCCGAGGCGTCGGCGCCGGCGCTGCCCGCCGACCTGGTCGACGCCCTCGGCGACGACGGGGTCGCCGCCCTGCGCGGGCTGTGGCCGGGCTCGAAGGTGCGGGTGCTGGTCCAGACCCCGTGGGCGACCGGCCCGTGCGCCTACCTGCTCGGCGACGGCACCACCGCGCCGGGCTGGCGGGCGGCGATCCTGCCGGCCAGCCGGTGGTGGCTGTTGCCCAGCCTGGCGGTGATCGTCGTCGTCCTGCTGGCGGTGTGGCCGGTGGTCCGCCGCCTGCGCCGCCTGACCCGCGCGGTCGAGCGCTCGGCCGCCGACGGCTTCGGCTCGCCGATCGCGATCGATGGCGCGAGCGACGGGCAAGACCACGGCAACGACGAGGTCGCCGCCCTGGCCCGGGCGTTCGCCGCCGCCGCCCGCGAGGTCGCCGCCCAGCTCGCGGCCAAGGATCAGCGCGAGCGGGCGCTGCGCGACTTCCTCGCCAACACCACCCACGACGTGATGATCCCGCTGACCGTGCTGCAGGCCCACCTCGCCACGCTCCGCGATCGCGACGGCGCCGGCCAGCCGATCGATCACGACGCGCTGACGTCGGCGATGGACGAGGCCCACTACATCGCCAGCCTGCTCCACAACCTCGGCGCCGCCGCCAAGCTCGACGCCGGCGCCCCGGCGCTGCACAAGAACCGGGTCCCGCTCGACCGCCTGATCGAGCGGATCTGCGCCCGCCACCGGCCGATCGCCCGCCAGCTCGAGGTCACCCTCGACCTCGCCCTGCCCGAAGCGCCGCTGGCCTGCGACGGCGACGTCACCTTGCTCGAGCAGCTGGTCAGCAACGTGGTCTACAACGCGATCCGCCACAACCAGAAGGGCGGCCACGTCGCGATCATCCTCGAGCCGCTGGCCGGCGAGCAGTTCCGCCTCCGCGTGCTCGACGACGGCCCCGGGGTGCCCGACGCCGATCTGGTCCGGGTCCGCGAGCGCGGCTACCGCGGCGACGCCGCCCGCGGCCGCGCCACCGCCGGCCAGGGCCTCGGCCTCCACATCGCCCACCGGGTCGCCAGCGTCCACGACATGACCTTGACCCTCGGCCCGTCGGAGTTCGGCGGCCTCCAGGTCGACCTGGTCGGCCCGCTCGCGCTCGAGCTGCGCTAGCGCCCGATCGCCGGCCTCAGCGACGGTCGCAGGGCCCGGCCGGGGCCGACGCGGCCCGCCCTCGGGTGGCGGAATTCAAGTAGGCTCAACTCGTATGGACCGCGGGGGCGCGAGACGATCGGCGATGACGACGCCGGTGATGCCGATGCCGGCGACGCCGTCGATCGACGCGCTCACGCCGCGCCAGCGCGAGGTGATCGAGCTGGTCGCGCGCGGCCTGTCCAACGACGACATCGCCGGGGTGCTCGGGGTCTCGGCGACGACCGTGCGCACCCACGTCAGCGGCGTCCTCCGCACCCTCGACGTCGCCAACCGGACCGAGGCGACCGCGCTGTACGCGTCGTGGACCCAGGGGCCGGCGCGGACCGACGCGGTGCTGGCCCGGCCGGCGCTCGCGATCCTGCCGATCGTCGCGATCGACGACGACCCGCGGCTGCGGACCATGGCCAGCGGCATCTCGTACGACCTGGCCGCGATGTTCGCCCGCTGGTCCTGGTTCCCGGTGGTGTTCGATCCGCCGGCGCCGGTGGCGCCCGCCGACGGGTCGGCGCTGGCCGCGTCCGCCGCCCGCTTCCGCTTCACCGGCTCGCTGCGCCGCCACGGCGCCGGCCTCCGGCTCACCGTCAGCGTCGACGAGGCCGACGGCGGCCGGCTGTGGACCGATCGCTACGAGCTGGCGCTCGGCGAGCTGTTCGAGATCGAGGACGTGATCTGCGGCTCGATCGTCGCCGCCGCCTACCCGGTGCTGGTCGCCCACACCCTGGCCGACCTCGGCCGCTTCCCGGCGGCGGTGCCGACCGAGCTGCCGGCGTGGGAGCACGCCCACCGGGCCATGGCGCTGCAGCAGCGGCGGGAGATCAAGGCCAACGGTCTGGCCCAGGCCGCCTTCCACGCCGCCCTCGAACGCGACCCGCGGCTGGTGCTCGCCCACTACGGCCTCGGCCTCGCCGCCTACGACGAGCTGCTCCACCAGTGGGGCGATCGCCGGGCCGCGCTCGCCCGCCTGCGCGCCTGCGCCGAGCGCTGCCTCGCCCTCGCCCCCCACGCCGCCGAGGGCCACTTCCTGCTCGGCCGGATCCACCACGTCCACAGCGCGTACGCCGAGGCGATCGGCCCGCTCGAGACCGCGATCCAGCTCAACCCCAGCTACGCCCCGGCCCACGCGCTGCTGGCCCAGTTCCTGGTGCTCGAGGGCCGGCTCGACGAGGGCCGGGCCCGGGTCCGCTACGCGATGAAGCTCAGCCCGCGGTCGCAGGTCACCGGGCTCGCGGTGGTCAACTTCGTCTGCGGCCACTACCAGGACTCGCTCGACGCCGCCGAGACCGCGCTGACCAGCCACCCCGAGTACCCGTTCGCGCGCGCGCTGGCCGCGGTCAGCGCCCTGCGCCACGGTGATCGCGACCGGGCCCTCGGCCATCACGCGGCCCTCTACCGGCTCGCCCCCGGCTTCACCCCGGCCACGTTCCTGGCCTCGTTCGGTCCCAACGTGCCCGGCGTCACCCGCTTCGTCGACGCGCTCGAGACCCTGGCCGCGCTCGCCACCGGTCGGCCGGCGCGCGCCAACCCGGACGTCGGGTAGGCTGAGCGGCCATGGAGCGCGGGGGCGGTAAGACCCGAGCGACGCCGTCGATCGACGCGCTGAGCCCGCGCCAGCGCGAGGTCCTCGAGCTGGTCGCGCGCGGCCTGTCCAACGACGACATCGCCGGCGTGCTCGGCATCGCGCTGGGCACGGTCCGGACCCACGTCAGCCAGCTCCTGCTGACGCTGCAGGTCGACAACCGGACCGAGGCCACCGCGCTGTACGCGTCGTCGACCCAGGGCCCGACCCGGACCGAGGCGGTGCTGGCCCGGCCGGCGATCGCGATCCTGCCGATCGTCGCGCTCGACGACGATCCCCGGCTGCGGACGATGGCGACCGGCATCACCTACGATCTCGCCGGCCTGTTCGCGCGCTGGTGCTGGTTCCCGGTGGTGTTCGATCCGCCGGCGCCGGTGGTCGCGCCGTCGCCGACCGGGTCGACGGCGCCGGCGGCGCGCTTCCGCTTCTCCGGCTCGCTGCGCCGCCACGGCGACGGTCTGCGCCTCACCGTCAGCGTCGACGAGACCGGCGGCGCCCGGCTGTGGACCGAGCGCTACGACCTGGCGATGATCCAGCTGTTCGAGCTCGAGGACGTCATGTGCGGCGCGATCGTCGCGGCGGTGTACCCGGTGCTGGTCGCCCACACCCTCACCGACCTCGCCCGCTTCCCGGCGGCGATCCCGACCGAGCTGGCGGCGTGGGAGCACACCCACCGGGCGATGGCGCTGCAGCAGCGGCGCGAGGTCAAGTCCAACGCCGTCGCCCAGGCCGGGTTCCACGCCGCGCTGGCCCGCGACCCGCGGCTGGTGCTGGCCCACTACGGCCTCGGCCTCGCCACCTACGACGAGGTCCTCCACCAGACCAGCGATCGCGACGCGGCGCTCGACCGGCTGCGGGCCTGCGCCGAGCGCTGCATCAGCCTCGCGCCCCACGGCGCCGAGGGCTACTTCCTCCTCGGCCGGTTGCACCACGCCCACAGCGAGTACGCGCTGGCAGTGGCGCCGCTGCAGACCGCGATCCGCCAGAACCCGAGCTTCGCCCCGGCCCACGCGCTCCTGGCCCAGCTCCTGGTCCTCGACGGCCGGCTCGACGAGGGCCTGGCCACCGCCCAGCACGCGGTCCGGCTGTCGCCGCGCTCGCAGGTCGCCGGCCTGGCGGTGGTCAACTTCGTCTGCGGCCACTACCCCGAGGCGCTGGCCGCCGCCGAGGCCGCGCTGGCCTCGCACCCCGAGTACCCGTTCGCCCGGGCGGTGGCCGCGGTCTGCGCCCACCGGGTCGGCGAAGGCGAGCGCGCCGCCCGCCACCACGCGGCGCTGCGCCAGCTCGCGCCGACCTTCACCGCCACCGGCTTCCTGTCGTCGTTCGGCCCGAGCGTGCCCGGCATCGCCCGCTTCGCCGAGACCCTCGCGATCCTCGACGCCGGCCCGCGCCTGCCGCCGCCGCGCTGAAGCGGCGAATCCGGGGCTCGGGTTTCGGCCTCGGGTTTCGGCCTCGGGTTTCGACCTCGGGCTTCGACCTCGGGTTTCGGCCTCAGGCTTCGACCTCGGGTTTCGACCTCGGGTTTCGGCCTAGGACGTCCGGCCGAGGCGGCGTACGCCGATCCGCCGATGCGCGTAGCGCGTGTGAGCGGGAATCCTGTCGTGCGGCCCTCCGTAATCCGTCACGAGGTGAACGACATGGATCTCGCATCACGACTCCGCAGAAGCTCCCGCCAGAACGCCGCCCCGGCCGCCTTCGCCGACGACGCCCATGACGATCGCGACGTCGGCCTGCAGGACGCCATCGGCAACAGCGGCGTCGCCCGGCTGGCCGCGGCCGGCGCGCAGGCCAAGCTCGAGGTCGGCGGCGCCGACGACGCTCACGAACAGGAGGCCGACCAGATCGCCGACGAGGTGATCGGCGGCCCGGTCGCCCAGCCCGCGCGCGACATCAGCGGCGGCGCCGACGGCGTGCAGCGCGAAGGCGGCGGCGCGGCCTTCACCGCCAGCGCCGACGTCGGCTCGCGCATCGAGGGCGCCACGGGCGGCCAGACCCTGCCCGGCGACGTGCAGGCCACGATGGAGGCCAAGACCGGCGCCTCGTTCGAGGGTGTCCGCGTCCACGACGACGCCGAGGCCCACGCCACCACGGCCGCGGTCGGCGCCCACGCCTTCACCCACGGTCGTGACATCCACTTCGCCAAGGGCGCCTACGATCCCGGCTCGCAGGCCGGCAAGCACCTCCTCGCCCACGAGCTCACCCACGTCGTCCAGCAGTCAGGCGGCCAGTCGCCGGGCGTCCAGCGCAAGGCGATCAGCGCCGCCCCCGCCTCGGTCCAGCGCAAGGGCATGCTCGGCGGGCTCCTCAGCAACATCTTCGGCGGCAAGAAGAAGAAGGAGGAAGAGGTCGCCCCGAGCATCCCCGACCTCGGGTCCTTGCTCCAGCAACCCGAGTTGCGGGAACACTGGGGCGAATGGAACTACAAGTACCGGACCGAGAACAAGGCCGATGAGGGCATCGCCTTCTCGGCCTGGCACGGCCAGTTCCTGGACCACGTGACTGAACTGCGCACGCACGCGCGGGCGGCGATCGACGGCGCCGATCAATCCGCCGGAGAGACGGACGAGCAGGACGACGGGCTGAGCGTCATTGCGACCGCCCGCAAGGCCGGCTTCCGCGACAAGTCAGGCGATGAAGACGCGATCTTGACCGACACGGAGCAAAAGGCGCGGAACAAGGCAGACGAAAACGAAGCCGACGGCCAGTCGCGGTGCCCGCGCGATCTGCTCGATCCAATTGTGTCGATGTGTGCAAAGAGCAAGAAGCCGAACAACACGGTCCTGAATCATGCGGAGGCCTACACCCAGGCGTGGGACCACGCCTGGACGATTGCCGAGAAGTTCCATGCCGAGGTCGACAACCCCGAACAGGTGAACCTCGGCCCTAGCGAGAAGCAGAAGTTCCTGACTGAGTACCAGAAGGGCATCATTCACAGCAATCTACTGCCCACCAAGATGCTCAACACTGAGCATTGGTCACACGATCAGTGGAAGAACGTGTACAAGCACTACTGCGCCGACCCCGAGGTCCAAGACTTCTACCGGAGCCGGAGCTAGACGATGCACGCCGCGGGACGGCAGCGCCGGGACGAGGATCACCGCCTCGGCGTCCTCGAGAGTTTCGGCGAGTCACAGGACGGCACCGAGGGGCTCGAGCTGCAGGACGCGGTCGGCAACAGCCGGGTCGCGCGGCTGGCGGCGGCCGGCGCGCAGGCCAAGCTCGAGGTCGGCGGCGCCGACGACGCCTACGAGCAGGAGGCCGACCAGGTCGCCGGGACGATGGGCGACGCTCAGCGCACCGAGGCCTACCTCGAGTACGCGGCCGACGAGGGCGTGCAGCAGTACTACCGCTCGCAGAAGGGCGCGCAGTCGTGATCATGGCCGACAGGAAGCCAGCCAGCGACGCGGCGCGCCCCGACGACGCCACGCCGTTCACCGGCCCCGACGAGTTCGTCCGCACCGCCGCGGCGTGGGTCGCGCTCTTGCTCGAACGGCAGGTCGCGCGGGCGCGGGCGGCCGGGCTGCTGCCGGCGATCTCGGCGTCGAAGGATCCGTTCGCCGGTCAGTACATCGGCGATCCCGAGGTCGAGTCGGCCGGGCTGTCGCTGGTCCGCGACGTCGGCGCCGCGGCCGACGATGGCGCAGGTGACGAGGACGGCGACGACGAGGCGCCGATCCGGCAGGGCGCCGACCTGCTGCGGACCCGGCTGGCGGCGACCGCCGCGGCCGGACCGCCGCTGCCGTTCCAGATCCTGTGCGCCCGCTTCGACCTCGGCGCCGACGAGCAGGCGCTGCTGCTGCTGCTGGTGATCGTCGCGCTCGATCCGCGGGTCCGGCGGATGGTCGCCTACCTGCAGAACCACCTGCAGCGGACGCGGCTCGACGCCGGCACCGCCCTGGCCATGCTCAGCGACGGCACCACCGCGGCGCAGCTGCCGTGGGAGCTGCTCCAGCCCGACGGCGCCTTGCGCGGCCACCGGCTGCTGCTGGTCGACGAGACCGGGCCCGGCCGCGGCCTGGCCGAGCGCGCGCTCATGGTCCCCGACGGCGTCGCCGCGTTCGTCGCCCGCGGCGCCACCTGGCTCGACGAGGAGGTGGCCCGGTTCGCCCGCCTGGAGACGCCGACCGAGCGCTGGGACGCGCTGGTCTGGGCCGAGGCCGACAAGGCCCGGCTGCGCCACCGCCTCGAGCAGACCTCGCACCGCGTCGACCTCACCGGCGACAGCGGCTGCCTGCTGCTGCGCGGCCCGCTCGGCGCCGGCAAGAAGACCGCGGTCCGCGCCGCCTGCCATCAGCTCGGCCGGCCGCTGCTGCTGGTCGACGCGCTGCGGATGCCGGCGGCGGCGGGGGCCGGGACCGGCGCGGTGCGCAGCGTGCTGCGCGACGCCCGCCTGCACCGCGCGGTCATCTACGTCGAGAACGCCGAGGCGCTGGGCGCGCCCGGCGAGGGCGGCGGCGCGGTGCTGATGGAGCTGGCCCACCTGCTCCGCCGCGCGGGCCAGCTCCTCTTCCTCGGCACCGAGCTCGACGAGCGGATCGCCGCCGAGGAGGCGCTGGGCCTCGGCAACGTCACCATGCCGCGCGTCGCGGTCGCCGAGCGCGAGCGGCTGTGGCGCGCGACCCTGCCGCCGGCGCTCGATCCGACCGGCCGCGCCGCCACCCGGCTGGCCGAGCGCTACCCGCTCGCGCCCGGCGACATCGTCCCGGTCGGCGCCGACGCCGCCGCCGCCGCGCGGGCCCAGGGCGGCGCGATCCTCGACGAGCGCGCCCTCGATCGGCTGGTGTTCGAGCGCAGCCGGCACAACCTCCTGTCGATCGCGTCGCCGGTCCGCACCCACCTCGGCCTGGGCGACGTCGTCTTGCCCGACGAGATCATCGAGCGCTGCAAGCGGATCGTCCAGATGGTCGAGGCCCAGGGCACGCTGGCCGAGGGCTGGGGCCTGGGCAAGAAGGTGCTGACCAACCGCGGGGTGTCGGCGCTGTTCTCCGGCCCGCCCGGCACCGGCAAGACCATGATCGCCGGCATCCTCGGCAACCAGCTCGGCGTCGACGTCTTCCGCATCGACCTGTCGCGGATCGTCAGCAAGTGGATCGGCGAGACCGAGAAGAACCTGTCGCGGCTGTTCGACGAGGCGGCGCGGACCCGGGCGGTGCTGGTGTTCGACGAGGCCGACTCGCTGTTCGCCAAGCGGACCGAGGTCAAGTCGTCCAACGACCGCCACGCCAACCAGGAGATCAACCACCTGCTGCAGCGGATGGAGTCGTTCGAGGGCGTGATCATCCTGACCACCAACATGGAGAAGTCGATCGACGAGGCGTTCGTCCGCCGGCTGACCTTCAAGATCCGCTTCCCGGCGCCCGAGCAGGACGAGCGCGAGCTGCTGTGGCGGCGGATGCTGCCGCCCGAGATGCGCTACGCCGACGACGTCGATCTGACCGAGGTCGCCCGCCGCTTCGCCGTCACCGGCGGCTTCATCCGCAACGCCGTCATCCGCGCCTCGCTGATCGCGCTCCACGATCCCGCCGCCGCCGCCCGGCCGGTGCTGCGCCGCGCCCACCTCCAGCAAGCGGTGCAGGAGGAGCTCGAGGAGGCCGGCCGGCTGTCGTGACACGATTGGTCCAACCAGTCGGGATTTCGGGTATACGTGGCCGGTGCGCACCGCCCGCCTGCTCTCGCTGTCGCTGTTGATCTCGGCCTCGCTCGTCGCCTGCGGCGGCGGCGACGACGACCCGCTGGCCGCGGTCGACGCCCGCGCGGCGATCGACGCCGGCGCCGACGCCGCGCCCGGGCCCGACGCCGGGGTCGGGACGGTGGTCCGGGTCCACTACCCGGCCGGCGCCCACGCGGTCACGCTGCGCGGCTCGGGCGGGCCGCTGTCGTGGACCGCGGGCGTGACCATGACCGCCGGCGCCGAAGACACCTGGACGTTCACGTTCGCCGACCTGGCGGCGCCGATCGAGTGGAAGCCGCTGCTCGACGACGCGACCTGGGCGCGCGGCGCCAACTATCACCTCGCGCCCGGCGCGACCGTCGACGTCTATCCCCACTTCACCAGCCTGCGCGGCCAGGTGGTCACGCTGATCCAGCGCTTCCACTCGACCGCGCTCGGCGACGACCGCACCATCCGCGCCTACCTGCCGCCCAGCTACGGCGAGAACAGCCGGGCCCGCTACCCGGTGGTCTACATGCACGACGGCCAGAACCTGTTCGACCCGGCGACCGCGTTCGGCGGCGTCGAGTGGCGGGTCGACGAGTCGCTCGACGCCGCCGGCGAGGCCGGCCGGTGCGCGACCGGCGCCGCCTGCGGCAACGACGGCGAGTGCGGCGTCGGCGCCTGCCTGTCGACCCGCGAGGCGATCGTGATCGGGATCGACAACGCGCCCGATCGGATCTGGGAGCTGACCCCGACCCGCGACGCCTCGATCGGCGACGGCGGCGGCGCCGACGCCTACCTGACGATGGTCGCCACCGAGCTCAAGCCGATGGTCGACGGCATGCTGCGGACCGCGCCCGGCCGGGCCGACACCGCGATCGTCGGCTCGTCGCTCGGCGGCCTGGTCTCGGCCTACGCCGGGGTCGAGCGGCCGGCGGTGTTCGGCCTGATCGGCGCGCTGAGCCCGTCGACCTGGTGGGACGACCGCGTGATCATCGACGATGTCGCCGCCACCGCCGGGGCCGCGACCCGGCCGCTGCGGGTCTACCTCGACTCGGGCGACGCTGGCGCCAGCATGGACGGCGTCACCGACACCAACGCGCTGGCCCAGACCTACGTCACCGTCGGCTACCACGACGGCGTCGACCTCCGTCACCTGGTCCAGAGCGGCGCCAGCCACACCGAGCTGTACTGGGCCCAGCGCTTCCCCGGCGCCATCGCCTTCCTCCTCGGCGCCCGGCCGTAGCCGCGCCCGTCAGAAGCAGCCGCAGGCGCGGCCGAGGTCGGCGCCGATGCCGACGAACGCCTGGGTGTCGGCGCGGTCGCCGAACGTGCGCTGCACGCCGAGCGCGAGGTAGCCCAGCCGCTGGTAGCGGACGTGAACCCCGGCCTCGGCGCCGTGCGCGCCGCCATCGAGGATCCAACCGGCGAACGGCCAGACCTCGATCCGGCCCTCGATGCCGCCGGGATCGGTGTCGACCACCCGGACCCCGAGCGGCAGACCGAACCGAACCTTCGAGCGGCCTTCGCTGGTGACGGTATCGCGGACGTCGGCGCTGGTCACCGTGAGCCCGGCGAGGTAGCG
>Ga0075163_10005716_pt1 | contig 16527 bp, 8 predicted proteins | sample JI1023141ADNA_FD_71478 | JGI IMG/M metagenome (GOLD analysis project Ga0075163, IMG submission 71478) | Wastewater effluent complex algal communities from Wisconsin, to seasonally profile nutrient transformation and Carbon sequestration -... | ecosystem: Engineered > WWTP > Effluent > Algae...
AGTTGCGGTTTTGACACGGACTCCTTATTTGCCAAACAGCGTCCCATTTATTCGGATAATTGCTCGGCAGTCAGATTAGATTCTCAAATCATCAGGAACCTGAATGGATGTGGTTCCGGCACAATAGTGCGAAAATATATAGCAAAGGATGGCTTGGGTTTAAAGTCCGAATGTAGTCAAACAGTTACTCTACTAAAAAATTCAAACTTTAATGGACTGGATACAAATCAACTGAAGTGGCCGTCACATACCATTGTTTATGCATGCAGAATCAAACCTGATACCATCCAGGCTGGAGTTCCAATCATACGCGAAGATAAATGTGATCAGGTTTTGGTCAAAAAGACAGATGAACTTTACGATTTTACCAGAGGGGGCGTATGTGGAAAAGTTCTCAGAACTTGGGAGGTAATAAACTGGTGTGTCTATAATCCCTACTTAACCCCTAATCCACGAATTCCATCAAATGGGTATTACAGTTATGTACAGGAAATCAAAATAATGGATACCATTCCACCGGAAATTTTGAGTTTTAATGACACTTTGATTTACAGTTTTTCGGATAAATGTGCGCCAAGTTTTGTTCAGCTTCCTGATGTGTCTGCTAATGATTGTGGAGTAAATACTGCAATATCCTTAAGTTATGAAATAGATTTTGGGAGTGATGGAAAAATCGACCAAGTAGGAGTTGGTCCTAATGCCAGTGGTGTAATGCCAATAGGCCCACACAGCATTTATTTCAAGGCAGTGGATTCATGCCATAATGAAAATACAAAATTAGTGCGGGTGGAAATAAAAGATGGTAAGAAGCCAAGCGTTTTACTCTTACATGGATTAAGTACTTCCTTGTTGAGAATGCCAGCTGGTATTATGGTAAGCATCCCAGCAAACTTGCTGAACAAAAAAAGTGAAGATAATTGTACACCTGCGGATAAACTTAGATTTTCGTATTCTGCAGATCCAAACGATACCTTAAGAATTTATACTTGCGATGATATTGGACAGAACATCGTCAATATTTATGTGTGGGATGAATGCAACAATTCCAGCTTTGCTACCACCTACATTGCAGTAACTGATCCGGATAGTTTATGTCCTCAAACTTTTAACAATTACCATGTATCAGGACTGGTGCGCAGTCATTATGGATTGAATATTCCGGAGGTTCGAGTTCGACTTCAATATGGCAACACCATTGCCGAATCTATTACGGATGAACAAGGCCAATACAGCTTTCTTGATATTCCAAAAGGAATTTCTGCTGGAATGGAAGGATATTGTGATTTAAATTATCTGGATGGAATAAGTACAGCAGATATACTTAGGATTCAACAACACATTCTTGGCATCCATCCTATAAGTAATCCCTATGATCTGTTGGCAGCAGATGTGGATCAAAGTGGCTCCATCACTGCAAAAGATCTTTCTGTGTTAAGAAACTTAATACTTGGTAGGATTACTGCATTTCCAAATAATGCATCCTATTTGTGCATTGATAAAAGTTACCGATTTTCATATCCGGCTTTTCCATGGGAGGAATACAAACAACATAAATGGATGAATATTCCTGCTTTGGAATCCAATAAGAAGATTGATTTTATCGGAATTAAGTTGGGGGATTTGAATCAGTCATTGTTTCAAAAGAAAGGGATAGCCAATGCGTTTAACTCCAAGGTATTACTTTATCAGTTTACGGATAAAAAATTGATTATTAGGTCCGGTTCAGAAGGATTTATAAATGGGATGCAATTGTCCATGCAGTTTGAACACAATTGTCAAGAAAATATTTCCTTGTTGAATAATTTTTTAGGCGACAATTGGTCTGAAGACTTTCTACAGGTACATGGAAATGAAATATTGCTCTCCATAAATTTGAAAGAAGCGGTTCATGTAAAAAGAGGAGAGATTTTATTTGAGTTTAGCATGCCCAAGCTAAAAATTATTTGTCCTGAAGTAATCAGCCTATCACAAAATTTCCAAAATGAAATTTATGAACCAGAAAATAAGGAATTCAATATTGTTCTTCAGGAGGCTGGTAAAAGCAACGTAGAACAAGAATTGGAAATTCTGGAAGCAGGTCCAAATCCAACACACGGTAAGTATTTGATTAAGATTTCCAGTGGAAGATTGGAAGAATTGAATCTGGAATGTTTTGATGTTTCAGGAAAATCAATTCATCAATTTCAAAGTGTTAGTATTCATGGTGTGACCAATGTAGAGATTGATCAACAAGTTTTGTCACATCCGGGTGTTTATTTTTTGGTAATGCGAACAGCACAATCAAAGAAAATTTTAAAGATAGTCGTACAATAATTCCAAAACTATATCTGCAATTCATAGATCATGAAAAATCTACAAAATATAAATCAACCCATCCCAAAATGGACCAGTCACATTAGAAAGAATGCCTCTAAGGTGATGTTGTTGTTATTGGTATTCCAATTCTGTAATGAGATGAAGGCTGTTCCTGAGGATTGGCCTTCATCTGACAGAGTTGAAGCGCAGCCAATGGTTGAACTTAATGCTCAGAGTTTTAACTTGCCATGTCATGGTCTGGTGCAGATTTCTGTGGATCAGAGCGGCAGAGCATATCTTACTGCACAAATGTTGATTACAGATAAACTGCCATCTTATGGAAAATTTAAGGTTTATGTGAATGAGACAGGGCTTAACTATGTAAGCTGTGCAGATATAGGAAAAAAGCGAACTGCAACTGTTTTGGACACTACTAATGGAATGAGTTGTTGGAGTGAATTGAAAGTAGAAGATAAACTTATGCCTGTTTTGGTGTGCAGAACAGATACTGTTTTGTGCACTTATGATCCGTTTGAATTGCGCTATGATACCATGATTTTTGCAAGTGACAACTGCGATGCAAATCTTTCCATTCTCTACGATTTAAGATTCGAAAGATTACAATGTGATTTACAGTATTCAGGAATTAGCCATTTGTTGTATACCGTTACAGACGATTACGGAAACAAAACCACTTGTGCAAAAGATGTTTATTTCAAAAAACCATCCTTGATTGATGTTGTGTTTCCTGAAGATGATACTTTGTATTGTCCCAATCCAGATATAGCCAGTTTACAAGTACCCACAATATTTGGGCAACCAATAGATGCATTTTGTGATTTACTTCCGTCTTTTCTGGATGACACCATTCCTGTTTGCGGTGGGATGATTAAAATTCAGCGGCGATGGTTTGTGATGAATTGGTGTACCAGGATGACGAGTATGGAAACTCAGCTCATCACGATTGCAGATACAACAAGGCCGGAAATAATTTGCCCTGCAGATGTTACCTTGTTTACAGAAGCAAATAAATGTTTGAATCTATATCGGATACCAACTGTCACTGCCACAGATGCATGTAGTCCGGCTTTTTTAATGATTTATGCAGTTAGAATAGATTCATTTTTTCTTGCTAGGCCGGGACAAAGTGTGGAATTAACTACCGGAAAGCATACGATGCAATACATAGCCATTGATCCATGTGGAAACTCGGATACTTGCATTTCTTATGTTACGGTAGTGGATAATATTCCACCGACTTTAATTTGTCCACCAAAGTTGATTTTTTCACTGGATGGAACAGGGCAATCTACTTTAAATGCGACTTATTTTTCTAAGATAGGTTTTTTTACAGACAACTGTGCAGTGGATACGGTATTGGTCAGACGAATGACGAATCGTTGTAACAGACCACAGGATACCATATTCAGGGATCAAATATATTTCTGTTGTGCAGATGCCGGAATGAGAGAAATGATTGTGGTCAAAGTTGTAGATGAAAGCGGAAATTCAAATTTCTGCATGATCGAAGTGGAGATTCAAAACAAGAATGTGTTTGCTATTAATTGTCCAGCAAATGTAACATTGAGTTGCACCCAAAATATGAATAATTTAAACCTCACAGGTAGGGTCACCATTTCAGGAGTTTGTGTGGACACAACAACAAACGGAATAACATTTTCTGATTCAGGCAAATTGGATAGTTGCAGGCGAGGTGTTTTTATTCGAAAGTGGAGAGTTAATTTAAGGAATGGGGTCATTGACAGTAGTTGCAGACAGAGAATAGAGATTGTCAATAATTATGTTTTTGATGCCAGAGATTTTATTTGGGCAAGAGATACCATGGTGCGCGGTTGTCGCTCTAATCATCCGGATTCTTTAGGATTGCGCCCGTTAAATCCAAGAGACAGTTGTGGTACCATAGTATATACATGGAGAGATAGTACCTTAAACCGACCTGCGGATTCATGTCGAAGAATATTAAGATTATGGCAAGCAAGGTCTTTATGTAATGGCGCAATTGCCAGGGATACTCAGATCATCAATGTTTCGGATTTTGGGCCGCCAAGACTTAAGGGACCACGAGATACGGCTTTTTGCTCGACAAATACAGAATGCAATCCATTTCTTGTACTTGCTCCAGTTGTAGTCACCAGTTGCAATACCATAATAAGTATAACCAATGATTTTAATGGTGGCGGTGCCAATGCAAGTGGTGTGTATCCTTTAGGAAAAAAAAGAGTTATTTTTACGGTAAGAGATATTTGTAATAATATTGGACGAGATACAGTTTTTGTTGATTTGGCAGATAAAATGGATCCTGATGCAGATTGCAAAAGATTACTTGTCAACATTCAAGCCAATGACAGTGCGAAAATAATTGCCAGGGATTTATTATCCTTCTATCAAGATAATTGTACCCCCACCCACAAATTAGTGATCACTTTTGATTTAAACAATCCTAATGACACTTGTCGTTATATTCCATGCAGCATACATAGACTGAATGTGGACTCCATTTATACATTCAGGGTTTTTGTATTGGACTCTTCCGGTAATGCAGGAAGTTGTAATGCATTGGTTGATGTGGATGATCCGAATAATTTTTGCAACAGTAATTTCCAAACAACCATTCATGTCACCGGACTTGTGAGAGATGTCAAAGGAAATCCAATGGAAAAGGTAGAGATGCTTGAACAAAGCACAGGTCAAATGGTGTCCACTGATCTGCAGGGAAAATATATGAAAGATCAGATAAAGCCGGGATCTCCTGTGCATTTAAAGCCAGAATATACACTTGGAAATTGGACAGATGGATTATCCACGCAAGATGTTTTGTACCTACAGAAACATATACTTGGCATTTCAAATTTTACAAAACCCGAACAATGGATTGCAGCGGATGTCGATAAGGATGGATTTGTGACCACAAGGGATATCGTTTGGTTGAGGAAACTGATCCTTGGAAAGGTAGAAGAGGTTCCTACCAATAAGTCTTGGAGATTCTTGGCAGAGGATTACAGCTTCAAAGACCTGGATTTTCCTTTAGGTGAACCATTCGAAGAAGAGTTTAATACCGATCATCTGATGAAGGATAAGTTGGTCAACTTTAAGTCGATTAAAGTTGGGGATGTCAGTGGTTCATCCGGATTCCAGGAAAAAGTTGCGGGTGCCAGGTTAAGATATTTTGAGCTGGGCGTCGAAGATCATTTATTACCTGAAAACCAAAGGAGTCATTCCGACTTTATGATCAATGATGATTTAACTATGGAAGGACTTCAGATAAATATGAGTTTTGATTCAAGATATGCCGAAGTCGACAGGATAGTTGAATTCCTCAGTGATGGCAGAGGGGTGGACCTTTCGGAGGATTCCTATTTTGTTAAAGATCGCGAATTAAGAATTAGTCTAAGCCTGGGCGTCCCTAAAAGACTGGAGAAGGGTCAGCGGGTATTCAGAATAGTTTGGCGGAATAAAATCTCCACACGGTTATCTGAATTGTTGAGAGATACAGAATACAGAAACAATGAAATATTCCTTGTCAATAGTCTGGCGTCCCCTATTTCCATAAGAATCCTTGGTTCTTCTGCAGATAGTGAATTAGAAATAAACAGATGGGGAATTCGTCCAAATCCATTTAAGGACCGTTGTAAAATTGAATTTGAATCTTCCCTGAATGTAGATGCCTATTTGGAATTGATGAATACAGAAGGAAAAGTAGTGTATGGAAAATGGAGGTCGATTGAAAAAGGTCTAAATACATGGGAAATAGAAAGTGGGATGCTTGGCGGATCCGGTGTTTATTTGTACCGGCTCCAGGCAGGTAAAATCATGAAAAAAGGAAAGATCGTTCTCTTGAAATAATATTCCAGTAGTTAAAAAAGCCTTTCCAAGTAGTTGGAAAGGCTTTTTATTAAAATTTTATTTAAACTATAAAATATTGAAATACAGTATTTTATAATATATTGGCATACTGTTTCAAAAAAAATATTTTAAATAAATCAGTATACATATAAAAATTAATAATATATTTGTGCCTGTGCCAGCCGTGTTTCCTGATTAGATTGGGATTCAGAGAGTGGTAATGAGTATCTGTTAAGAGAAATATTCATCACCATAAACCGATAAAATGGCGCTTAATAAATTTCATCTGAGAAGCCTCTTCTTTCTGGCTCAATTTTGTTTTTTTGTTTCAAATCATGTATTAGCTGGGGTAATTTTTGATCCGGGCCCGGGAACAGGCCCTCCTCCGGCAGTTTTTAATAAGTATGTCATGCGGACCTTTGACCCAGATCCGACTGCACTATTAACCCCTACCACAAGTCTTCCTTCTCCATCACAATGTGGAAACAGTTTGAGGTTTAATACACCGGCATTGCATCTTAAGGTAGGTCAGGGATGGGAAACCTGGAGTCATGGCTATACAGGAGACGTTTATACCTATTTTGACCAGACTGCGGCCATCATCCTACTCCCACAAGGAACTAGGGCATTTTATTTTTATACGGAACCAAATGTATATAGTAATTACACGGCTGAGGCTATTGCTGATGATGGAACCTCCTCAGGTCCAATAACTATACAGGGATATGCAGGTGCCAAATTTATTGGTTTTTATGTTACCGGGTCCCAGTGCTTACTGAAGACCATCAAAATTACGTATCCGCCTGCTGCGGGTGGTTTTGCCATAGCTGAGTTTGCTATAAGCTGCATGCCGGCAATTCCTACCATGAGCGAATGGGGACTGATCTGTTTAGGATTATTACTCTTATCTATAGCAGGGGTGTTTATGGTGAGAAGGAAAATGAGTTTGGACAATGGAATGACCATAGAAATGGATCATCCGATTAATCCAATGATACCATTCCATAAAAAGTTGATGTTAAAGTCATGGCTTGCGGTGTGTCTTTTAGGGATATTTGCTTTTAATCTTGCAATTCTGGGTTTTGGTTATCAATTAACCGATGCTGACGTGCCAGGATTTGGACTTTCAAGCCTATTCATGGCATATATTGTTCATTTGGGCATAACCTACCAAAGGCGACCATAACTTGCCCCGTAGCGTCCTCAAGCAAAAGCTCAAGACGAAAGATTGGAAACTTTGCCCAGGCTCAAAGGAGCATATACACATATAAAAAATATTTTTTATATATAAAAAATATTTTATACATTTGTCCCGAAACCAACTAAAGTCCTTTGAAGATTCAGAGGTAGGGAATGGTAGTGAATAACTCCTGGAAGTAAAATTATTCATAACCATAAAAACTTACCAAATGGATTTCATTCAATCAAACCTTAAGAAGTGGCCAGTACTGTCCTTCTTTTTTACCTTAGGTTTCTTTTTACCAGCGACATTTGCCAACGTATATTTTGATCCGGGTCCGGGCACCGGAGCTCCACCGGTACTTTTCAAGAGTTTTGCCATGCAGCCATTTGCGCCAGATCCATCTGCTCTAGGCGCAGCCATCAGCAGCCTACCATCACCAGCTCCTTGTGGCAGCGGATTATCTTTCAGTGCACCAGGCTTTCACCGTCGAATTGGGCAGGGTTGGGCTACCTGGAGTCACGGCTATACTGGAGATGTTTATCAATTTAATGGTAATTCTACTACCATAAATTTACCCCCGGGAACCAGATCATTTTACTTTTACGCTGAATCAAATTTTTTTAGTACGTATACAGCGGTTGCTGTTGCCAATGATGGAACCACATCAGGTCCTATTTCCATTAATGGAAATGCTGGTGCAAAATTCATAGGATTTTATGCTACCGGTTCTAAATGTCTATTAAAGTCAATAACCATTACATTTCCACCTGCAGCAGGAGGTTTTGCCATAGGAGAATTCGGAATCAGTTGTTTAAGCATGGTACCTACCATGGGTGAATGGGGACTTATGCTGATGGGATTGGTTTTATTTGCCATTGCCGGTGTATTTATGACCAGGAGAAAAATGGTTTTATCTAATGGCATGTCTATGGATTCAGATGGTGGATTTACCTCAGGAATTATGTTTGACCGAAAACTTTTCATGAAGTCACTGGCCATAGTGTGGTTAAGTGGATTGATTGGATTTGGTATTTCTATTTTTGGATTCGGCTATAGTCTTACGGGCGCAGACGTTCCGGGATTCAGTCTCTCCAGTATAGTTTTGGCTTTCATTGTTCAATTGGGAATACAATACAGCAATAGGGAAGAATAATTTTAATACACAAATAAAGAAGGGTAATATTCACTTATTGCCCTTCTTATTTTTTTGTAAAAGATAAAAATTATTATGCCACATCAATTGACAGGTTTTACACCAACTCTAATGCAGAAGTACTTGAGGAATGAACTCATTAAGTATGCAGTGGTAATGGTTCTGGTTTTAATGATGTTTTTTATATTTTCCTCTACTGGCATCTATGAGCAATTGATCCAACAGCCCATTTCCAGTTTATTTGCCAAAAGCAGTGCCTTGCTACTTAATTTATTCGGGTATGATTCCTGGGCTGAAGATATGAACATTCATTGTGGTGATGCGGTGGTAAGTATTTCCAAAGGATGCGATGCCATTGCACCTATATTTTTAAGTGCTCTTGCAATAGCATTATTTCCAAAAGTTAGGATGCGAAATAAGATCAAGGGAATTTTGTTTGTTGTTTTAGTTTTAGCCATACTCAATTTAGTACGCATCCTGAGTTTGGTTTTTAGCCAATTGTATTATCCGGAAATATTTGATTTTCTGCACATAGAATTCTGGCAATTTATTTTTTTAGTCAGCTCCGGGGTACTTTTTATCCATTGGCTTATCCGGAATACAAAGTATGATTCAGCCAAAGTTCAGCTATAGAAGTATAATTACTTTTTTACTGGGATTGACCATAAGTTATTTTCTATTCATTCCCGGAATTAAGTTTACTAAAATTAAATGGCTCGCTATTGAGTCCATCAATGGAATCTTAAATCAAAAGCTGGATCATTTTTTTGCAGACACTTATTTGTATTTGCATACCGCAGATCAACAATCCCGTCAAATTGTAGTAGGTCCGTATCAACTGAAATTGTCACCCATTCTTCTGGACTCCAAATACGATACCCAACTCAATCTTTTAAATGAAAAAAATATTTTATCGCAATCCAAAGTATCCGGAGAAAAGTTACCGGTTCAAAACCAGAAAATTCAATTGAGTAATTGGGATCTTTGGTTATTGCCATCAATTCTTGTTTTTTGTTTAAGTATTGCACTGCCCATATTATTTATAAAAAGGATTTTACTTTTTCTTTTTTCTTTACTCTTTTTGCAGATAATAAATTTACTCCGATTTCTAACCATCCTCATTATACAAATTAATCAGTCCGAAAATTTAAGTCCTGTTTCGTTGTCCCTATGGCAAAAAAAAATGATTTCGTATTCCACTTTATTTCATGGTATTGAAAGCATTTATATGGTCACTTTTGTTTCATGGATATTCTGTCTGTGGATTTTTTTGAAAGCAAATCAGCTTTTATCAAAAAAATAATTTGGAGGAATTAACATCCAATTTTTTTCACTTATTTAAGAAAATATATTTCTTTTTGGATGAAAATTTTTAATTATTAAATTACCTGCATATTTTGTTATTTTTGAAATCAAGTTATATCCAATTCATGTCTTTTTCTACAGGAATCAAAAGTTACTTTGGATTTTTAAGGGCAGGTTATTGAGCTATAAATCCATTAAATTATTCGATATTTATATTTGTAAAGCATTATTAATCAAACAAATATGCATTATAAAAATAACATATTTGAAAAAATACTCATATATTGGTATTCTTTATTCAAAAACAATGTTGTTACCTTTGCCACGTATTAAAGATTTTTCTATTTGTAATTAATTAAAAAAAATAATCACAAATAGTAGGATTTTTAAATATAATAATTACCTTTGTGTAGTTATTACATCCAACCCCAGTAATAGTAGATCCTCTCTTTAGCGCAAGCTAGAATTTCAGCAATTTTTTTTTACCAACGAATGATTTTAGATCCTTGTCCAGGGATATAATTTCTGTTTGACAACCTACCCAAACAGTTTTTATTCAGGACAAAAATTTTTTTGCGAATAACGCATGTGTATTCGGAGTGACCTCCGTGTGCTATGTGAATTGGTATAAAATTTTTATTAATCATTAAATAGAGGATCTCATGGAGAAAACGATTTTTACATCTCCCATTTCTACATCAAGCTTTGCACGTCTTCACCTCGTGAGGATATTTATTGCAGCTTTGTTTGTCTTTACATTCGCCTCTGTCCAACAGACAGTTTCGGCGCAATGTTCATTGGCATGTAATGGGCTTACACAAATTTCTTTAGATCAGAATTGTCGTGCACTGGTAACAGCGGCAATGATTCTGAATGACACCGCAACGCAGTGTCCTGGTGCACAATATCAGGTAACTGTATTAAGGTACAAAAAACCAATTCCAACTTCTCCGGTGGTTACCGATGCAGAGATCGGTCAGCATGTTGAGGTTGAAATTAAGGATTTAATCTCAGGCAACAAATGTTGGGGCACTCTCGTAGTAGAGGATAAATTACCTCCGGTAATTGAGTGTCGCAGAGATACAATTCCATGTTTTGCAGCGGCAACATTTACGCCGTATCACTACGATGCATGCACATGGGATACGTTGATTTTGTTGGATGAAATTATTCAGCCACTGAATTGCGATCCTAATTACATTAAGCGTGTAATTAAAAAGTACATCGCTAGAGATGCTTATAACAATACGTCTGCTGTCTGCACAGATACTACACTTCTTGAAAGATTCGACACTTCAAGAGTTATTTGTCCGGAAGACAGATCATTGGCAACAGGCAAAGCTTTAAATTGTAAAGATCTAAGATATAATCGTATTCCACTTGATAGTAAAGGCCATCCCCATCCGAGTTATACTGGAGTACCATTGTACCACGATACTATTTTACGCAGTCCATTAGTGCTAGATACAATCGCACTTTGGCCTGTAAGAGATATTTACTGCAACATTGCTGTAACTTATGAAGACATCGATCTAGGAAGGATTGGTTGTGTTCAGAAATACATGCGTATGTGGTCTATCCGTGAATGGTGGTGTAGTGGTGAGCGCGTGCGTACCTGCATACAGTTGATTGAAATTGTAGACAGAGAAGCACCTTATGTTCATTGTCCTTATCCAATTGATGCTACCACTGATGGTAACTATAAATGTGAAGGTACAGTATACTTGCCTCCTGCAGTTGTGTTTGACAGTTGTGGAGGACCAGTGAGAGTAGATGTTGCTTATCCTGGCGGAATTCTTAAGAATCAAAATGGCGGAACGGTTAAGCTTCCAGTTGGTGAGCATTACATAGTTTATCGCGCATATGATGATTGTTACAATGTGGATTCATGTAAAGTTCTGGTAAGAGTATTGGACAAAACTGCTCCAGTAGCGATCTGCGATAGAGAAACAGTAGTTTCACTTTCAGTGGATGGAAGAGCGCACGTTTATGCCAAAACATTTGACGATGGATCCTATGATGATTGTCATATTGATTCCATGTTGGTGAGAAGGATGAATGATGGGCCATGCGACAATGATCGATTGGATGATCCATTCAGACCATTCGTAGAATTCTGTTGTGAAGATGTAGGCAGATCTATTCTGGTTGTCTTCAGAGTAAAAGATAAATCCGGCAATTACAACGATTGCATGGTAAATATAGAAGTTCAGGATAAGTTAAAACCAACTTGCAAGGCACCGGTTGATTTGACTGTATCGTGTGATTACCATTTTGACATCAACAACCTTAGTGTCTTTGGAGAAATTCAAACAGATTCTGCTCTGATTTTCAATACCAGAACCATTAGATTTAAGAAAAATTGTTATAGTGGAGTCGATACTGTATTCAACATACATGATGGATTTGCACACGACAATTGTAATCTTAGTTTAAGCAAATGGTATGTGGACAACAGAACTCAGTGTAACGTTGGAACCATTACCAGATACTGGGAAGTAAGAGATGCAAATGGTGTAGATACATGTAAGCAGGTAATTACCTTCTTCAACTATTGTCCATTCAGATTATACACAGATATTATCTGGCCAAAGGATTCAACCTTCAACATGTGTTTTGATCCAAACATCCTGACACCTGAAAGAACAGGAAGACCGAAAGCCATTAACGAAGACAAATGCGATTTACTTGGTTACAGCTGGGAAGATCATGTGTTCAGATTTGTCAATGGATCTGATGCATGTTACAAGATCATCAGAAAATGGAAAGCTATTGATTGGTGCCAGTTTGTTTACAATCCTACATCCAGACAATATGAATATGTTACGGTTACACATGAGCAGATCATTAAAGTAAACAACTTAGTTGATCCTACCATTACCGGACGATTTACGGATACTACCTTCTGTACATTAGACAGTTGTTTCAATGGACCTGCAGTTCTGACTGCTGATCTATCGGATGATTGTACACCAGGAAGTGAGCTTGCATGGGAATATCTGATTGATCTGGACAACAATGGTATATATGATATCGTCAGTTCAGGAATAGGAAACAGAATTAATGCTTCCGGAAGATATAAGTTAGGCAATCACACCATCAAATTTGTGGTGGAAGACAAATGCGGAAATAAAGTAGCTAGAGAGCGCAGATTCAGCATCATTAACTGCAAACAACCAACACCATATTGTTTGAATGGTGTGGCGATAGATTTGATGCCAATGGATACCAATCAGGATGGTGTAGTGGATACTGCAATGATCCAGGTTTGGGCTAGCGATTTGGATCGTGGAAGTTACCATGTATGTGGCAATAGAATTGTTTTGAGTTTCTCTAAGGATACTGCGGATAAATTCAGAAACTACAATTGTTCACATCTTGGTCAGCAGGCTGTAGAAATTTGGGTGACAGATGCAGTTACTGGTCAGCAAGCTTTCTGCCGAACATTTATTGAAGTACAGGATAACAATAAAGCATGTCAAAAAGGTACACTTACCTCAGGTAATGTTTCGGGTTTGATTATTGCTAATACTGGAAATTCTCAGGATCCTATCAATAAAGTTGAAGTAGAACTTAAGGGAAGTAATTTACCTAAGTACACCACCACCAAAGATGGAAGGTATGCATTCATCGACATGAAATTGAATGGCGCTACTTACACCGTTGCACCATTTAAAAACGATGATCATGCAAACGGTATATCGACTGCAGACATTATTAAAATTCAGAAACATATTCTTGGACTTGAGCCATTAAAGGATCCGTATTTGTTCATTGCTGCTGACGTTAATAACAGCAAGACTGTAACCTCTGCGGATATTATTGAATTAAGAAAATTGATCCTTGGTCAAATATCTAAATTCAGCAAAAATGATTCATGGGCATTCGTAGATAAAAACTACAAATTCGTTGAGTCCGATGAAGAAGTTTTGAATGAAAACTTCCCAAGAAATTATGTGATCAATCCTTTCAATCAAAGCATGATCATTGATTTCAGAGGAATAAAGATTGGAGATTTGAACGGATCTGTTGTTGCATCCAATGCATCAAGCACACAGTCCAGGTCTAATGATGTGTTATCGCTTGTGACTCCGGAAAGAAATTATTCGACTAATGAGGAATTAACTGTTCCAATTCAGTTGTCTCAGGCAAAGGCCATCAATGGATATCAGTTTACACTGCAATTTGATCCAACAAAGTTAGAGCTTGTTGATGTAATCAGTGGAGTAAGTCGTTTCACAAAAGAGAATATGAGCTTGTCCAGAATTGAAGAAGGATTGCTCGCAATCAGTTGGAATAGTAATGAAATCACGGCCCTTCAGAACTACGACAACTTATTCTCGCTCAAATTCAAAGCTCTTTCCAAAGGTCAAATATCAACTACGCTACAATTAAATTCAACCATTACTCAGGCAGAAGCTTACAATGCTTCACTTGAAAGTATGGATATCAGATTAGGTTACAGAAACAGCCAAGGTTCTAACGACCAGAATGGCCTGGTTCTGTATCAGAATCAACCAAACCCATTCTCTGATCTGACAGTGATCGGATTTGACATGCCTCGTGCTGCAAAAGCCACACTGACTGTTTATGATCTCAACAGTAGAACTGTTCTTAAATCGGACATTCAGGCTGTAAAAGGTTACAACAGTATTCAGATTAACCACTCACAGCTTGGTGTTACCGGCGTCCTCTACTATCAGTTGGATGCAGAAGGATATACCGCTACGAGGAGAATGGTAGTGATCCAATAAGGCTAAATTCGTTTTGTTCTAAAGAGTTTACTGTTTTTGGGATGGGACCCTCCCTTAGGTAATGACCTAAGGGGGGTTCTTTTTTTTATACAGTTTTGAGGTTATTTTAACGGTTCTGCATGAATGTATCTAATTTTGTGTTTTAAATTTTATAATGGGACGCATACTATCCATTGATTACGGTAAAAAACGTTGTGGCATCGCAGTTACTGATCCATTACAAATGATTGTCAGTGCGTTGGATACTATTGATACAGAGAATATAGAAGAGTACCTATTGTCTTATTGTAAGTTAGAGCAAATAGAAAAAATTGTCTTTGGATTACCATTACATACCGATGGCAATGAAACTCATTTAACACAAGAGGTAAAAACGTTTTGTAAAAATCTACACGAAAAATTACCACAAATAAAATTTGATTTTCAGGAAGAGTCTTTCACCTCTGTCAAAGCCAAAGAGGCTATTCTGCTTAGTGGAACTCCTAAAATGAAAAGAAGAGACAAGAGACTTGTAGATCGCATCAGTGCGGTGATTATACTACAGGAATATCTTGGACATTATTGAACAGCAACACAACATTTTATGGGAAATTATTGGATTGACACGCACACACATATTTATCTTTCAGATTTTCAAGAGGATTTAAAAGAGATGATGGACAGAGCTGGTGAATCAGGTCTGGAAAAGATGCTGTTGCCAAACATAGAAGCAGATACCATTGATCAGGTTGTCAGGATGAAAAGTGAATACCCAAATCAATGTGACATCATGATGGGTTTGCACCCTTGTTCGGTTAAAGAAAATTATCTTGAAGAATTAGCCTGTATTGAAAAAGCTTTAACAGAAAACTCTTGCAGAGGAATTGGGGAAATAGGTCTCGATTTATATTGGGACAAAATAAGTATTGATCGGCAAATAGATGCTTATACCATCCAATTAAAATGGAGTCGGGAAACAGGGTTGCCGGTTAGTGTGCACACCAGAGAGGCTACTGAGGAAGCCCTAAGCATTTTGGAAAAGCTTCAGGATGGCAAGATTACGGGTGTATTCCATTGCTTCAGCGGGACCCTTGAGCAAGCTCAGCGGCTTATTCAGTTGGGTTTTTATCTTGGAATAGGAGGGGTTGTTACCTATAAAAAGACAGATTTACCTGAATTGTTAATAAAATTGGGACTGGACAGAATCGTACTGGAAACAGATGCGCCCTACTTAAGTCCAGTGCCTTATAGAGGAAAACGCAATGAACCGGCTTATATTCCAGTTATTGGGGCCAGGATAGGGGAGATGTTAGACATCCGTCTGGAAGAAGTAAGCCAAATTACGACCCAAAATGCAAAAGCTGTCTTTTACCCCGATTTGGTATCCTGTAAATCCTAGAAAATCTTTATCTTGCGCCCGCTTTGTAAAAAGCGAGGATATTGGAGAGTTGTCCGAGTGGTCGAAGGAGCACGCCTGGAAAGTGTGTATACCCCAAAAGGGTATCTAGGGTTCGAATCCCTAACTCTCCGCCATTTTTATTACAAACCCCATTTTTAATTTAACTCATCTGTGTCAAGGGGTTGTGTATTTTTTTTTCTAATTGGTAGCTACATTTGATTTCTCGATTGCCTTGATGATTTGATATTTTGTCATGGTTGGTATTGTTGAGATACTTAATTGTGTGTTCAATTTTTATAATTTGCTAAAGCCGTTCTGTACTTAATGAGGACACAATGAACAATCAGGCCTTGAGTTTTAATGGGTATTCAGTTTTTATTAATTTTGGCTAAACTAATATGTGACCTATGGTATTGAAATTGCATTTGACTTTTGGAATTTTGTTTTTGTCTTACTGGGGATGTTTCGCGCAAGTACATTTAGGTCCAGGGCAAAAATATGCCAACATCAAGGATGCGGTCAATGTTGGTGCAATAAAACCCGGGGATACTGTTTATTTACATAAAGGATCTTATTCAGGATACCAATTGGTGAC
>Ga0075163_10005717_pt1 | contig 16527 bp, 18 predicted proteins | sample JI1023141ADNA_FD_71478 | JGI IMG/M metagenome (GOLD analysis project Ga0075163, IMG submission 71478) | Wastewater effluent complex algal communities from Wisconsin, to seasonally profile nutrient transformation and Carbon sequestration -... | ecosystem: Engineered > WWTP > Effluent > Algae...
ATGGCCAAGGACAAAACCATCTTCACCTGCTCTGACTGTGGCGGCACCAGCCCGCGCTGGCTGGGCAAATGCCCCCACTGCAACGCCTGGAACACGCTGGTGGAGTCGGTGGCTGAATCCAGCGGCAGCGGCAAGAACCGCTACAGCCAGCAGTACCAGGCCCTGGCCACCACGGCCGACGTGGCGGTGCTGTCCGACATCGATGCCACCGACATGGCACGCACCCCCACGGGGATGGACGAACTCGACCGCGTGCTGGGCGGCGGCATCGTGGAAGGCGGCGTGGTGCTGATCGGCGGTGACCCGGGCATCGGCAAGTCCACCCTGCTGCTGCAGGCGCTGGATGCGCTGCAGCGAAGCGGCCAGCCCACCCTGTATGTGACCGGCGAGGAAAGTGGCGCCCAGGTGGCCCTGCGCTCACGCCGGCTGGGGCTGGAGGGCAGCCGGGTGCAGGTGCTGGCCGAAATCCAGCTCGAAAAAATCCTCGCCACGCTGGACAAGCTGCAGCCCGCCATCGCGGTGATCGACTCGATCCAGACCGTCTATTCCGACCAGCTCACCTCCGCCCCCGGCTCGGTGGCCCAGGTGCGCGAATGTGCCGCCCACCTCACCCGCATCGCCAAGGCCACCGGCATTGCCGTGGTGCTGGTGGGCCATGTCACCAAGGAGGGCGCCCTGGCCGGCCCGCGCGTGCTGGAGCACATGGTGGACACGGTGCTGTATTTCGAGGGCGACACCCACAGCAGCTACCGGCTGGTGCGCGCCATCAAGAACCGCTTCGGCGCGGTCAACGAGATCGGCGTGTTCGCCATGACCGAGAAAGGCCTCAAGGGCGTCAGCAACCCCAGCGCCATCTTCCTGAGCCAGCACACCGAGCCCGTGCCCGGCAGCTGCGTGCTGGTCACGCTGGAGGGCACGCGGCCCATGCTGGTGGAGATCCAGGCGCTGGTCGACACCGGCGGCCCTAGCCCGCGCCGCCTGAGCGTGGGCCTGGACCGCGACCGCCTGGCCATGCTGCTGGCCGTGCTGCACCGCCATGCCGGCATTGCCACCATGGACCAGGACGTGTTCGTCAACGCCGTGGGCGGCGTACGCATCAGCGAGCCCGCCGCCGACCTGGCCGTGCTGCTGGCCATCACCTCCAGCCTGCGTGGCAAGGCGCTGCCCAAGGGCTTCATGGTGTTCGGTGAAGTCGGCCTGGCCGGCGAAGTGCGCCCCGCGCCGCGTGGCCAGGAGCGCCTGAAAGAAGCCGCCAAACTCGGCTTCAGCGTGGCCGTCGTGCCCAAGGCCAACGCACCGAAGAAACCCATCGAGGGCCTGACCATCCATGCGGTGGAGCGGGTGGAAGAGGCGATGGATGTGGTACGCGGGCTGGCTACGTAGAACCCTAATCTAGTCCCGCGCCACAGCCTGCGAAAATACCGCCCATGAATTTTCAGAAGATCGTGGTGCCCGTTGGCATCCTGGTGGCCGTGGCGGTGGCCTGGTACGAATACCGCTGGATGGGTGTGATGGCCGTGCTGGGCGCCGTCATGATGTGGCTGCTGCTGCACTGGACCCGCATGATGCAGGTGCTGCGCCGGGCTGCCGACACCCCGGTGGGGCATGTGGGCAGCGCGGTGATGCTGAATGCCAAGCTCAAGCCGGGTGCCACTTTGCTGCATGTGGTGGCCATGACACGGTCGCTGGGCTTGCTGCAGTCGCCGCCCGACACGCAGCCCGAGGTGTACCGCTGGACGGACGGCTCCGGCTCGCATGTCACGGCGGAGTTCCAGAGCGGCAAACTGGTCCAGTGGACCATGTTCCGTCCACCGGAGCCCACGCCGGCCGTGGAGCCTGCGCCGCAGGCCCTGCCCCCGGCCCCGCCTGCCGCGCCGTAAAATCGGCGGTTTCTCCCGTTTCCCCCAAAGGACACCACAGATGAGCTCCCTAGCCCCCTCGATGGCCGACCGCGACGGCAAGATCTGGATGGACGGCCAGATGGTTGACTGGCGCGACGCCAAGATCCATGTGCTGACCCACACGCTGCACTATGGCTGCGGCGCTTTTGAAGGGGTGCGGGCTTACAACACCGCGGACGGCACGGCCATCTTCCGCCTGGAAGAACACACCGAACGCCTGTTCAACAGCGCCAAGATCCTGCGGATGAAGATCCCCTTCACCCAGGAAGAGGTGAACGAGGCCCAGAAGGCCGTGGTGCGCGAGAACAAGCTGGAAAGCTGCTACCTGCGCCCGCTGACCTGGATCGGTTCGCAAAAGCTGGGTGTCAGCCCCAAGGGCAACACCATCCACCTGATGGTGGCGGCCTGGGCCTGGGGTGCGTACCTGGGTGAAGAAGGCCTGAAGCGCGGCATCCGTGTGAAGACCAGCAGCTACACCCGCCACCACGTCAACATCACCATGACGCAGGCCAAGGCGGTGAGCAACTACAGCAACTCCATCCTGGCCAACATGGAAGCCACCGAAGACGGCTACGACGAAGCCCTGCTGCTCGACGCCTCCGGTTTTGTGTCCGAAGGCGCTGGCGAGAACGTCTTTGTGGTGAAAAACGGCGTGGTCTACACGCCCGACCTGTCGGCCGGTGCCCTCAACGGCATCACCCGCAACACCATCTTCCACATCGCCAAGGACCTGGGTATCGACGTGGTGCAAAAGCGCATCACCCGCGACGAGGTGTACATCGCCGACGAAGCTTTCTTCACCGGCACGGCTGCCGAAGTGACCCCCATCCGTGAGCTCGACCGCATCGAGATCGGTGCCGGTTCACGGGGGCCCATCACCGAGAAGATCCAGAGCGCGTTCTTTGACATCGTCAATGGCCGCAACCCCAAATACGCCCACTGGCTGACGAAGGTTTGAACATGGCAACCAATACCGCACCCGTCGAACTGCTGGCCAAGGACCTGAACGCCCAGGGCGGCGTGTTCTGCCCCAATCCCAAGGCCGAGATGAAGCTCTGGAACGGCCACCCCCGCGTCTACCTCGATGTGGGCCGCAGCGGTTCGGCCAAGTGCCCCTATTGCGGCACCGTGTACCAGCTCAAGGCGGGCGAGACCGTCGCCCACCACCACTGATCGCTGAACCTGTACCTGCCGTTGTTTGCAGCGCGTGAATTTGTGGACCGGGACCAGGCTGCCCTGCTGAACCAGGTGACCGTGCTCACGGTCACCTACAACAGCAGCCACTGTGTGCCTGCGCTGGCCGAGGGCCTGCGTGGTGTGCCGCATGTGATCGTGGTGGACAACGCCAGCGGGGACGACTCCTGCGCGGCCGTGTCGGCCGCCATGCCGCACGCCACCATCATCCGTATGCCGCGCAACCAGGGCTACGGCGTGGCCAACAACGCCGGCCTGGCCCAGGTGGCCACCCCCTATACCCTGCTGCTCAACCCGGACTGCCTAGTCACCCCTGCGCAGATCGCGGCGCTGGTGGCCCATGCACAGGCATGGCCGGATGCCACCATCGTGGCGCCGCAGCTGCTGGAGTCGAGCGGAGAGCGCCAGCTCAACTACAGCTGGCCGCGCGACGACTGGGAGCCCCGCACCGGCGGTGCCGAAGGGCCGCTGAACGTGGGTTATGCCTGCGCGGCGGTGATGCTGCTCAACATGCAGCAGCTGGCGCACACGGGTGCATTCGACCCCCGCTTCTTCCTGTATTACGAAGACGAAGACCTGTGCCTGCGCATCTTCAAGCGCCACGGCCAGATCATCGTGGTGCCAGACGTGCAGATCACCCACCTGTCGCGCGGCTCGGTCAAGGGCAAGACGCCCTGGCGCTCCGAATACTGGCGGGGGTTCCACCACGCGCAGTCCAAGATCATCTTTATCGACAAACACGCCGGCCGCACCAAAGCCCTGCAGGCCCGCCGCCGCCTGATGGCGTCGAGCTGCGCCAATGTGCTGGCGCGCACCGTGCTGCTGTCGCCCAAACACCTGGCGCGCGCCTTTGGGCGGCTGCGCGGAGTCTGGCAACTGGAACTATGAACGCATCCATGGCACCCCGCCGGCCCACCCTGACCATCGGGGTGCTCACCAAAAACGAAGGCCACCGCATCGCGGCCTGCCTGCAAAGCGCCGCCTTCGCCGACGAGATCGTGCTGGTGGACAGCGGCAGCACCGACGACACCGTGGCCATTGCCCAGCGGTTGGGCGCCAAGGTCTTCATCCATGCCGACTGGCAGGGCTTTGCCGTGCAGCGCAACCGGGTGCTGGCGCAGGCCACGGGTGACTACATCTTCTTCCTCGATGCCGACGAGATCATCACGCCGGCACTGCAGGCCGAGATCGAAGCAGCGGTGCGCTCCAACGCCAGCGCGGTCTGGAAGATCCACTGGAGCGTGGTGGCCTACGGCCATGAGCTGAAACACTTCCTGTCGCAGTCCAGTCTGGAGCGGATGTTCCGGCGCGACATGCTGGTGGAATACCGGGGGGTGGTGCACGAAGAGCCCATCCTGGCCGACGCCGAGAAGAACGCTCCGCGCCATGTCTTCCACGCCAAGCTGCTGCACTACTCGCGCGAGACGGTGCGCGGCAGCCTGGAAAAGCTCACCCAGTATTCCATGCTCGGTGCCGCCAAACGGGCGGCTGCGGGCAAACAGGGCGGGGTGCTGCGTGGGCTGGCCTCGGGCCTGGCCATTTTCATCCGCCTGTATATCTTTCGCCTCGGGTTCACCGGGGGCGGGGCGGGCTTCCTGTTCTGCTTCTTCATCGCGCTGGAATGTTTCTTCCGCTACGCCGCGCTGCACTATGACCGGGACCAGCTGACGGACAAGGTGGGACGGTGAAGGCTGCGACGGTATTTGGCACGCTGGCATCGGCAGCGGCTTTTCTGGTGCCCGGCCTCGCCCTGTGGGTGCCCTCGGGCTATTCCTATGGCGCGGCCCTGCTGCTGCTGACCGCTGTGCTGGGTGCCCCCTGGTGGTGGCGCGAATGCCGCGTGTCGGTGCGCAGCCGCTGGCTGCTGGCCTCCATCGTGGCCATGGGCAGCATCTGGGCCATGGACTCTGCCGAAAGCGCCTGGCGCTGGGGCACGCTCGACCGCCCCTCCAAATACCTGCTGGCGCTGCCCTGCGTCTTGTTCCTGCTGGCCCATGCGCCCCGGCCGCGCTGGCTGTGGTCGGGCATTGCCGTGGGTGCCGTGGGCAGTGGGGTGGTGGCATGGGCGCAGGTCAGCTGGCTGGGTATGCCCCGCGCGGCGGGTTTTACCAACGCCATCCAGTACGGCAACCTCAGCGTGCTGCTGTCGCTGATGTGTCTGGTGCTGCTGGCCATCCGGCCGCCCGAGCTGCGGCGCTGGCACTATGGGGTGCTGCCGCTGGGCGTGGCGGCAGGGCTGGTCGCGTCGATCCTCTCGCATTCGCGCGGCGGTTGGCTGGCCTGGGCCCTGGCGCTGCCCGTGCTGGCGGGGGTGTTGTGCCAGTTCGTGCCCTGGCGGCGCCTGCTGGCGGGTTTGCTGGTGCTGCTGTGTATGGTGGCCGCGCTGGTCTATGTGCAGCGCCACCTGCTGGAAGAACGTATCGACACTGCACGTAGCGAGGTGCTGCGTTACGAGAATGTGGGGGATGCCGAGACCTCCGTGGGCCAGCGCCTGGCCCACTGGGAACTGGCCTGGCGCATGGGCCTGGAAAAGCCCCTGCTGGGCTGGGGCAAAACGGGTTACGACGTCGAAAAGCTGCGCCGCGTGCAGGCGGGCCAGGCGCATCCCTTCGTACTGCAGTTTGGCCATGTGCACAACGAAGTGCTGGACGTGTTTGCCAAACATGGCTTGCTGGGGGTGCTGGCGCTGTGCCTGTTTTATGGCGTTCCGTTCTGGCTGTTCTGGCCTGGGCGGCGCCATGTCATGGTGTGGGCCAAGGCGCCGGACGGCAGCCGCCAGCCGGTGCTGGACCGCACCGCGCTGGCCCTGCGTGCGGTGGGCTGGACGATTCCGCTGGCCTATCTGGGCTTCGGCTTCTCACAGGTCTTCTTCGCCCACAACAGTGGCAACCTGTTCTACCTCTTTATGGTGATGCTCATCCACAGCTGCCTGCAGGCGCGTGAGCGAGACCAAGCCCTGGATTAAGCATGCACATCCTCCTGGTCAACCATGCGCCCATCCCCGTTTTTGCCTACGGCGGCACCGAGCGGGTGGTGTGGGACCTGGGTAAACAGCTGGTGCAGATGGGCCACCGCCTGACCTACCTGGTGCCTGCCGGCTCCCGCTGCGACTTCGCCGAGGTGCGGGTGATCGACCCGGCCAAGGGCTGGCGCGAGCAGATTCCGGCGGATGTGGACATCGCCCATTTCCAGTTCGACCCCGGCTTTGCGCCCGGCGCCGAGCCCGGCTGCGCCTGGATGGTCACCGAACATGGCAACGCCCGTGCCGGCTGGCCGCTGCCGCTCAACACCGTGTTCGTCTCGCGCAACCATGCGGCGCGGTACGGCTCTACGTCCTATGTACACAACGGGCTGGACTGGGGTGCCTACGTCCCGGTGGACTGGACGCTGCCACGCACCCACCACCACTTTCTGGGCAAAGCCGCCTGGCGGGTGAAGAACGTCAAGGGCGCCATCACCGTGGCGCGCCGCGCCGGTGTGCGCCTGGCGGTGATGGGCGGCACCCGGCTCAACCTGCGGCGCGGTTTCCGTTTCACCTGGTCGCGCCAGGTGCAGTTCTACGGCATGGTGGGCGGCGCGCAGAAGACGCAGCTGCTCAATGCGTCCAACGGGCTGGTCTTTCCGGTGCGCTGGCACGAGCCCTTTGGCCTGGCGGTGATCGAAAGCCTGTATTTCGGCTGTCCGGTGTTCTCCACGCCCTATGGGGCTTTGCCCGAGCTGGTCACGGAAGACTGCGGGCTTTTGTCTGCCGAGGCGGATGTGCTGGCCGACGCGGTGCGCGGCGGCCGGTTTGATGCGCAGGCCTGCCACCAGCGCGCCGTGGCGCATTTCAGTGCTGCGCAGATGGCTGCTGGATATCTGGAAAAGTACGAGCAGGTGCTGGCCGGCGAGACACTGAACCCAGTGGCGCCCGCTATTCAAGGCGAAGCGCGTCAACTTCCTTGGAGTGACTGAGCCGATCAGGCCAGCGGCAGCCGCAGCTCGAAGCAGGCGCCAGCAGCACCGTCCAGGCGGTCCCGGCAGACCACCGTGCCGCCATGGCGTTGCGCAATCGTGCGCACCAGCGACAGCCCCAGGCCCACACCACCGTCACGCTCGCTGGCGCCGGGCAGGCGGTAGAAAGGCTCAAAAATACGTTCACGCTGGGCGGGTGGCACACCGGGGCCATGGTCGCTGACCCGCACCAGCGCGTAGCCCGCTTCGCTGTGCACCTGCAGTTCCACCTCACCCTGGCTGTAGCGGCGGGCGTTCTCCAGCAGGTTGCGCACGGCGCGGCGCAGCAGGCGGGCCACGCCGGGCACCTCCACTGTGTGCTGCGCGTCGCCGGTGTCCAGCAGGGCGTCCACCCGGGCGCACTCCTCGGCGGCGAGGCCGGTCAGGTCGATGGTCTCGACCGTGCCGATGTCGGCCTCCTGCGCGTCCAGCCGGCTGGCCAGCAAGATCTCGTCAATGAGCTGGTCGAGCTCGGCGATGTTGCGGTACAGCTCGGAGCGCACCGCCGTATCGGCCGGTGCCACACCGGGTGCAGGCTGCATCAGCTCCAGGCCCATGCGGATACGCGCCAGCGGCGAGCGCAGCTCGTGTGAGGCGTTGGCCAGCAGCGACTTGTGGGAGTTCACCAGCGCCTCGATACGCTCCGCCGCCGTGTTGAAGCGCTGCGCCAGGAAGGCCACCTCGTCATTGCCCTGCACCGGCACCCGGGTGCCGAGGGCGCCCGCGCCCCATTGCTCCACCCCTTGCTGCAGGCGCTCCAGCCGGCGGGTGAGTTTGCGGATGATGGGGTAGGTGGCCAGCGCCACGGCGATACCCACCAGCCCCAGCGTCCAGAAGAAACCAAAAGGGGGCCGGCTCCAGGGGCTGCGCGGTGGCCGGGGCAGGTGCACGCTCAGGGCGCGGCCGTCCTGCATGGCGATGGTGAACTCGGGCCCGCGCGGGCCGGGGCCATCGTCCGGGTCAGCTGCGCCATCCTCGTCGCGGGGGGCTACGCCGGGGCGCATGGGTGGCGCATCCGGCCCGTGGCGGGGCCTGCCGAAGCGGCGCACCCCGCTGCCGATGACCTCACCCGTAGCGGTGTCGCGCACCACGATCTCGCGCAGCGGCGGCTCTGCCGCCATGCGCCAGGCCCAGCCCACCAGGAAGGTGAGCGTGGCCACCGCCACCACCACCGCCAGCCAGATGCGCACATACAGGGGCAGGCCCATGCGGCCCATGCCGGTGGGCGGTGTGGATGTCGATGCAGGCGATGCGGTGGCCATGGCCAGGGTCAATCTTGTTGTTTGGCGAACACGTAGCCCACGCCACGCACCGTCAAGATCCGCTTGGGGCTCTTGGCATCGGCTTCGATGGCCTGGCGGATGCGGCCCATGTGGACGTCGATCGAGCGGTCGAAGGCCTCCAGCTCGCGGCCACGCACGGCTTCCATGATCTGGTCGCGCGTCAGCACCCGGCCCGCCCGTTCGGCCAGGGCCACCAGCAGGTCGAACTGGTAGGAGGTCAGCTCGCAGGGCGTGCCCTGCACGGTGACGCTGCGGGCGTCGCGGTCGATATCGAGTGAGCCGAAACGCAGCACCGGCTGGGTGGCGGCCTGGGCTGCGGGCCCCTCGCCGCGCCGGCGCAGGATGGCGCGGATGCGGGCCAGCAGCTCGCGCGGCTCGAAAGGTTTGGGCAGGTAGTCGTCGGCGCCCAGCTCCAGCCCGATGATGCGGTCCATCGGGTCGCCCTTGGCGGTGAGCATCAGCACTGGCACCTGCCCCATCGGGCCGGGCAGGGCGCGGATGCGGCGGCAGATTTCCAGTCCGTCCATGTCGGGCAGCATCAGGTCCAGGATCACCAGGTCGGCGGGCTCCGTGGGGCTGCCCACCTGCAGCTGCGCCAGGCCATCCGTGCCATTGGCGGCATGGGCGAACTGGAAACCGGACTGGCCCAGGTATTCCCCCACCATACGCGCCAAGCGGGTGTCGTCTTCGATCATCAGCAGGTGTGTGCTCATCGTGCCAGTGTAGAGAGTGCGTGCCCGCATGGTGCGCCCAGCAGATCACCCGGCGTTGAAGCCGCCGTAAAGATAGGTAAACACAGCCACCTGGCAGGAGAGTTTTTGCTACTTATTTAATAGCTTCATGCGTAGGTATTACCTGGGCATGGGGCCTGTTTCGCTTAAAAACTCCAGGCCACACCAGTTTGGGGCGTCGCTACTTCAACCACCCGCGTTTGCGGAAGTACAGCATGGGGCCTACGGCGCTGGCCAGCATGAGCAGCAGCACATACGGGTAGCCCAGCTCCCAGTCCAGCTCGGGCATGAACTTGAAGTTCATGCCGTAGATGCTGGCGATGAGTGTGGGCGGCAGCAGCGCCACACTGGCCACCGAGAAGATCTTGATGATCTTGTTCTGGTTGATGTTGATGAAACCGACGGTGGCGTCCATCAGGAAGTTGATCTTGTCGAACAGAAAGGCGGTGTGGTTGTCCAGCGACTCGATGTCCCGCAGGATCTGGCGCGCCTCCTCGAACTGTTCCGCGTTCAGCATCTTGCTGCGCATCATGAAACTCACCGCGCGGCGGGTGTCCATCACGTTGCGGCGGATGCGACCGTTCAGGTCTTCTTGGCGGGCGATGGCGCCCAGCACCTCGCCGGCCAGTTCGTCCGTCACGTTGCCCGACAGCACCTTGCTGCCGGCCTTTTTCAGCTCGTCGTAAATGCCTTCGAGTGTGTCGGCCGAATACTCGGCGTCGGCGTCGAACAGCTTGAGCAGCACTTCCTTGGCGTCTTCGATCAGGCCGGGCGCGCGGCGGGCCCGCATGCGCACCAGGCGGAACACCGGCAGGTCTTCTTCGTGGATGGAAAACAGCACGCCCCGGCTCTTCAGCTCGGTGTTGTGCTGGTTCAGGATGAAGGCCACCCGCACGGTGCGCGGCTCTTCATCGTCGTCGATCAAGAAGTCGCTGCGGATGTGCATCTCGCCGTTGTCTTCTTCGTAGAAGCGGGCGGATTCCTCGATGTCCTCGTCCATCGCATCTTCGGGGATGGACAGGCCGTAATACTGCTTGACCCAGCGCTTCTCTTCGAGCGTGGGGGCTTCCAGGTCAACCCAGATCGGCTGGAAACGGGCCAGTTCTTCCAGGGACTCGATCTCTTCCTGAAAGAGACGCCCATTGACCAGCGTGAAGATGTTGAGCATGGCTCACTCCCTGTGAAATATCGGCGAAGAGGGGGCTTGGGGGCTGCTTTCGGCCCCCCGATATTTCCGGGTGCCGAAAGCTACCAACTAGGGTAGGTTTCCACGGAGTGCTCTCCAATGCAGCAAAAGCAGGGATTATGGCACTGCAGCATAGGGTGCGCACGGCTTTGCGGGCACACTACATGCCCATTCCACCCAGGCCCGCCCGGCGCCTGTTTTTCATGACTGCATCCCTCTCCCCCCGGCGCGAACTCTGGCTGCTGCTGACCCTGGCCGGCATCCAGTTCACCCACATCCTCGATTTCATGATCATGATGCCGCTGGGGCCCCAGTTCACGCGCATCTTTGCGATCACCGACGCGCAGTTTGGCCTGCTGGTGTCGGCCTATACCTTTGCGGCCGGGGCGTCCGGCCTGCTGGCCTCTACCTACATCGACCGTTTCGACCGCAAGAAGCTGCTGCTGGTGCTGTATGTGCTGTTTGCGCTGGCCACCCTGGCCTGCGGCCTCGCGCCCACCTATGGCAGCCTGATGGTGGCGCGGGTGCTGGCCGGCAGCTTTGGCGGGGTGCTGTCGGCGCTGTGCCAGACCATCGTGGGCGATGCCATTCCCTTCGAGCGGCGCGGCCGGGCCATGGGTATCGTGATGACCTCGTTCTCGGTGTCCACCGTGGCCGGGGTGCCGCTGGGCTTGTTCCTGGCGGCGCACCTGAGCTGGCATGCCCCCTTCATCGGCATCGCTGCGCTGTCAGGGCTGTTTGCCCTGTTTGCCGCCTGGACGCTGCCGACCATGGATGCCCACCTGCGGGTGGCCCACCGGGCTTCTGCCTGGCAGGGCATCCAGCAGGTGCTGGGCGACCGCAACCACCAGAAAGCCTTTGTGTTCTCGGCCCTGGTGATGTTTGCGGGCTTTACCGTCATCCCCTACATCACCATCGCGATGCAGGCCAACGCCGGGCTGCTGCAGGAGCAGGTGCCCTACCTCTACCTGTGTGGCGGTTTGTTCACCCTGTTCACGGCCCGGCTTTTCGGGCGTATGGCCGACCGGCGCGGCAAGGTCTGGACCTTCCGGCGGCTGGCCGTGGCCGTGGTGGTGCCCATGGTCGGTATCACCCTGCTGCGTGATGTGCCGCTGTGGGCGGCGCTGGTGGTGTCCACCCTGTTTTTTGTGCTGATGAGCGGGCGCATGATCCCGGGCATGGCCATCCTTACATCTGCTGCCCAGCCGCAGCTGCGGGGCACCTTCATGACCCTGAACGCGTCGGTGCAGTCGGCCGCGATGGGGCTGGCCGCATTTGTCGGCGGGCTGATCATCCAGCGCGATGCCCAGGGGCTGGTGGAGCGTTACTGGCTGGCCGCCTTGCTGGGGGCCGTGGCCAGTCTGCTGGCAGCGTGGATGGCCGGCAAGCTGCGCCTGCATGGCGCACAGGCGGGCTGAAAACACCAACACGTTCTAAAAAAAGAGCACGACACCACGCAGCCATGCCCACGGGCTCACCGAATCTTGCAATTGTTGCGCGCGTCTCAGGGAAAAGGGGATTGCATTTGGCCGCATGCAGGCGCATAGTGGTTCGACCTTTCAGAGATTCAGGTTCACCTGCCGCTCCGGTCGGGGCGGTGTTTCAACCCAGTGCAAGTCGTAACCAGGAGGCTCTCTATGAACTTGACGATCAGCGGTCACCATCTCGATGTCACACCCGCGCTACGCAGTTACGTGACCAGCAAGCTTGATCGAATCACCCGCCACTTCGACCAGGTGGTCGATGTCAAGGTGCTACTCACCGTTGAAAATCTGAAGGAGAAGCAGGGCCGCAAGCGCGCCGAGTGCAACGTGCACGTCAAGGGCAGCGACATGTTTGCCGAAAGCTCCCATGCGGACATGTATGCCGCCGTGGACGAGCTGGTGGACAAGCTGGACCGCCAGGTGGTGCGCCACAAGGACCGCCTGCAAAGCCACCACCACGAGGCACCGAAGCGCGTGATGTGAGCCGCTTCCCTGCAGTGGGCTGCCAGGCTGCCCGCTGCGCCCCAGACGACCGCCACAACGCTGGCGGTTTTTTTACGCCTGCGGGCTGGGTGTTGCGGCTGCACAAAACATGGAGCAGGCGCTTATAGCCCGTATGAGCAGTACGGGTGCATAATCCGCTCTCACGACCATGAACCGCCTCGCTTCCATCCTGCCTCCTGCCCAAGTGCTTGTGCGTGTTGATGCCACAAGCAAGAAGCGCGCCTTTGAAGAGGCTGGCCTCCTGTTTGAAGCACTACACGGCCTCAGCCGCGCCCTGGTGACGGACAGCCTGTTCGCCCGCGAGCGCCTGGGTTCCACCGGGCTGGGCCACGGTGTTGCTATTCCGCATGGGCGCATCAAAGGCTTGAAGGCGCCTATGGCCGCCGTGTTCCAGCTGGCCGCTCCCATCGGTTTCGACGCACCGGATGAACAGCCCGTCGGCCTGCTCATCTTCCTGCTGGTGCCCGAGGCAGCCACGCAGAAGCACCTGGAAATCCTCTCGGAAATTGCCGAGCTGCTCAGCGACGCGCCCCTGCGCGAACGCATCAAGGCGTCAACCGATGCCGAACTGCTGCACAAAATGATCGCGGACTGGAAGTCCACCCAACCGGCCTGACCCATGCTGGGCTTTGGCGGCGGCCCGCAGGCTGCCTTTAGCGCGGAGTAACCCCTGATATGAAACCCACCGCCGTCAGCGCCGATGCGTTGTTCGAGGAATTCCGTTCGACCCTGCGCTGGGAATGGGTGGCCGGGTTGGGCGCTTCGGAGCGCCGCTTTGACGAGCTGGTGGTGTCTGCCGCCCGCTCGGGTGCCGACCTGGTGGGCTACCTCAACTACATCCACCCCTACCGGGTGCAGATTCTGGGCGAGCGTGAGGTCAAGTACCTGACTAACGCCACCACCGAAGACTGCGCTCGCCGCATCTCACGCATCGTCACGCTGGAGCCCCCGGTGCTGGTTCTGGCCGACGGCCAGGTGGCGCCCGATATGTTGCTCTCTATTTGTGAGCGCGCCCAGATCCCCATGTTCGCCACCCGCGAATCGGCGGCGTTTGTCATCGACGTGCTGCGCGCCTACCTGTCCAAGCACTTTGCCGACCGCACCACCATGCACGGCGTGTTCATGGACATTCTGGGGCTGGGCGTGATGATCACGGGGGAATCCGGCCTGGGCAAAAGTGAGCTGGGGCTGGAGCTGATCTCGCGCGGCAACGGCCTGGTGGCCGACGATGCGGTGGACCTGTTCCGTATCAACCAGACCACCATCGAAGGCAAGTGCCCCGAACTGCTGCAAAACCTGCTCGAAGTGCGCGGCATTGGCCTGCTCGACATCCGCGCCATTTTTGGTGAAACGGCAGTGCGCCGCAAGATGCGCCTCAAACTCATCGTGCACCTGGTGCGGCGTGAGACGCTGGAGAATGAATACGAGCGCCTGCCCTACGAGCCGCTCACCCAGGACGTGCTGGGCGTGCCGGTGCTCAAAGTGGTGATCCAGGTGGTGGCCGGCCGCAACATCGCCGTGCTGGTCGAGGCTGCCGTGCGCAACACCATCCTCAACCTGCGGGGCATCGACACCTACCAGGAGTTCGTCGAACGCCACCGCCGCGCCATGGAGCGCAGCGCGGATTAACCCACCGCGTCACGGTTCAAATGGCCGCGCAGCGGCATGGGGGGCTATCTTTTACTCGCGCAGTCGGCGCACAGCCCGTACAGCGACATGGCGTGGTCCTGCAGCACCCAGCCCCGGTTTTTGGTTACCAATTGCTGGCGGCGTTCGATCTCGGCGTCGTAGAACTCTTCCACCTTGCCGCAGGAGGTGCACACCAGGTGGTCGTGGTGTGAGCCCTCGTTGAGTTCATAGACCGCCTTGCCACTCTCGAAATGGCTGCGTTCCAGGATGCCCGCCTGCTCGAACTGCATGAGCACCCGGTACACCGTGGCCAGGCCAATGTCGGAATGTTCCAGCAGCAGGATGCGGAACACGTCTTCCGCTGTCATGTGGCGGGGATCCCCCTTCTGGAAGATCTCCAGAATCTTCAGCCGGGGCAGGGTCGCCTTGAGTCCGGTGTTCTTCAGTTCGTCGATATTGGCCATGCTGTCCCCTGTGTTTCCACGGCCGTCGCGGGGCCATCGCCAGACCCCCTGCCGCTACAATGGCCGCATCATATCGTCCCCTTCCCGCCCAGGCGGTGCATCCATGTCTGTTCCCTACTATCGCTGTGCTTTTCGGGTGCTCGGCCTGAGCTCTGTGTTAGCGCTGGCCGCCTGTGGCAGCTTCGACAGCGCCAGCCACCAGGTCGCCGGTCTGGTCACACCCTACAAGATGGAAATCGTGCAGGGCAACTTCGTGTCGAAGGAGCAGGTGGCCCTGCTCAAGCCCGGCATGGGCCGCCAGCAGGTGCGCGACATCCTCGGCACCCCCCTGGTCGTGAGTGTGTTCCACGCCGACCGCTGGGACTATGTTTTTACCCTCAAGCGCCAGGGCGTCGAGCCCCAGGCCCGCAAGCTGGTGGTGTTCTTCAACAACGACGTGCTGGACCGCTTCGAGGGGGATGAGATGCCGAGCGAGGCCGAATTCGTGTCCGCGCTGGACCGCCGCCGCACGACCAAGGCCGTGCCCACGCTGGAGGCCTCGGAAGAAAGCCTGAAAAAGTTCTCTCCCGCCGACGCTGGGGCCGCCAAGGCCGTTTCCTCGCCCGTTTTGACCCCGCCGCCCACGAGCTACCCTCCCCTGGAAAGCCCCGCCCAGTGACCGCCTCCCTCGTTTCCGCGCCCCACCGTATCGCCGTGGCCGGTGCTTCCGGCCGCATGGGGCACATGTTGATCGAAGCCATCACCGCCGCCGATGACTGCGTGCTGGCTGGTGCCCTGGACATTGCCGCCAGTCCGGCCCTGGGCATCGACGCCTCTGCTTTTCTGGGCCGTCCCAGCGGCGTGGCCATCACCGCCGACCTGGCGGCTGGCCTGCAGGGTGCGCAGGTGCTGATCGACTTCACCCGCCCCGAGGGCACCCTGGCCCACGTGAAAGCCTGCCGCGCCCAGGGCGTCAACCTGGTGATCGGCACCACCGGTTTCAGCGAGGCCGAGAAGGCCGAGATCGCCGCTGCCGCCCAGGACATCGCCATCGTGCTGGCGCCCAACATGAGTGTGGGTGTCAACGTTACCCTGAAGCTGCTGGAAATGGCCGCCAAGGCCTTGTCCACCGGTTATGACATCGAGATCATCGAGGCGCACCACCGCCACAAGGTGGACGCGCCGTCCGGCACCGCACTGCGGATGGGGGAGGTGATTGCCGACGCCCTGGGCCGCGACCTGAAAGACTGCGCCGTCTACGCCCGCGAAGGTGTCACCGGCGAGCGCGACCCGTCCAGCATCGGCTTCGCCACCATCCGGGGCGGCGACATCGTGGGTGACCACACCGTGCTGTTTGCCGGCACCGGCGAGCGCATCGAGATCTCGCACAAGTCGTCCAACCGCTCTGGCTATGCCCAGGGCAGCCTGCGGGCCGTGCGCTTCCTGGCCGACAAGAAGACCGGCTTGTTCAACATGTTTGACGTGCTGAATCTGAACATCTAGCCCTTTGCCTCGCATGGACGGCCTTCAAATCCTGCAACAAGGCGATGCCGTCACCCGTGGCGTGGCGCTGCTGCTGCTGGCCATGTCGGTCGCCAGCTGGGTCGTCATCCTCTGGAAAGCTTGGCTGCTGCGCCGGGCCACAGGCGACGTGGCGCGCAGCACGGCGGCTTTCTGGCAGGCGGCATCGGTGGCCGATGCCGAGCGGAATATCAAGGCTTTTGACCGCTCTGCGCTCATCCTGCCTCTGCTTGCAGCTATTAAAAGCGGAGCAAATGGGGCCTGGAATGGTTCCCTGGCAGGTGCCGCCGACCGCTCGCAGCAGCTGACGCGGGTGCTGCGTAATGCCCTGCATGACGTCCTCGACAAACTCCAGTTCGGCCAGGTGCTGCTGGCCACGGTGGGCTCCACCGCGCCGTTTGTGGGCCTGCTGGGCACCGTCTGGGGCATCTACCACGCCCTCACTGGCATGGCGGCGGCAGGGCAGATCACCATCGACAAGGTCTCCGGCCCGGTGGGGGAGGCCCTGATCATGACGGCCGCCGGCCTGGCCGTGGCCATTCCCGCCGTGCTGGCCTACAACGTGTTTGGCCGGCGCATCGGCCGCATCGAGGCCGATCTGGAGGGGTTTGCTCGCGACCTGCGCGAGCTGTTCTCCACGGCCAACCCGCAATAGGCG